>WNFM01346694.1_pt1 | contig 16809 bp, 15 predicted proteins | sample 5400271 | NCBI WGS metagenome assembly WNFM01 (sample SAMN13153352, study PRJNA577476) | soil metagenome | isolation source: 60 cm saprolite on Douglas fir-dominated hillslope | place: USA:California | collected 2013-09-17
TCAAATGGCACGTCCACGAGACAGTTGTCCGACGTCTCTCCGGAGTCCGGTTGACCGTTTCCACACGTCGCGAGAGGACAGTCTATCGGGCAGGTGCTGTTATTTTCCCAGCGACCGCCACAGACGTTGTCACCGCAAATCGGATTCGACTTGCCCTCATCCAGGACGTTGTCATGCCACTGGTGTCGAGTGACGTGCATCCAGTTCGCTCCGCCATCCGTCGTTTTCCATATTCCTGTCGTGTCGGCCAAGTGCAATCCATTGGTGGCGGTACGGATGAGCGTTCCGGTATAGATGGTGTTCGCGTCAGTAGGATCGATCACCAGGTCAGCATAGCTGACGAACAACGGGGATTGGCCAACGCCTGAGATCCGCGGCAGATGATTGAACGGACGGAGAGATACGTTATCAATCCACGTCGAGCCGTCCCGGTTTGCCGTGCCAAGTGTAATCTTGGCGAACCTGGCCTCGTCTGGCGGCCGGAGCAATGTCCCGAACTGGCGCCAGCCGAAGTTCGCGTTCGGGCTGCTTGGATTCGCTTCGTAGGTAACTATCGAAATCTGCTCTGATGGATTACCCGGCCAACCAGCAGGCACAGTCTCCTCAGCGTCGGCGTAATATCCGATAGTGGCGAGCACCGGGTAGGTGCCCTGCGTCTCCAGTCCCTTTTGATAGTAAAGCCACGCGCTGAACTCGTAAAGCTCGCCGCCGGTGACAGGTTGTAAGGGGTCACTGTGCACTCCCAGGCTCAAGATGCCGCTGGACTGAATTCGTATTGCGCACCCCGGGGTCGGATTGCCCGAATCGACCGGCGGATTGCAATCAAGAGTTACAGCTGAGTATCCGTTCGAGTTCCAGTTGGCAGCCGGATGGTATTGATCTCCCCCTGCGAGACTGAAAGTATCGTTCTGAACAATATTGGCACCTTCCGTGCCGTTGATGCTGGTCCAGGTTTGTCCAAGGTCCGCGCTCTTGAAGATGCCACCTGCCCAGGATCCGATGTCAATCCAACCGCTTGCCGATGGTGGCGCTGTTGTCGTCTTCGTTGTCATGAATAGTGCAGGGAAGTTCATCGTCGCGGAGTCGTAATATACGGCCAGGCCGGTGCATGCGACTCCCCCCGAGCTCACACGGGGCAGCGGCTCCGGGCTTCCGGGGCTGGTCGCTGCGATTGGAGTCCAGTGCTGGGCCGAGTCAATGCTCTCGTAAAGTCCGGAATCCGCGCAGGCGATCAGATGCGAGGTCGTTTTCGGATCGATGATGACGCGGCTGATATGATCACTGAAATTCGGGCAGGCATTGACCCCCGGTGTAGGAATGCAAGATTCCTGATAGCACTTGTATGGAGGCGACCCACCGCCACACGTGGTCGAGGTCTGGTATGGCGGGCAAGGCGCCTGAGATGACGTCATGCACGTCATACCTTCCCAGGCGTCGCTGCTTCGCTCCACATTGCCATAGCCGTAGATATAGACGACGTTAGGATGGTCTGGATCAACGGCGCCGCTTCCGGAGCTAAGCTGGGAATCATCGACATGGATGTTCCAGGTGGCGCCGGAATCGATGCTCTTCATCGGTCCGTAGTAAACAATGTTTGAATTGTTAGGAGTCGGGTCGAAGGCGAAGTGGCCTTGATTCCCATAGCCGGGAGGACGCGTGGATTGCGAGGCCGTGTTGTTGCTCATTTTCCAAGTTTGGCCACCATCCGTCGATTGAAAGAATCCGCCGACATCTGAACCCATGATCACGATGTTGGGATCTGATGGACTTACCCCGACAGTTGGCTGGTTCCCACCGCCACCAGGCCCGATCTGTCTCCACTGGATTGCATTCGCAGGAGCATTCGATTGCTGGGAAATGACCCTGGAGAAACGGGAGAATGCGAAGACCAGAAAAAGCAGTGCGAAGGATACCGCTGCTGAAATTCTCAAGGGCTTCGCCATCCGAGCCTCCGCCATTTCTTGGGTGAAACATTCGCTTTGCTACCCGAACATTAACCTGATCAGGAGTCCCACGTTATGGGGTTCGCTCCAGAGCGCAATGTTCCCGCCTTGAATCTTAGAATCCGCTCTTGAAGACGCTCAAATCTGAATTGATGGAACCATACACCCCCGCCGGGGCGTGGTCAACTTCAGATTGGACCGCTGTGTGCTTGCAGCGGGTCATCGCTTCTTGAAATGCCCCAAGTCCCGACACGCGGGGGCTGTCCCTCTGGGTGGATGCACGCTCGGATCGGCGAGATCAAGAAGCTCCCGGCATCTGAATCCTAGAGGAGCCTTCGTTCTTTCACGAGGCGCAGGGTGATGTCGCGGGCTTTCATCCCGTCGGCTCCCTGGTTACGCGTGCCCCTGATATTGATGGCGAAGATCGCCGCGTCGCCGCCCCGTTCCAGGTAGCCGACGAACCATCCTAGGGATAGATCGCGCGCCTCATCGATGCCCGAGCCGGTCTTGCCGCGCAGCACCGCGCCATCATCGCTCTCGATCTGAATACGGGGCAAGATCTCCTTGACGATGTCGATCGAGCGGCGCGAGAAAGGAAGCTCGTTCTTGTAGAGGCGCGTCAGAAATGCCACCTGCTCGTCGGCCGAAATCAAAAGCGAACTGTCCAACCAGAAGCGATCGATCCCTCCCGAGAGATCTTCATTGCCGTAATGGACGGCCCGCACCGATTGCCTCATCCGCTCCATGCCGACGCGCCGGGCCAGCTCCTGGTAGTACGGGACGACCGAGGCCTCGATCGCCGAGCGCAGCGTGTGATCCTGGTTCCAGGCCGCCCTGGAACGGGTGACGTGATCCCAGGGAATGACGAAGTCGGCATCCTTGATGACGCCGGTCTCGAGGCCGATCAGGGAGTTGAGAATCTTGAAAGTCGAGCAGGGAGAGAGGCGCTCCGCCGCCCGAGCCTCGTTGATCCTTTCGGTCCGCCCGCTCTTGACATCAAAAAGAACGAAGCTCCCCCGAAACGGACCGAAGGCCGACCCGGAAGCCGCCGCGCCGGTGACCGCTGCACCGGTGGCCGTCGCCCCGGCCGCCTTGCGGTCGGGGGGCGGGGCTCCCGAGCGCGCGCGGCGCATGTCGTCCAGAATCGCCGCCGGCGTCACCGGCCGGCCGAGGAACTCCTCGATCACCTGACGGGAGCTCTTCGCCAGGCCGAAGCGGTAGAGATTCTCCGACATGAATGCGTACCATGACGGGTCTCCTTCCGCGAAGGCGCCGTGGCGCTCCTTGGCGCGGGTCCTCAGATCGGCGATCAGGATGGCGCCCGCGGCATAGTTCAGCATGTAGCCCGGCGCGTTGATCAGCTGGCCCCGCACCGCCCACCAGGAGAGCTCCGGGTGGGGGCGGATCCGGAAATAGTCGCGGGTGATCGCGGTCCAGACCTGATTCGGGTCGCTCGCCGGGTCGCGGTGCATCCTTATCTCGAACAAAGCCCAGGCGACATCCATCACGATTCCCGCGTATTTCGCCGACAGCGACTGGGCGAGCGGCACCTCCGCGCCGAGATACTTCCGCTGCCAGGCCGGCTCGTCGACCTCGAGCGCGGCGATATCGGCGATCGCCTCGGTGAAGGTGTCGCTGTCGGGCCAGTCGACGAAGGCGGGACGCCCGCGGATCGCGGCGATATGAACGGCATGCCCGGTCTCGTGCAGCAGCTCGGCCAGATTGTCGATGCCGCCGACCCGGTAGGCGGCGAAGACGCACGGCTCGCCCGGCGACCAGGAGGCGCCATCCGGATGGGGCCGGATGCCGAAGGTCGTGAAGGCGACCGGGTCTTTGCCCGCCCGCGGCTCGAGGTCGTACTGCACGCCGAGTCCGGCGGGGTCGGCCCCCAGATCGCGGTAATACCGTTCGTTGAGGGTACGCAGCTGCGCGAGAGAGACGCGGGAGCTCAGGGCGCGGCTCGCCGCGCCATTCCTGAAGGCGAAGTCCCACGGCTCGATCATCGTGTCCGGGTTGCTTTCCTTCCAGGCCTCGAGCACCTGGACGAGCCATCCTTCGATGAGCGACCCGTCGACGCCGAGAGTCTGAACCCGCCCCTCGATCGTCGTCTTGTCCTGTCTCATCTTCGCGGCGCTCAACCGGACCAGGGTCCGGTACGGACTGTCGGGACCGTTCCGTCCGTTCACGGCGTTCCAGATCGGCTGCTGGGCGAGAAACAGCCGGCGGCGCTTCTCCTCGTCGGCGGTCCATGGCAGCATGCTGAAAATGGTCAGACGGTCGAGGACCTGCCCCTCGAACGGAAGATGCTGCGCCGCCTTTCCGAAGCAGGAGTAGAGGCGGGCGGTCAGGGTCTCGAGCCCCTTCGACCCTTGCGCCAGGGCCGGAGCGTCATAGGCGCAGTCCTCCTCGTGCGCTGAACCGCCGGCCTCCCGAGCCTGATCCTCCTGGTCCTTATCGTCCGCCAGATCCTTCTCGAGCGCCCCGCTCATGATCTCGAACGCCGCTCGATCCTCACCCTGCAGGCTCTTGAACGAATCGGACCGGAGCGCCTGCCGCAGACGCTCGCGAGCCTGGCGGTAGTCGGTGCCGAGGGCCGCGAGCGTGACACCGGCCCGGTTCTTGTCGACCCCGCGCGCCTTGGTGACGTCGATCTGATCTTTCAGGGCGCGCACGTTCCGATAGATCGTTTCGGCGCTCAGAAGCGAGGGGCCCGGGCCGGGACCGCAGCCGGCCACGGCCAGGAGCGCTCCCAGAACGATAGAGACGCCGGGCGCCGTACCCGTTGCGGCCATGACGACATGCGCTCCACGCTTGATCATCGGGAACCTCCGGTTGCGCGGCCCATTATGCCCGAGAGAAGCCCGGGGCCGTCCCGCCGATTGGGAATCGGGCGGCGCTCTCCCCGTCGGACGATCCGATTGCGGCGCCCGCGCCGCATTTCGACGCGGGGCGGTGCATCACGATGGCCGGGTCGGCCTAGAATCTTCACGCCACCGGAGGATCGATCATGCGCGAGAGCGTCCGGCATCGCCCGGCCCGGCCCGCCCCGGGCCTGTACCTGGTCATCATCTTTGTTGTTTTCACCTGCGTCTCCGCTCGTCATGAAGCCGCCGACTCTCGCCCCATCCCGGAGGCTGCGCCGGGCACGCGGGTCGTCGAGATCGCCCCGGGAATCCATCTCCTGCTGCATCCCGATGCCACCGAGGACTGGCCGCAAGGGAACACCATCGTCATCGAAGGGGACAAGGGTCTGTTCGTCGTCGACTCGGCTTATCTTCCCTCGACCGCCCGCTCCGACCTGCGCCTGATCCGGAAGCTGAGCAGGAAGCCGGTCCGATATCTTCTTAATACCCACTGGCACTACGACCACAACCTCGGGAACGCCGTCTATGCCGAGGCCTGGCCGGCGGCCGAGATCATCGCCCAGGCCGAGACCCGCCGGATCATGGACGCCAACGTCGCCGGCTACCCCGCCCGGGTGATCGCTCCCGGCGCGGAGCCCGTAAAGACGCTCGCGACGCTCCGGGAGCAGCTCGCCACCGGAAAAACCGCCGAGGGGAAACCTCTGTCGGATGCGGAACGCGAAGCTCTGCGGCGGAACATCGCGGCGCGCGAGAACGAGATGACGGAGCTTTCCGGATGGACCTATGCGCGGCCCACCATGACCTTCGATCAGCTCCTGACGATCGACCTCGGCCACCGCGAGGTGAGCGTGAGGCATATGCTGCGGGGCAACACTCCAGGCGACGCCTTCGTCTATCTCCAGCAAGAGAAGATCCTGATCACCGGCGACCTGCTGGTGTCACCGGTTCCGTTCGCCTTCAACTGCTACCCCGCCGAATGGATCCGCACGCTGCACGCGCTGGCCGATCTCGATGCGAAGGTGATCATCCCCGGGCACGGCACGGCCCAGAACGACGCCACCTATCTGAGGCAGGTCACATCGCTGCTCGAGGCGGTCGTCAGCCGGGTGAAAGAGGCGACCGGTCGGGGGCTGCGTCTCGAAGAAACCCGCAAGCTGGTGACGCTCGATGACTTCAGGAAACAGTTCGCCGGAGACGACCCGGTCAAGGGGGAATTGTTCGACGAGGTCCTGCTGCGCCCCGTCGTCGAGCGGGCCTTCATGGAGGCGACGGGGCAGATCTGAGAGACGGCGGGCCGAACCGAAGCAGAGGGCCGGATCTAAATCGGCCGCAGGGTGACGATGGTGGCTCCCCAGCCGCCCGCCTCCTCCCCGGCCGTCGCGAACGATACAACCTCCGGGAGGCGCTTCAGGATCGCCTGCACCGTCCGCCGCAGCGCTCCGGTCCCTTTCCCGTGAATCACCCTCACCTGGAGGATGCCGCGCTCCCGGCAGGCGGCGAGGTAGTCCGGCAGCAGGCTCTTGATTTCGTCCGGCCTGAAGGTATGCAGGTCGAGCGCGCCGTCGATCGGCAGCTCAACGGGAGCCGGTTCGTCCACGGCCAACCTTGTCTCGGGGCGGAGGACCGGGCAGGATCGCTTCGGCCTCGACCTCGACCAGCATCGCGGGATCGATCAACCGGCTCACTTCGACCATGCTGGTCGCCGGCCGGATCGCCCCGAAGAATTCGCCGTGCGCCCGGCCGATCGATTCCCAGCAGCCGATGTCGGTGACGTAGATGCGCGTCCGGACGACGTCGGCGAGACGCGCTCCCGCCTGGCGCAGCGCCTTTTCGATGTTGCGGATCGCCTGCACGGTCTGGGCGTACGGGTCGCCCGGGCCGGCGATCGTCCCGTCCGGCAGAGTTGCGGTCGTCCCCGAGACATGGACCGTGTTCCCGACCCGGACCGCCCGGGAATAGCCGACGATCGGCTCCCACCTGGCGCCGCTGAAGATGTTCCGCCGTCCGGAAGAGCCGGGCTTTCGTTTCTTCATCGCGCGCTCCCTGCCAGAGCGGGCCGCGGCCGTCATGATCGGGCCGCCGTCATTTCAGCTTGAGCCGCAGCTTCGGGCCGGTGAAGACGAACCCCTGCTTCTCGTAGAACTTCACGGTCCGCTCCCAATGGCGCTCCGGCGGCGCGGTGACGTCGATCCGGAGCCACCCCTTCCGCCGGCCATGCGCCTTGATCGCCTCGATGATCCGTCCGCCGACCCCGGCCGATCGCCGTCCCGGCACGACATACATCTCATCGATGATGCCGTAGTTGCCGCCGGCATAGATGGCGAACGCTTCCATGACGGTGGCGACGCCGACCGTCTCGCCGGCGTCGGTCCGGGCGAGAAAAACCGCGAACCGGCCGCGCACGCCACTCAGGTCCTTCAGCACCTTGGCCCGGTCGATCCCCTCGAACTCGCGCGCGCCCGGCCCCCGATCCTCCGGGTTCTCCTCGAGCTCCCTGAGGAGGCTCTCGACGAGGCTCAACACCTGCGCCGCGTCGGCGGGGGTCGCCTGGTCGATCCTGATCATGTCGCGGCCACCTCTTCCCGCATCACCGCGCCGCCGCGGGCGGCTCGCTCAGGGTCCAGGCGCGCAAAGCCGCCTTGTCGGCGGCCGACAGGGCTGCCCGGCGGTGCATCATCCTGTAATACCAGAGCGGCATCTCGTCCGCGTCGACTTCCTTCCAGATCTGCGCCAGCATCCTGGTCTGCCGCGCGGGGTCGTATCGACTCCAGTCCGAGAAATTCATCGCTTCCCGCGCTTTGCCGACGTCGCCCGTCACCAGCCAGGAGACCGGCGCGACATGGCTGTACCAGGGCCAGACCGTCTCGTTCGAATGGCAATCGTAGCAGGCGCGGCGCAGGATCGACCGGACCGGCTCGGGCGCCGGCTGGTCGGACCCGATCGGAGGATTGGACCTTTGAACCGGCACGAGCTGGATGAGGGCGGCGGCGACTCCGACCGCGATGATCGATCGCTTGAGAGCGGTCTTCATCGGCTCACCGCGGCGGTCGACGGCCCCATCGGTCGCCCGCTCCGGGCGCTACCTTCCCCGCCGCCAGGTTCGGCGCGCGTGGCGGATCTGCGGACGGGAAGCGCCCTCGTGGCGCGGCGCCCCCTCCGACCCGCCCTGCGACGGCGGTCGGTGCTCGATCGCGCCCTGTCCCGGGCGCGGCTGCCCATGACCGCCGCCGGCATGCCCCTGTCCGCCGCCGTGGCGCGGTTGGTTCGAGCCCTGATATCCCGAGCCGTGGCGGCCGCCGCCCTGATGCGGCCGTCCGCCGCCACCGCCGTGCGCGGCGCGCCGATCGGCGTTGGCGCGCGCCCGGGCACGATCGTCCGACTTGCGGGCCCGGATCCCGGCCAGCCGCTGCGCCAGCGGCACCTCGAGCCGGCCTTCCGGCCGGGCGTTGTAATCGAAATCGGGAACGATGACCCGCGGCAAGCGCTTGCCGACCACCCGCTCGATCGCCTTGATGTCTCCTTCTTCCTCGGGCGAGACGAAGGTGAAGGCGCTGCCGGTCGCCTCGGCGCGGGCCGTGCGGCCGACGCGATGGATGTAGTCGTCGGGCGCCGCCGGCACATCGAAGTTCACCACATGCCCGAGCGCCTCGACGTCGATCCCGCGCGCGGCGATATCGGTCGCCACCAGCACCCGGTATTTTCCGCTCTTGAAGCCGGCGAGCGCTTCGGTCCGCTGCGCCTGCGACCGGTTGCCGTGGATCCGCTCGGCGATGATGCCGTGCTTCACCAGGTATTCCGCGAGACGGTTGGCGCGGTGCTTGGTGCGGGTGAAGACCAGCGCCTCGCGCATCTCTCCCCGCTTCAGGAGCGCCAGGAACAACGAAGACTTCAGCTCGCGCTGCACCGGGTAGACCGCCTGCGTGATGCCGACCGCCGGCGCCGACTGGCGCTCGAGGTTGATCCGGGTCGGATCGCGCAGCATCTGGCGGGTCAGCTCGGCGATCGGCGCCGGCATGGTGGCGCTGAAGCAGAGGGTCTGCCGGCGCGCGGGGATATGTTTCAAGATCCGCCGGATGTCGGGGAGGAAGCCCATGTCGAGCATCCGGTCCGCCTCGTCGAGCACCAGGTACTCGAGACCGGAGAGCTTCGCGTACGACGATCGGAAATGATCGAGCAGGCGGCCGGGCGTGGCGATCAGCACGTCGACGCCGCGGCGGAAGGCATGGTCCTGAGGCCCCTTCGAGCTTCCGCCGTACACCGCCGCGCCGGTGATCGGCGTGTGCACCGCCAGGTCGTTCAGATCTTCCAGGATCTGCGCCGCCAGCTCGCGCGTCGGCGTCAGCACCAGGGCGCGGGTCGCTCCGCGCGGCTTGTCGATCAGCCGGTGCAGGATCGGCAGGAGAAACGCCGCCGTCTTGCCGCTGCCGGTCATGGCGCAGGCCAACACGTCGCGGCCGTCCCGGGCCGGCGGGATGGCGTCCGCCTGAATCGGCGTCGGGCGGACGAAGCCGAGATCCTTGAGACCCTTGAGAAGATCGGGATGAAGCTTTAAACCGCTGAACGGCACTCTATCTCCTTACGTCAATGGGGCACGACGCTCCTCGGAACGGTCCGGAGCGCCGGTGCACGGAAAGGCGTCCTATCGTAAGGGCCCATTATGTCAGGAAGTGCGGTCGGCGCGCGAGTCGAGCTCCTTCCAGCCGGCCCGCAGCAGGGTCAGCGCCGTGTAGAGGACGACGGCGACGACCAGCCAGCGGACGGCGGTGACCGGGAGCGATTTGACGACGTAGGCCGCGAACAGCAGCGCCGGCAGTCCGCCGAGGGTCAACCCGATCGAGGCGGCGGGGTCGTAACGCTCCTCGCGCACGAAGCGGATGCCGCTGATCGGCAGCAACAGGGCGCACGACCCCATCATGATCGGGAAGGCGGCCCGCGGGTTCATCCCCAGAAAGCTGATCACGATCATGCAGGGGGCGTAGAGACCGATCCCGAGCGTCATCAACCCGCCCAGCACGAAGTTGGCCGCCACCGCGACGGCCAGCCGGGGCCCCGACAGCTCGAGCGCCTCTCCGCCGCCCGGCAGAACGCCGAGCTGCGTCAAGAGCATGATCCCGGCGGCGACGAGCAGCGCCGACCCCATGCCGATCCGGACGCGATAGCGCGGCAGATGCGCCACGACGCCGGCGCCGAGCCAGGCCCCCAGCCCCGCGGCGGCGATCATCGACAGCAGCGTGCCGGGCGCCACCGGCACCAGGCCGATGAAGACGAAGGCCGAGAGCACCGACGACAAGGCATGCCCGACATTGAGCGTGCCGGGGATCAGCTCGTCCGGCACCAGGCGCCAGGTCCGGAAGATGGCGGTCGTGGTGGCGAACGACCCGATGCCGAAGGTGTCGAAGAAGACGGTGACGACGCCGGTGAGGATCTCGGCCGGGCTCGGAGGCCAGACCCGGGCGATGGCGGCCGGCTGGCGCTTCCCCGCCAGCCGCCGCAAGCCGGCGAGGAACACCACCAGGAAAACGAGACCGAAGAGCGTCAGCAGAAAGAGAAGCGCGGACCGGAGCCGGGAGCCGTCGATCACAGATGGGGCCCGCCGGTCCGCCGGCGGTAGAGGATCCGCCAGACCACCTCCCAGGTGGCGCCGCCGTCCGCGGACCGCTCCCAGTTCCAGATCAGCGAGTTCGGCCGGATGTCGTGCCAGATCATCCGCTGCAGCACCTCTTTCCCCTCGACCTTCCCCTTCCGCTCCAGGATCATCCGGCCATCCTTCTGGAGACCGCCGCTGAAGTCGAGATAGCCGCCCTCGTTGTCGACCCAGGTCTGCTGCCACGCCCCGGTGGCGTTGCTCCAGACCGAGAGGCTCATGCCGCGCAGCGGCATCGACGACCCGCCATTGAAGTTCTCCATGATGACGCAGCCGTCGAGCGCCCGTGTGATCGTATTGGTCCCTCGGCCGTTCTCCCAGGTAAGATCCCACTCGCCGAGCCAGAAGTCGAACTGCTTCGCCTCGGCGCCGGCGCAGGCCCGTTCCGGGGTCGCGGCGGCCGCAGGCGATGGCGGCGTCGCCGCGGCCGGCGGCGCGGCGGAGAGGCCGGCGAGCGCGATCGCGATCAGCGCGGGCCTCGGGTTCACCTCGTCCTCCCCGAGGCGCGCCGGAGCCGTCTCGCGGCGCGCTGCTCGCTCCGGTGCCCGCGCCGGTCTTCGCGCGCGAAGCGCTTCTTCTTCGCCGCCGAACCGAATATCTGGCTCCACTTCCCGCCCTTGAAAATGATCTGGTAGCCGCCGGAGAGAATCTGGAACGGTCGCTTCACCTTCTTCATCCGATCGAACGACACCGAGCCCGGCTTGTGGAAGGTCTCGAACCAGGAGGGGTAAACGAAGTCGCTCATCGGGATGCCGCTGACCGGGAAGCTCAGCGCCTCGACCGGGTCGGCGCTCTCGTAGGCGTAGATCGTCTTCGGGTCGGGCCCGGTGCTCATCAAGTTGATCGCCGGGTCGACCAGCATCTCGACCAGCTCGTGCGACGCCGAAACGCTCACCTTGTCTCCGTTCTTGAGCGTCGTCTTGACGAACACCTTCGACTGCGGCATCCCGTCGGGCGTCAGATCGTGGTAGGCGAGAGCGCCCGGCTGATCGGCGTCGTCGAGAAAGATCATCGCCCAGGCGCCTTTGACATACCCCTTCGACGTGATCAGCTTCGCCGGGGTCCCCCAGACCGGCGCGATATGCAGATCGACATACCCCTGCATCGCCTTGATCAACGCGCTCCAATCGACCCCGAGCGCGACCGTCGCCCGGTTGAAGCAGGCAATGGTCGGGACGCCACCCTGGTTGAAGGCGCTGAAGATCGGCCGGCGCGTCGTCATCGCGTTCCGCGTCTTCATGGTTTCTCCCTGGCGGGCGGCGGAAGATCCGGCGCGCCGGTCCGGCGCTCGCGGCTCAGCCCGCGCCGTCTGGCGTTCCAGTCTTTCCAGACCCCCATCGCCTTCATCTGCTCCCCGAGAGGGGTGGTCGCGACCAGCTCGTCAACTTGCGACAGAGCATGACGCGGCAGGATGGCGGACGAGTCGGCGAAGCCCCAGGTGACGGCGGCCGCGATGGCGGCGTTCAGCCGCAGCTGGCGCAGGTCGACCTTGTCGAACGTGTCGGAGCGCGCATGGTAGTCCGGCCCGTAGTTGGCCGACTCCTGGTTCGCCACCAGGTTGGGGATCCCCTCGAGCATGAAATCGAAATTGTCGGTTCCGACTACCGGCTCGTTCAGCTGCCGGAACGGCCCGAGGCCGGCGACCGGCGCCAGGGCGTTCTCGACCAGCGGCAGCAGATCGGCCCGCCCGTCGGTGTAGAAGCCGTTGATCCGGCCGCTGCCGATGTCGTAGGCCGACGCCATCATGTGGCGGGCGAGCTCGGCGCGGTGGCTCACGGTGTACCCCCACGAGCCGTACATACCCTGCTCCTCGCCGTTGAACAGGCCGAACCGGATGGTCCGTCGCGGACGCAGACCGAGCCGCTTCATCTGACGGGCGAGATCGATCACGAGGGCGGCGTTGCAGCCGTCATCGTTCGCGCCGGTTCCGAGCTCCCAGGAATCGAGATGCGCTCCGACGACAACGATCTCGTCGGCGCGATCCGAACCGCGAATCTCGCCGATGACGTTGTACGACTCGTAAGGCCCGCCCGTTTCGATGTCGATCCGCGCGCTCAGCGTGAGATGCCGCCCCGCGCGCAGGAGCCGCAGGATCCTCTGCGCCTCCTCGCGCTCCATGATCATCATCGGATGCGCGTTGTCGGGACCGCGCGAAGCGTCGTGCCTGTAGAGCAGGTCCCTCGGCCTCGAGGCGGCATAGATGATCCCGGCCGGGCCGGCGGGAAGGAACCGTCCCTCGACGGCGCTCGCCTCCATGTATTCCCGGAACAGGTCGTCGACCGTCAGCAGCTCCGGGGTCTCGACCACCACCCAGGCCCCTTTGACCGAGGCTCCCAGCCGCTTCAGATCGTCGGCGGCGCCCGGGCCCCCGTCGACGAGCGGCGCTTTCAGCCCCTCCACGGGCGTGACGGTCGAGAACGGCATCGCGGCCACCCGTGGCGCGAAGCTCGCGTCGCCCGAAACGATCACCGACACTGATCGTTCCATCCAGCGGGCCGGCATCGGGAACGCCTCCTTGCGAGCATCGACGCCGGCGGCCTTGAACCGTTCGAGCGCCCATTCGACCGCCTTCAGATTGGCGGCCGATCCGGTGGCGCGCCCGCCGATCTCGTCGGTCAGCACGCGGAGATCCTCGACCATCGGCGTATCGCCCAGCATCGCCGCGACTAGGCGGTCGACCGGCGCCGGAGCGCTCTGCGCCGCGGCGAGCGCCGTCACGGCGAGAGCGGCCAGCACGACGACCGGCAGGGCGACGAAGGGATGGGCCAGAGAGCGGATGATCCGGTTCGTTCGCGGCATTCGAATCACGAGCCGATGCCGGCGAAGTCGTAGGCGGCGCGGCACCAGGTCTCCTCTTCTTTGTACCAGCGACAGAAGATCCACTCCGATCCGATATCGTTCAAGTCGAACGACGGCCTCTTGCCGTGCGGGACGACCCGCGCCGCCCCCTGGCGCTGCGCCTCGAGACGCTCGGGTTCCGGCAGACGAAGGGCGTAGGTATGCGTCCCTTCCGCGAACCCGAACAGTATCCCGGTTCCGGGATGGACGAGCGCCGGCCCACCGAAAAAAATCAGCCGGCATTCGCGAGGGAGACCCTTGGCAAGCTCATCCCAAAGCCGCGCGACCAGGTCGGGATGGGTGCCGAGCGAGTCGTACGGCCGAACGACCTCTTCCGGGGAGCGAACGGGGTCGACGCCGGGGTGCCCCGCTTCGCGATGACGGCGGAAGCCGGCATTGGCGGGATGACCGGCGATGATCCCGGCGGCGAGTGGCACCGCTTCATCCGGCCTGCGGCGAACGGATGGCACCAAGCCTTGGAACCAGCGCCGGCACCCGGACCGCGTAATCGTCGTAAGCGCCCCCGAACCGGGAGCGCATCAGCCGTTCCTCGATCCTGATCCGGACCGACGTGCCGGCCAGGAAGAAAAGGAGCGCCAGGACGAACGCCGGGGCCGAGGTCAGGAGAAACCCCGTGCCCAGCAGCATGCCGAACATTCCGGCGTAGATCGGATGGCGCACATGGCCATAGGGCCCCGTCGTCACCAGGGCGTGGTCCGGGCGAACGGCGGCCACGAAACTCCATTGCCTGCCGAGGCGATTGATCGCCGCGAAGACGAACCAAGTCGAGGCGGCCAGAAGCACCGCCGCGACAATCAGGAGGGCGACCCGGGCCGCCGGGGGAAGATCGGCATGCGCGTCGGCGCCGGGAGGATGCGCCCAGAGAATCGCGAATCCGATCCCCTGGATCGCGATGCCGATCAACGACCCGCGCTTCCGCTCGGCCGGTGGTCCGCCGGCCTTCGGCCGCGTGACGAGAACGGTCATCAGGGCGATCCAGCCGGCGAATGCGACCGCGAGCTCCAGATCCTTCATCGTCCCGGCCTCCCGTCACCCGCCCGTCGCGCCGCGGGCCGCTGTGACGATGATCGGAGCCTCCGCCGTGATGACGATCGTCTGCTCGTAATGCGCCGCCAGGGTCCGGTCGGAGGTGACCACGGTCCAGCCATCGTTCGCGGTCTCCGATGCGCCCGAGCCCATGCAGAGAATCGGCTCGACCGCCAGGACCATTCCCTCGACCAGCTCCTGCCGCGCGCGCGGGTCATCATAGTTGGGAATGGCGGGAGGCTCGTGGATCGTCCGGCCGATGCCGTGGCCGGTCAGGTCCCGCACCACGGCGAACCCGGCCGCCTTCGTCTCGGATTCGATCTCGCGTCCGATCTCATTGACGCGCCGCCCTGCCCGGGCGACGTGCATCGCCCTGAAAAAGGCGCGCCGGGAGCAGTCGATGAGCGCCTGGCGTTCCGCCGGAAGCCGGCCGACGCCGAGCGTGATCGCGGCGTCGGCCATATACCCCTGCTTCTCCACCGTGACATCGAGCTTGACCAGATCGCCTTCCTCGAGGGCCCGCTCCGAAGGGATCCCATGGACGATCTCTTCGTTGACGCTGATGCAGACCTCGCCGGGGAAGCGGTACACCAGCCTCGGGGCGGAGCGGGCCTGGAGCCGGCGGAAGACCCGGCCCGCGACGTCGTCCAGCTCTCCGGTCGTGACGCCCGGTCGCACATGGTCGGTCATCTCGACGAGACACCGTCTCACGACCCGACCCGCCTCGCGGACTCCGATGAATTCTTCCCGGCGCCGAATCGTCATCTCGTTCGCTCCGCCGATGGGACCGGCGCGGGGGAGACCGGCCCGGAGGAGACCTGCGCTTCCGGGGTCGAAAAGCGCCGGAAGAAGCTGTCCTCCTTCCAGGCGGGGCGCTTCGGGTCGTTCGCGACGGCGAGGGTCAGACGGCGCATCATCTCTTCGAAGCCGGAGGCGGCCGCGAGATCGACCGGCTGGTTGATGTCGTCCGCCGGCGCATGATAGCGCTGCGTCAGCCAATCCTTGAAGACCTGCTGTTCGGGCGAGCCGGGGTCGTACCCGACGTCGATCGCCAGAGCCGGGACGCCGTGCCGCACGAAGTTGTACTGGTCGCTGCGGATGAAAGCATTGCGCAGCGGCTCCGGGTCGGGCTGCACCCGCAGACCGAGAGCCGTCGCGACCTCGCGGGCGCGATCGCCGAGATCCGATTCGGCGAGCCCGTATACGGTCAAAACCTTCAACGGCACGATCGGCAGGAACATGTCGCTGTTGAGATTGGCGACCATCGAGGCGGCCGGCACCGTCGGGTGCGCCGCGAAATACTTCGAGCCGAGCAGCCCCTTCTCCTCGGCCGTCACCCAGACCAGCAGGACCGAGCGCTTCGGTTTGTCGGGCGATTCCTTGAAGGAGCGCGCGAGATCGAGCAGCAGGGCGCTCCCCGAGCCGTTGTCCATCGCGCCGTTGTAGATCCGGTCGCCGTTGATCGGCTCGCCGATGCCGATATGATCGATGTGCGCCGACAGGACGACGCATTCGTTCTGGAGCGCGGGATCGCTCCCCGCGATCCGGGCGACGATGTTCGTCGACGACAGGTTGTGCTTGGTCACCGACGCCTTCGCGCGCAATGCCAAAGGAAGCGCGAAGCGCGGCAGCGGCTTTCGATCCTTTCCGAGGGCCGCGATCTCGCCGAACGTGTGGCCCGTCCCCTTGAACAGCATCCCGGCATGCGCCGGGTTGAAGGTGACGGCGACCTTCTCGCCCGCGGTCTCGTCGAACTCGGCGCCGACCAGCGCCATGCTGGGGTGGGTGCGGTTCAGCGACATGCGCGACCAGGGGATATCCATCGACGCCGGATTCGGAATGCTGATCACGCCGACGGCGCCGACCGCCTTCAGCGCCTTCCAGCGCTCCAGCGCTGTCTGGTAGTGCGACGCCAGCGCGCCCGGGATCTCGGCGGGCGAGCCGGAGAAGATGACGGCGATCTTCCCTTTCAGGTCGAGCCCCGCCAGATCGTTGTACCCGCGCTCCGGGATGTTGAGCCCGTACCCGACGAAGACGAGCGGCGCCTCGGTCTGCGGCGCCAGGTCGATCCGGGTGCTGAGGTACGCCTCGTCTCCCAGAGTGAGAGGCTCGACGGCCCCGTTGCGCAGAAGCGTCAGGCTCGAGTCCTTTTCGACGATGTCCCGCTGGACGAAGGCGACCGATTGATAGAACCCCTCGGTTCCTGCCGGTTCGATCCCGAGCCTCTGCAGCTCATCGACGATGAACGCCTGCGCCTTGCGTTCCCCGGGGCTTCCGGTCTCGCGTCCCTCGAGCTCGTCTCCCGACAGGCTCTTGACGTAACCCCACCAGGCCTGGCCGTCCGAACGGGAAGCCGTGCGGGCGCAGGCTGCGAGCGATAGAAGAAGGAAAGGGAGGAGCCTGCGCGTCATGGGTGACCTCCAGGGAGCGTATCCCAGACCCGACTGCAATGGCAGCATGATGATCGTCGGCC
>WNFM01084680.1_pt3 | contig 16808 bp, 10 predicted proteins | sample 5400271 | NCBI WGS metagenome assembly WNFM01 (sample SAMN13153352, study PRJNA577476) | soil metagenome | isolation source: 60 cm saprolite on Douglas fir-dominated hillslope | place: USA:California | collected 2013-09-17
TGAATTTCTTCTGCCCGCTTTAATTCCTCATCTATCTTCTGCTTATGCATACGACGAATACGTGCTCGTTCTATAACCGCTTTCTCTGCATCGTCAGCGGGCGCCAGTGGGGGTACAGGAGTCGGTTTACGCTTCTCGTCTAAGGCAACATAGATCACGTAGCTACTGGCAATATGGCGTACTTCTCCGGTTATCAAACCTTCTGCCATGACCTCGACTCCCACTTCCATACTTGTCCGTCCTACATAGCACATTTCACAATGGACAGAAACAACATCTCCGATAAAAGCGGGAGCCAGAAAATCAAACCTCTCCACCCTGGCTGTAACCACGGTAGGGCACTGGCTGTGCTTGATGGCAACAATGGCCGCTGCCTCATCAACCATGCGCATAATGGCGCCACCATGCACATTACCGTGTGCATTGGCATCTATTAATTCCATGAGCCTTCTGGTAGTGCTTCGCGAGTAGGCAATACTTCGTCCTTGCGCCAGATCTACTTTAGGCAGAGTTTGATGTCTGTTTGCTATTCTCTCGAAAGGGTTCATATCGCTTTCATCACTCCAACATGCTGCTCACTTTTGATTGTTTGACCTTCCACAGACTATGAAGATGTAGAGCCTGCCTTGCGCTCACCCGCGCTTTCGTCAGGTTTGGCCATTTCATCTTCAGCATCATCCTCAATTACATCCCCTGCCTCCTGCTTTGTTTCACTATCTGCATTCTCAACCTCGTCATCTGCCTTCTGCTTTGACTCACCCTCGGGGACTTCTGCCTCATCGTCTGACAAACCATCTGCTCCCTGCGCTTCAACTTCTATGTTTGCTCCTGTATTCGCTACAGTTGCCGCTTGAGGCTGGTTACGATGACGCATAATCAGCAGCGTAACTGCTGTGACGACCGTGATAAATGAGAGCAAATGTACGACGTTGAAGGGTGTGCCCGGGAAGAACCAGGAATCGGTGCGGAAAAACTCGAGGAAGAAACGTACAGTTGGATACCAGATTAAGTAGAGCAAGAAGAGATCACCAGCGCGCAAACGTTTCTCAAAACGGCGTGAAATCCAGAAGATCAGAATGAAGCCAAGCAGGTTTGCCAGGGATTCATATAGAAATAGTGGATGGAAGCGTGTGCTCTCTGGATAAAGCGTCAGGTTATTATATGGCGCCAGGCGATGCTGGTCGTCAATGCGCAGTCCCCAGGGCAACGTCGTTGGTGGACCATAGAGTTCCTGGTTGATAAAGTTTGCCCAACGTCCAATAGCTTGACCCAGCGGAAGCGCCAGGCCCACCGCATCGAGGTAGATCAACAGCGGTAATTTACGCCAGCGTGCGTACAAGGCCAGGGCAATCCCGCCAAAGATGAAGGCACCATAGATATGCATGCCGCCGCGCCATATTTCAAGTATTTCGATAGGGTTTGCCAGGTAGTGGCCGAGACCATTGGGGCCGCGTGGTGATTGGATAAATACATAATAGAGACGCTCACCGATAAGTGCAGGTATCAGCACCCATAAAAGCATGTCCCAGATCGTGTTGCTGTCTCGCCCGCGCCGCGCTATATAGCGTGCGGCAACCCAGGCTGCCACTAGTATGGCTACAACCATAATAAAACCATACCAATGAAGGGCGAACGGTCCTATTTGAAACATAATTGGACCAAAAAGTGGATACATAACTTAACTATCCTCACTCGCTATTCAATATAGCCCAGATCACGCAGGCGACGGAGCACTTCGGGGTCATCATAGTCGTCCGCTTGCTCACTTGGCGCGACGGCAACGCCTGCATGATTCACAAAAGTTTGTAGATACTCTTGTAGAGCTTCGACTCTTTCAGGTAGTATATAACGCAGGTTTGCCCTTTCGTCGAAGTCATCGACTGCGCTGAACAATTCCAGGCGGTCATCGCCAGTCTGGATTAATTTGTGGGTATCACTCCATACGGCTCGACGTGTTTGATCGCACCCCAATTCCTGCGTTAGCTGGGGACGTCGCCGGTGCAGCATTTGCACAACATTTTTGGGAGGAATCCCCTCGGCAAAGACTGTACCTCTATCCGGGTCACTCGTCGAGCTATGGGCCAACGTGAGCACCTCTTCCGTTTCGTCGGCGAGCCCGGCTGCTGTCAGGGCTGTATGGAAAACGCGCCGCGTCGAGACAAAATAGTCTACACTGGTGCCACGTGCCAGGTCACCGCTGGGGTCGCGAATGATCAGAGGAACACGCACAAGTTCATTATACAGTGAAAGGGAATGTCCGATTAAGCGTTTCTCACCAAGATGCTCACCGTGATCGGCACAAACAATTAACAGCGTGTTGTCCAGGCGCCCACTCTCACGCAGCTTTTGCAAAAAAGCTCCTACTTGCTCATCCTGGGTGGCAACCTCTGCATTATACATACCATCAAGAGTTATTTTATCCTGCTCATCCATACTGCCAGCCAGGGGTGCATACCAGCCAAAGACATCACTGTTGAAGTGACGTAAGTAGTGCTGAGCCGTTTTATCATGCTGGACATGCGGCGCGAAACGCTCGGTGAAACGCTGGGCTGGGTGATAGGGCATATGGACACCCATCACATTGATAAAGCTAAAAATTGGTTGATCTTGCTCTACGCCTTCACGTTCAATAAGGAAACGTGCGGCGTCATTGAGAGACTTGGCGGTATTGCCCTTAAAGCTCAAGGCTGTTTGCCAGAGCGGAGTCATGAAAGGTGTAAATGAAAGATCTAGCAGGAAATCTGAACGGGCGAATGCATCCTGTAAGCCTGTGATGAAGTTTGTGACTACACCCTTAAATTTTTGACGGTAGCGATTATATAAGCTGGGGTGAACGCCTGCCTGGTTTGGGCGCGATGTCATTAATCCGCTATAGTTTAAAAAACTCTGGAAACCGCGCCGCAAGCCATTATTCACTACTCCTACCAGGGGATTATTACAGAAAGCCGCTGTGAAGTATCCGCTATCTCGCAGGCGCTCGGCCAGTGTGGGCAGGGTCTGTGGCAGGACTGAGAAGGATTGCAGCGTATTATGTGCCGACGGATAGACACCTGTAAACATCGATGCATGTGAAGGAACAGTCCATTGGGCTGGGGCTATGGCGTAGTTGAAGATGGTAGAATCGCTCGCTAACTCATCAATGTGGGGGGATGTTTCTTCCTCGTTGCCATAACACGAGAGGCGATCAACGCGCTGGGTATCCAGCACTAATAGTACGATATCGGGACGTGATGTCACTGGCTCAATCCTCCGTGCAAACGAAAAAAGCTATCTTCTATAGCTTCGAACGCTTAGAATCTCTATGCTCTCGCTAGAGTATGGAAGTCTTATGTTATGCCCCTGTTAAGAGCATAATAAAGTAGATTTGACGTTAGTTGCTAGCGTCAATCTCAAAATAATTGTAGAGCATCACAATGAGTTTGTCCATCTGTGCTCTAATCTAAAGTACGCCACAATAAGGCGTTTTATCACAACTGCACCAACTCCGATAGGCAGGGAAATGGGACAAATGACACTCTTCTTTGCGCATCAATTCTCGTACACTGGGGGGAAGAAGCTATCTTAGCAATTTATATGCATGTATCCGTCTAGTTCATGACTTGTTTCATCCGTTATCGAATATAACCGTGTAAAGGAATGTGAAGGGAGTAATCGCATGATACAAATGCAAGTATCCCCACACTGTGATTGTTGCGGTTTGCCAATCAATCCCCAGGCAGGAGAAGATTGCCCGCGTTGTAAGTATCCGGTGAATTTCGCTAAAGAAGAGCGTTTTTTAGGCAGCGCTTTGCAAGATCTGCAGCGTGTTGCCACTTATGGTGGCGTAAATATGACCGTTCGTGACCTGATACATCGCTATCAGGTGCGCCTCGACTACCTGCGCCAGCTTAGAGCAGGTGCTGCATTGGTGCAACGCCAACCACAAGCTACACCTCCACCCCAGGCACGGCCTGTTGCTGTACCTTCCGCTTTGCCTACCTCACCAGTGAACAAAAAGGTTGAACAGGTAGCAGTACAGCCGCCCACTCTTGGTAGTGCAGGAACGCCAATCCCTCCATCGGCCAGAATGGGACCCGTCGTAGTGCCCGCCGCGACTTCAGCGGCTCCTGCCCCGGTCGTTACTGTACAGGAACGCAAACCACGCCGTACATTTTCATTTTCATGGAAGTCTTTTCTGCTAGACCAGGTGATCACGATTATCGGTCTGCTAGGAGCATTCCTCATTTTGATAGGCGCTCTGAGTTCTGTCGTCACCACTGACAAAAATAGTCTGCTGTCTTTTTTGATTGTCTTTGGTGTGCATGCTTTCTTTGGCGTTGCTGGCGTTATCGCTTTCCGTTTTGCGAATTTCCGGCTCATTGCCCGCATTTATACAGGCATCTACACGCTGTTAATTCCTCTGGTTGGCTTTACGGCCTATAATCTCGTGGGCGGCAATTATATACAACTCTCGGCACCAACCCTGGTAGTCATAGCGGCGATATATGCCACTATTGTCTATATCCTGCTGGCCGTCTACGAACGATTCGTCATTTTTGGTTACCTGGGCGCGATGGCCCTGCTCGTCGCGGACCTCGCCCTTGCCGTTGATCTTAATCTCGGCTCCTGGTGGTGGCCCAGCATGCTCATGCTTCTTGCTCTGCCTGCCCTGCTTGTTATTATCAGTAACTCTACCTCTGGTCGCGAGCGGTTCTTTACCGGCTCTCTCACGATCTTACGCGTACCGGTGCGCGTTTTTATGTATGGTGTCGTTGGTCTATGTCTGCTGAGCAGCATCGGGATAACCGTCTATTCGTTCAATCAAGATATCGCTATCGCCTCCATCAGGCAAGTTCGCCTGGCGATCCTCTGTGTGGTTCTGCTCTTGCTGGTCTGGACCAGTCTCTTCTTCTGGCTGACAAAACGGACACGAGATCTGCTCGTTCTTGTCGTGCTGTTCCTGGCCTGTGTGCTGGCAGCATGTTACGCTTTTGATCTAACGCGTAGTGGCTATATTCTGGCGCTGACCGGAACGGCTCTGCTCTACCATGGCTTTAATCGTTTGCTGGGGCATCGCCTTGCTGCGCCGACGAAATTCAGCCTGCGCCTGGATCAAATTGCTCTGCTGCTTATTAGTAGCGTGCCTTTTATCGCTGCATGGCAACAGCCGCTGCAACTTCTGTGCAGCGCTTACCATGTTTCCATTGCCCCTGAATGCATGCCCATGCTAGCAGATTGGAATACCGTGGCCGGGCTGTTGGCGGTAGGAACTGGAATCGGTATAACTATCAGTATCACATTATGGCGGTCTACCCTGGCGAGAACCATAAGCAACAAGTCACACAACTGGCCATGGTTGCTCTTACTGAGCGGCTTCTTGCTCACCTGGGAATTTGGCGAGCTTGTACTGGTCTCGCGGGTTGAACCTGTATGGTGCTTTGCTGGCTTGGTGGTCGTGTTTATGATTACGGCGCTGATTGTACGACGCCTCTTTGGTGTCACCTGGGTGCGCCCGCTGGAGGTAGTGATCCTGGCTGAGATACTGTTCACCCTCGTCTTGAGTTTGGCCCAGCCTGCTGATAGAATTGCTGCTCTCTTGCTTTTCTTTGCTCTGTTAATCTATGTTGCGCTGCTTTATCAGCAGAGGTCCCATGCGCTTTTCTTGCCCCTGATCCTTGGGGTACTTGCTCTGCCACTGTTATTGTTCACCCGTCCAGCCGCTGTATTGATCATAGGGCTGGCTCTCCCGCTTTTCGCTGTAGCTGTGCACTGGGTTATGCGCCTGAATATTCCGGTGATACGCAATACCTTAGGACAGCCGCAGCGGGCAACCGTATGGGAGTGGCCGCCACTGGCCCTCGGTCTGCTCTATGGTGGGGCCGTATTACTGTATGACCTGCTTTATTCAACAAGTATTACCCAGAACTGGTTGCGGGTAACCTGCCCGATTGCCGTTGAAATTGGTGCTTTTGCGCTGGTGTGGTATGCCTCGGCGGCCCTATCCCGCGAGAAATGGCAGCTGCTGCCGGTCATCGGTTTTGCTAGCGCAGCTTTGCTCTTACCGGCCAATCCATTTTGGGTGTTGGTTGGCGTTGTACCGGTAGCCGCGCTGCTCGCCCTGAGTATCGGCCGCCTGGTTGGCAAAACATGGGCCGCACCCCTGTATGTAGTAGCCTTGCTCAGCGCAGTCATGAGTGGTATTGCTGCGGAAACACAGGGCCAGCTCCTGGCGTCTAGTTGGACTCTGCTCGCCTTTGGTTTGCTCGCTTATATATTCGCTCTCGCGGAAGATCTTCCACCATTGCTATGGCTCTTGCCTGCCTTCAATATATGGGCATTAGTACTCGCTGCGCGTGTTGGCGACCTCTATCGACCACCAACCATAGCTCTTGCCTATGCCGCTGTGGGCGTGGCTATTGGCTGCCTGAACATTATCCGCAAACAAGTGCCAGGTGAGGAGAACTGGCGTAACAAATTCCTGGCATACTCTTCACCCTTTTACATCACTGCTTGCGCTGCCGCCATCTTGACGGGTGTATATGGCACATTGCCGGGTGCCCAGCCACCCTTCTATGGCGCTATACCAGATGCCCTACTGATTTACGCCCTGGTTGCTTTCGGTGTAGCCCTCTTCGAACGGCAACCGCGCTGGCTCTGGCTGATAACCGCCTTTGCCACCTGGGCAACTTTACTGGCAACCCGGCTCTCCCTGACCTATGTGATCGGCATTGGGCTTGCAGTAGGTCTGCTGGGCCTGCTCTTTGGAGAGATAATCGAACAATCTATGAGCGCGACGGCGCGTAATCGCACGTCGATCTGGTGGAACTGGCCGTGGTACCTGGCGGCGCTGGTTGGAGCCGTTGTGGTAGGGGTATGGCCATATATGCATCCGCACGATATTGGCTTAACAGAATATGCTCTGTTTGCCTTCGCAGCCCTGGCCTATATAATCGGTGCTCGTGAAGATCCGCTGCAAGCTCTCTGGCTTACACCAATGCTCATTACCTGGTCACTCATCGATTCCGCCATGCAATACGATAGCTCTCGCCTGCTGATCGCAGCACTCGTCTGTGCGGCATTGGGTATAGCTGCGAGCAGCTTGAAGTTTTTGCTTCGCTTCCAGGCAAACTTCAGGAGTAGCACAACCTATGCCCAGCCGTTGTATATGTCGGCCCTTGTAGCAGCAATATTAGTAGGTGTGGTTGGCTCACTTGTCGAAACGAACTCCCTCTTCTATGTAGCCGTCCTGCTGGTCTGTGCTGCGTTTGCCTTCGGCATACTGCTGTTTGAACGCAAGCCGGAGTGGTTGATCCTGGTAGCCAGTTTCGGTGTCTGGGGCACTCTGCTCACCACTCGTCTCAGTATCGCCTGGCCGATCAGTATTGCCATTGGCACGGCCCTGTTGGGAATAGCTATTGGACGGATTGGTGAAATTGCTGTGGGGAAATCTGCCATCTCCTTGTCTGGCTACAGCCAGTCTAAATTGACCTGGAGCTGGCCGCTGTACCTGGTATCGCTGGTCGCCATGCTAATGACGATTGCTGTGCAGAATATGTTCAGCACTAGCAATGTGCCAGGCTTTATGCTCTATAGCTTGTTGGCCTTTATCGCTCTGGCAATTGTTGTCATGCTGGTCGAGCGTATACCTGAACTTCTGCTAGTGCCAGTTGGCCTCGCTGCCTGGACAATCTGGCAATGGCAACCACATCCCAGTCTGGCAATATTGATAGCTGCATATAGTATCCTGGGTGTCCTGATCTTTGCCATGCAGTTTGTCTGGAAGGTTTTACCACCATTGACACACTGGCTGCCCGCGCGATTCTTACATCGCTTCCTGGCACTTGGTGGTCACGTGCTGCTGCTCCTGGTGATTATGTTCAATGGTGGTCTTTCAGCCAACTCAGGTCTGTTAGCTTTCGTTGGCGCAGGCACACTCACTGTACTGGCGTTGCTGGTCTTCTGGTTTGGGCGTGTGCAGTCCTCCAACGTTGTACAGCGTTACAGCGATTATGCCGCTGGCCTGTTAGCTGCGTTGAGTATATCCTGGCTGCTGGTGGCTTTCCATCAGGTGAATATAGACCTGCTCCTGCTTGCTCCCGCAACCTACCTTATTCTCATGGCTCCCATATTGATGCGTGACGAGGGCTTATCACAGCATCACCTTGTGGGCCAGGCAGTTGCTATGCTGGGTGCTGCCCTGCTTTTGTTACCCACCGTCTGGTTAAGCTTTGGCAATGGCGGCGATAATCTCCTCTATACCCTGGTGTTACTGGGTGAAGCCCTGGTGTTACTCCTGGTGGGTATTGGTGTTGGAGTCAGAGTGTTTGTTCTCACGGCAGCCGGTTTGATTGTTGTTGGGGCCATCCATGCCCTGTTTTTACAAACACAGGCCAATTTTACCGGACCGCTCCTGATCATTTTGGGTATGGCTGTGGTGGCAATCGCTACTGTACTGACTGTGTTTTTCCAACGTGTAAAGATGGCCTGGAAGGAGTGGGATTAGTCATCTGCTGTGACAGCAATGCGTTCATTAAAGAGAAAGACGGAATGACGTGCAAAAAGGATTCGCGCTGAGTCGTGAATCCTTTTTGCACGTCATTCCGTCTGCTACAAATGCAGTACTTCGCGTTAGCATTTATGTCCTTGTCAGTACTCTTGTGGTATCATGATGAAGTCTACCTACATCAAGAAACTGTATACAAGAGCTGGCTGCTCAAGAGGAGGGATGCATGGAACTTTCGCTGCGGCTGGACACGTTAGGAATGGTGGAGATGCGTTACCTGCGCTCTCGTGATCGTTACCGGGACTGGCCATCATTTCAGTTGTTAGCTGCATCGCGGCAGGCGAAGGTGATGGCCTATTTGAGTCGGGATGTGGCGGAGCAACTGCACCAGCAGATATTGCTCGTGGAATCGGCGGTTGGTTTGGATGAAGATGATGACGATGAGGAACTAATAGATGACGATGATGAGGATGAGCTAGACAAAAGCAATGGAGATACCAAGCCTACAGAACGCGATAGTGGCAATTTCTCTCCGGCATTTGCCCAGGCGCTCGACCAGTTGAATAAATTGGCTCGTCAGCGTCTGCCTGATAGCGGTGCTGGTAGCAGCGCCAGTGAGAATCCTGCCCCTGGCGGTGCGTTATCGGCCGAGAGCGAGACTGCGATAGACGATGAAGAGGATGCCTTAGAGCAATTACAGGATGCTTTTGTGCAGATGATGGAGGTTGTGCGCGAACTGGCCGAGGAACTCTCTACAGACGCCTTGAAATTAACGGGGCGTTTCCGTTGCGCACGTACCAATATCGAGTTTATCCAGGCTGTCTCTGAAGATGACGATGATGACGATGAAGCTGCGTCAGAGATTGGCAGCCAGGAAGGCGATAGCGTCATGGAGGTAGAGGTTGAACTGGTTATGGTCCTCCAACTTTTCGAAGAGGGACGGGCCAAACCTGATGATCTCCCAGCTGTTGAATTGCAACTCGACGTTGATGACTTCGAGCGTTTGCATGAAACGCTTGACTTCGCCCTGGAACAAGAACGGCGTAGTCATCGTCGCAAGTAGGCAAGCCCTTCTCGACCATATTAGTTGCTCCTTTGTGCTTGCAGTAATATGCCTGATCTTAATATAAAGAGGTTGATCTATTCATGGCAGAAGCAATTGTCCATCAAGAATTCGATCCTCAAAAAGACGTGCCCTGATTGAGGTGCAGTCGGCAGATTTCTGTGGTGTGGTGTATCTTTTGAGTATCTGGGGCGAAACACCATCGTCCGTTTGAAGTTGTAAACGACCTGGAAAGCAGTAACAATGACAAGATCCATTACTATTGAAGACCTGTACCAGTTTAAATTTCTTAGCAGGCCGCGTATCTCGCCCGATGGTCAGCGGATCGCCTTTGTAGTGACAACCATCGACGAGCAGAAGCACGCGTATCGCTCCGCCCTGTGGATGGTACCCACTTCAGGTGGCGAGGCAACGCGCTTCACGACGGGACCGGCCAATGCCCATAGTCCAGCCTGGTCACCCGATGGGCGCTGGCTGGCCTTTGTCTCCGAGCGTGAAGGTGAGCCTGTCGGCAAAGACGAGCAAGAGCAGAAAAAACACGGGAAAGGCAAAGCGCAGGTATGGCTGATCCCCACTAATGGTGGTGAAGCTCGCCAATTGACCTTCATGCCGCATGGCGCCTCAAATCCCGTCTGGTCACCAGATAGCAAACGCCTGGTCTTCAATGCAGCGGTTGGTCCCATTGATGAAGAGGGCGCGGATGGCAAGCCCCTGCCCAAGGCACGCGTTATCGACAGGCTTTTTTATCGCCTTGATGGTGTCGGTTTTATTTATGAGCGACGTCAGCACCTCTTCCTCCTGGATATAGCGGGAGGCGAACCACAGCAGCTAACCGATGGCGACTGGGATGACGGTGACGCGGCCTGGTCACCTGACGGTACACGCATTGTGTTTACCTCCAATCGCGCTGAAGACCGCTGGCGTTTCCTGGTTGCAGACCTGTATACCCTCAACATCGTTGATGGCAAAGCCGGAGAACTACAGCGCTTGACCAATGGTTCGCTGAACTGTAGCTCACCCTCCTGGTCGCCTGATGGCAAGACGCTGGCTTTCTACGGAACACCTAAGCTGCGTTCGGGTGGTCATTCTGAACTCTTCACGCTTGCCGCCGATGCAGCCCAGGACGAGCCGCGCTGCTTGACCCACGAGTTTGAAGGCAGTTGCTCGGACTCTACCAACAGCGACACCACCGATGAGCATGTGGCACCCCCTCCAACCTGGTCGCCTGATGGGAAGACGCTCTACATCCTGGCAACGCGTAGGGGAGCCACGCGGGTCTTTGCCATTCCTGGCAGCGGAGCGGGTGAACAGCCGACCACGCTCACACCGGGCGATGTGCATGTGCTCGATTTCAGCGCCGACCAGGCCAACAACACCCTGGCTGTGCTTATCGAAGATCCCACCCACCTGGCTGAAATCTTTACCTGCTCGCCAACTGCACCAGGCGAGTTACGCCAGCTTACACCCTGCAATCAGGAGCTGTTGCGTGAAATTACCCTTGTGACGCCTGAATACCTGGCGTATACCGGCGAGGACGGCTGGGCCATGGATGGCTGGATCTTGAAACCGCACGATTTTGATCCGAGCCGCAAGTATCCCTTGATCGTAGAGATCCATGGTGGACCTAACACTCAGTATGGCTATGGATTCTTCCATGAAATGCAATTGCTGGCGGCAGCGGGCAATGTTGTGCTCTATACCAATCCTCGGGGCAGTACAGGCTATGGACGGGACTTTGCCCTCGCTGTGCGTGGTGCCTGGGGTATCAAAGATTCGCTGGATATCCTGGCGGGTGTTGACGCAGTCGTGCAGCAAGGTTACATTGACGAGCAACGTCTCGGAGTTACCGGTGGTAGCTATGGTGGTTTTATGACCAACTGGCTAATTGGCCATCACGATCGTTTCAAAGCGGCCGTGACCGATCGCTGTGTAGCCGATCGCTCGTCCTTCTTTGGTAGTAGTGACGTGGGTTGGGACTTCGCAGATGATGATATGGAGACCACTCCCTGGGAAGATCCCGAACTCTACAAGCGCATGTCGCCCCTGACCTACGTCAAGAACATGCATACGCCACTCTTGATCATTCACAGCGAACAAGATTTGCGCTGTAACATCGAGCAGGCCGAGCAACTCTTTGCCTCCTTGAAGTACATGGGACGCGAGGTCCTCTTCGTGCGTTTCGAGGGCCAGAGCCATGGCCTTTCGCGCGGCGGTCATCCCAAACTGCGCAAAGAACGCCTGCAGCATATCCTGGGCTGGTTTGAGAAGTACCTGTAGCATATGCCAGTTTCAGAAAAGATGTTCTATTATGGTTGCAACATCCCTATCTTATCACTGCCCGACTCAGTAAACCAAAGGGTGTGGTTAGCGCCCATAACCACACCAAGCGGCAGGCTGGCTTGTGTCGGGATATGGTAATAGACGAAATGCTGGGCTGCGACATCCAGGCGTGCCAGTAGATTCTCAGCCGTTATCGTCACCCATATCTCTCCACTTGGGCTGATCGTCAGCCCATAGATAGCGGCCGTTCCTCTGCCTGGCGTAGCAGGTGCGTAATACGGCATGAATGTGCCAGTGCGTGGGTCCAGGCTGGTCAGCAGCCCCTCATTAAATGACGTAATCCAGATGATACCATGGGCATCACTGGCAAGCTCCATAAATTGATTGGCTGGGCCGGGCATATCAAAGAAGCGTATCTTGCCGCTGCTGGGATCGAGACGGCCGACATGGTTGTTGATGGCCTCGGTAAACCAGATCATGCCCTGAGGATCGACTGCTACACCATAGGGATCGAGTTTCTGGATGCTTTTCTGAGCCGCAAGCGGAAATTGTTGTATCCGTCCCGTGTGCGGGTCCAGCTTGCCCAGCGAGTCGGCGTTGAGTTCGGTGAACCAGATATTCCCCTGGGCGTCAAGCGCGATATCGTTGGGCGCACTGGGTAATGAGAGCGTTTTGCTGGCATCGCTAGGATCAGGTACCTTTAGCGTAGGTAGGCTGTAGACCTGGTATTGACCGGTATCAGGTATATAATGTCCGATATAATCGGCATATTGTTCGGCAAACCAGATGGTATCATCAGGCCCTACCTGTACGCCCATGATACCATCGCGACCGTTTGGCGGTGTTCTCTGCTCAAATGTCTGGGTGCGGGGATCAAAAACGCCAAGGATAGTTGTGTCCCATTTCGCCAAACCAGACGCGTCCTTTATGATCGATGGCTGGCCTCATCATGCCGCTGCCTGTTTGCGGGAGTGGATATTCGCGAAAGGTGCCCGTAGCCGAAATGGCCGCCAGGGGCGTTGGCTGCGTCCCTGGGCCAGGCGTACCGGTAGAACCGCCAGGCGATGATGCAATGGAGTTGTCCGTGCAAGCAGCAGCGAGCAACGGCAGAAGTGCAAAGCAGCAAAGAAGTAATCCGCGTTTGAACATCATTTTCCCTTCACGATGGTGCGTATGTCCAGCCATCCATATGCAACCTCATATACTGTGACTCCCGCAAGCTCAAATTGACTCTTTTTTACCAACTCTCCTACACCTGTCCATCCATTTTCAGGGCGGAAATCTCTACCCCTGCGATATTCATACGCTCCAGGGTTATCTTCAAATCATGTTTAGAGCTTGATGCCATATTCTTTCCAGCGCTTTGTCACCATATCAACTATTTCGGGCTTCATTACTATGTCGGGTGGCCATGGGCGCGGGTGTCCCTCTTCGGGCAACTTGGCGGTGGCATCAAAGCCCATTTTCCAGCCAAACTTCTCGTGGTTGTGCTACTGTTCTATTATAGGGCTAAATGCTAGTTGAGGCAAAATTTTCCTTGTAGATAAGAGGGGTGCTATATTGGGTAGGTTTTATCGTCTATAAGCGCACCCGGAGGTAGCAACGCCCTGTCAATCCTCATTCCCTCATAATATCCATACATTGACCCATTAAGGGGTTAGCATAGATTGACGATAAAGTAACATAGCCCCTTGTTTATGGACGACTATAACACGACGAGATGAAAGGATTGATATATCCGTGCGTACGCTATTATTTGGTCGTAAAACTTTAACATTCCTGTTACTCTGTGCGCTCGTCTCCTTGAGCGCCTTCGCGTTTATCCCGAATACTCGTGCGCAAGCACCGCGCTTCGCTGGTAAAATCGGGGATACAGCCAGGTTCTATCAATTTCAGGCCAGCCCTGTCATAACGTCAGCCACCCGCAAGCGGAGCAGTCTTGTTGACACCATTCCCTACTGGAGTTCCCTCTTCGCTTACAAAGGGTTAAAATATCCGTTCCAGATGGTAGGAACAGACCCAAGTGCCGGCTCGGCAACCACGTCGGTTCGAACGGAGATCATTCCGCTGAACTTTGTCTTCTCCAATGGCACCAACTTTAACGGCAACACGCGAGTCGATGATACGCTCAACTCGCCTCTTTTCGCCCAGGCATCTTACACTAGTGGCACCACTCAATATGCTGACGCTATCCAACGCGCCGAGTGGTGGAAATATGTTTCAGATGAGGACTATCATATATGGTTGGATCATCCGGATGTCTATCAGACGGTGACCGTCAACGTACCCGCAAGTGCGGGCTCTGTAGGTCTGAACCTTCGCACGCGTCAGCCAGAAGGCATGATAAACCTCAGTTGGTTCGACCCGCAGATCCAGGGTTTGATCACCAGATTGGGACTGAGTCCGCAAACATTACCTATCTTCCTGACCTCCAACACCTTTCTCTATATAGGTAACCCCAGCACATGCTGTTTCGTTGGCTATCACAACGCGCTGCCCACAACCAATGCTCAAGGGAAAACGGTAATTCAAACCTATGCCTGGAGCACGTACAATGATCCTGGCATGTTCAGTGTCCCGGTTCAGGATATCATGGCGCTCAGCCATGAAATCTCAGAGTGGTACAGCGATCCGTTCATCGATAACGTTGTCCCGACATGGAGCGTTCCTGGCGCGCCACAATATGGTTGTAACATTGGTTTGGAGGTAGGTGATCCACTGGTCGGTGTGACCTTCACAGTGAACGGCTACCATCTCCAGGACGAGGCTTTCTTCTCCTGGTTTGCCAAACAGGTTCCTTCCGTAGGCATTAATGGTCAGTATACCTACTTAGGAACGTTCTCAGGTCCAACATCAACCTGTTGATGTGCCTGTCGGCAGGTACCTGACCCAGGCACTGTTCGACCAACCACATTGACCATGTGCGCAAGCTGTAAAACTCTTGTCCGTATGGTGTAAGACCTCTCTCTCGTTGGCTTGCATAGCCAATGAGAGGGAGGTCTGTCTTCAAAGACGTAAAGAGGTCAGTAATGATGCCTTTGTGTGACATACATCACATTTCATTTGTGAGATAGTTCATTATTTGTACAGCATAACGGATGATATACTCGCATCAGCACAGCAAGTCATTCCTCTCAATTCGTCACTTTTATTCAAAGGATATTCTCTATGTAGTCGATCTAACACTATCCCTTCAGGAGAAAAATACTATGAAAGATCTCCAAAACAACCATCTGTGTTCAGCAGTCTCTTCTCATTGTCCACGCTTCATAATTCTTGTAGTGATAAGTGCATGTATTATGTTCGCTTTCGCATTGAGTGCTTGCGGCGGAAATGTGTTTCTCAGCGCCAATGCTGCCTCGATTGCCCACATATCCGCAGCCTCAACAGCAGCGAACTATCCGGTTAAAGTCTTCTTCTCCAAGTTTCCAGAGTCAGTCAACACGAATTCCTCCACCGTCTATCCAGTCGGTCGCATTTCACCATCGATCGCCGTGGGAACTTTCTCCCTCCAACTTTTAATCGCTGGACCTACCCTCTCCGAACAACAAGCTGGCTACTTCACGGAACTCAATACTATGCTAAGTGGCCCATCGAAGTGCTCAGCTCCTCTACCTGTTGGTGGCCCAGACTTCATACTGTCGCTAAACAAGAAAGGCGCAGTCACGGAAACAGGGACTGCGACAGTGAAATTCTGCCGTAGCCTCAGCTCGCCAGGGATCGGAGCGGATGCCCGTGTGACAGCAGAAATTAACGCGACGCTTAAGCAGTTCACAAATATCAAAAAGGTGGTGATCCTCACCGTGGATGGGCACTGCTTTGGGGATTTGAGCGGGAAAGATTTCTGCTTGAAGTAATCCATCGCACAGTGCTTAGCGAGGTCCCTAAGAAGAAAGAGCGTGGTGCGCTCAGCAGGCCGCACCACGCTCTTTCTAAGTCTCTTAGACTCGACTCAAAAATGCCTGGACCGGTGCCATGGTCTCAGCATAGCGATCGCGGTGGATGCTATGGCCAGCGCCTAGAACCTGGACAACCTCGCCATTTTGCCAGAGGTGTGCGGCCTGCTGAGCAATCTCGGGCGTGACGATGGCGTGGGACTCAGGGTCGCCTGTCACCAGCAAGATCGGGCAAGCGATGCGCGGAAGAAGCTCGCGCCAGGGAGCCACAGTTGCCAGATATTGGAAGAACTCGAGATTAAACTCCACTTTGGCTTCTACCCAGGGAGCAAGCTCTATCTCGTCCCACTTGGGATTGAACATCCGAGCGGCGACGAGACATTCCTCGGGCGAGAGCGCTTTGAGGCTAAGAATGCCTTGCCGGAGAGCCTGCTGCTCTGCTTCTTCTTTATCAGCGTTGGCTGGAGCAGCATCCTTCCAAGGGGGATCTTCCAGAATAATTGCCCGGGCCAGTTGGGGATAGTTGGCAGCTACCGTTGCTGCGGTCATGGCCCCCATCGAATGTCCAAAGAGATACGGTTTCTCCAGATCCAATGCGTGAATCAAAGCTGCAACATCGGCGGCCAGAACGTTGTATGATAAACCTTCTAGGGAGCCAGCGGTGCGCCCGTGTCCGCGCGCATCGGGCATAATCACATCAAAATGCTCCTGCAGGTCGCTGGCCACGCGTGGCCAGCACTGACCACTGTCCATTACGCCGTGTAAGAGAATGATGGACGGCTTGTTCGCGCCACCAGTACGATAGTAGTGAATATCGATGCCGTTGGCATGGATATACCTATCAGGCCACTCTGTCATGTTTTTTCCTCTTGTCTTTCTTCGCTTTGTTACGCATATCAGAAATCAGAAAAGGTGCTCTTCTCACAGTAAAACTATGACTCCAATTGCTCCAGATCCCTGATAATGCATAGTAGGGGTCAGCATATCCAAACCTGAAAACTGTACGTTAAGCCCTGAGCGTAAAAGATGAGCCATCGCTCGTCCCTCATAGAATACGAGGAGTGAGGTTCAAGGTGCTGAAGGCTTC
>WNFM01115842.1_pt1 | contig 16804 bp, 9 predicted proteins | sample 5400271 | NCBI WGS metagenome assembly WNFM01 (sample SAMN13153352, study PRJNA577476) | soil metagenome | isolation source: 60 cm saprolite on Douglas fir-dominated hillslope | place: USA:California | collected 2013-09-17
GAACGACATGTCGGCGCGAATCATCCCCGCGATGCCCACGTGGACCGACAGCGCGAGGGCCGGAACGTCGACGTTCAGGCGATTGGAGAACTGGCGTCCGACGTGGATCCCTGCGGAATCGATGCTGATGACGCCGTGCGAGCTCTCGGAGTCGGTGGTCCTTCCGGCCAGCGGAACGTTCAGCGCGGAGTGCCCCAAGAGCCGGACGACCATCGTCCCGTCGAGGACGGCGCAGCTCCCTTGAGTGTCGAACGTCCCATGGGTGACGAGGAAGCGCGGGCTCGTCGGAGAGAGATGCAAGTTGACGAAATCCAGCTCGAGGAGGTCGGGCCCTCCGGGGACCGAGTTGGGGATGATTCCGACGAGATCCGGCATGCACCGGCAGTCGCCTCCGTCGCACGAGCCGCTCTCGAGAGGCAGTACTCCCGCGTGGAGCTGGAAGAATTCGTTGCCGGACAGGGTTGCGCTCGAACCGCCCGGGAACGTACAGGAGCCGAGGCTCGTATCGACCGCGAACTCGATCTTCGTCGTGACGGAATCGACGAGGAACTCGTAGCGATCATCGGTATGCCCCTGCGATGCCACGGCCCGCGAGCCGAGCGTGGCCAGGGCGGCGAACAGAGCGAGAGCACGGGTGGGATCCATTCGGTACTTCATAAAGTTCTCCAAGGAAAGGGGTCCATGATCGATCGACGCGGCGCGGCGCCCGGGACGACGGCTCCTAGAGCGGTGCTCAGCGGATCTTCAAGCCTCCAACTCTTCATCGAACGGCGGTCTCGCGTCGGTCGCGGCCGGACGCGTGCGATTCGCGAGAGATCGTGCGGTGAAGATTCCTTAAGCCGAACGGGACGCAGGCTTCGCTCGGGTCGCGCGAGGATTGCCCAGCGATTCCGCGTCGGGTCCGGGGGAAGGAACTCGCCGGGTCCCCACACGGCATCGAAACCCGCGATTCTTCTCGGGGGGCTTTCGAACCCAGCGTTCCGCTGGCCCGGGATGCCGGTCGAATCGTGACCGCGAATCGATCCCGATCGTGGACGACGGCTCGGTGAGCATGAAGCTCGCGCAGCCACCGCCGCTATGATGAAGCCCTCTCGTCACCGATCGCCATGGACGAAGACGATTCCCTCGATTCGGCCTTCGACGAGTACCTCGACCGGGCTCTCCGCGGGGAGACGATCGACGCCGAGCGCTTCCTCGCCGACCGCCCCGGTCTCGACCCGGACTCGCGGGCGCGCTTGCGCCGGCGCATCGAGTCCTTGGCCGGGACGAAGTCGGCTCGCGGACTCCCCTTCGATCGCATCGGGGAGTTTCGCCTCCTCCCGCGTCTCGGCGAAGGAGGGATGGGAGTCGTCTTCCTCGCCGAACAGGAATCGCTCGGACGCCGCGTCGCGCTGAAGCTCTTGCGACCCGAGCTCGTCGGCGCGACTCATGCCGAGAAACGCTTCGAGCGCGAGGCCAAGGCGATCGCGCAGCTTCGCCACCCCAACATCGTCGCCGTGCACGCCACCGGGGAAGACAAGGGAGTCCGCTACCTCGCGATGGAGCTCGTCGAGGGCGAAGGCCTGGACATGATCCTGCGCTCGAGCGCGGAGCCGCTCCCGCCGACGCGCGCCGTGCAGATCGCGCTCGACATCGCGCGGGCCCTCGCTGCAGCCCACGCTCAAGGCGTCATCCACCGGGACGTCAAACCCTCGAACGTCCGTATCGCCCGTGACGGACGCGCGATGCTCGTCGACTTCGGCCTGGCGCAGCTCGATGGAGCGAGCTCGCTGTCCCAGTCCGGCGCCTTCCACGGCACGCCCTACTTCGCTTCGCCCGAGCAGGTCGACGCCCGCAGCCGCACGCTCGATTCCCGCACCGACGTCTACTCGCTCGGTGCGACCCTCTACCACTGCGTCGCCGGCCGGCCGCCGTTCGAGGGCACGACGACGGCGCACGTCTTCCAGCAGATCCTGTCCAGTGATCCTCCCGCGCCGCGAGCCCTCAATGCACGCGTCTCCCGCGATCTCGAGATGGTGATCGGGAAGGCCATGGAGAAGCGCCGTGAGGGGCGTTACGCCAGCGCGCAGGAGTTCGCCGCCGACCTCCAGGCCCTGCTCGAAGTGCGCCCCATCCGCGCGCGGCCGGCGAGCGTCGCCGTGCGTGCGCGCACGTGGTTCGTGCGACGTCCGGTGGTCGCGGTCCTGGTCGGCGCAGCCCTCCTCGCGGCGACGGTGTTCGCCGTGGCGGCCGTCGTGGAGCACGGACGGACAAACCGTGCCTTCGAGTCCGAGCTGGCGCGCGCGGGGGAGGCTCTTTCCAGGGGCGAATTCTCCGAGGCCCTCAGCGCCTGCGATCGCGCACTCGGACTCCGCCCCGGCGACGCGCGCGCTCTGACGCGCCGGGCCCTCTCCGAACGCGAGAACGCACGCAGCCGGTCGCACTCCGCTGTCGAGGATGCGCGCCACGCACTGGAGCAGTACGGGCGGCACTGCGCGGATGCCTCCGCGCTCGAGGCCGGACTCGAGCCCCTTCGTCGCGGTGTGACCACGCGACACCTTGCACCTGTCGAGCTCGCGCAGCTCTCCCGGGACGGGGATCGCTCGGCGGAGCTCGCGCGCGGGCTCGAGCAGGACTTCTTCGCCGTGCTGCAGGCGCTCGAGGTCGCTCACGGGCTCGATCCCGACAATGCCGACGTCCAGCGCGTGAGGGCCGATGCGTACATCGAACGCTTTCGCGCGGCGCTCGAGCGCCGCGACGTCGAGGCGCAAGACCGCTTCCGCGAGATGGTGCGCGCGAACGACCTGGAAGCGCGGTACTCGAGCGAGCTGGCCGGCCTGGGATCGTTCTCGCTGGCGACCGAGCCCGCCGGAGCCCGCGTGTTCCTGTTCCGCTACCTCGAGCAGGTCGAGCTCCCGTCCGGCGGGGAGCACCGTCTCGTACCGGTCCCGGTGGACGCGGCGACCGGAGCGAACGGACCGACACCCGTCGTGCCGGGCACGTGGACCCTGCGAGTTTTCCATGGGACCGGCGAGCTCGAAGCGGGTGATCTCGTGCTCCGTGTAGCCGGGCGCCCGGTCGAAGGGGCGATCCTCGTCCTCCGCGACGAGGGAGGGTCTGACGGCGACGTGCACGATTTCGATCGGCTCGTCTCGATCGGCGGCCACGAGGTGCGGGACATGGAGGACGCGAACGCGCTCCGTCATCCGGCGCCGGCCTCGGGCGAGCGCGATTTCGTCTTCGAGCGCGACGGCCGGACCTTCACGCTGCGCGCCGCCAGCACCGACGATCTCGGCGTCCACGCGCTGACGCTTGCCAGGCTCCTCGAGCTCACTTCAGCACCTGTATCGATCCTCCATCGCGGGGCGGAACGCGACGGCCTCTCGACACCGGGCTTGAGGGTGCGCCTGACGGCGATCCCGCTGTTCGTCTCGAGCACCTGCAGTTTCGGAGCGACACCCGTCGTCCAGCACGCGCTCGAGCGCGGATCGTATCTCGCGCTCGTCGAGGATACGGGCTTCGAGACCTGTCGGCTTCCCTTCGTCGTCGAGCGCGGACGGGACACACAGATCGGGGTCCGCCTGTATCCCGACGGTACGACGCCGCCCGGCTTCGTGTTCGTGCCCGGAGGTGCGTTCCAGGCCGGCGGGGATCCGGTCGCCTACGCGGCGTGGGCGAAAGGACCGCGCGAGGTGTCGGACTTCTGGATGGCGGAACGCGAGGTCACGGAGCGCGAGTACGCCGAATTCCTCGACGATCCGGACACGGCCTCGGAGATCGACGCCTCGCCGATCCTGATCCGCGTCCCGCGCAAGGCTGCGGATGCGGGGAGCAGCGGGGCCTGGAAGCGCGGTGCCGACGGACACTACGAGGGCCCGTTCGCGGGGAGCGGCTACCCCGTCGGCTCGATCGCGCCCGCCGACGCCGCAGCCTACGCCGCTTGGCGCGATCGCAAGGCTCGCGAGTCGGGAGAGGCCTTCCGGTACGCGCTCCCCACCGAAGAGGAATGGGAGAAGGCCGCGCGCGGCGTCGACGGACGACTCTTCGTGTTCGGGGACCACTACGCGCCAGCGTGGATGAAGAGCCTGTATGCGCGCGAGAGGGAGTCTCCGTTCGACGAGTTCGAGCGGGAGCCCGGCCTGCGCTTCCCGGTCGACGAATCGGTCTACGGCATCTACGACCTGGCCGGAAGCATGTGGGAACCGTGCGCGGGGGTGTCGGACTTCGGCCGCCAGGGTGCGCCCGCGCGCGGAGGGGCGTACACCTTCATGTACGAGGCGAGCTTCCACGCCGCGGCACGGGCGGGCCTCGACCGCACGGGTGCTCAATCGGTGCTCGGGATCCGGCTGGTCGCGCACCGCGCCGGCTCGGCGAGTTCCCGCTAGTCGATCAGCTCGCTCCAGTGACCGATCTTCTCGGCCAGGCGGCGCCTGGCCCTGGCCACTCGTTTCTTGGCCGCCTCGTTCGAGATCGCGAGCTCGCCCGCGGCGGCTTCGACCGTGAAACCCCGAAAGTAGACGAGCTCGAGGATCGCGCGCTCGTCGTCCGTGAGCAGGTGGAGCGCGAGTTCGAGCGCAAGGGAGCGGTCCTTCTCCTCCACGGAGGAGAGTCCCCCGCTCGCCGCGAGCGCGACGCTCGCTGAACGCGATCTCTGGGCGTCGAGCCGCTGCGTGCGCCGGCCGTTCTTCTCAAAATGCGAGCCGAGGAGGCGCCAGGCCGAGGTCCAGAGGTAGGCGCGCAAGGCCGCCGGCTCCTCGAAGCTCGGAGTCTCGTTGACCTTGAAGAGGCTGAGCACGACCTCTTGCGCCACGTCGCTCGAGGAAATCGAAGGCGAGAGCAGGTTCCTGCCTCGAGCTAGGATCCGATCGCGCAGGACCGCGACCTCGATCCTCAGGAGCTCGTCGAGCGCCTCGAGATCGCCGGCGCGTTGCCAACGCTCGAGGAGCGGAGCCGAAGGGTCGAGGCGTGGAGCGTTTTCGTCGGCCACGCGCGGATTCTAGCCTCCTGTGGACATGCCCGGGATACGACGAACGGACCCGCCGCACTCGCGACGGGTCCGTTCGCGCTCTCGCAGGAGCTCACCACCAGAGCATCTGGATGCCGGCCGTGGTGTTGAAGGTCGCCGGCGCTCCGCAGGGCGAGGCCGGGTCGCGATAAGAGACCTGGTAGTAGCGCAACGTGGCCCCGGCGATCGGGGATCCCAGCGCTTCGCAGCGCGCGCTGATCGACGGATCGCCCGCTTGCGGATAGCTCGAGGAACCGCTGACCGCATTCCTGATCGCCAGGCGCAAGAGGTGACCCGCGAAGCAGCGCCGGCCGGAACCGAAGGCGATCCCTTGCTCGTTCACCGCGTCGCCCTGCCAAAAGGTGCACAAGGCGGACGGGAGCAAGTGCGTGGCCTGCAACAGGACGGTGTCGTTGAATCCGACCCACGGATTGCCGCTTGCGAACAGCGTCCCGCCGCCGGTGTGCGCCGAGTTGTCGCAGCCCCAGCCGAACCCGACGCCCGCGTTGCCGCACGGGCAGGGAGCGGTGACGCCGTCGCCCGGAGTGCAGATCACGTCGAACCGGGGGATGTCCTGCAGGAGACCCCAGACTGCGCGATTGGCCCCGGGGGCGGAGCGGAAGTCGCGCACCAGGAGGAAGCGCTGCGACAAGTCGATGCCGCCGGTGTACTTCGAGGCCAGGCTCGAGATCGAGGGCTCGATACCGTCGATCGGGGTCGTCTCCATCGCGCCGGCCTGGAGCAGGACGTGAGCGCCCACGGGGGCGAAGGGCGCGAAGACGATGTTGTGCACGCCGGCGGCGTAGAGCGAGCCGGCGACGAGGTAGTTGGCTCCGTCGGTCTCGACCGTCGGCAGCGTCCAGTCGCCCGCGAGGCCGGGGAACTCCAGGTCGCTGAGGTCCGCCTGGTCGAGGAAGACGTCGCCCCGGTTCCGGTGACCGATCAGGTGGTGCACCGATCCCGTCGCGCGCTGCCAGGTGATCATGTACTCGCGCGCGCCGCCCACGGCTTCGACCAGCGAGGAGACCGAAGGGTGCGTGTCGTCTGTCGTGCTCCCGTCGACGATGAAGATCGCAGTTGCCGTGGTCCCGTCGCGGTGGAGCTGCGCGGCGAGGATGTCGTGGTCCGTGGCGCTGTACTCCCTCTGCCAGACCACGGTCCAGTCCATCGTCGCCAGCGGAGCCACGCCGTCGGACTTCGAGATGCGCGGGAAGGCGTTGACGTGGTTCGAGGAGTCGAGGATCTTCAGCGCGCCCGTGGGCGCACCCGAGGTCGCGACCAGTTGGGCTTCGATCGTGTGCTTGGCTGTGCTGTCCGCCTTCTCCCAGACCACGCAGAAGTTGCTGTTCGAAGCGATCTCGGTGTCGCCGCCGACGTCGGGTACCAGGCGCGAGACGCCGTCGGCCGGGCTGATCGTGGTGATCGGACCCAGCGCCAGACTCGCTGACGCGTAGGTGCGCGATTGGACGAGTGTGGGCCCGAAAAGTCCCGCCTTGTCCTGCCAGACGACCAGGAACTGGTTCGTGATGCGGTTGCTCGCCACGCGCGGATGCGAAGACAGAGCGAAGCTGCCGCCTGAACTGACCAGCTTGAGGCTGCCGGCGATCACGTTGCCGTTCGCGTCGAATTCGACGGCCCAGATGTCGTGATCGAGCGCGCTGAGCGCCTCCTCGTAGACGACCAGGTAGCGATTGCCGGTGAAGGTGTAGGCCACGTCCGGGGAGAGGTCGTCGTGCGCGCCGCTCGTGACCGCGAAGATCATCGGGTCGATCACGACCGGGTAGATGGCATCGGCCAGGAAGGATCCCGGCACGACGATCTCGATCGTTCCCTGCGACCAGCGCGTGGACGCCGCGACGCGCGCGCCGCGTGCATCGACCGCCACGGCGCCGGAGTAGCTCGCGCTGCCGAACTCGTTCGAGAACTCCAAGCCGGCGCCGATCTCGCGCACGGAGAGCTCCGTCTCGACCGCGATCGAGAGGTCCAGGTCGCCCGCGCCGAGCGCGTGATCGATCACGAACTCCTGCTCGAGCGCCTCCGGACCGAGCTGGTAGACTTCGTGCAGCGCGCCGCGCGCGATGCGCACCTCGTTCCCGTCGCGTTCGGGCGCGGCGGCGCCTCCCAGCGCCAACGCAGAGCCGCCGCACGTCGCCGAGGCGAGCTCGAAGCGGATGGGGAAGCAGCGCGGCGCAGAGCTCCCGAGAAACGGGACAAAGGCCGCGCCGTGTGCGTCGAATTGCGCCGAATACCCCTCGGCGCGCGCCACGATCGGACCGTCGCCAGGCTCGGAGTAGTAGACCCGCTTCGGATCGCGCAGGCCGCTCGACAGCGGTGTCGCGAAGCCCTCGGACGGGGGGAGCCCTGGCTGCGCGAGCGCGGCGGTCGCGAGCAGGATCGAGGACAGGGATGCATGGAAGACCAGGGTGGGACAGGGGTTCATGGCGATTTCCTTTTCTGGCGCAACTCGCGCCACAGGGAAAAGGGGACCGCCGGCCCTCCGGGGACACGTGAGTGCGGGAAACCTCGGGGGACTTCATGCGCGGGGGCGACCCGGCCAGGATCCTCCCCCACCACACGGCCGTAGCCTCAGCCGCATCCCCGCCCGGACGACCGTCGACGCCTGGAGCGGCCTGGAGCCGAGAGAATCGTTCGCACCAGCGTTGGCCCCGGGGAGCCATCGGGCTTGGGACCGAGCCCCGCGCGGATGCTCTGCGAACTTGGTAGTCCTACCCATGCATGGCGCGACAGGACTCGATGAACTCGGTCAGGAATTGCGCTCGGCGGACCACGATCCGAGCCCTTCTCTTCGTGGTCGCCCTCCTGCCAGCCTCCGCGCAGGACGGGGTGGACGCGAAGATCGCCGACTACGTGCACGCCGATATGGCACGCCGCCGCATCCCTGGACTGGCGCTGCTCGTAGCCAAGGACCATCGCACGATTTTCGCGGCCAACTACGGAGTGGCGAACCTCGAACTGGAGACTCCGGTCACCGATCGCACCTCGTTCGAGATCGCCTCGATGACCAAGCAGTTCACCGATGCTGCGGTCCTGATGCTCTCGGAGCACGGCAAGCTCGCACTGACCGATCGCCTCGCGAAGTACGCCTCGGATCTCCCGCCCGCCTGGCAATCGATCACGATCGAAGAGCTCATGAACCACACCGCGGGCTTGCGCGACGATTGGGACGAGGAGGACTCCTTCTTCCTCTCGCGAACGACCGACGAGGAGTTCTTCGATGCGCTGAAGGCTGCCCCCCTCAAGTTCGAGCCGGGAACCGATTGGAGCTACGGCTGCGGACCGTTCGTGCTCGGGCTCGTGATCCAGCGCGTATCCGGGAAACCCTACGCGCAGTTCATGCGCGAGTCGATCTTTCGGCCCCTGGGGATGACGTCCACCGACGTCAATGACCCCGTCCCTGTCGTCGCAGGGCGCGCGGCCGGTTACGTGATCCGCGACGGCGTCCTCCGGAACGGGATCCGTATCTCGGCTGCGGCCGAAGCACGCGCCGACGTGGGCATCCGCACCACGGCTCGCGACCTCGCGCTGTGGGATGCGGGGCTCGACGGCACGTCTTTGCTGTCCGCGCGCAGTCGCGAGCTCATGTTCACGCCGGCGCGACTCTCGGACGGCCAGCCCACACTCTACGGTCTCGGCTGGTTCATCACGCCCTTTCGAGGCCACCCGGAGATCGCGCACGGCGGCGGTTTCCGCACCGGCTTCAGCACCGTCATCGCACGCTATCCGGACGATCATCTGACGGTGATCGTGCTCACGAACCTCCAAGGGGCTCACGCGTACTCGATCGCCCGCGGGGTCGCATCCATCTACGACGCTGACTATCAACCGATCTCCAAGATGACGCTGCAGCCGGACAAGAACCCCTCGCGCACGAGCACGGCCGTCCGCGCCCTCGAGGCGTTGAAGGAGGGCCGCACGACAGCCGATTTTCTGCCGGGAGCGGCACGACTCGCGGCGTGGTCCGCCCCGGAGCTCCGCGAAGAGCTGGCCCACGCTTCTCCACCCACCTATGTCGATGGCCAGGTTCTCGGCGGTCGGAACGTGAGAGTGTTCGGGTCCCAGATCGCCGCGAATGGCTTCTATCGCACCGACGGCGACAGGCCGCGGTTCTGGACCTTCAGCTTCACGGCCGAGGGTCGCGTGGCCTATCTCGAGTTGGAGGAGTAGCCGCGGCGCGTACGATGCCGATGGACTGCTGGCGATCCTCTCACGGCGACCACGAAACCCTTCCTGTCTGCGTCGCGTTGAACGTGCTGCTCGCCGGACATCCGCCGAGCACGACCGGGTCGCGGTAGTACACGAGGTACCAGCGGCTCTGGCCGGGCTGGATCACGTCGCCCTTCGCGGCGGAGCGCGCGGAGACGGTGGGATCGCCCGCGCCGAAGTCCGGTGCGGTGATGCTGCCGGCGACGGCGCTCTTCACGAAGAGGCGTTTGAGTGTGCCTCCCACGCAGCGCACGCCCTGGCCGTAGACGATGCCGGCCGGAGACGAGGCCGTACCCTGCAAGACGATGCTCGTCGCCGTCGGCTTCTCGCCGCTCGTCGTGAAAACCAAGCTGTCGGACGACAGATAAGCGATCCCCGACGCCGAGAGGATCGCGCCTCCGGTCGCCGCGGAGTTGTTGCAGCCGCGGCCCGGCCCGCTGGGCGCGTTCGAACACGGGCACGCGAGCACGCCGCCGACACCGGGATCGCACAGGCTCGTGAAGCCCGCGGCGTTGCGGTCGCGCACGAAGACGTCACTGGCCGCGTTCGTATCGCCCGCGACGAGGTTCGAGGCCTGGCCCTGGAACGCGACGAGGCGGCCGTCGGCCGAGATCGAGGGCAGGGCGCTATCTTGGTTCCCCTGCGCCCCGCCCGTGGCCACGCTCACGCGCTCGGTCGTCCCGCTCTGGCGGTCGCGCACGAAGATGTCACTGAGCGCGTTCGTGTCGCCCGCGACGAGGTTCGTGGCGCGGCTCATGAACGCCACGTAGCGGCCGTCGGCCGAGATCGAGGCGTCGTAGCTGTCTTGGTCACCCTGCGCCCCGCCCGTAGCCAGGCTCACGCGCTCGGTCGTCCCGCTCTGGCGGTCGTGCACGAAGACGTCATAGCTCGCATTCGTGTCGCCCGCGACGAGGTTCGAGGCGTCGCTGTGGAACGCCACGAAGCGGCCGTCGGCCGAGATCCAGGGCTGGGCGCTGTCTTGGTTCCCCTGCGCTCCGCCCGAGTCCACGCTCACGCGCTCGGTCGTCCCGCTCTGGCGGTCGCGCACGAAGATGTCCGTGGACGCGTTCGTGTCGCCCGCGACGAGGTTCGTGGTGAGGCTAAAGAACGCCACGAAGCGGCCGTCGGCCGAGATCGAGGGATCGTAGCTGTAGTCGTTCCCCTGCGTCCCGCCCGTGGCCACGCTCACGCGCTCGGTCGTCCCGCTCAGGCGGTCGCGCACGAAGACGTCATAGAACCCGTTCGTGTCGCCCACGACGAGGTTCGCGATGCTCGAGAACGCCACGAAGCGGCCGTCAGCCGAGATCGAGGGCTCGGTACTGAAGCCGTTCCCTTGCGCTCCGCCCGAGTCCACGCTCACGCGCTCGGTCGTCCCGCTCTGGCGGTCGCGCACGAAGACCTCACGGAACCCGTTCGTGTCGCCCGCGACGAGGTTCGAGGCCTGGCTCTCGAACACCACGTAGCGGCCGTCGGCCGAGAACGACTCTGTGTAGTATCCCAAGGGGTCGCCGCTGTCGCTGTTCCCCTGCGCCCCGCCCGTGGCCACGCTCACCCGTGCGGTCACCTGCGCGGAGAGAGGCGCGCAGAGCAAGAGTGAGAAGAGCCAAGCGATGATCCGGAGCCTCGAAGCTCCCACGCCCGTAGTCGATCGATCTTGAGTGGACATGCTCGGCCCTTCTTGAATCGGAATCCGTCCGGATCCGCCGCGGCTCGTTCGGGTTACGCCGGGCTATCGAGAACGCCCGATGGGCCCGGCCAACAGGAGAACGCGCAGGAAGGTCGAGGCGAGGTCCGCAGAATCCCGGATTCCTCTCCTCCGGATCGCGAGGACCCGCGCGCCGCCCAGGGACCTCCCTCGATCCCCTTCCGGGCCAAACCGGGGCCTTCTAGTACGGATCCATGCAGAGAATCGATCGCACCAGCGTTGGCCCCGGGGAGCCATCGCCTCGGGAAGGCCCTAGCGCGACCGCTTCGGCTGGTGAACGGCCGCCTACTCGCGGTGCTCGGAGTCGCGCAGGAAGAGCAGCCATCGCCGAGACTTGCGGCGAGGGAGTAACTGCCCACGCTCTCCGTTCGCATGGGCGGGGTCGTTACCCCGGTCGCGCGGGCTTCCAGGATTCCTGTCGGTCTCCGTGGCCGTTCGTCGCCTCCGAGGCTGGAGCCACACTCCAGGCGGCCGTTCGCCCGGCTCAGTGGAGGCTCGCCGCAGCAGCAGTCCCCTCTCAGCCAGAGGTTTCCCATGAAGTTCCTACAGGATCGAGATCGACTCACCGAATCCCTCGCAATGTGCACTCCCGCCGCGAAGCGTGCTATTCGCGTACCAATGAACCCGCTGCTGCTCGTCGTCCTCACACTCGAGCTGGCGTCGAGCTGCGGCGGAGGTGGACACTCCTCGGCGGTCTCGGGTGACGCGATCCAGACGTCTTTGAACGGGTTGGGGATCGACACGAGCGCCTCCCAGCGGCGCTCCGACAACGGCCAGATGATACCCGACAACTACAACCCGCTCGGCAAGACCCTGCAGATCGATCCGCTGATGGAGCTGTACGTGGGAGGCGTCCCTCTCAGCGGCTCGACGTCGGTCGCGACGCTCCTCGAGGACCTCTCGAACGATCCTCCCGACGGCACTGGCACGATCACGCCGCAGACCCTGTTCGCGCTCGACGCCGCGGATGCACCCTGGTGGCCCGAGAGCCTGTCGCCGCCGTTCCTTCGGCAGACGAAGCGCGCCGTGACCGCCGCTGACCTCGACGGCGATGGCATCGATGAGATCGTCACGGTGTACGCGGAGGACCCCAAGCTCTCGCTCCAGATCGTCCGGCACACCGACACGGGGTACGAAACGAGCACGAGCACGATCCTCTTCAATACGCCGGGAATCACCAGTGTCGCGATCGTGGCCGGGGACTTCGACGGCGACACCCTCGACGACCTCGCCGTCGGCTACAGCGCCGGGGGCCTAGCGTACCTCCTGCACCTCGTGCGCGACGACGTGGGAAACTACTCGATCGAGCCGAACACGCAACGGGTCTTCTACCCCAACCTGACCAACTCGACGATGGACCTGATCCTGCGTGCAGGGAACATCGACGACGACGACCCGCTCGAGCTCGTCGTCCTGCTCAACGAGACCTCGGGCAACTCCAGCGACCCGAACATGACCAGCCGGTACGTCGTGCTGGACGATCGGACCGCAGGTTACAGCGAGCTGCACTCGGGCTTCGTCGAGGGCTTCGAGGAGGGCGTCGGACTGCAGGTCGCGGCGGTCGCCGACGTCGCCCTGGGCGATATCGACGGGGACAACCGCGACGAGATCGTCTTCGGCGGCCTGGCTTCGCTGGATCACGACTGCAGCTCGAGCCCCTACGTTTTCGTCGCCATCGATGACGCCACGACGTCGTTCGCACCACTGGGAGCCAGGCGCATCGACGTGAACCTCGACGGCTGCGCGGACGATCCGTCGGGGTACGACCTCCGCTTCGTCCACGTGCGCACGCTCGATCTAGACGGCGACGGGATCGCCGAGGTGCTCGGGAACCAGCTCGTCTTCGAGGACTGGAGGAACGCGGCGCCCTGGACCCTGGTGCCGGACTACTCGCTGTCCAGCCGCCTGCGCGATCGCCGTCGGCGACGTCACGGGAGACGGGCGCGAGGACATCCTGATCTGGCGCGACGGCACGGGCGAGGTGCGTGTGTTCGGCTTGCAGGAGGGCCAGACCCGGGTGCAGGAGATCGGGCAGATCCAGACTCCGCAATGGGAAGGACTGGTCAATCCCGTGCTGCTCCCCGTCAACGTGGACAAGGACACCAAGGTGGTACGGGCCACGGGCGTCCACCGTTTCACGTTCGTGGAGCCGATCGTGGCCGCCGTGCTGGCGGCGCCGCCGTGCAAGTTCGGCGTCGGCCAGAACACGGACGTCTGCCAGACGACCTTCGGGAACACGAGCTCGCAGGGAAGCGAGGTCGACCGCTCGGTCTCCTTCTCCGTCGCGGGCATGCGCGGTGTGAAGGTCCAGTCCGGAATCCTCAACACCGACGTCGAGCTCACCGCCAAACTCTCGGCGAAGTTCACTCATAGCTGGAGCTATGCCTACACGGTGGACAAATCGATCATCTTCACCACGGGAGCCAACGAGGACACGGTCGTCTTCACCACCGTTCCCGTCGACATGTACCAATACCAGGTCATCCAGCATCCGGATCCGAGCGTTGTGGGTCTGATCATGGATGTCGTGCTTCCCCGTGAACCGATCTTCCTCCAGGTGGAGCGGAGCTTCTACAACTCGCACGTGGCGCCCGGGAGCCTCGTCATCGACGAGCACGTGCTCCACCACCAGATCGGCGATGCGACGACGTATCCGACCCCCGCGGAAAAGGACGCTCTGCTCAACCAGTACGGAGGACTGGACGTGGGAGCCCAAACCGTCGGGCAAGGATCAGGTCAGACCGAGCTCCAGCTCGTCGTCGGCGAGGCATGGCGTCAGGGTGGCTCGCTGGAGATCGGATTCGAGATCGAGGCCAAGACCACGATCACGGGCGTAACGTGGGGGGGGAGCGTCGGCGTGTCCGGCTCGGACGGGATCCAGTGGTCCAGCGGCCAATCCACGACCTACGCCGGAGTGGTCGGCAGCATCGACGCCGCCCACTACCAGGCGGAACAGTACGCGTTCGGACTGTTCACCTACCCGCAGCTCGATCCCAACACCGGTCAGCAGTTCGAGGTGATCAACTACTGGGTCCAGTGACCCGTCGCGCGGAGTCTGGCCCCGTCGGCTGTTCCTGAAGACTTTGCAAATCATTCGCGGGAACGCACTTGCAGCGAATCCCCAGCCCCGGGCGCGTCACGACTTCGGGCGCACGAGTCAGGATCGCCCCGGACAAGGACTTGGGAACGGTCGATGCACAACGAAGTGGGCCAGATTCCGTCGCGCGCCTCGGCGCTGCGGCAACCTCCGGAGCCCGCGCTCCTCTGTGAGCTCGGGCTCGCCCGGCCAACTGCCCTTCCACTGTGCCTCTCACCGACGAGTAGGATCCTCCCATGAGCCTCGACTCGCACCGGCGAGAGACCGAGCTCTTCGGCCGCGCCCTCGACCTCGACGCGGGCGAGCAGCCCGCGTTCCTCGAGCGCGAGTGCGCGGGCGACGGCGAGCTCGCTGAGCGCATCCTCGCGCTCCTCGGCCGCGATCGCGAGTCCGCTTCGAGCCTCGACCGCTCCGCGCTCGAGCGTCTCTCTCCGCCGGCCGCGTCCGCGCGGATTCCCGAGCGCATCGGACCCTACCGAATTCTCGGGCTGCTCGGGACCGGCGGCATGGGGCTCGTCTACCGCGCCGAGCAGCACAGTCCGCGCCGCGAGATCGCGCTCAAGGTGATCCGCGGCGGCCTGGCGAATCTCGAACTCGTCCGCCGCTTCGAGACGGAGGCCCAGGTCCTCGCCCGGCTCGACCACCAGGGCATCGCGCGCGTCTTCGACGCCGGCGTGTTCGAAGGTCCGGCGGGTCCCGAGCCGTTCGTGGCGATGGAGCTCGTGCCGGGCGAGCCGCTGCTCGACCGCGTGAACCGGCTCCACCTGTCGCGAGCCGAGTGCATCGAGCTCCTGGCGCGCGTCTGCGACGCCGTCGCTCACGCCCACGACCAGGGCATCGTCCACCGCGACCTCAAGCCATCCAACGTCCTTGTCAAGCCCGACGGACAGCCCAAGGTGCTCGATTTCGGAGTCGCGCTGATCGTGCGCGGGGATTCCGAGGCGCTGACGCGGCAGACCTCCGTCGGGGAGCTGGTCGGGACCTTGCCCTACATGAGCCCCGAGCAGCTCGACGCGGAACCCGGGCGCGTCGACGAGCGCTCCGACGTCTACGCGATCGGGGTGATGGCCTACGAAGTGCTGACCGGCCGACTGCCCCACGACCTCGCCGGCGTCTCGGTTCCCGCGGCCGCGCGCATCGTCACCGAGAGCGCGCCGCCGCGGCTCGGCGATCTCGATCGCACGCTGCGCGGCGACCTCGAGACGATCGTGGGCAAGGCCCTCGCGAAGGACCACGCGCAGCGCTACGCATCGGTCCGGGAGCTGGGCGAGGACCTGCGACGACACTTGCGCCACGAGCCGGTGCGGGCGGTTCCGCCGAGCCGCCTCTACTACCTGCGTCGCTTCGCCCGCCGCAATCCGGCGCTGACGACCAGCCTCGCGCTCGCGGCGCTCTTCCTGATCGCCGGCAGCGCGGTCTCGATCTGGCAGGCGCGGCGGGCCGACGATGGGGCGCGCACGGCCCTGCGCGCCGCCGAGAGCTCGACGCTCGCGGCGGCGCGGATCGCCGCCGAGCACGCGGACTTCACGACCAGCCGGCGGCTGCTCGCCTCGATCGATCCCGAGAAGCGCGGCTGGGTGTGGAACTGGCTCCACACGAAGGACGACCGCAGCATCGCGCGCTTCACGACCGACGCGACCTCGCGCGCCGCGACCTTCCTTCCCGATTCGAAGGGGATCCTCACCGTCGACGAGTCCGGGACGGTCCGGCGTTGGGCGCCGGGAGAGAACGCGGCCCTCGGTAGGCTCGATCTCGGCACGCGGCTTTCGGGTCCCGCAGCGTTCGAGCGCGCGGGCGCGTTCGTCGCCGGCGTCCACGGCGAAAAGCAGGAGACCCTGACCCTATGGGACGCATCGAACGGGCGGCTCGTGGCGGAGATCCCGATCGCCGGCGCCCGGCCTACGGTCCTCGCCGTCGCCCCCGGCGGCCGTTGCGTGGCCTACGCGGGAACGGAGGCGTTCTACTGGGACACCTCGGGACGGGAGACGACGAGCATCCTCCCGCCCGCGTGGGGAGCAGCCTCGCTCGACTTCTCGAGCGACGGCTACCGTCTGGCGTGTTCGTCGAATCCGGAGAACGACGGACCGGGATACTTCAGCATCCTCGACTTCACGACGGCGCCGTACGGGAGGAAGTCCTGGAATCTTGCGGGGGACGAGGCGACGAGCATCGCCCTGGGCCGGGACGGGCGGCTCGCCGTGGCGTACCGCAACAAGCGCGCGTACGTCTTCGATCCGGACCACGAGCGGATCGCGACCGAGCTCGCGGGCAGCCAAGGTCCGATCCGCGCGATCGCGTTCGACCGCACGNNNGGGGACGGACTACGGGAGCGTGTGCCTGTGGAATTCGCTCGACGGCAAGGAGCTCGCAGTGTTCGGCGGAGCGAGCGGGCCCGTCACGCAGGTCGCCTTCTCCGACGACGGCTCGAGGGTGCTCTCGCTGGCCGGGCGCGAGACCAGCGTCTGGGACCTCTCCTGGGATCCGAACGTCCTGCGCGGCCACTCGAGCTACGTCTACGACCTCGCCTTCGTCCGCGGCGGGAAGAGACTCGTCTCGCTCTCGTTCGGCGGTGAGCTGTGCGTGTGGGACGCAGCTTCTCTCGAGCTTCTGCGGAAGATGGACGCACCCGGCCCTCGCGGAGCCGCCTACGGTCTCTCCGCAGCGCGCGACGGCGATCTCCTCGCCGTCGCGAGAGGGGGCGCGGCGACGCTCCTCGACGGCGATTCGCTGCAGCCGGTGCGGATCCTCGAGCTCGACCGGTCGGGGGAGCTGCGCGACCTGAGTCTGGCTCCCG
>WNFM01348107.1_pt1 | contig 16803 bp, 13 predicted proteins | sample 5400271 | NCBI WGS metagenome assembly WNFM01 (sample SAMN13153352, study PRJNA577476) | soil metagenome | isolation source: 60 cm saprolite on Douglas fir-dominated hillslope | place: USA:California | collected 2013-09-17
TTTCCATTTGTGAGTCTCCTCTCTGGTTGATCGGTTTTTTTTGTCCAGATGAGGATACTCCTTTTTCCCTTGCTTGCCTACAACCAATTCATACACCCCCCCATGGTATCCACGTACAAGCGCTTGCGTGTTGTGGCGGGAGGTCCTCCGCGCCAGTCCCTCTCGCGCTCATGTTCCTGATTGGCTATACCAGCAAATAGCAAAGCCGCAACGCCAATCATGGGGATTACTACTCTCAGTCCAGGGAACTCATCTTTTGCTCGAAGCATACCCGATTTGTGGGCAAAAGAACAGCTCTCAACAGTATAAACAAATACTTATGAACTTTGTGAAAAAAATAAACTAGACAACTGTTTGCTTCTTCTCTACACTTAGGGTAGGACATGGTGCTCTATGTAGCTGTGCGAGGCATGCATTTTAAACTACATCCCTGAGAAGTAGCGAAAGGGAGTATCTATTTTATTATGAAATACGCTTTTGTTATCGATCAGCGCAAGTGTATAGGCTGTCATGCCTGTACCGTGGCGTGTAAATCTGAACATGACGTGCCAATTGGCGTCTATCGTACCTGGGTCAAATATATTGAAAAAGGCGAGTTTCCCAATTCGCGTCGCTATTTTCTTGTAAACCGTTGTAACCACTGCACTGACGCTCCCTGCGTTGCTATTTGTCCCACCAGGGCTTTATTTAAGCGTAACGATGGCATCGTCGATTTCGATTCCAGCCGTTGTATCGGCTGCAAATCCTGTATGCAGGCCTGCCCATATGACGCGCTCTACATCGACCCGTATAGCCAGACCGCGGCTAAGTGCAATTACTGTGCCCATCGTACCGAGGTTGGTTTGGAGCCTGCCTGTGTTGTCGTCTGTCCAGAACGAGCGATTATCGCGGGAGATGTGCATAACCCGGAGAGTGAGATTGCTAAACTCATTGCGCGCGAACCGGTACGTGTGCGCAAGCCGGAGCAGGGCACCAAACCCAACGTGTATTACCTGGGCGCAGAAGAGGCAGCCATCAATCCCGAAGTAGCCGTTGAGGAACTGCCGCACATGACTATGTGGAGTACCCTGCTCAAGCCGCATCACGAGGACGAGAGTTCCATAGATATGGGCAAGTCGCTGCGTACCCTTAAGACGATCAACCCGCTCAAACCCTATCAGCCGGGCGGACAGGCACGCCGGAATCCGGCCGATGCCCATCTCGTCTATGACACGCCCAAGAATAATGCGCCATGGGGCTGGAAAGTATCTGCCTACCTGGTGACGAAGGCGTTGGGTGCCGGGGTGATGATAGTTGCTGCCCTGGCCTTAGCTCTCTATGGTTTGCAGGGAACCTTCAGTAGCGCCATGAACAACCTGCTGGGTATTGGCACGCCCGTCATTGGTGGTCTCTTCATTGCCATCACTTTGGTACTGCTTATTGCTGATCTCAAGCGCCCCGAGCGTGCCTTCTATCTTGTCACCAAAGCCAATCCTACCTCCTGGCTCGTCTGGGGCGGTTATATCCTCGGTATCTTTGGCTTGATTGAGGCGGCCTGGTTTGGCGCGGCCCTCTTTGGTTTCTCCGCTCTCATTCGCTGGCTGCTCATTCCCGCGGCCCTCTTTGGAGCAGCCTCGGCTGGCTATAGCGCCTTTCTCTTTGGTCAGGCCGAGGGTCGCGATTTCTGGCAAAGTCCGCTCATGTTACCCATCTTACTCGTGCAAGCGGTGCTGGCCGGCTCTGCTGGTTTGGGTCTGCTCGCCTGGGCGCTCAATACCTCAAGTAGCATAAGTAACCTGTTTACCCTGCTCTTGCTCGGGGCTATTCTTGTACATCTACTTATGATCTGTGTGGAAGTTTTCGGTACGCACAGCAATAGCCACGTGGCTACTGCGGCCCGCTATATGAGCCAGGGTGGATTGAAGGATACCTTCTGGGGTCCCTTCTTCGCTGTTGGTTCGCTCATCCCCTGCATCATGTTATGTATTGCACTGTTCGTGCCTGCAGCGCAACCCGTTCTGCTGGGGCTATCGGGCATGCTCGCGCTAGCTGGCCTGTATGCTTATGAACATTGTTTTGTCGTTGCCGGTCAGGTGGTCCCACTCAGTTAAGGCTGGGTGCCCTACATTGCTGATTGTATAGAGGAAATAGATATGACAGAGATACCGTTACAGCAACATATCGCACCAAGCGGTGAGCAGATGACCGTGCGTGATCTAGCCTCGTGCCCACCACCCGAGCGCTGGCATGATTGGGTTGAATATGATGCAAAAGCCTGGCCGCGTAAAGTAGAGAAACACTACGAAATCATTCCTACCATTTGTTTCAACTGCGAGGCTGCCTGTGGACTAATGGCATACATCGATAAAGAGACAGGCCGCGTTAGAAAATTCGAAGGCAACCCCTATCATCCCGGCAGCCGTGGACGCAACTGTGCTAAAGGTCCCGCCACCATCAACCAGGTGAATGACCCCGCGCGCATCCTGTATCCCCTGAAACGCGCGGGTAAGCGCGGCGAAGGCAAATGGGAGCGCACCAGTTGGGACGAGGTGCTGGAGACCTTTGCCAGTAAAATTCGCGCTGCGATTGTCGAGGATCGCCGTGACGAGGTTATGTATCACGTGGGCCGTCCCGGCCATGACGGCTACATGGAACGCGTGCTGGGTGCCTGGGGCGTTGATGGTCATAACAGCCACACCAACGTCTGCTCATCCGCGGCGCGTTTCGGCTATCAGATCTGGTGCGGCGCTGATCGTCCCTCGCCTGATCATGCCAATGCCCGCTTTATTTTACTTATCAGCTCGCACCTGGAGACAGGCCACTATTTCAATCCCCAGGCTCAACGCATCATCGAGGGCAAGATGAAGGGGGCCAAACTTGCTGTCATGGATCCGCGGCTCTCCAATACTGCCAGTATGGCTGATTATTGGCTGCCTACCTGGCCTGGGTCAGAAGCTGCCGTCTTACTGGCAATGGCGCGCATCATCCTGGCTGAAAAACTGTATAACCACGAGTATATGCGCCGTTGGGTCAACTGGCAGGACTACCTGGCTGCCGAACATCCTGCTGAACCCCAGACCTTTGAGCGTTTTATCGAAATCCTACTTGATCTCTATGCTGACTACACTCCCGCCTTCGCAGCCAAAGAGAGTGGCCTGACAGAGGAGAGCATTATTGATATCGCGCGCCAGATCGGTCATGCTGGCACAGCTTTTGCCGCGCACACCTGGCGCGCGGCCAGCGCAGGTAATCTAGGTGGCTGGCAGGTAGCGCGTGCTCTCTGGTTTCTCTCCGTGCTCACTGGAAGTATTGGCACGCCCGGCGGCACTGCGCCCAATAGTTGGAACAAGTTTGTGCCTGCACCATTCCTCAAACCCAGCCCTTCGGAAGTTTGGAACGAGCTGCTTTTCCCACCTGAATATCCCCTGGCGAACTATGAAATGAGTATCCTGCTGCCCTACTTCCTAAAAGAAGGCCGCGGCAAACTCTCCGCCTATTTTACGCGTGTCTATAATCCCGTCTGGACCAATCCCGATGGTACTAGCTGGATTGAGATGCTTACCAATGAAAAGCAGGTCGAATTGCACGCCGCCCTGACTCCTGTCTGGAGCGAGACCGCCTGGTACGCCGATTACATCCTACCCATGGGTGTTGGCAGCGAACGTCACGACCTGATGAGCCAGGAAACCCATGCCGCCCGCTGGATTGGCTATCGCCAGCCTGTCTTGCGCGTCTACAAAGAGCGCCAGGGAGAAGCGGTGCAATATACCTACCAGGCCAACCCCGGCGAGGTATGGGAGGAAGACGAATTTTGGATTGAACTGTCCTGGCGTATCGATCCCGATGGCAGCCTGGGCATTCGCAAGTACTTTGAATCTCCCTATCATCCTGGCCAAAAACTTACCATCGCAGAATATTATCGCTGGATCTTTGAAAATAGCGTGCCCGGTCTACCAGCAGCGGCGGCTAAAGAGAACCTGACGCCGCTGGCGTATATGCAGAAGTATGGCTCTTTTGAAATCCCCCAGGAGCAGGCCCCTGTTTATAGCCTGAACGAGCGCGAACTGAATTCTACGGTCCTGGCAGATGCGCAGGTGGACGAGCGCAGCGGGAAAATTACACGTAATAGCACAACCATTGGGGTGATGATAGAAGGCAAGGCCTATGAAGGCTTCCCCACAACTTCGCGTAAGCTAGAGTTTTATTCCCCGACGATGAAGGAATGGGGCTGGCCCGAGTACGCGACTCCTGGCTATACTCACAGCCATGTGCACCCTGCCAACATCGATCATCAGCGTGGCGAGTACCTGCTGATACCCACCTTTCGCCTACCTACTCTGATTCATACGCGTTCCGGTAATGCCAAGTGGCTGTATGAAATATCCAACGCTAACCCGGTATGGGTTCATCCCAGCGATGCCGAACGTATTGGCGTTGAGACCGGTGATCTCTTGCGCGTGACAACTGAGATAGGCTACTATGTCAATCGTGCCTGGATTACTGATGGTATTCGCCCAGGTGTGGTTGCTTGCTCTCATCATCTTGGGCGCTGGCGCCTGGAGACAGGCACAGGTACAGATCGCTGGTCGTCAGCCCTGGTACAATTAGAGAGAGAGCAGGACGGCACGTGGCGCATGCGCCAATTGGAAGGTATTCGTCCTTTTGCGAGCGAAGATCCGGACTCGGCCCGTATTTTTTGGCGCGAGGGCGGTGTCCATCAGAACCTGACCTTCCCTGTCCATCCTGACCCTATTAGTGGCATGCACTGCTGGCATCAAAAAGTCATAGTCGAAGCTGCCCATGCCAATGATCGCTATGGTGATGTGTATGTCGATCCTTGTAAAGCCCAGGAAGTATACCAGCAATGGCTGGCTATGACTCGCCCGCAGACAGATCGTCCCGATGGTCTGCGCCGTCCTTTGTGGATGATTCGTCCTTATCGCCCGTCAGCAGGCACCTTTAAACGCCAACTTGTAGAAAAGTAGGAGGATATTATGCTCATAGGTATTGGTCTCCCGGCATCGATTCCAGGTGTTAACGATAAGCTTATTTTGGATTGGGCTAGGCGCGCCGATGCGGGCACTTTTTCTAGCCTGGGTATCATTGATCGCCTGGTCTACTCAAATCTTGAACCGTTGATTACGCTAGCAGTGGTGGCGGGAGTCACCCAGCGTATCCGTCTTATGACCACTGTCCTGGTTGCTCCGTTGCGCAATGCCGGTGTGCTCGCCAAACAAGCCGCCACGCTCGATGCTCTCTCTGGTGGACGTCTCACCCTCGGCCTGGGGGTAGGCGGCCGCGAGGATGATTATCGAGCAGCCCCGGCAGCCTTTAAGAATCGTGGCAAGCGCTTTGAAGAACAACTTACCACGATGCGGCGGATCTGGTCAGGCCAGCCTTTTGATGCCGAGACCGGCCTTATTGGCCCAAAGCCCGTTCGCCAGGGCGGGCCAGAGGTCCTGATCGGTGGCTATTCGCCCACGGCCATTCAACGTGTTGGACGCTGGGGCGATGGCCTTATTCTTGGCGGCTCAGGTGATGCCGCCCTGGCTCGCCAGTTTTCTGGTATTGCCGAGCAATCCTGGCAAGCCGCCGGTAGAAGTGGCAAACCGCGTATTGTTGCCTGCATCTACTATGGCCTGGGCCCCAATGCGAAAGAGCGCGCAGGTGTCTACATCCGCGACTACTATGCTTTTATGGGTCAGCGCGCTGATTATATGGCTAACGCCATTCCCACCACACCCGAAGCGGTGAAAGGGGTTATGCAGGCCTTTAATGAAGTTGGCGTCGATGAACTGATATTCTGGCCCTGTATTCCAGATTTGGATCAGGTGGATCGCCTGGCCGAACTACTTTAAGCAGAGATCACCAGGTTCTTGCAAGCAACGGACGCTGAAAGGGGAAGTGGGATGTTCCCATCATCTCACCCCCTCCTCGCAGAGGAAGAACCAGATTTGCTCTACTAAGGAGGGCACAAATGTACTTTAAACAACTGGTCAAAGAAGATTTAGGTTGTGCCAGCTATATGGTTGGCTGTCTCAATGCAGGGGAATGTGCCGTGGTTGATCCTCGCCTGGATATGGTAGACGACATCTTAGAGCTTGCAGCCGCCAAGGGCATGCAGGTTACCTCGGTGATTGAGACACATAACCATGCTGACCATATCTCCGGTCATGGTGAAATTGCGCGCCGTACCGGCGCTACCATCTATGTACATGAGCTTGCCAATGTCGCATATCCTCATGTGAAGCTGAAAGATGGCGATGAACTGCGCTTTGGCGTGACGAAATTACGCGTCATTCATACCCCAGGTCATCGTCCAGAACATATCGCTATCGCTGTCTCCGATACCAGCCGCAGCGATGATCCCTGGCTGGTGCTAACTGGCGATTCTCTCTTCATTGGCGATGTTGCCCGTCCTGATCTTGCCATCTCCGGCAAAGAGGGAGCCGATGCCCTCTACGATAGCATTTTTGAGCGCCTCTTGCACCTCGACGACGGTGTTGAGGTCTACCCGGCCCATGTTGCAGGCTCGTTATGTGGCCGGGGCATGAATCCCAAAACCAGCTCAACCATAGGCTTCGAGCGCAAACATAATCTTGCCATTGTGCCGCGTCCACGCCCTGTTTTCATCAAAGATATGAATGAGAATCTACCCCAACGTCCACCCAATATGTATAATATCGTCGAACGCAATCGCGGTGATTACGCACATCAAGCGGCCTCATTGACACCTCTACCCCTTGATCCGCTCACCTTTCATCGCGAGATGGAACATGGAGCACAGGTGATCGATACACGTACCCCTCACCACTTCGGCGAGGGCCACATTCCAGGCACCCTCCATGTCTACCTGCGCGGCTCCTCCTTTGCCACTCGCGTTGGCTTTATCACTGACCCGCAGACCCGTCTCCTCCTGGTTGTCAAAGATAAACATGATCTACACGATGCCCTTGAACAACTGTCTGTTGTAGGCTTTGACCAGGTTGTAGGCTACCTTGCAGGAGGAATAGAGGCCTGGCAAGAGGTCGATCTGCCCGTGCAAACACTGGATCAACTGGATGTCGAAACTCTGCATTCCTCGCTACATAACCTGAAAATTTTGGATGTACGTGACCCGGGTGAATGGAATGAAGGCCACATTCGCGGTGCCAGGCATATTCCGTATTACTCTGTCGAGCAGCGCCACACAGATCTTGATCTCAGCCGCCCGCTAGCGGTCATGTGTGGCAGTGGCCAGCGTAGTTCGCTTGCCTGCTCTATATTGCAACGCCATGGCTTTACTTCCCTATTCAATGTTATTGGAGGTATGGATGCCTGGAACAAAGCAGGCTACGAGACAGTTACACATTGAAGATGCAGACTCCTCTCCTTTGAGTTACCAGGTATGGAATTTGCGGCCTATGGCTGCAAATTCCATACCTGGTAACTCAAATCTTGCGAACTGACGCAGGCAGTGACACTTAACTGATGGTTTTGCAGATTGGCGGGAGACAGGTTTTGCAGAAATTGGCCATTTTTCGCCGAATTACGAGAAATGACCGCCGTCCTTGTGGCCTTTGCTAGCAAAATATCCCAGGTCTTGGGCGCATGGTCTTCAGGAGGACACAAGTAGGAGAACGCAAGCAGCCTTCAGACTCGCGTTTCCCATTCCAGATGCGCAACTCTGTAACTAGCGTGAGACCCTGTAAGCCTGTATGACTTTTGGGCCCTCCTGTTCACTATGGCAGCTTCTAACGTCAATCATATTGAAGTGAATCTCTGTATTAACGTATTTCAATTGTAACCATTTGGGAGAGATGATGCCCATGTTGCCCTACCCACCATCTACGAAGCCGGACGCGGCGGAGAACTCGTTGTTGCGCGTGCTGGGAGGCGTCCTGGCATTACTGAGCATCCTGCTGACGCTGCTAGGCATCATCTTGCACCAGCGTGTTCCAGACCTGATTCTCGCCATCATCGTGGGAATTTTCGCGCTGCGCGTCCTCATCTTGTGGCTGGGAAATAAATCACAGCAACAACAGCCCATTCCTGTGTGGGTAAGGTATCCTATGCCGTCTCCTCCATCTCCTCAAGGACAGCCCGCTCCGTATGCATCACCATATTCCCAGTCTCAACCTCTCTATCAGATTGCGCCAGAGCAACACATGCAGCAAACCGTACCTATGCCGCCCGCTGTGGTCGCACCTCCATCACCAAAGTTGCCGCGCTCCATCCGACCACAGTGGCCTCCCAAAGCACCGGCGTTTCCGGCTCAACCCGCTCCACCACCTCAAGTAGTGCAGCCAATACCACCATCACAGCCTACCTCTCTCTGGCTGCCACCGCCGTATCCTTCTGTGCCCATGCCATCACCAGCCCCGGTACCCAGGCCTTCCCAGGAGGGAAACTGGCAGTATGACGACGGGAAAAATTTTACGCAGCAGAGAGGAAACGATAATGGTACCGCATAATGTTCGTGCTCATCTCGCGATCCTCTTTGCGCTCTTCGCACTCATCACCTTGAGCGCCCTGGCCATGTTCTCACCGCTCGTTTCCGGCGCGAGATCAGCATCTGCTGCTCCTGCGCGTTTCGTGCAGGCAGGCACTGTGCTGGCAGTCTCTCCCACGAACCTGACCAATTGCAGGCAATGCATGGTCACCGTCATAAACAAAAGCCCCAATCGGAGCCTGACCTGGTTTGCGACCAGCCGGGGCATATCTGGCGTGACAATGAGCCCGGCAGGTGGAGTGCTTCAACCCAAAGGGCAGGTTTCCGTGAACATCACGATGCCTTCCAACATCACCTGCCCTGCGAATGACACGATCACCTTTACCGGGCCTATGAACGCGGTCAACGTCTCCTGGAGTTGCACGGTGACGCCTACACCTACATCTACTCCTGTCACGCCTACACCGACACCCACAACTGCTCCTACCCCATCACCGACGCCTTCTGCAAGCCCAACGCAAACCGACACCAGTCTCACGCCCACCGCTACGTCAGTACCTAACGGCGGCGGGCAACAACATAACGGCAATCCACCTCCCAGCAGCCGCTCGCAGGGCAGTTCTGTCCCCAGCATCCTCCTGAGCGTTGCCGCCCTGCTGCTCGCCTTGCTTGCCTTCACGCTTTATCTCATCCCGCCGGCGAAGGCTTCGCTCCGCAACCGCCTGCTCTCTCTCATTCTGCCCGTCTCGTTCTTGAGAAGGCTCGATCAGAATCATTGATGAATGAACAAAGAATGTAGGGATAGTAGATAAGAAAAGGGTTGTGTTACAAAAAATCAGGAAGGGAAGCATAGTTTTGGAGAATCTTCAAAACCTATGGGTTAAAAGACAGCAGTGAGGATGCAAGAGAAGAGGCAACTTTTCCCTTTCAGTTCTCAGGAAGAATGTCCTGTAGCCAGAGCAAGGCATTATAGAATTGTGCTTGCCAAACACTCCACGCATGATACCCCTTTTGGAGATCAAAGTGGTACGTTATATGCAGAGTCTCTAGCTCTTGCGCAAACTTCAGCGCGTCCTTATAGTAGGGCTGGTCGTTTGTGGCTGCCCCAATGAACATATGTAACCGCCATGCCTGTTTGGCATGAGATAACACGAAAGCCGGGCTATTTGCTTGTAGAGTAGCTTTTTTCCCTCCCCACACACTTCCTTCAGCATAATAATAGCCGCCAAGCGAGATCACAAAGCCAAAGATATCGGGATGGTGAATGGCAATGTTCATTGCGCCAAAGCCACCCATCGACAGACCGCCGATACCGCGATACGCTGGATCGGCCAGGGTACGATACTTCTGGTCAACATAGCGCACCAGGTCTCGAGCTACATATGTTTCGATTAACTGCTTGCCATCGCCGCTATTGGCCCATTCGCTTGCCCCTCCTGGCCGTCCATTGCCATCGGGCGAAATCAGTATCATTTCGAGCATCTTGCCCTGTGCGATTAACGTATTGGCGCTTTGATCGACTTTGCCGCCTGTAAATAAGTCACCATCTTTCCCGGGCGAGCCATGCAGAAGATAGAGAGTTGGATAACGCTGTAAGCGCCCCTTGGACGTGTTATATGACGGCGGTAGATAGACGAGAAATGAGCGTCTTTGCCCACCAAGGGCAGGACTCACGACGCTGTCCGCAACAATGGTACCTTGTGCGTTAAGCTGTGGCGGGCTGTGCAGACCAACATCAGGCGAAAACAGAAACAGATCGCCAGAGCCACTCGCGATAATGAGCAGTACGATGATTACCGCTGCTCCCAACCAGGAACGCACCAATGCTGTGCCAGGATGTGTCCCGAGGGAGATGTTTCCTTTTCTTTGTCCAATTGTCGAGGGGACTCGTCGCAGCCAGACCAGCTTCGCAAGCTGGTAGAGTGGATCTAGTACTGCTTCAGCTAATGCCACGCCAACTGCCGCTCCAATAAAAGCTGTAAGGATGGCCAGGGCGCTCATCATCGATAGTGTATGCAGTAGTGCCCACATGTTCAGATTCTCCAGTTGTCCCCCCAGATCGTGCAGGGGCTGCTGCTCAAGTTGCACAAAGCCCACCAGGTAGCTCACACCAAAAGCCAGAGCTGCTCCCAGAATTGCCCCCAGCTTATGTCGCCCTATTAGTGCTCCGATGAAAGCAATGCCGCTTGTTAGCAACAATACGCTGACAAACTGAGCGCGCAGGGGATCGAGGCCAATGCCGATAATTGTAGAGATCAACTGGTCACTTATTTGAGGATTGAAAAGAAGGATGCTGATCAACAGGGCAGCACCAAGCGAGACGAGTAGCGAGGGGATTACGAAGAGCCCCTTAATACGTGCACGCCTTTGTGCCGAAGATAGAGATGTGTGCATAGGATTATTCTTCCGGGGACTTAACATAAGTCTGTGTTTGAGAATAGAGTAATGGCTATCACTTCACAGGATATTATGGATAAACTCACAAAAACTGTCAAGTAGTATACCAAAAATCTGATCAAGCTCTAACATCTCTCTTACGTTATTTGAAGCTCTGATTTATTGGTGGTGTGGTAACAATGCACATTTTATATAATACACAAACTTCTTTATTACGATCCGATACCCAGCCCCCTTAACACCATCTCCACGGCAACAAAAGCCATTATTGGTACAAAGATCAGGCGTAACGTCTTGTTGCTCAGGCGTGATAAGAGGCGTGCGCCGACAAAAGCTCCCAACAGAATGCCCAGCGCTACTGGTGCTGCTACCAGGGGAGGAATATCTCCCCGCGCGAAATAGATGCCTGCGCTTGCCGCCGCTGTTACTCCGATCATAAAGTTACTGGTGGTTGTGGAAACCTTCATAGGAAGACACATGATTGTATCCATCGCTAAAACCTTCAATGTGCCACTGCCAATGCCGAGCAAACCTGAAAGGACACCAGCTACATACATCATCGCCAGACCCAGCGGTGTTCGCGTCACCTGATAGGAGACTTCGCGCCCTAAACGCTGGTCGGGATAGCTTCCCCCCAGGTGCAGCCAGGTTGCCCAACGGTCGTTGTGTACTCCCTTGGGAAGCTCTTCGCCGATCTTAAAAACCTGCGGTATCACTGAAATTAACAGGATCACCCCAAAGATCAAGAAGAGGGAAGCAGGGGCGAGCAGACCCGCCAGGAAAGCTCCACAAATTGCTCCAATCGTGGTTGCCATCTCTAAAAACAAACCGATGCGCATATTGGTCATATTGTTGCGCACATATGCCGCCGCAGCCCCACTCGATGTAGCAATGACAGCAACTATGCTTGTGCCAATGGCGTAACGAATAGGGAGTCCGAAAGCTAGCGTCAGCAGGGGTACAATCAGGACGCCGCCCCCTAAACCCACCAGCGATCCCAGCGTTCCTGCCAGCATTGCGCTTACGAAGATGAGCAGGATAATAACAAGTGATAGATGGATCATTTCTATCAACCTGCCTTGCCCAGCCAGAAACTCATAACTAACGTGGCTAATACGATTAATGCAATTACCACGTAAGAGCGATCATGCTCCAGGGCAAAGCCCACCAACGCTGCTGTTACCGAAAGAACCGGGGTGGCGATGAGCAGCAGTAATCCCAGTGCAATGATGGCCTGAGGCTGTAGCGTCATCAGGCCTAGCCAGACCTGACCTAAGGTCTGGGGAAAAAGTTGAAGACTCTGCTCCGATATCCCACCTGGATGTATCAACATGAGTAGTAAGCCTAGCAGAGTAATACTGGCACTTAAAATTACTCCGCTGCGTAGTATCCAACCGGTGATAAACGTTGTAAAATGCTTATTAGCAGGAAGTGTTTTGTGCTTCAGCTGGTCTGAGATGCTCGGACGATCTGACGGCAGACTAAGAGATTCAGTACGAAAATGGTTCGTGGAATGTTTCTTCATTGTTTATCATGCCTGTTCCAGGCAGCCAGTCCTGGTCTGAATATAATTGACTATCCACTGGCATTGTATTCCACTTTCTGATATTATTCCAATATATGATTTTTATCGGACACATAACAAAAAATAATACATTTCCTATTCAGGCAAGGAGATACTATGAATCTGCATTATTTGCGTGTTTTTCTTACAGTTGCAGAGCATGAGCATATTACGCGGGCTTCTGAAGAGCTTATTATTAGCCAACCAGCAGTAACCAAAACCATTCAGCACCTTGAACAAGAGATCGGTCTCGAATTGATCGAACGTCACGGCAGACGTATAGCGCTCACGCACGCAGGTCGTGTGCTGCACAAGTATGCGCGCCGGGTTTTTGCCCTTGAACGCGAAATGGAAGATGCTCTCGCAGCTTTGCGTGATGTTGAAGCAGGCGAGGTCACACTCGCGGCCAGCATGACCACGGGCGTCTATCTGCTTCCCCCCATCGTCGCCCTTTTTCGTAGCCGCTATCCACAGGTGAACCTGCAAATTTCTATCCTCAATTCTAGTGAGATCGTGGAACAGACGCTTAGCTGGAACCTGGATTTTGGTCTGGTTGAGGGCGATGCATCCGCGCTCCCATCTGAACTTGATGTGGAGGTTTTTGACCATGATGAACTGGTGCTGGTTATATCACCGCATCACCATTGGCGCGGTGTTCAGGCTTTAAACCCGGAAGAGCTAGGTAAGGGCGAGTTGTTGCTGCGTGAGCAAGGCAGCGGTATACGTGAGGTTATCGAACATGCCCTGCGTCAGCACGATGTTTATATACATCCTCTACTCACCGTACCGGATAATGAAGCCATTAAGCAGATGGTGCTTTCCGGTGTTGGAGCGGCCATTGTCTCTGCCCTGGCAGTTCAACGCGAACTAGCAGCAGGTGACCTCCTGCGTATTCCCATAGCGGGACTAGAATTGCGTCCAGAGCTCAGTCTTGTTCAGCGCAAAGATAAACAACTCTCGAGGGCGGCCCAGGCCTTTTGCGCCTTGCTGCATCCCAAACAAGAGCAGGAAGCGTATCGTTAAGGGATAACCTTCCTTAACTCCCACTACGTCTTTATTCGGTTTATCAAACGTATAAAGTATCAAGAGGGCATAAATGCAGGGCCTTCTAGCGTTATATTAAATACGGTACAGATTTTATATATTATTGCTAACTATGTGCTAGAAAGGTTGACTGTCTTATGTTTAAAAATATAAGATCTTTTCGGCCTTCACTGAAACAAATCCTGTTTGGTGGTCTGGGTGGTAGCATCGGTGTGATAGGTGTGCTGTTTGCTGTAGCCATCTATGTTGTCGAAACGCTTGTGCGTCCTACTAAGAAACGAGGCATCTTCGAAGATTATACCTTTAGTCCCTTTGAACTAGAACTGCCAGCGGAAAACGTGACTTTTGTGCCTGCGCATGGAGATCACAAGGTCAGTGCCTGGTTTGTACCTCACCCAGATGCAACAACCACAATTATCGTCTGTCCTGGCTATCGCACACGCAAGTCCGATATGCTGGGTATTGGTACAAAGCTGTGGCGTGCAGGCCATAACATTTTGATTTTTGAATATTATGGTCATGGCACAGATATTGGGACGCCGGTTACGCTTGGGTATCGTGAAATTAATGATTTTCTAGGTGCAGTAGCCTACGCCAAAGAACGTGCTCCACAGACGCTCCTGGGAGTGATCGCCTACTCTATGGGCGCATCTACAGCCATTATGGGCAGCGCTCAGAGTACGGATATTGAAGCACTGGTACTGGATAGCCCTTTTGCCAGTCATTGGGGCGTAGTTGAATACAATGTTCACCGCGTTTTTCCTCTCCCTGCCGCTCCTTTTGTCTGGCTCGCGGATCAGTTGATGTGGTGGCGTGCTAAATATCACTTTCACCAGGTTGAGCCATTACGCGATATAAGTAAAATATCCCCGCGTCCCGTCTTGCTCATTCAAGGTGGGAAGGACTCAATTGTCGATCCCCACGATGGCAATTTGCTGTTTAAAGCCGCTGGCGAACCCAAGGAGCTATGGTTCCTACCAGAAGTTGATCATTGTGGAGCCTACTTCGCTGATCGCTCTGCCTATGCAAAGAAAGTTACCGATTTCTTTGAACTGTACCTGAAGCAGACCCTGCGTTTGCAGGTAGTCGAAAACAATGCTCCTGAATATACAGGGGTTCCTCCCGTAAATACTGCCATACAAAACCTGCCAGAAGCGAGTTAGGCCAGATATATATATATGGAAAGGCAGCGCGTTTGTGTAGCCGCAGACTGCACAAACGCGCTGCCTTTCCATAACTACCAGGTGAATGCTTCTCCTACAAATTCCTGTGCTCCTAACACGCCCATTCGTGCTATAATTTCTTCGTTGTGACGCCATGTATTATCATCTTTACATGAGCATCTATCAATGTATCTATATCGTTGCCCTCTGGGACTACGTCAAATGTGGTAATTAAAGGAGAACATGACCATGCTGCTTGCCGGTGATATTGGTGGAACAAAGACCAACCTGGCGCTATATTCCTCACAAGGAACTGCACGGCAGTTGCCTTTCGTCGAGGCAACTTTCCCCAGTGGTAACTATCCCAGCCTGGAAGCCATTATCAATCAATTTTTATCTAATCTCAACTTGCCAGAAGCGATAGACCACGCGTGTTTTGGGGTAGCTGGGCCAGTAGTAAATCGAAGCGCCACTGTTACCAATCTGCCGTGGGTCATGGACGAGTCCCAGCTAGCACATACACTCCACATTCCATATGTACATATTTTGAATGACCTGGAAGCCATTGCCAATGCCGTGCCACTATTAGGGCCTGCCGATGTATCCACTCTCAATGAAGGACACGCCGTCTCCCAGGGTGCCATCGCTGTCATCGCTCCAGGAACAGGTCTGGGCGAAGCCTTTTTAACCTGGGATGGAAACAAGTATCAGGCTCATACTTCAGAAGGAGGCCATGCCGATTTTGCCCCCTCTAATGAATTAGAAATCGATTTGCTCCGCTACCTATTTGCTCGCTACAGACATGTCAGCTTCGAACGTGTTTGTTCAGGTAAGGGCATTCCCAATATCTACAACTTCCTTAAAGAGAGCGGCTATGCCAATGAGTCACCTGAACTGGCTGAACGGCTGGCCGTGGCAGAAGATCCTACTCCTCTTATTTTTAATGCTGCTCTGCGCGCAGATGAGCCGGACGAAATTTGCGTTGCTACCCTTAATACCTTTGTCTCGATCCTGGGAGCAGAAACGGGTAATCTTGCCTTAAAAGTCCTGGCTACAGGAGGCGTCTACCTTGGTGGCGGCATTCCCCCACGCATTCTCCCTTTGCTGGCGAAAGGGCAATTTATGCAAGCTTTTCAGCGTAAAGGCCGTTTTACCGAACTTTTAGGCCATATTCCTGTGCATGTTATTCTGAATCCTAAAGTCGCCCTGCTAGGCGCTGCCAGCGCCGGTATGGCAAGTTATGAGCAGCATTGAATAGATGATGAACTGGCAGCTTATGTGTGAGCTGCCAGTTCATCATCTATTCGACTTTTTCCATACAACTGCTGATCCGCACAATCCTACTCCTCATACTCCAGGCTCACAACCATCCCATCCCGCGCCGCTCTCGCTTTGGCAAACACCTGTCGTGCTGCTTTCTCAAGTCCCGATGTATCATTGATCTTCGGGCTAAAATGTGTCAATAACAACTCATGTGCGTTAGCTGCTTTCGCGATACCCGCTGCTTCTGTGACCAGCATATGGGCATTGGCACGTGCAAGAGGCAAATCTTCGGGGTTATCGTACATACTTTCACAGATCAGCAGATCCACATCGTGGGCGAATTCACTAAGGTCCTTTGTGGGCCGCGTATCGGTGATATAGGCTACCGCGATGCCGCGCCTGGCTGGACCGAGCACTTGCTGGGGTGTAATCGTCTGGCCGTTGTATGCCAATGTCTCACCATGCTGAAGGCGTGACCAGAGTTGGACAGGCAGGCCAAGCTCCCGGGCTTGCTCTACTTGAAAGGCCGGTCTGCGCTCAAGTTCAACGCGATAGGCCAGGCAATGGATGCCATGCTGGGCGGCGGTACAGGAACCATGCAAACCACCTGGCAACTCGAAATGCTCTCCGCCCTTCATTTCATGGATGTGTACGGGAAAAGGTAGCTCGGCTGCGATACGTCGCAGTCCCTCAACAATATATGCTGTCCCAGGCGGACCATAGATATCTAGCGGTTCGATACGCCCCGCGTGTGCCACCATAAAAAGCACTCCGGGCAAGCCCGCCACGTGATCGGCATGCATATGTGAGAAGCAGATAGCCCCGAGTTGGCGAAAGCCCCAGCCCAGCGACTTCCAGGGAATCTGCGTACCTTCGCCACAATCAAAGAGCGTCAACGTTGAGCCACAGCGCAGTAATGCGCTCGAAAGCCAGCGTCCCGGCAGCGGCATCATGCCACAGGT
>WNFM01077133.1_pt2 | contig 16799 bp, 10 predicted proteins | sample 5400271 | NCBI WGS metagenome assembly WNFM01 (sample SAMN13153352, study PRJNA577476) | soil metagenome | isolation source: 60 cm saprolite on Douglas fir-dominated hillslope | place: USA:California | collected 2013-09-17
CGGGCGCGCATCTTGCCGACGACGAGCGGTTGCGCACGCTCCCAGAGCGCTGGCTGGCAGCGCGTGGGCAGCCCAAGCTGCAGCAGATCGCGATGTAGCTCGACGGCGGCGGCGTCCGTGGGATGGAAGTACACCGAGTGGAAGCCCTCCTGTGTCGTGGCGGAGTGCGCTTCGGCCACATAGCCGAGGGCACGCAAGCACTCCGCGGCAGCCGCAAGCTCCTCCTCACGGCACAGCAGGTCGAGGTCATAAAAGGGCCGCAGGGCCGGCTCGGAATACACGCTGGCCGCCAGCGCCGGCCCCTTGAGGACGAGCGGCGCAACCCCGCGGGCGCTCAGCCGCTCCAGCACGCGCTCCAGCGCGCCGAAGAGGACCGCGCTCAAGAGCGCGGTCGCGCTGGCGAGCAGCGTGAGGCGGCGCCGCTCCTCCGCCGGCACGCGCGCCTCGACGCCACTCGCCTCGAGTGCACGCACGAGCAGCGGGGTGAGCCCATGCGCGTGAGCCAGCGCCGGCACTGTGCGCCAGTCCGCAACGGCGGCGACGGCCGCGGCCAGGGCGTGATCGCGCTGGGGTGACGGCTCGCGCGCGGCCAGCACGAGCATCTCGCGTTCGGGCGAGCGACGCATGGACCCTCCAGGTGGAACGAGCGTGAGCGGCAGTGACGTGCTGCGCCAGATAGCAGTTAGTGTAGCAGGAGCGCACAATCGGCTGGTACAGCGTGTGCCGTGTTGCGGCCACGCAGTCGGGGAGCGACCATGCCCTCGCCCTTGCCACCCCTCTGCCAGCCGGCCGGAAAGTGCGCCTGTGCGTTGGCAAGCACGTGGTACAGTAAAGAATGGAGTGACGCCGCTCGTGCGCGCGACAGCTCGGCCGCGCGGAGGATGAGCGCGCCATGCTCAGGCGACCCCCACTGAGGGAGTCAACGGTCGCCGTTTGGCCCGGTCACAGGAGGAATGCGACAATGGCGTTCGAGCTTCCACCCCTTCCGTACGACTACAGCGCGCTGGAACCGTACATCGACGAGCAGACGATGCATCTGCACCACGACAAGCACCATCAGGCCTATGTGACGAATCTGAACAATGCGCTGCAGGGCCAGAGCCAGTTTGAGAACCTGCCGATCGAGGAGTTGATTCGGCGCATCAACGAAGTGCCGGAGAGCATTCGCACGGCGGTGCGCAACAACGGCGGTGGCCACCTGAACCATTCCATGTTCTGGCAGATCATGAAGCCGAACGGCGGCGGTGAGCCGACCGGCCCGCTCGCCAGCGCCGTCACGTCCACGTTCGGCTCGTTCGACAACTTCAAGACGCAGTTCAACGATGCGGGCGTCAAGCGTTTCGGCTCCGGTTGGGCGTGGCTGGTGATGGACCGCGCTGGCGCGCTCTCGGTCATCTCGACCGCGAACCAGGATAGCCCGCTGATGGACGGCATGTTGCCGATCATGGGCAACGACGTGTGGGAGCATGCCTACTATCTGAAGTATCAGAATCGCCGGCCGGACTATCTGGCCGCCTGGTGGAACGTGGTGAATTGGGACGAGATCGCCCGCCGCTATCAGCAGGCCAGGGGCGGGATGTAGCGCGCTCACGCAGCGTGCCAGACCCATTCGCGCAACCCCCTTCTCCGCCCGGAGAAGGGGGTCCTTCGTACCCGTCTGCCTTGCGCCCGGCGAAGCGCCATGCTACACTGCCGCCGGGAATCCGCGTCTCGCCGGCACCCAGGAGAAAGCGAGCGTGCCAGCGGGAGTCAAGAGGAGGCGAGCGCGATGTGGAGCGTGTACCTCGACACGAATCCGCTGCGGCTCGCCAGCACGCGCGCGCTGGGCGCCGTCTCGCGCCGCGCCTATTTCGGGCCGCTCGCGCCGCTGCGCGCACGCAATCTGTCCAAGACCCAGCTTCCGGGACGCCGCTGGGTGCGCGTGCGCAATTCGATGGCTGGCATCTCCGGCGCGGATGTCGCACTGGTGCATCTGGAAGCCGACCCGCGCGTCTCGCTGCTGGCGCTGCCGCGGCAGCCGCGCATCTACCTGGGGCGCGAGGTCTGCGGCGAGGTGATCGACATCGGTCCGGAGGTGGAGTTCCTGCGCGTCGGCGACCGCATCGCCTACCAGCTCGACCAGTGCTGTGCCACCCGCGACATCGAGCCGCCGTGCCGCCACTGCGCCGCCGGGAACTACAGTCTCTGTGAGAATCGTTATCTGCCCGGCGCGCAGCCCATCGGCGGCGGCTGGAGCGACGAGATGTTGATTCACGAGCGCCAGGCCTTCCTCGTGCCTGATTCGCTGTCGGACGAGCAGGCCGCGCTGCTGGAGCCCTGCGCCGTCGCGGTGCACGCCGCGCTGCGCCACCAGCCGCAGCCAGGCGACAACGTGCTGGTGATGGGTGCGGGCACGCTGGGGCTGCTCACCACGCAGGCGATCCGCGCGCTCTCGCCCAACGCGCACATCACCGTGCTGGCGCGCTATCCCTTCCAGGTCGAGATGGCAACACATCTCGGCGCGACGCGCATGCTCTATCCCGAAGAGGGCAGCGCGGGCGTGGCGCGGCTGCTGGACGCGCAACACTTCAAGCGGCGCCTCGGCGCGGAGCTCTTGATCGGCGGCTTCGACGTGGTCTACGACACGGTTGGCTCCTCGGCCACGTTGCAGCAAGCGCTGCGCTGGGTACGCGGTGCCGGGACGGTGGTGCTGGTCGGCTCGCGGATGACGCCGATGCGGCTGGACATGACGCCGGTCTGGCACCAGGAGGTCACGCTGATCGGGGCGACGGCGCACGGCACCGAAGGGTGGCCGGGCAATGCCGGCCTGGAGACGTGGAGCGGCGGCGACGGGGGTCGTGTCTCGACGTTCGCGCTGGCGGCGGCGCTGGTGCGCGAGCGGCGCCTGACCCCCCAGCGGCTCATCACGCACCGTTTCCCCCTGCGGGAGGTGCGCCGGGCCGTCGAGACGGCGCGCCACAAGGCTGAGCATCACGCCATCAAGGTGCTGCTGGACATCCGCGACGTGCCCGAAGTGCAGCTGGACGATATCGAGGCCATCACGCAGGGGGCCGGCTTGTAGCCGTCGCCTTGGCAGCTGCGCGGGTCCCTGAGATCCCGCCGCACGGGACGCGAGGCGAGCTGCCAGCCGTTGCGAGTGCCATAAGCTCAAGCCGATCTGCTGGAACTGAGCGCCATGCCGACCGAACACGTCAACGATATCCAGATGTATTACGAGATACACGGCGAGGGCGAGCCCCTGGTGCTGATCGGTGGGCTTGGAACCGACATCTCGGAATGGGGTGATCTCATCCGCTGGCTCGCGCAACACTACCGGGTCATAGCGCCTGACAACCGCGGAGCGGGCCGCACCGAGAAGCCAGACCGACCGTTGCTAAAAAGTACACCTCTCCTAACCAGCCCGAAGGCACGAGGAAAGAAGGCACTTCCGTCCTGCACAACGTGCAGGTAACCCCGCAGGGTTCACGCCGGCAACCGTAGCGGCGTCACTCCACCGGCGGGCAAAAGATATGCTTGACAGCACATCCAAAGCGAGGGAAACTATAGCATACTGGTAGCTTTTGGGCAACTGTCAGCTACCCTATTCGATCGAGATGATGGCTGAGGATACCGCAGGTCTCCTGCATGCGCTCGCTATTGAGCGCGCCCACATCCTCGGCATCTCGATGGGCGGGCGCATCGCGTTGGCTTTGACGTTAGCGCATCCAGAGCGAGTTGCCCGGCTGGTCCTGGTGTCCACATCCGCGAAGGGCGCCAGGCGGCCCTGGTGGTTCTATCCGCTCAGTCTGATGTCCAGCATGCCCATCTTCAGGAGCAAATATCCCCAGCCGCGGTACGCGTTTCGGCGGCAGCGTCGAGCCTCGTCCATGTTCAACTGTACTGACAGGTTGCGTGAAATACACGCGCCAACGCTGATTCTCCAACGCTGATTCTGCACGGCAAGCAAGACAAGACCGTTCCCTATGCGCTGGCCGAGGAGATGCATGCCGGCATCGCTGAGTCGAAGCTGCTCTCGTTCGAAGGAGGCCATCTGTTCTTCTGGATGAGCGAGCGTCAGCGCTTCCTTGACGCAGCAGCAGAGTTTTTGGGCGGGTAATTCCTAGCATTTCCTTACCTGAGGCCGCGCGCTTCTCCCGCACTCACGTCACATGAGTACTCACACCGCATTCCAATCACCAGCTGCGAGCCGAGCCGCCTACACCGCCTCCACCGGCAGCGCGGGCGGCTCCGCCAGGCGCACGACCTCCCAGCGCGCCTCCGCCTCCGTCACCTGCCCGGCACCATCCGGGTCGGCGAAGCGCGCCTCGCCAGCGGTCTCCCATGCGAAGCTGTAGCGCGGGGCCAGTAGACGCTTGCGGCGGCGTTCCGGCGTCGCGATGGAGTGCCAGCGCGCGAGCAACAGGAGATCGGGCACGGCGCGCGCCGCCAGCGCGGCTGCTGCGGGATCGCCGGTCCGCTCGATGGGGCGCACGCCGTCTCCCGTGGCGGCGTATTCATAGGCGCGGCGCAGCTCGTAGCGCGCGCACGAGCGCAGCGCATACCTGCCGCGGTCGCCCGGCTCCGGCTCGCCAGCCGCCAGTACGACCTCCGCGAGCAGCTGGTCCTTCAGGAGCTGTTCGAGGTCGGCGGCAAGCAGCTTGAGGAAGAGGTCGGGGTCGTCCGCGAACGCCGCGACGGCGAGCGCCTGCGCCAGATGCAGCCCCGTGCGCCGCAGCAGCACGAGCGTGTCCGCGTAAAAATATGCGGCAAGCTGTTCGACGGCGCTGAGCGTCGGACGCTGCGCGGTCTCGACGCCGCTGGCGATGGTGGTGACAGCGATAGCGCCTCCCGCCCGCAAGATGAGCGGCCGTCGCTCCGCAGAACCGCTCACGGCCGCACCTCGCCGGATGGCTCCGCGCCACCCGCGCCGTCCGCTGGCCACGCGCTGACGGCCCCCAACGGGGCAGTGTCGCGGCGGCCGGTGCCGCCGGGTGCGCTGAGTGGAGCAGGAGGCGTGGGGGATGTGGGTGGTGCGGCGGATATCGCTGGACGGCCATGGCGCCCGCTGAGGGCGGCATAGCAGCAGACGAACGCGCTACAGCCGCCCAGCACGAAGGCGGGCAGCGTCATCGTGTGGCGTTGGAAGCCGAGGACGAGCGCCGCGCCGAGCAACGCGCCGTAGAGCAGCAGTAGGTCGCGGATACGGCGATAGTCCGAGAGAGCAGCGAGCGCACGCAGCAGCGCCGGCTGGCGCGGCCCCTGCGCCTCGATGGCGCGCTGCAGGGAGAGGGCCAGCATGAGCCATAGCAACAGCGCACTCGCCAGCAGCAGCGGCACCTGGATGACGCCGGGGTACTGGTCAAAGCTGCACAGCGGCCCCACCACGCAGGAGCTGACCGGCCCGTAGAGGTAGACGAGGTAGCCGATGAGGATCACGGGATTGTAGAGCACCGTCGCCAGCAGCGCCAGCCGCGGCGAGAACAGCCCCGGCGCAAGCTCGCCGTCCGCGAACGGGGCAGGCGGCTGTTCGGTCGTCGCCGGTCCGCGCGTTACGGGCGTGGTCATGAACGCATTCCCTTCACCCCAACCCCTCCCCGTCACGATGGAGAGGGAAGCCGAGCGGTGCTACTGATGCGCTAGGCCGGGCGGAGCCAGATCGGCGTCGGCGGTAGCGCCTCGCGCACGCGTTGCTCGTCTTCGCGCTCCCAGAATGAGGGCACCGCACCGCCAGGCATCAGACGCAGGGCCGCCACCCACTCGGTCTCGGCGACCTGCACCGTGACCGCATCGGCGGCCTGGCTCTTTTCGCCGATGTTCAGATGGGAATCATCACGCGCGGCCACGAAGACGCGCGGCGCACGTGGATTGGCGCCGGGATGATAGAGCATCACCGCGCGCTCGATCAACGTGTCGAACAGGTCCGACGAGCCTTCGCCGGGCAGCGCCGCCAGCGCCACCTCCAGGCTGACCAGATCGCCATCGAGATACGGCCGCACCACGGCGAGGCAGAACTCACGGATCGGGCTTGCGATCTCCGGCGCGTCGGCGTCTACCAGGTGAAAGCGCTCGCCCAGATGCTCGCGCAGTCGCAGCAGCAGCGCGCCGTGCGTCTTGTGCCAGGTCGTCGCGCCGGCCATACGCTTGCGCGTCAGGTCCTCCTCGAAGCGGGCCAGGCTGTAGTCGTACGGCCGTAGCTGCTTGCGATTGGCTACCAGCACGTCGCGCCGGCCGATGGCCCCCTCGAAGAGATCGCGCTCGACGCGTGCCGCGCTGTGTTCCATCTCATCCGCCACGACGCGCATGAAGGTATCCCAGTTGATGAGGCGGTCCAGCACGAGACGGGCGCGATTGTGCAGCCCGGCCAGCAAGGCGACCCGGCGCAGGTCTTCGTGCCGCTCGCAGCGATGCGCCATCAGCCGGCGATACACGGCGCGCAGATCGTCCGCCGCTTCTTGCAGCTGGCGACGGCGCCAGGCCGCATAGCCGAAGCCGACGGCGGCGCCGAGCGCTGTGATGCAGAGCAGCAGCAGCGGCACGCCGAGGCGCCCGCGGAACCACTCCGCCGGCAGCATGGCTTGCGCCACGAAGACAGGCGGCGGCACCACGGCGAGCAGCGCCCCAACGATGGCGGCGAGCGGGGGCTGCTGCTCCGCGCGCCAGCGATAGCGCAGGGCGAGCGTGCCGATGACGCCGTCCTCGAGCTCGGCGAGCGTAGCCGGCGGAGGCTCCGTCTGCGCCGTCGCTGCCGCGGCGGGCATGGCAACAGCGGGGGGGGTAGCTGCACCTGCTGTCGCAGGCGGACGATCTTGCCCGTCCAGCCAGGGACCATCAGCGTCCGTTGCCATCGTGCGCAGGAAGTCGCCATACTGGGTGTGCCGCGTCTGCTGGCGACGGTGCGCCTGGGCACGCTCTTCCGCCAGCGACAGGCTCAGCTCCTCAGTGTAGGCGCGGGCCCGCTGCACCCCCGCGGCGCCCTGCATCAGCAGCGCGTTTGCCGTCTCGGCCAGCGCGTTCTCGCTGGTATATGCGAAGCTCTCCCAGTGCGGGCGGATCGCGTGCGTCCACTGCTCGAAGCCCTCTTCAGCCTGCGCACGCTGCCTGACGTAGGCGTCCGGCAAGTCGTGGCCGGCGCGGGTGTGCCGCTCGAGCTGGCGGTCGCTAAACGCGGAGAAGATGAGGCGGCCATCCGGCTGGGCAGCGGGCTCTCCGCGTGGGCCGGTGAACGCCTCGGCGCTGAGTTGCGGCGATCGGCGCCCGCCGCGCCGCGCGGCGCCAGCTTCCGCCACCCGCGCGCGCACGCTCGCCAGCCACGTCGCCGCCGCTTGCCGCTGCTCGCCCAGCGCCTGTTTATCCGCGACCTCCCCCGGCGGCACCCACTCGCGCAGGATTGCCGCGCCGAGCCGGTATGCGCAATACTGCTCGGCGTGCGCGCGCGGGAAGCTCAGCCGGCTCGTCCCCACGCCGCTCATACGCTCGAACGGCTGCTCGACCATGTGCGGCAGGCTGCGGCGCAGCGTCTCCTCGAACTGGCGCGTCGTGGTGATGCCGGTGGCCGTCAGCACGAAGATCGCCTCGGCGGCGGCGAAGGCGACGTCGTTGGCGCCCTCCCAGAAGGCGCCGTTCTCCGCGTGCGACTCGAAAAGGTAGGCGAAGGTCGCGAGCCGCTGGCCATCCGCCTGCTCCAGCAGCAGTCGCTGCCATGGCTGCGCGGCGGAGAGCGCCTCCTGCCGCCGGTGCTCCTCCGGCTCGCGCGAATAGACGGTCGTGAGCGCCAACAGCACCCAGCACTCCACCTGCTCGCTGTGTGCCGCGGCGCGGATGCTCTCGGCAATCGTCGCGATCAGCGGCGAGGCGGTAGCCGCAGCAATCCACACGACGACCGCCGTCTTCGGCACGAGATAGCCCGCCGCTTTGATGCGCTGCAGCGTGGCGTCGTCGAGGACGCCGGCATGCGGGGGCCGCCCGGCGGGATGCGGCCGACGCGGGTCTTCGCCGCGCAGCGCCTCCACGATCAGCGTCGTCAGCGGCAGACCACCCTCAGCCGGCTCCTCGCGCGCCAGAGCGCCGCCTCCTGTCCTCGCGGCAGAGGGAGCGACCTCCAGCACGTCCGCATCCAGCCAGCGGCCGGTGGGGCCATCAGCACTGTCGGGGCTGTCGGCGCCGTCCGCGCCGGCGGGCGCGACGGCGAGCAGGGCGACGCCCGGACGGCGAAAGGGGTCCAGGCTCGGCAGCAGCGTGGCAAGCTGCCCGCCGACAGCTTGCCCCTCCTCGCCGGCGCAGATCACGATCGTCGGGCGAAAGCGCAGCGGAACGACGTTGCCCATCTGCTCTCGCGGCGCGGGACCTCTGCCTTTAGGCATGGAGATGAAGCGCCGCTCTCCTTTCAGAGTTGTCGATACCACTAACATTGTGCATAAACGTCGACTAGTGGTATACTTCCTATGTGGATACCAAACGCTCCGTGACGATCTTGTTGCCTGATGATGCCGACCTCCGTTCGACGGTGGCCGTGTTTCAGCGGGTGCAGCAGGACCTGTCCGAGGCGGCGTTCAATGAAGGTAAGCCACTTGGTGCACTGGCGTTGCACCGCGCGATGTACCCTCAGGTGAGCGGCACCCTCAATAGCCAGATGACCTGCTCGGCTATCCGACTCACGGCAGGCGCGTACGCTAGTGCCAAGAGCAACCGCAAGCCAGCCATACGCCCTTTCGCGTTCCGCCACGCCCGTGCTCTGTTCCTGGTGGGCGTCCGTGGGCGAGATGCAGACTTCCGCCAAGATGGCTCCCTCTCGATCTGGACAGTCGCCGGACGCAAGCGCATCTCCTATGTCGTGCCTGATGCCTTCAAGGAAACGCTGGCCTTGGCGAAGGAGATTGACAGCTTGACCGTCGTCGAACGTGACGGACGATTGCTTGGCAGAGTGACGATCACACTGGAGGTTCCGGAGCCACGGGGCGTCCTGCCTGTTGGGATAGACCTCAACGAGACGAATGCGCTGGTGGCAGTCAACCCGGACGGCAACACCCTTTTCGTGAGTGGCAAGGCCGTCAAGGTCGCCAACAAGCGCACCTACAAGACCCGCAAGCGCATCCAGAAGAAACACGCGGCCCGTAAGGCAGAGCATCAAGACACCCGCAGTACGCGGCGTCTGCTCAAACGGCTTGGCCGCAAACGAAGCAATCGCACCCGCACCTTTGCGCAGACGACAGGGAAGCAACTGGTGCAGTGGGCGCCAGCACATGCCGTGCTCGTGTTCGAGGCGTTGACGGTTCCCCAACCGGGGAAGGGAATGGGGCGCGGGAAGGGCACGCTGCGACGTCTGTCGCAGTGGCAACGCCAACTTATTCGCACGGCGGCAGAGAGTAAGGCACAGGAGGCGGGCATGGCGGTGGCCGAAGTCAATCCGGCTTACACCAGCCAGAATTGCTGCCGGTGCGGACTGCGCGGGGTGCGCAAGCGCCACTCGTTTACCTGCCCTTCCTGTGGGCACACGGCCCATGCCGATGTCAATGCGGCGGTGAACATCCGCAACCGCTATACCGTGTCTCGGCACGGTGGGCACCCTGTCAGTGTGCCCCGAAGCCCGGGCTCCTCGGAGTTGCGGGCAAGCCCCCGCCTTTAGGCGTGGGGTTACTGACCCGTCTAGTCCTCCGGCGGTATCCCGCCGCGTGCCCAGCGGCCGCTGGAGCCGCTGGCGCCCGAGAAGGGCGGAGACATCGCTTGTATGCCGTTCACGGCGCGCGCCGCGCCGTCGAGCCAGCGTGGCCGGTCGCCCGCGCCGCTCTGGTGGCGCCGAATCACGCGCTCCGCCAGGCTGCGTCCATGCTCGTCGCCCAGCGCCGTCGCGTCCATCACCAGGCGCTCCATCTCGCCGGAGCTGAAGACCGGCGCCTTGCTCTGCCCATAGTTGCGCGTGCCATCGCCGAACCAGGCACGCTGATGGTGCAGGAACTCGCCCATATTGCTGTTCGCCGCCTGGAAGAAATCGGGGATGGTGCCCAGGCTAATGGCGTGCTGGCCGTAGACGAGCTGCATGCGGTGGGGGTCGATCGCGCTGGCGAGCAGCGGGCTGGCGCCCTGGCGGCCAATGGTCTGCAGCCGGTTACGCGCGCGATCCAGCAGGCGCCGCTGCGTCCCGTCGCGCCAGCTGATCCCCAGGTACAGCGTCGTGCTGAGGTTGCCGCTGCCGTCGCTCCAGAGCTGATCTTCGAAGGCCACCAGGTCGCGCGCCAATCCGCCGATGTGCTGCAGGTGCGCCAGCAGCAGGTCCTCCACCTTGGCGTCGGGCCGCTCGCCCTGCTCCACACAGCACTCGCGCAGCAGATCGAAGAGATTCATCTGCGCGAGCCGGCGCAGATACACCTCGTCGCGTAGATATTGCACCAGCCGGTCGCGCAGGTCCATCACGTCCAGCGCCATCAGGCCGGCGTCATCGCGATAGCGCTCGTGCAGCCAGGTGGTGAACTCGCGCGCGTAGGTCGCGGGCAGCTCCGTCGTCAGCAGGTCGTAGAGCCGCTGCACCGGCGCGCAGGTGTCGCCGGTGGTTTCCATGCCACGCATACCCGGCAGATCGAAGATATGGCGGCGGTGGACGTGTGTGTTCTCCAGCTGCCCACGCCAGGCCGCCGATGCATGCGCGGCGCTCTCCAGCCGGCGGACGACCTCGCCGCTCTCCACTTTACCGCGATACTGCGTCACCTTGTCGAGTTGGTCGTCGGTGTAGGCCAGCAGGCGCTCGAGCACCGCGCGCCGTCGCTCCAGCACAAGCGCGCGCACGCCACGCTTCTGCACGCGTGTGAAGTTGTCCGTGACGGCGGCCACCGCCTTCTCCTTCATGCCGAGCACCGGCCAGGCGCGCAGCAGCGATCGCTGTAGCGTGCGGTCGGGCGCCTGGCGGCGGGGCACGTTCTCGCCGCGCACGTTGTTGAGTGCCGCGCGAAAGATGCGCTGGCGCACGCGCAGCAGCCGGATCTGCTCGCCGAGTGGCCGCAGCGTGATGCCGGAGAGCTCGGCGATCTCCTGCTCCTCGCGGGTGCGTGCCTCAGCGTCCACCTGCTCCTCCACGCGCTCGAGATGCTCGCGCAGGATCGCCTCGTACTTGCGCAGCCGGTCGCGGCCGGCGCGCTGGAATTGGCGGTCGTCGAAGAGCGGCTCGTCGTGCTGCTCGAAGGCGTGGTCCCACTCGCCGACCTTCTGCAGCTCGCTGCTGGTCAGCTGCAGCGTGTCGGCGCTCAGCTCGCCCGCCAGCTCGGGCAGCACTCTAGCGGCAGTGAGCTGGGCGAAGGCGGTGGCCGTCTCGACGGCGGGGAAGGCGACCTCCAGCGGGCAGGTGGTGCCGAACATCGTCGGCAGTCCGGCGGCGTCATAGTTGCCGAGCGTCCGCCGGTCCACGCTCTTCGAGCGTTCGAGAAAGCCCACCCCCGAGGCGTTGGTGATGCGCGCATACAGGTCCAGCCCAATGATGCGTGCGGCATGCTCGGCGGAGTTCATCGCCGTCTGCCCAAACAGGTAGATTTCGTTGGCGATACTGGTGCCGCGCACCTCGTAGGGCGTATTGAGCATGTAGGTCTGGTACGGGCCGCGCTCGCCGCGCACTAGGCTGAGCGCCACCAGCTCCAGCAAAGTTGCCGTTGCGTTGCTCTTGCGCCAGCTCACGTCGTTGGTGGTGGCCTCGCGCACGTGCTCAGGCAGCAAGCAGAAGACGTTGAGTCGGTGCTTGAGGTTGAGCTGCAGCACGCGATGGCGCACCATGACGGCGATGTCGGCCAGGATGCCGCTGCCGGTGCCGCCGCCCAGGAAAGCGACGATGTTGATCTGGATCTCGCTCACCGGCCGGGCGTTGCGGTCCAGCGAGAGCGCGCCGACCGCCGAGAGGGCTTCGTCCAGCAGCTGCACGATCTTGGCGCGATCGGTGCAACCCGCGACGTGCCCGTTGTTACGGATGCCACCCGCGCCGTTGTCGAACGACTCCGGGATCTTGGTCGGGATGTAGGTGTGTGGGGCGATGCGCTCGTCCAGCCGGTCGGCATAGAGCACGCCATGCGCGACGGCGATGCGGAGATCGAACTCCAGCAGCGTGCCGGGATGCTCCTGGCGGAACTGGAGCACCTCGGCGGGGGGCGAGTCTATGTCCAGGAAGACCAGCGCGACCCGCCGGCGGTCGCTCTCCGGCAGCGCGACGAGCTGGCGCATCGCCTCGAGCGCCGAGTAGGCAGGGGTGCTGCCCAGGAAGATGTTGAGTGAGGGCACCGCTACTTGTGGCTCGGTAATCTCACGTGGGCGCTCCTCGATGGAGCCCGCCGAGAAGTCCAGTCCTGACATATCGCCCTCACATTTCCTGCGTTATGCGCCGCATAGAGACACCTGTCGCGCTGCGGCCCCGCGCATGCCAGCTCCCTGTAACCATACCCTACCACTCGTCGTCATCGTCATCGTCATCGCGCCGGCGCGCCCGTCCCCAGCGCGCGCGCGCTGGCGCGTCACTCGCCGCGTCGTCATCCCCGTAGCGACCGGCGCGGCGCGCGCGTCCGCGTGGAGCGTCGTACGCGTCGTCGTCATCAGTGTTGCCGCGGCGGCCGGCGAAGAGCGCGGCCAGCCCGCGACGCGGCGGCTCGTCGTCGGCATAGGCGTCGTCATCGTCGTCACCGCGCCGGCCGCGCAGGCGATTCCAGATCTCACGGCGCGCGCTGGGCTGCTCCTCCGCCTCTTCGTCGTCCGTGCCGCTGGCGACCACCGTGTACGTCACCTTGTCCTGGGGCAGGCTGATGGTGGCTTCCGTCGCCGGGACGGCCTGCAACGGGACGCGGTTGCCGTCCAGCCGGTAGTTGCCGCGCTCGCGCGTGCCGTGCACGGTGATGCGCCCCCGGCTATGGAAGCCGAAGATCAGCCCTGGCTCCAGCTCCATCTGGCTGGAGGTGACGGCGCTGGGCGCAAAAAAGCCCGCCAGCCCGCGCCGCGCGCGGGCGAATTCCTCGCCGCCGCTGCCATCGGAGCTGACGAGGCGGCCGAACGGCTTGGGAGCGAGCAAATACCGTAGCTGGAGCACCAGGTATGCCAAAATGAGCAGGTAGACGAGCGTGATGAGCCAGGCGCGCAGCTCCTGCTGTGGCGTGGCCGGCGCGATCGTGACGTTGACCGTGCGCGTGACATGGGTCAGGTCACCGTGCGAGACGGCGTATGTGCCGTGCGTCGTGAGCACGACGGCGTAGGCGCCGCTCGCATCCGAGGGGAACGTCACGTGGAACGCGCCGCCGCCGTCGTTGGCGACCGTCACCGGGATCGCCGTCTTGCTACCCGCGCGCAGCGCCGTCCCCGTCACCTGCGCGTCGGGGTAGGCCTGGCCCTTTAGTGTCACCTGGCCGTGCACCACGGCCGAAGGAATCGCCGGCGCCGCACCGAGCGGCCAGCCCGCCAGCCAGGCCGTCAGCGGTGTGCCATAGAGGATTTGCAGGAGGCGATCCCAGCCGGTCACATTGGCACGGACCACATCGGCGGTGGGCTGGCCCGTCTCGGGGGCGAGAAACAGCGCCGCCGGAAACAGATCCACGCGGACGACGCGGCTGACGGTCAGCACATCCTCGCTGGCGGCGTGCGCACGGATGGTGATGGTATACGAGCCGGAGGGCGCGGAGGCCGGCACCGTGACGGTCGCGGTGTAGGCCCCGCTGCCGGTCGCGTCGCTGAGGGCGATCTGCTGCGCGTAGGGCGTTGTGGTGTCTCCGGCGAAGGCCAGCATGCCGCTCAGGCTGAAGCGGCCGCCGCTGATGGGGCTGCCGCGGTCGCTGAGCTGGGCGGCGATGGTAAACGGCTCGCCCAGCGCCTCAACGGCGCTCGCGCCGGGCTGCGTGAGCGCGAGGGCGAGCGTCGAGACCTTGAGGCTGCTCATGAGAAACTGTCCGTTCCCCGCGACATCCAGCTCCCAGGCGCCCTGCTGAGGATTATCGATCGCGAAGATGGCGTAATACGGGTCGGTCGAGATGAAGGCCCCGGCGGCGGGCGGCGGCAGGCGCTGGCCATTGGGCGCGAGCAGCGAGACGCTGGACTGGGGACTATCCTTCACGACCACGATATCCAGGTGGCTGACATAGGCGCCCACACTGAAATTGCGCGCGGTCGTGCCGCCAGCCAGCGCCGTCGGTGCGATGTCCGGCCCGGGTGAGCGGCCGTTGCGCAGGCGGAAGATGTCCAGGAAGAAGGGCATGATGTTGAGCGGCGACACGCCCGGAACGACGCCGTGCCCATCGTCGTACGCCGTGCCGGAGGTGGCACTGGCCAGGCCGCCGAGAAACGCATGGAAGCCGCCGCTATCCGGGCCGAGCGCGACTGTATCCACCGGCCAGCCGTGCTGCTTGAACTGCGGCACGAGATCGTGCTGAATCGCGCTGATCTGGCCGCTGGCGTCGGGGTCTGGCGCGCCGTCGGTGAGCAGAATCACTGAGCCAGAGAGCGCACCGTTCTGCGTCGCGTTGGTCAGCATCGTCGCGGCCCTGGCGAGTGCGTCGTAGGTCGGCGTCGTGCCGGCGGGCGCGCAGTTGTTGGAGCGCTCGGCGATGGCCGCGCGCAGACCCGCCCGCGCGTTGACGGTCGCCATCTCGCGCGGGGTGAGGCCCCAGTCCACCGCGGTGGGGAAGTTGTGCGGACCGCCAGTGGCGCCGCTCGCCTTGAGGCCCACGACGCCGACGAAGTCGCCCGGGCCGCTCAAGTCGATGTATGCGTTGGCGGCGGAGCAGCGCAGTCCCAGCGCGTCGTTGCTCTGCATCGAGCCAGACATATCGAGGACGATCACGGTGACGTGCCCGCTCGGCGTGGCGGCCAGACTGGCGTGCGCCTGGGCAGCGGGGCTCAGCGGAGCCAGCAGCAGGAGCACAGCGAGAGCAGCGACCCACACCACGCCGGTCCACCGGCGCGGGCGGCAGTCGCCGTGCGAAACGTCCATGCTTTCGCCCCTCCGTCGCTCGATGGGAGCCGCGCCTGCGCGTCCGCCGGCCGGCGCTCCTGCTCGGTGTATCCGGATAGGAGTGATACGCCCCAGACGGGCCATTGGTTGTCCAACCGACCCATCCGCCTCAATGGGGTGGCTCATGAGGGCCACCGCTCGCCGGTTCCACTAGGCCCACACGCGTCTAGCCGACGCAAGGTGACGGCTTGCTCCATCCATCTGGCGAGCTGCGGGGAACCGCAGCGGGGCGCCGCGCGTCATAAACACATACATGACACTCCGCTGGGCGTAAAAGCCCCGCAGCTTCTCGGACGCGTCTTTAGCCGACGGTGGGAATCCGAGCCAGCTCCGCCGTGTCCAGGCGACTACGCTTCCCCACGAATGGGTAACGATACTTTTCACAAGGTGGCAAGACATGACCAGGTTCGCCCGTAAAGTGCTGGCTCAGCAGATTGGCAGCACCCAGTCCGTCTCGATGCGCTGTAAAACCGCAAGCCGGGCAACGATACACGCGCCCCTTGGGTTTATAACAGTGCAGGCAACCTGTCCCATCCGGCAAGGTGCCCGGGCAGGTCTGGCTGGTATAGGCTTCCTCGACCAAGGTAACAGCGATTCCAGCCGCTTCCGCTTTGTAGGTGATGTCGTGGCGCTGGCGTCCATGCGACCAGAGGCCAATCTTTTGCTGGCTTTTGGTGTGCATCCGCTTCCCATCAGCCACGTCCCGCACGTCGCCTATCACCAGTGTGCCTATCTGCCGCTCTCTGGCCCAGGTGACGACGGCGCGACTGATTTTGTGCTCCAGATCCCGCGCCCGGCGCTTTTGTTGTGCCAGGAAGCGCGATTTGCGGCGTTGCAGGCGTTTCCAGGAGCAAGAGCCTTTGGCCTTGCGGTCCTGCTTGGCGCGGATCTCGGAGAGCCGCTTGACCGTGTATTGCGCATTGGCACGCAGCGCCCGGCAGGTGATAATGACAGTTTCCCTGCCATCGGTGAGCGCCGCGGGGTGGATCTCGCCCAGGTCGACGGCGGCAGTGGTGGTTCCTGGCGCGGGCAGGGGCGGCACACCATCCTCAACGACTACATGCCAGCTGTAGTGCTGGGCGGCACGGTCCCAGACCAGCCGTGCTTCCAAGAAGGCAGTGGCGGGCAAGGGAATAAGATGGGGCGGCAACAGCACCGAAACGGGCGCCACCCCACGCGCCCGTGCCAACCACAATCGCTCCCCGCTCCGGCTGATGCCGGTCTTTTTCCAGATCGTGGTGCGGAAGCGCTTGTGCCAGTGCGGGTACTTCACGTCCAAGCCTTGTTGCCGACAGGCTCTGGCCGTTTTACAGGCTTTATAGAAGCCTTGCTGGGCGGCGTCTCGGCTGTGGGCATGCAAACTTGTTGGCCCACCCAGCGCGTCTTCCAGGCGTTCCCCCGCCTTGGGCGTCAACCAGACGCCCTGCTTGCGAGCGAGGCGGTAGTGCCGCACCAGCATATCGGTGTAGATACGTCCACTCTCCGCGTTCAAAGCGTCGGCGTCGCTCTTGGGTAGCGTGCAGGCAAATTGAACGGTCCGCATCATGGGGCGCGTCCCCCTTTCGTTTCTCCGCAGCGTAACCCTTCTTGTGGAAACAGGCACAAGCGGAACTCGGGCTGGAAGCCCAGTATGAGAAATCCGCCTGACCACCTGGGGGAAAGTCCAGTGGTTTGCGGCGGGTTACGTTTCTATCATACTGGAGACGAGCTCTCCCATGCGCATCGTGTGGCGGTAGGGCGTCGCGGCCGCATGGGGGCCAACGGCGCCCACCAGAAGGAGGCGTATCCATGTGGAATCGTCCCGCTCCGTACATTGACGACAGCGATGACAGCGCGACCCGCCCCTTCAGCTCTGCCGAGACGC
>WNFM01234889.1_pt1 | contig 16796 bp, 15 predicted proteins | sample 5400271 | NCBI WGS metagenome assembly WNFM01 (sample SAMN13153352, study PRJNA577476) | soil metagenome | isolation source: 60 cm saprolite on Douglas fir-dominated hillslope | place: USA:California | collected 2013-09-17
CCTGGCACGCGGTCTTTTGTCACGGGCTGCCGTGCCTATAGGTCTTGGGTCCGCGCTGGTGGTCTCGCAGTGAAGGGATGGGCGTGCTCTTGATCACGACTGCACGCGTGTGGCGGTAAGAAACCCGCCGCGGGCCTGGCCGGGAACCGGGCGCCGGTAGGAAGCGGCGAGTGCCGCCAGCTCGCGGAACTGGGGTTGCCACGCGTGGCCGGTGAGCCAGCGGCGGGCGTCGTCGCCGAGCCCGCCCTTCCATAGCGAGGTGTACTCCTGCATGGCGGGCATCTGGCGGGCTTGACCTGTCAGCGTGGCGGTGGCCATGGGACCGTGCTCGAACGAGAGCTGGCTGCCCGGTGCGGAAAGCTCGCTGACGCCGGTGAGCAGGCGCCCGGCTTCACCGGCGGTCAGGTAGATCAGCAGCCCTTCGGCCAGCCACGCCGCCCGGCTGACGCGGTCGAATCCAGCCTCGGCCAGCGTCGCTGTCCAGTCCACGCGCAGGTCGGCTGGCACGGCGGTGCGCTCGCAGCGCGGCACGGCGTTACGGGCGGCCAGCACCGTGTCCTTGAAGGCCAGCACGTCGGGAAGGTCAACCTCGAACACGCGCGTGTCCTTTGGCCAGGCCAGCCGGAAGGCCCGGGTGTCCAGGCCTGCGGCCAGCAGCACCACCTGGCGGCACCTGGCGGCGGTGGCGGCGGTCAGGTAGTCGTCGAAGAACCGGGTGCGGATGACGGCGTGCGCGTAGAACACCGCGCCCAGCGATGCCATCGGCCCCAAGGGGGCCAGCTGCTCCTGGGTTTCGGGCTCCTCGGGAAACGCCCCGGGAGCCGCGTCCAGGAACGCCTGCGCGTAGGGGTCGTCAAACAGCCGGTCGTCGCGGCGGCTCTCCCGGGCCCGGACCATCGCGACCCCCAGCGCGGTCTTCCCCACGCCCTGCAACGGTCCATGGAACATCACCATTCGCCTGCCTGCCCGATTCCCGGTGCTTCTGGCGCCGACGATAGACCGCGAAGACCGTTGGGTATGCCAGAGCAGATGAGCCGGTCTCCCGTCAGGTCATGCCGGGGACCGGCCCGCGATGATCAGGCAGCTGTGGGCATCCAGGGGCGACACCACCAGCGCCGCGAGCACCTCATACGGCGGCGGACCCTCCCTCACCGGGCGCACCGGGACACTACAGCCCCGCAAGCCCGGACGCAGGTGAGAGATCAAGAACAGGTACCCGGTAGCAGCTCTGCGCAGTCACGGCTGGCCAAATGATGGACCTGACTAAATTAGTTGGGTGCGGCTCTCCTGGAGTGAGCTGATTAAGGCGTACCCAGGGCCTGCCGACGAGCCGTCCCCGCCCGGCGCCGCGCTGTATGAGGCGCTGCATCCCGTCGGATCAGATCCGGGGCGCTAGGCGCCGCGGCCCGGCCGCACGATGCCCTTCTCGTAGGCGAACACGGCGACCTGCACGCGGTCGCGCAGGCTCAGCTTGGCCAGGATGCGGGCGATGTGGCTCTTGATGGTGGCCTCGCTGAGGTAGAGCCGCGCGGCGATCTCGGCGTTCGACAGCCCCTGCGCTACCAGCCGCACGACCTCGAGCTCCCGCTCGCTGAGGCGCCGGGTCGCGCTGGCGGCCGCGGCGCCGGGCGCGGGCCCGCGGCAGAAGTCCTCGATCAGGCGCCGGGTAATGGCGGGGGCGAGCAGCGCCTGGCCCGCCGACACGGTCCGCACCGCGTGGGCGAGCTGCTCGCTGCTGGCGTCCTTGAGCAGGAAGCCGCTCGCGCCGGCCTTCATCGCGTGGTAGACGTACTCGTCCAGGTTGAAGGTGGTCAGCATCAGGATGCGCGCCGCTGAGCCGCCCCGGACGAGCCTGGTGGTGGCCTCGATCCCGTCCATTTCCGGCATGCGCACGTCCATCAGGACCACGTCGGGATCCAGCCTTCGCGCCTGCGCCAGCGCCTCGCGGCCGTTACCCGCCTCACCGGCCACCCAGAGGTCGGGCTCGGCCTCCAGCAGCATGCGCAGGCCCTCGCGGACGAGGTCCTGGTCATCGACGATCAGGACGCTGATCACGGGTCGTCGCCGAGCGGCAGGCGGGCCCGCACGGCGTATCCGCCGCCGGGCCGCGGCCCGGCCTGCAGCTCGCCGCCGAATATCGCTACCCGCTCACGCATGCCGGTCAGTCCCTGCCCGCCCGCCTGGGCGCCGGACGCCGGAATCCCGGCGCCGTCGTCGGTGACCTCGATCGTGACCGCGCCGTCCACGCGGCCGACGGCGACCTCGGCGTGCGCCGGGCCGGCGTGCTTCAGCACGTTGGTCAGGGCTTCTTGCACGATGCGGTAGGCGGACACGTCTACGGCCGCCGGAAGCGTGCCGTGGTCGCCGTCGACGATCAGGTCCACGGCCAGGCCCGCCGCGCGGACGCTCTCGGCCAGGGCCGGAAGCTCGCCCACGCCCGGCTGCGGATACCGGGCGGTCTCCTCGCGCGGCTCGCGCAGGACGCTGAGCAGGCGGCGCATCTCGGTCAGCGCCTCACGTCCGCTGCGCTCGATCTTCTGCAGGGCCCCGGCGGCCGGCTGGCCCGACGCGCGGGCCCCGGCCGCCTGGAGGACCACCACGCTGAGGTGGTGCGCGACGATGTCGTGCAGCTCGCGCGCGATCCGGGCCCGCTCGGCCGCCGCCGCCTGCTCGGCCTGCCGCTCCAGCGCCGCGTTGCGCCCGGCCAGCGCGGCGGCCTCCCTGCGGGCGCGGACGATCACGCCCAGCAGCCAGCAGGCCAGGATCTCGCCGACGAAGAACAGGCTGGCGTTCTGCGACTGCCCGGTCGCGGCGGCCGCGTGCGGGATGAACAGGATGTGACGGGTCGCGATCCCGTGGCTGGCCAGGACGTAGGTCACGGCGCCGGGGATCATGATCGCCAGCCCGGCCAGCGCGCGGCGCGGTCGGCTGTGCGCGGCCAGGGAGTAGCTGCCCACAAACAGCGGGAACATCAGCTCGAGCCCGGCCGGGGCCTTGAGCGTGAGCAGCGCCTGCAGCGTTATGGCGGCCCACAGGGCGGCCCACATCAGCAGCGGAGCACGGCGGCGCAACGCCAGCGGCGCTCCGATGAGCAGCGGCAGCACGGCCCGCAGCCACGGCGGGCCGGCGATCGCCGTACCGATCTGACCCGGCGGGCCCCAGATGACCAGCGCCGTCAGTCCCGCGCCAACGAGCGCGAGGCCGACGTCCAGCGCGACATCAGAGCCGGAGTCGGCGCCCACGGCCCGCCAGGTCCACCGCACGCACAGAACGTAACGCCGCCCAGGACGCGGCGCATCATCCGCGCGGCGGTCGCGATTCATCCCTGGGGATGAACGGGTTCGCTCCACCGGCCGCAGACCGCCGTCCCGCCCGCCCCCTACGTTCGGCGCAGGCCAACGGAAAGGAACCATCATGACTGCCGTCCTGGAATCGCGGGGGCTGGGCAAGCGCTACGGGCAGCGCTGGGCGCTGGCCGACTGCACGCTGAGCGTTCCCGCCGCGCATGTCGTCGGGCTGGTCGGCCCCAACGGGGCCGGGAAGACGACCTTGCTGAACCTGGCCGTCGGAATGCTGGCGCCGACCTCGGGCACGATCGAGGTCCTCGGCGGCCGGCCGGCCAGCGGCCCGGCCCAGCTGGCCCGGGTCGGCTTCGTCGCCCAGGACACCCCGGTTTACTCCGGGCTGTCGGTCGACGACCACCTCACGCTCGGCGCGAGGATGAACCCGGGCTGGGACGCCGCCCTGGCCCGCGACCGGATCCAGCACCTGGGCCTGGATCCCCGTCAGCGCGCCGGGAAGCTCTCCGGCGGCCAGCGCGCCCAGCTCGCCCTCACCCTGGCGGTCGCCAAGCGGCCGGAGCTGCTGATCCTGGACGAGCCGATCGCCAGCCTCGACCCGCTGGCGCGACGCGAGTTCCTGCAGAGCCTGGCCGAGTTCATCTCCGGGCGCCAGGTCAGCGTGGTGCTGTCCTCGCACCTGGTCAGCGACCTGGAGCGGGTCTGCGACTACCTGATCGTGCTGATGGCCTCCCGGGTGCAGGTGGCCGGCCCGGTCAGCGACCTGCTCGCCGCGCACCGCAAGCTCACCGGCGGCCAGTCCACCCTGGAAGACCTGGTCCTGGCCTGCATGGGCCAGGCCGCCGACACCACCCTGGAGGCCCGGCAATGACGTGGCTGACCTGGCGCCAGTCCCGCGCCCAGACGATCGCGGCCGCCGCCGCCCTGGCCGGGCTGGCCATCGTCCTAGGGGTTACCGGCCCGAACCTGGCCCACCTCTACCACACCAGCGGCATCGCTGGCTGCCTCCCGTCCGGCAACTGCCGGACGCTGGTCGATGACTTCCAGAACAAGCTGGCCGGAACCGACGCGGTGCTGGAAATCATCGGCATCGGGATCCTGCTGCTCGCGCCCGGCCTCATCGGGGTGTTCTGGGGCGCGCCGCTGGTCACCCGCGAGATCGAGGCCCGCACGTTCCCGCTGGCCTGGAACCAGAGCGTCACCCGCGCCCGCTGGATGGCAGTCAAGCTCGGCCTGGTCGGCCTGCTGGCCATGGCCACCGCGGGGCTGTTCAGCCTGATGGTGACCTGGTGGTCCAGCCCGATCGACACCTCGCTGAGCCTAAGCGGCTCCAGCAGGATCAACCTGACCCGGCTCGGGCCGACGCTGTTCGACACCCGCGACCTCACCCCGGTCGGTTACGCCGCGTTTGCGTTCGCCCTCGGCGTCACCGCCGGGGTGCTGATCCGGCGCACCGTGCCCGCCATGGCTGCCACGCTGGCCGGCTTCGCGGCCGTCCAGATCTCCTGGCCGGTCTGGATCAGGCAGCACCTCATCGCGCCCGTCCACACGGCCGTGGCGCTCGATCCCGCGAACGTCTTCCAGGTCAAGAGCGTCAACAACAACATGATCATTTCTGCGATGCCGACGTTCACCCAGCAGGGCGCCTGGGTGCTGTCCAGCCAGGTCGTCGACGAGTCCGGTCACGCGGCGCACATCACCACCAATCCGGTCTGCTTCGGCGGCAACTTTGCCGCGTGCCAGGCCTGGATCGGCAGGCTCCACCTCCGGCAGGTGATCACTTACGAGCCCGCCAGCCGCTTCTGGGACTTCCAGTGGGCCGAGACCACGATCTTCGTTGTCCTTGCCCTGGCGCTGGCCGGGTTCTGCATCTGGTGGATCCGCCGCCGGGTCACCTGACCGGCCTGAGAAAATGGAACCTACTTCTAGTATCGTGCTCTAACTAAGCGGCGAGGGTGAGGTCGTGACAGTAGCGAGCCTGGTGCACTCTCTTGTGTTCTTGCCGCAGGTGGAAGGCCCAGTACTGGTCGAAGTCGCCGTTGCTGGTCAGGGCGCGGAGCTTGAGGATGGCTTCGGCGCCGTCCAGTCCCCATCTGGCGCCTGTGATGTCCATCCTGTCCTTGACCAGGTGTCTGCAGGCTCCCTCGATTACTCCGGTGGCGATGGGCCAGCCGCCGGCCAGCGCGGTCGCGTAATCGAGGCAGGGCTTCTTGGCTGTCAGGTAGTCCGCGCAGGTCAGCACCAGTACCTCGTCATCGGGTGCCGGGCCGGGACGGCGCGCCGCATAGAACGCCTCCACGTCCGCGGCAGCCCGCCGGGCCAGCTCCTCCACCTGCCGCTTGCCCACCGTGACCCCGGTCGCGCGGGTGATAGCGGCAGCGGCTTCCTCGAACGAGCCCCGCACGGACTCGACCGCGGCGTGCCGGCGCAGCCCGTGCGAATGCTTTTCCTCCGGCAGGTTCGTAAACATTCAGGTCCGTTGCGCTGACTGCTGGCGTGGTGCAGTCATCGTGAGTGAGGCTGCCATGGTGGGGTATGGCGACACGCTGGAGCGTGGCGCTGAGGCTGCTCCGTGAGCGGGACGATGCGGTGACTGCATGGCCTGCTGACGCAACCAAGACTGGAGCCCGGGCGTCATCAGGGCGTGGGGAGTCAGTCCGCGCGGTTTGTCGCGCTCGGTGCGTTGCTGGCGAGCGCCTTGGTCGGGTGCGGGCGCGCCGCGCCGGCAGCGGCTCCGCGCCCGGCTACCCCGCACCCATCTACTTCGCGGGCCCGGCACGCCCCGCGCGCGCCGGCTCGCGGCCAGAGCGAGCCGCCGCCCGGCCAGGCCGGTCTGCTGTCGGCGACGTTCGTGTCCCCATCGGAAGGCTGGGTACTCGTCGGTGTCAGCTGCGGGCGGGCCTTGTGCCTGCAGCTGCAGCACACTACTGACGGGGGCAGCACGTGGACGGTGGTGCCCAGTCCGCAGCTGGCCAGCCCCGCCGTCGCCGGACAGGTCCGCGCGGTCCGGTTTGCTGACTCTCAGGACGGGTGGGTCTATGGCCCCGGGCTGTTCGCCACGCATGACGGCGGACGCAGCTGGCGGGCGGTAGCGGTGCCAGGTCTCGGCAGGCCTCTCGCGCAGGTGGTGACACTTACCGTCCTGGACGGTTTCGCTGACGCACTGGTCGCCGAGGGCCTGGACCCGAATATCGGCGGGCCATCGAAGCTCTATGTCTCTGCCATCACCCGCGACGACTGGCGCCCTGTGGCCGGTGTCGGCGGCAGCGGGAACTGGGGGACCCTCACTTCTGCGGATGGCGCCGGCTACGCCTCAGTCACGGCGGAGTCCTTCGCGGGCGACGGCGCACCCATCGTGGTCACCGGCGTGGACTTGTTCCGCAGCCTCGACGGCCGGTCGTGGGCCAGGCTGCCCGCACCACCTTGTGTCAGAGGGATCCTGGCGGCGGCGACCAGCACCGTGCTCTATCTGGTCTGCAGCGGCAGGGAGCTGGCTCCGGGCATACAGGAAAAGCCGGTTTACCGGTCCGATGACGGCGGGGACACCTGGCTACCGGTCTCCAGCGCGCCCTTGGGAGGCGGCCCGGACGGGGCCGCGGCGAGCCCGGACACGCTGCTGGTCGCCTGGGACGCGGGGATCTACGCCAGCCTCGACAACGGCGGGCACTGGGCGTCGGCCTACACCAGCAAGATCCCGGCCGACTTTGGCATCAGCGAGATGGCGATGACGACCGCTACCCAGGGCTACGCCATCGACTCACGCTCCGTGCTCGTCATGACGCACGACGCGGGCCGGCACTGGGCCGTGGTCCGGCTAGCTGCTGCACCGGCCCGGGCTTGACTGATTCGAAGGGCTGCGAGAACCACCGGCCAGGTCGCTCAGGGCTCATGTGACTGGCAGGCGGTGGCGGTTCAGGGCGGGTCGGGGATGGGCGGCATCCAGGGGTTGCCGGCCAGGGCGTCGCGGAGGGCGGTCAGGACGTGGGCGCCGTGCTTGGCGGCGGTGGACATGTAGCCGCGGATGGCGTACCGGTCGCGGGTGACCTGCTCGGAGCGGAGTCGGCCGGAGATCTTCTGCTGGGTCTTCGCCGGCCGCAGGTCGCGTTCCGCCTGGTTGGAAGTCGGCGGGATCCGCAGGTCTGTGGTGAACCGGAGCACGTCGGTCTGCCGGTCGCGCAGGCATTCGAGCAGGTCGCGGCCGGGTCGCTGCTTGCGGCCGGCGACCTTGGGCACCTCGGACAGGCCGACCAGCAGCTTCGTGCAGGCGACCAGCTCAAGGGCATCGCCGCTATTGTAGCGGGATCACGTCAACGCGCGATGGATTGTGTAGACCAGTTCGGCCAGTCGGCCTGATCACCATGGCCTCGATCACGGCCTGGATTACCTCTCGCTTCGCATACAGATCGAGATCGTCCCCACTCACCGGTAAGCGTGATTTGCTTACGGGCCTTGATCTTGTTAAAGCTCGCCCGCTCGGTTTGCAGGTCGTTTCGCTCGTCTTCGAGCCTGCGAGCGGCGCAGGCCGGCCGAGGACCCGGCGGTTCGTTATCCGGACGCCGGCCGCCTCCGGCCGCCGCAGCCGGCCGCGGCTCAGGCGTCGCACATAGCCAGCAGCCTGGTGACCGTCGCCCAGTTGCGGGCCGTCCCGGCCAGGTCGGCCGACTTCCCTCGGCTGCCCTGGACGATCTGCGCGGCCAGCTCGCTGCGCCCAAAGCCGTCCGGGGTGTGCAGGAAGATGGTGCGTCCGATGACCCGGGCCGTGTCGCGGCTGCCCGGCTGCTTCTGCTCGGCCCGCCGCTGGGCATCCGCCACGCGCTCCGCTACCTCAGGGCCTGCCTTCCTGCTGAGGAACATAGCGTGAACGGCCTTGTGGTTCGGCTCGTCCGAGTACGGGTTGTCGCGCATCACCTGCGTCAGCTCCTCGCTGGAGAGAACCACGACGCGGACCCGGACCCCGAGCGCGTCGGCGACGGCCTGCTCCAGGGCCTCCGCCAGCGCCGTGGTGTCGGCCTCCCCCGCGCTGAACACCACGTTGCCGCTCTGGATGTAGGTCGCCACATCGGCGTGCCCGAGTGAGGCCACGACCTGGCGCAGGTCAGCCATCGCTATCTTGTTGTGGCCAGCGAGGTTGATCCCGCGCAGCAGGGCGATGTGGGTAGGCATACCAGCATCCTGCCGCAGCAGGCGCAAGATCGTGCCCAGCGAAGGGCCAGGCGGCCGCAGCAGTCAGTGTGGCTGGTAGATGGTGTAGTCAACATCGGCGAAGCGCTCGAAGCTCGCTGGCCCGGGCAGGCCGGACGCCTGCTGGGCCTGCTGAGCCTCCGGCTCCTGGCTGAAGCTGGGAGTGGTCAGGACGGTAAAATGCGTGGTCAGGCGTTAGGACGCCCACTGGATCTTGCGGCCCGGGGGGTATGCGTCTGCGATCGGGGGGTCGGTCATGAACCTTTCCTTGAGGGACGGGGCTTGCGGGTCACGCCGCCTGGCTGGCTGCCATGGGTCGTGCCGCGTCTGGCTGCATGACGGCAGCCTGACCACAGATATTCGGGGCCGCCATAAGGTCGGCAGGGCCAGCGAGCCCGCACCGCGTGCAGCAGATCGCGTCCCGCGTGGCGGGGGTCTGCTTGTCGATCAGCCCGCATCCCGGGCACTCCCGCGAGGTGTTGCGCTGGTCCACCAGGACGACCGGCACCCCGGCGCGTGCCGCCTGGTGGGCGCTGAACCGCCGGAGCTGCCCGAACGCCCAGGAGTGCGCGTCCGCGCGCTGGGCCTTGCGAACCGTTACCCGGCCGCGGATCCCGCTCAGGTTCTCGAGCTTGATCCCGAGCCCGGTGCCTTCGGCCTCGCCTACGCCGAGCAGCACGAGAGGGATTACCAGGCTCTGCTCGATGCGGTCGCCGCCGGGCGGGCTCAGGCCGTGATGCGGCTATCAGGAGCTAATCCGCGGCCACCCCTCACCGGGCCGTTATTACCGCGCATCCCCGGCCCGGGCCCGGGGCCATCGTCGCCCCGCGCGCCGTCCCGCCGCTGCTGTTCCCGCGCGGACCCCGGCTCCACCGTTCCCGGGGCGCGGTTCCCTCAGCGGGCCTGAGCACCGAACCACACGCGGCAGGAACCCTGGCAGGAGCCCAAGGGACGCCCGACCGGCCTCGGGACCGGAGCCCGCGATCAGCCCGGCGAGTCCCAGCGGGTCTCGTCGCGGAGGCGGCGCTTGAGAAGCTTCCCGCCAGGATTGCGGGGCAGGACGTCGGGTCGTACGACGACATACTCGGGGACCTTGAAGTCGGCGATCCGCTCGCGCAGGTATGCCAGCACCGCCTGGACATTGATAGTGGTACCTGGGACCGGGACGAGCACCGCGCCGACCTTCTCGCCCATCACCTCGTCGGGCACGCCCACCACGGCCGCCTCGTACACCCCCGGCGCGCCGGCCAGGGCGTTCTCGACCTCGACGCAGTACACGTTCTCGCCGCCGCGGTTGATCATGTCCTTGGCCCGGTCGACGATGTAGACGAGGCCCTCGGCGTCGATGCGGGCCAGATCGCCGGTGTGCAGCCACCCGCCGGTAAAGGTCTCCGCCGTGGCGTCCGGCTTGTTCCAGTAGCCCGCGACCACGTTGGGCCCCCGGACCAGCAGCTCGCCGACGTCGTCCGCGCCGAGCGGCTCGATCCGCAGGTCGCACACTGGCACCGGGAAGCCAACCGAATCGGCGTGCGCGGCCGCGTACTCGTGCGGCAGGTACGTGGTGACGCTCGACGTCTCGGTGAGGCCGAAGCCGTTGCCCACCCGGGCGGCCGGAAATGCCTTCATGATCCGGGCCACCAGCTCCGGCGCTATCGGCGCGCCCCCGTAGGATAGGGCCCGCACCGCGGACACGTCGGTCTCAGCGAACCGAGGCTGGTTGATGGCGAGCCAGTAGATCGCCGGCACGGTGGTGAGCACGTCGATCCGCTCGGTCTCGATCGCCTGGAGAAAGGTGCCCACGTCGAATTGCGGCATGATGACGCTCGTGCCTGCCGTGTACGCCGCGAACAGCAGCTGGCTGTTGCAGCCCGTGACGTGGAACAGGGGCACGGAGATCAGCGTGCGCGGCGGCCCGCCGTCAGTAGCGGCGTGGCTCAGGATCCGCCGGCAGCTCTCACAATTCGACAAGAAGTTCGCGTGCGTGGTCAGCGCGCCCTTGGGGAACCCGGTCGTCCCGCTGGTGTAGAAGATGGCCGCCGCGTCGCCGGGGCCGGGATCGTCCACGGCGAGCGGAGCGCCGTCCGGCAGCGGATCTCCCGGGGCGACGACGTACGCCGCGCCGCTGTCCGACAGGACGTAGTCGACCTCGGGCTCGGTCAGCCGGGTGTTGACCGGAACTACCACGCCGCCGGCCAGCACCGCGCCGAAGAAGGCCAGCACCCAGTCCACGCCGTTGCCCAGCCGCAGCGCGACGCGGTCGCCGCGCCGCACGCCGGCCGCGCGCAGCCCGCCCGCCACCCGTGCCGCCCTGTCCCACAGCTCACGGTAGGTCAGCCGCGGGCCCCCGCCGGTCTCGGCCAGCGCCTCAGCGGCCGGATGGCGCTCCACGGTGTCGCGCAGCATGTGCACCAGGCTGGCCGGCAGCCCGCCGTACCTCTTGATCCCGTCCGGGCCGCGGGTCACTCCGGTCGTGTCGAATGGCATGGTCACGATGCGCTCCTCTGCCATGTCCGCAGGCTACGCTCCCGGCACCCGCTCGTTAAGAGGTCGCGGGTGCCGGATATCGCGGCTGTGAGCAGGCGGTGGCGAGCTGCCGGAGCGCCAGCTCGATCAGGGGCCGCAACGGCACCGTCGGTTCGGCGGTGTACCAGCGCCTGATCGCGCAGGACCGCGCTGGGCAGCGCGGGGCGGACTCTGTCGCGCCCCTTCGCAGCGGCATACCACTGTCATCCGCGGTGGGTGATGCCGCTCTTGCCTGGGCCGTGGTCAGGGGCGCACGGCCGCGTAAATACGCGCCAGCGCCGTGTCCCAGTCCTGCTGAGGGTCGGTCACCATGAGCTTGCCGAACAAGTACCGGCTGTACAGGTCATCCACCACGCCCTCCCACGCCTGGTACAGCCGGATGACTGCCTCGCGGCCGCCCAGTTTCCGGCTACGCGCCCAGGGTCTGGCGGCCACCCAGGCCATGTTCTGCGCCGACCATGCCTCCCCCCGCTCGCGGTGGACCCGCGCAATCGCCGACGCGATATCGGTGGGCCGCAGATAAATCAGCAACGGCTCGGCTGCCGCGGCCTCGCGCTCGATCGTAGTGAAGATCTCCCGCACCGTCTCCGGAGGCGCACCCTCGATAAAGGCCGGCATGACCGAGTTCTGCAAGAAGGTGCTCTCCAGGATGACCGCCTGCTGGCCGTGCCGGCAACGCTCGGCGAGCCGGCGCCACTGACCGGCCGCATACGCAGACAGCATGCCTCGCGCGCTTGCCGAATCATGCCTCTCACACGTCCTGTCGGCACACACGGTTCACCGCATAGGTCAGCTCGCCCGTGACAAGCCCTTGACGATCGTGGCCACGATTCAGCCTCCGACCCTGACTTTTGCCTGACTTCTATGTCACGATCCAGGTGTCTTGGCTGGTGACAGCATTCGCTGGAATACATCGTCGCAGTAACAGGCAGTCGAAGGGGGTCGCCGCCATGGCTGGTATTCCGCCGGCCGACGGGAGCCGCGCGTCCGCCACGAGCGGCGACGGGGTCGCGGTGCGCGCGCCGCTGACCGGGACGGTCATCAGCATCGCGGTCAGCGCCGGCGACGCGGTCACGCCGGGCAGCGAGCTCCTGGTCCTCGAATCCATGAAGATGGAGCACGCGGTCGTCTCCGGCGACGCAGGAAGAATCCATAACGTAGCGGTGCGGGTCGGCGACACCGTCACCGCAATGACGCCGCTGGTGGTCATCGAACCGCACGAGCACGCCGGTGCCGGCGACCAGGATCCGGCCGAGGTCGACCTCGGCCGGATCCGCCCCGATCTCGACGAGGCGATCCGGCGCCATCACATCGGCTCCGACGAACACCGCCGCCACGCCACCGAGCGGCGCCACGACGAAGGACGCCGGACCGCCCGCGAGAACATCGCCGACCTGGTCGACGACGGCAGTTTCGTCGAGTACGGCGCGCTGGCCATCGCCGCCCAGCGCCGGCGCCGCTCGCTGGACGACCTGATCGAGCGGACGCCGGCCGACGGGCTGGTGACGGGAACGGCGACCGTCGGCGGCCTGCCGGCCGCGGTGATGTCCTATGACTACACCGTGCTGGCCGGCACGCAGGGCATCCGGAACCACAGCAAGACCGACCGCCTCCTCGAGCTCGCCCGGCGCGAGCGCCTCCCGGTCGTGATCTTCGCCGAGGGCGGGGGCGGCCGCCCGGGCGACACCGACACCGCCGGGGTCGCGGGGCTCGACGTGACCACGTTCCGAATGCTCGCCGGGCTGAGCGGGCGCGTTCCGTTGGTCGCGATCGTGTCCGGCTACTGCTTCGCGGGCAACGCCGCGCTGGCCGGCGTCTGCGACGTGATCATCGCGACGGAGGGCAGCAGCCTGGGCATGGGCGGCCCGGCCATGATCGAGGGCGGCGGGCTCGGCGCGGTGGCGCCCGGCGACGTCGGGCCGATGTCGGTGCAGGTACCGAACGGCGTGGTCGACATCCTCGCCGGCGACGAGGCCGCCGCTGTCGCCGCCGCGAAGAAGTACCTGCGCCACTTCGCCGGCGCGGACGGCAAGCCCGCCGGCCACGCCGACCAGCGCGTGCTGCGCCACCTGGTGCCCGAGAGCCGGGTCCGCTCCTACGACGTCCGGCCGGTCATCGAGGCGATCTTCGATTCAGGCTCGGTGCTCGAGCTGCGCCCGGAGTTCGGCACCGGCATCATCACCGCGCTCGCCATGCTGGGCGGCCGCCCGGTCGCGGTGATCGCGAACAACCCGCGCCATCTCGGCGGCGCCATCGACGGCGACGCGGCCGACAAGGCGACCCGGTTCCTCCAGTTGTGCGAGTCGCACCGGATCGCGATCGTCTCGTTGCTGGACACGCCGGGATTCATGGTGGGCCCGGACGCCGAGAAGACGGCGACCGTGCGGCGCTTCGGCGCGATGTTCGTCGCCGGCGCCCGGCTAACGGTGCCGCTCTGCGCCGTCGTACTGCGCAAGGGGTACGGCCTCGGCGCGATGGCCATGGCCGGCGGCGACCTGAAGGCACCGCTGCTGTGCGTGGCCTGGCCGACCGGGGAGTTCGGCGGGATGGGCCTGGAGGGAGCAGTGCGGCTGGGATACCGCAGGGAACTGGACGCGATCGCCGACCCGGCCGAGCGCCAGCAACGTTATGAGCACCTCGTGGCCTCGTACTACGAGCGGGGCAAGGCGCTGAGCACGGCGGCGGCCTTCGAGATCGACGACGTGATCGACCCGGCCGACACCCGTGCCGTTCTCATCAGCTGCCTGGCCTGGGCGAGACGGTAACCGACCGGGGTCCGTCCGGGCCGCGGGCTATGTCTCCCGGACCGGCCTGACCTCGACCGTGCCGTACCACGCGGCGGGGACCTTGAGCGCCGTCTCGATCGCCTCGTCCAGGTCCTTGCACTCGACGACCAGGAGGTCGGCGATCTGCTCCTTTGTCTCGGCGAACGGGCCGTCGCTGATCACCACGTCCCCGCCGTCCCAGGCCCGCACGATGCTGGCCGTTTCCGTGGGGTGCAGGCGCTCGCTGCCCACCAGCACGCCGCTGGCGCTCATCTCGTCCTGGAACGAGGTGAACGCCCCGGCCCGCCTGGATCGCTCCTGCGCGCTGATCGCGGCGTTCTCGTCGTGACAAACCAGCAACGCATAACGCATCGTGCCTCCTCATCCAACGGCCTGCTAGCCAGGCGAACGGTGAGCGCGCCGATCACTTCGTCCTCGGCCGCTCACGCCGCGCCCACTGGTACTGACCCCGTCCCGCAGAGAAACTGGGCGGCTGCCGGTTCCCTGGCTGGCGACCGATTGCCGGCACCTCACCGGAGCGTGCCGGCGCACAATGAGTAGTCGTTGCTCAGGCGCGGGCCGCTTGGCCTGGAGGAGTGTCGCGGTAGACAACCTCAGCCAAGGAGACCCGCCATGACCACCAGTCCCGACACGCGCGCCCCCGCCGAAGCGGAACCGATCAGCATCTACGAGGCAATCGGCGGGCGGGCCGCTCTGGTCGCCGCCGTCGACGGCCTGTTCCGGCGGCTGCTCGCCGACCCTGAGCTCGGCCCGTTCTTCCCCGGCGGCGTCGGTGCCCGGCACCGCGCCTACGTCATCACGATCCTGGGCGAGGCGCTCGGCGGTCCCGAACGCTACCGGGGACCCGACCTCGCCCGGGCCCACCGCGGCTTGGGCATCAGCGACACCCACTTCGACCGTACCGCCGCCCACCTGGGCGACACCCTGGACGAGCTGGGCGTTCCCCGCCCCCTGGCCGAGGCCATCGTCGGGATCGTGGCCGGGCTCCGGCCGGCCATCGTGACCGCCTGACTGGTGACCGCGCTCCGGATCCCGCCGCCGACGCTGGCTTGCCCGGGCCGGGGCTGACATGCTGGCTGGTGTGGCGATCACGCTGCCCCGGTGGCCGATCGTCGGCCGGCGGTCGGAGCTGGAGATGTTCGAGCGGGTCCTGGGCTCGGGCGAGCACGCGGGCCTGGTGATCCACGGCCCGGCCGGGACCGGGAAAACCCGGCTGGCCGATGAGTGCCGCCAGCAGGCGGCGGCGGGCGGTCACCCGACCGAGCGCGTGGCCGGCAGCCGGACCGCCGCGCTGCTGCCCCTCGGCGCCGTGACCGCCCTCCTCGCCGGCGGGCTCGGCCGCCCCGGCCCCGACGGGCAGGTCGACACCGTGGCGCTGTTCGAGGAGACCCGCCGGGCTCTGCACGAGCGCCACCACGGTCGCTGCCTGGTGACCGTCGCCGATGACGCGTCACTGCTCGACGCCGCGTCACTGGCCCTGCTCGGGTACCTGGCCGCGCAAAAGACGATCTTCCTGATCGCCACCGTGCGCACCGGCGAGCCGGTCCCTGACCTGCTGACCGGCCTATGGCGGGACGGCCGGGTCGAGCGGGTCGACCTCACCGACCTCAGCCGTGCCCATCTCGACACGCTCCTGCACCTGGCTCTGGGGGGGCCGATCGAGGCTGGTGCGGGGCGGCAGTTCTGGGAGGTCACCCGGGGCAACCCCCTGTACGTGCACGAACTGGTCCTGGGCGCCGTGGAATCCGGGGCGCTGGTCGAGCGGTCAGGGGTGTGGCACCTGGAGGACCGGCTGCCGGCCACGAGCCGGCTGCTCGACCTGGTCGAGCAGCGGATCGGCGGCCTGTCCGCCAAGGCCCGTTCCGTCGTCGAACTGCTCGCCCTCTGCCAGCCGCTGGACCTCGGCTATCTCGAGGAGGCCCTCCCCCTCGGGGCGCTGGAGTCGCTGGAACGGGCCGGGCTCGTCACGATCTCCATCGCCGACCAGGAGGTAAGCCTGGCCCACCCCCTGCACGGCGAGGTGGTCCGCGCTCACATGCCGAGGTTGCGGGCGCGGGCGATCCTGCTGGCCGAGGCCGGGCGGCTGGATGCCCTCAACCCGGAGCCCGGTCCGGCGGCGCTGCGGATCGCGGTGTGGCGCCTGGACGCCGGGGGGCGGCCCGACCCGGCCGTCTTGGTCCGCGGCGCCCGCCTGGCCCGCGACGCGCACGACTTTCGCGTCGTGCGACGCCTGATCGAGGCGGTGCCCGAGGAGCAGCTGGATGCGGTGGGGGCGCTGCTGCTGGGTGAAGCGCTGTACGAGCTCGGCATCTTCGACGCTTCGGAACGGATCCTCGCGCTCGGGCAGGGCCTGCCCAGCAGCGAGCACGTCGCCCTCCGGCTGGCGGTCACCCGGGCCAAGAACGCCCACTGGGGGTTGTGCCAGCCCGAGGCGGCGCTCGCCATCAACGCCGGCGCCCGGACTGTCGTCACCTCCCGCCCGCTGGCGGAAGAGCTCGTCGCCAGCGAGGCCTCCGTCTTGATGTTCTCCGGCCGCCCCGACCGAGCCCTGACCGTGCTCGAGCGCCTCGCCGGTGACGACCGGCGGACGCGGGTCGTCCGGGCCATCGTCGAGGCCGTCGCCCTGGCCGCCACCGGGCGGACCGCCGAAGCGGTGGGTATCGCTGAGGCCGGCTTCGCCGAGCACGTCGCGCTCGGCGACGAGCTGGCCATCGCCCACCCGGCGACCCACATCGTCAATCAGGTGTTCGCCCTGACCGAGGCGGGCCGGCTCGCGGAGGCCGAGCAGCTCGGCCGGGCCGGCGCCGAGATCGTCGCTTCCCAGCGGGTGCCCATCGCCCAGATCTGGTTCGCCGCCAATCTCGGCCGGGTGGCCATCCTCCAGGGCCGGGTGGCGACCGCTCGCCGGTATTACGCCGAGGCGGCCGGACTGGCCGAGGCCAGCCGCTTCGCCGGCCCGCGGCGCCTGGCCCTCTCGGGTCTGGCCCTGGCGCACGCCATGCTCGGG
>WNFM01005521.1_pt1 | contig 16794 bp, 16 predicted proteins | sample 5400271 | NCBI WGS metagenome assembly WNFM01 (sample SAMN13153352, study PRJNA577476) | soil metagenome | isolation source: 60 cm saprolite on Douglas fir-dominated hillslope | place: USA:California | collected 2013-09-17
AAGAACCGCTGGTCCGGCGGATTTCTGGTCGGCATCCTCGGCTGGCTCGCGGCGAGCGGATACCTCCTCTACTACTCTGGCAGCGATGCCGTGCGCACCTTTGCGTCCCAGTCGCACCTCTGGCTAGGTTTGGCGGCGTGCATCATCGTCGGCTGGCACATCAAGCGATCTGCGATACCCTAGCCGCGCATGCTCGCGCGTGAGCTCATCTCGTTGCATGAATCGCCGCACGAGGTGCCACCCTTCAGCGAGCGCTATCCCGGACTGACGGCCGAGGCCGGCTACCAGGCGGCGCAGGCCCTCCACGAGCACCGCATCGCCGGCGGCTGGCGGCCGGTCGGCCGCAAGATCGGCTTCACCAATCGCAATATCTGGCCGCGTTATGGCGTCTACGAGCCGATCTGGGGCACGGTCTACGACCGCACCCTGCTGCGCGCGGTCGACAACTTCGCGCGCGTGCCGCTCGCTGGCCTGGTGAATCCGCGCATCGAGCCCGAGATCTGCTTCTGCCTGCGCGCCTCCCCCGAGCGCCATGCGCTCATCGATTGCATCGAATGGATGGCGCATTCGATCGAGATCGTGCAGTGCCACCACCCGGCCTGGAAGCTCACTCTGCCCGATTCCACCGCCAACAACGGCCTGCATGGTCGCCTGATCGTCGGTACGCCGACGCCGTTGCCGGCCGATGCGCGATCGGCCTTGGCGCGAGTGGAAGTCGAGCTTTTTCGCGCGGGCAAGCTCGTCGACAAAGGGACCGGCGCCAATGTGCTCGGCAGCCCCCTCGCCGCTCTGGAGCATCTCATCGGCGTGCTGGCGAAGCGCGACGCGCCGCCGCTCGCCCCGCGCGAGATCATCACCACCGGCGTCATGACCGACGCCCATCCCGTGGCGGCGGGCGAGCGCTGGCGCACGCAGCTCAGCGGCGCCGCGCTCACGGGGCTCACCCTCGAGTTCACGTGAGACCGCTCGAGGGCATCACCGTCGTCGCGCTCGAGCAGGTCATTGCCGGGCCTTTCGCCACGCGCCAGCTCGCCGACCTCGGCGCACGCGTCATCAAGATCGAACGCCCGGGCACCGGCGACGCGGCGCGCGCCTATGACCACACGGTCAAGGGCCTCTCATCTCACTTCGTGTGGACCAACCGCTCGAAGGAGAGCATCACGCTCGACGTGAAGCATCCGCGCGCCGGTGCCATCCTCGAGCGACTGATCAGGCGGGCAGACGTCTTCCTGCAGAACCTGGCGCCCGGCGCGACCGATCGCCTCGGCCTTGGCGCAAGCACATTGCGCGAGCGGCAGCCCGCGCTCATCTGGTGTGGCATCTCCGGCTACGGACCGAGCGGCCCTTATGCGGAGAAAAAAGCCTACGACCTCCTCGTGCAGTGCGAAACCGGAGTGCTTTCGGTCACCGGCACGCCCGATGCCCCCAGCAAGGCAGGCATCCCCGTGGCCGATATTGCCGCCGGCATGTATGCGTTCTCGTCGATCCTGGCGGCGCTGATCCGCCGCCAGCGCACCGGTGACGGCGCCACCCTCGATATCACCATGTTCGAGGCTCTCGGCGAATGGATGGGGTTCCCGGCGTATTTCACCGCATACGGTGGCAGCGCTCCGCCGCGCTCCGGCGCGCACCACGCCACCATCGCCCCCTACGGCCCGTTCCGTACCGGCGACGGCGGGAGCGTGTTCCTGAGCGTGCAGAACGAGCGCGAATTCGCTCGCTTCTGCGAGGTCGTGCTCGGCAACCGATCGCTCGCCACGGACCCGCGCTTTGCCAGCAGCCCGGCGCGCCTCGCGCATCGCGAGGCGCTGCATGCGGAGATCGAGCGCGTGTTTTCCCGGCTGAGCGCTGCGCAGGCGGTCGAACGGCTGGAAACGGCCGACATCGCCAATGCAAGGCTGAACGACATGCAGGAGTTCTGGGGCCATCCCCAGCTCAAGGCCCGCTCGCGCTGGGCGCAAGTGGACACGCCCGGGGGCACGATCGATGCGCTCAGACCACCGTTCAACCTCTCGGGATTCGAGCCCAGAATGGGTGCGGTCCCCGCGCTGGGTGAGCACACGCAAGCGCTTCTTGCGGAGCTTGGGTACGGCGCGGAAGAAATCGCAGCCCTCGCGGCCGAGGGCGTGATCTAGGGATCCCGACTACTACGGGCGGGCGCGGCCCGTCTCGATGTTGGCGGCGCGGGCGAGGTCGCGATGCACGCGAGCCACGCGCTCCACTTCGCCCTTGGCGGGGAAGCGCTCGTAGAAGCCTTCCTCGCGGAACTGCTTGGCCATTTCCGACCAAGGCGCCAGGCGCTGCTCCCAGCGCGCCACGCGCCCGGCTTCGGGCTCGCTGTCGTCCCGCGCGAGGTCGGCGCACACGCGCACCATCGCCTTGATGGTCACCGGCTTCGTGACCATGAAGTTCTCCTTGCCCCAGACGGCCTCGCCGAACACGGCCCGTGCCGCCTTGAAGAAGTCGCGGATGATGCCGTAGTAGCGCGGCACTTCCTTCGAGCTGCCGCCCGCGAGCTGGATGGAGCGCCAGCGGCCGCGCACCCAGCGGTGCAGCTCGTTGAAGAGCTCTGCCTGCAGCACCCACTTGTCGCGCTGGCTGCGGCCGCCGAGGCGGTTGATGCGATAGCGCAATGGGCTGTCGCCTTCGCTGTAGAGCTTCTCGACCAGGCGCGCGGCGAACTTGCGGTCCGGCGCGGCGAAAGAGACGCGATCGTAGAGGTCGACGAGGTGGCTCTTGTTGATGCGCGTCGGCGTCGAGTTGATGATGACGAACATCTCGGTGGCGAAATCNNCGCTGCTTCCATCGAAGATGATGCACGGCACGTTGATCGTGGCGGCATCGTCGGGCCGCTCCTGCATGTAGAAGTAGAGCGCCGCCAGCCGGTGCTGGCCGTCGATGATCAGGTACTTGGCGCCCGGCTCCGAGACCGTGCCGGACGCGCCACCGTCGCCCGAGCGGAAATTGAGCCGCTCCGAGGTAAACAGCAGCACCGTGCCAGGGATCGGCGGCTGCGAGACGGCGGTCTCGTAGAAATTCTTCAGCTGCTTGACCTTGGAGCGCGAGATCGAGCGCTGGAACGCCTCGTCGTTGCGCTCGATCTTGGAGATGAACTGCGCGATGTCGTCGTCCTGCGAAACCCGGGAAGGCGTGATCTCCTCCCCCTCGCCGTAGAAGCGGCTGATGAAACGCACCTTCGCCATCAGCTCCTTGGCCTTGTAGCTGACGAAGTAAAAGACGCCGTCCTTCTGGCGGATCTGCGTCGCTTGCATGGACGCTCCTCTGTGCCCGTCCCCCCGGGGGCGGGTGTACGGGCGCGAATATAAAGGAAAACCGGCCGGCGAGCCCGGCCTGTTCAAAAAACTAGCCCGGGCAGGCGCCGAGGAGGAGGGTCTGCAGCACTTCGGCCGTGCGCTGATTCTGGACAAACGCGACGACGCCGGAGTCGCCGATCTTGGCCTTTGGCAGGAGCGGAAGGCGCACCTGGCGCTCGCCCGCTCCATAGGGACCTTGCCACTCCAGCGCGACATGGTCGTGCCGCAGCAGCCGGCCGCTGTTCTCACCGGCGGTGACCCGGCTCTCGAGGCGGTTCTCATAGGCAGCGACATAGAGTCCGCTATCGCCACCCTGCGCCGGGTCGAGGATCGCGGCATTGACCCGAACCTCCAGCGCCTCGCGCGTCGCGCGGAGGATCTCGAGCTCCAGGCGCGCGCGCGCCGGCTTTGCATGGATGCGCGCGAGCGTCTGGTCGAAGGCGGGGTCCGCCCATTCCCGGAAATCAGCCCCCTGGAGCAGGACCTGCGGCGTATAGACGAATGCCGCGCGCTGCAACTGCGAGAGGCGGCGCTGGCGCTGCGAGAACTCGCGCTTCGCGTACGGATCCTTCCAGCCGATGTAGTCCCAGTAATCGACGTGGAGCGCGAGCGGCACGACGACTTCGGCAGGGTACTTGGCGCCGAGCGACGAGAGCCAGCGATCGGCGGGCGGGCAGCTGTTGCACCCTTCGGACGTGTAGAGCTCGACGAGCGCGGCGGTCTTCTCGCCGGAGCGGGCGGTGCATTTCTCGGCTTGCGCCGCGCTGGCAAGGAAAACAGCAAGAGCGGCAAGTAGGAATCGCATGGTCATTCGTCGAAACTCCGGCTGTCACCTTACACCCGCGCCCGATAATGGCTGGTGCAGCACGCCTCCTTCTTCCTCGCCTCGGCGGCGTGGAACCTCGGTTTGGGCATGACCTGGCTGGCGGTGCCGCTCTACGCGTACTCGCAAGGACTTTCCAATGCCGAGATCGGGGCGCTCTTCGCGGCCCCGGTCCTCGCCCAGGCGCCCCTCAACCTCGTTGGGGGCGCCTACACCGACCGCATCGGCGGCCGCCGCATCATGCTCGGCTCCTGCTGCGTGGTGGTCGTGGCGGGCCTCTGGTTCATCTTTGCGCACGGCTTCTGGATGCTGCTCGGCGGGCAGATCGCCCTCATCCTCTCGCGCGCAGCGTTCTGGCCGGCGACCTGGGCCATGGCGAGCGAGTTGCCAGGTGTGCGCGGCCTGCAGCTCGGACGATTGAATGCCGTGACCAATTTCGGCCAGATCGTCGGCACCGTGCTCGGTGGCTTCGTGCTCGCCGGCGCGGGATTTACAGCCGCCTTCGGCACGCTGGCGGCGATCGGCGTGCTGTCGCTTGGCGCCGGCCTGCTCACGCCCGTCAGCCCTGCGAAGCCGCCGGGGCCCAGGCATCCCCTGGCCGGGTATCTGCCGCTGCTTCGCCGGCGGATCATCGTCTACACGATGATGTGCGCCTACCTGTCGGCGCTGCCCTTCTCGCTGACGATGTCGTTCTATCCGCTGCTCCTCGCCGAGTTCGGCCACGGCGAGGCAACCTCCGGCGTGCTCCTTGGACTGCGCGCCGCCGGGTCGATCCTGGCGAGCCTGCTGGCCGCGCGCTTCGTGAGAAGCGGCCCGCAGACGCTATGGCCGGTCGTTTGCGGCCTGGCAGTGGCCGCCGCCATCGGCTTCCTGCCTACGGTCAACCACGTGGTCCCCATCGCCTTCTGGATGCTGGTGGTGGGCGCCGGCACGGCGGCGATGACACTTTACTTCCAGATCACAATCTCGGAGGCAAGCACGAGCGCAGATCGCGGCTCGGCCCTGGCGCTCGGCGGCCTGGGCTGGAGCGTGTCGCACCTGAGCACCCCGCTCCTCATGGGGTTCGTCGCCGATCGCCTCGGCATCGTGACCGGCTTCTATGTGCTTGGCGGGTTCGCCCTCGCCGGCGCGCTGCTCATCGCAGTCACGCGCCGGTGGGCCTTCCAGGCCGCCTGAGTCAGTTATCGCGGCGCCGCAGCTTCTCCTCGCGCTCGCGGATGCCGCGCTCGATGCCGCGCAGGGCCTCGAGTTGCTGGCGCAGCGCTTCCTCGCGCTTGTCGCGCTCCTTGTCGGCGCGGTCGCGCTCCCGGGCCGTCTGGTCAGCCTCCCGCACGAGGCGTGCGTGCTCGCTCACTTCGACGCTTAGCAGCGCCGCAAAGCGTCCGTAGCCAGCCTCCTTCGGGTTTGAGAGCGGCTGCAGCAGCTCGGCCGCGCGCCGGTCATCGCGCAGCGGTTCGGGCAGCGTGGCGAGCAAGGTGGCAAGGCGCAGCCGATTGAGGCTCGAGCCCTCGCTCCCAAAGGCGCGCTCCGCGCGCGCGAGCGCCGCTTTCTGCTCGGCAGCAGGGGCGCGCGCCGCCTGCGCGGCTTCGGCCATCAGGCCGTCGACCGCCGTCACCTGCTGGTACGCGGGATCAAGCGCTGCGCAGCCGCCAAGCGCGAGAAGCGCCGCGGCCACCAGGCATCTAAGCTGCATGTACTTATAATTTCAGCAGAATTCTTTCCGATGTTGAAGCCAAACGGCCCCAAGGTCTACCTCGTCGCCGCGGTGGCCGCCAATGGCGTCATCGGGCGCCAGGGCCGCCTGCCCTGGCATTTGCCTGAAGACCTCAAGCACTTCAAGCAACTGACGCTTGGCCATCCAGTGGTCATGGGACGAAAGACCTGGGAATCGCTGCACGGCAAGCCGCTCCCGGGACGCGACAACATCGTGGTCACCCGCACGGCTGGCTACGAGGCGCCGGGGGCGGCCGTGGCAAGCTCGCTCGACGCCGCGCTCGCTCTCTGTGCCGGCGAGAGCGTTGCCTTCGTCATCGGCGGCGAGCAGCTATTTGCCGAGTCGCTGCCCACGGCAGCGGGACTCGTCCTGACCGAGATTCATCGCGACTACGAGGGCGACGTGTCGTTTCCCAAATACGATCGCTCGCGCTGGCGGGAAAGCCAACGCGAGCGGCATACGACGGCAGATGGGACGAAGTTCGACTTCGTCTTTTACGAACCTACTTAGACTCGAAGACCCGCACTTCCGGCAACGGGAAGCCGTTGAACTGGCTCGCGTAGGCCGTGGTGTAGGCGCCGGCATTGCGGATGTAGATGAAGTCGCTTTCCTGGAGATCGGAGGGCAGCGGCTCCTCGCGCATCACGATATCGACCGAGTCGCAGGTCGGGCCGCCTACGGTCCAAGGCACGTCCGGGCCGGAGCGGTCGGTGCGGATCTTGTACTTCAATCCCTCGCTCGCCTCGATCACGCCGCCGAAGAGGCCGGCATCCCAGTGCATCCAGCGCTTGCCCGCGCGCGTCGCCGTGCCGAGCACGCGGCACACGAAATAGCCGGCGTCGGAAACGAGGTAGCGCCCCGGCTCCGCGATGACCTGGACGTCGTCGGCAAAGGCCTTCAGACCCTCGTTGACCACCTGGCCGATCATCTCGATCGACGGGATCGGCTTGACGTGACGCACCGGGTAGCCGCCGCCGATGTTGAGCAGGCGCGGCTTGAGCCCGGCCTTGGTCATCTGGTCGAAGAGGTTGCGCGCCTTCTCGAGCGCCACGCGCCAGTTCTCAGGATTGCGGCACTGGGAACCGACGTGGAAGGTCGCACCGGCGAGGTCCACACCCAGCTTGGCGGCCGCGGCCACGATCTCGCGCGCGTCGGTCGCAGCGGCGCCGAACTTGCCCGAGAGCGGCCAGTCGCTGCCGATGTTCGGGGTGGCGAGGCGCAGGTATTGCTTCGCGTCGGGCTTGACCGCATGAACGCGGCGCATCTCGTCGAGGCTGTCGGTCACGAACCACTCGACGCCCTTGCCCGCCGCGTAGCTGATGGAGTCGCGCGACCTGACCGGGTTCGAGAAGAAGATCTCGGCTGCCGGCACGCCCAAGGCGAGCAGCAGGTCGAGCTCGGCGATCGAGGCGATCTCGAAGCCGCAGCCTTCCTGGATCAGCGCCTTCAGCACGCGACGGTCGGGGTTTGCCTTGACCGCGTAGTGCGGCCGCACGCGCGGCATGGCCGCGCGGAAACGTCGCACCTTGCCACGCACGATGGCGGTATCGATGATCAGGAACGGTCGGGTGTACTTCTGGCTCGCGGCCTGGCGCACGATCTCGAAGTCGAGGCTGACCTCGGGATGTGTGTCGAAGAGCTGCTCTTGCGGTTGCTGCCTCGCTACTGCGTTTTGTCTTACTCGTCCGATACTACTCGGAGGGCGGTCGCCCATATCTACAAATCCCCCAAAAAGTCGGTCAAACGGACCTAGGTTTCAGGAATGTCCCGAACGCAAACTTCGTGGACCATGATGACCTTCTTTTCCTCGCAAAAAAGTTGGCCGTAAAACCTGAGCGGATTATGGGGCTTTGATTTCGGCCGTCAAGACTTTTTTTGGGTTTTTACGTTGTCTTTACGGTCCCTATAGCGCCCCGCGAGGGGCGCGACCACAACATCTAGTGGTGGGCAAAAACCGAAGGGCTAGATACGCGGCAACGTCACGCCTTTTTGGCCCTGGTACTTGCCGCCGCGGTCGCGGTAGGAGGTCTCGCAGGGTTCATCCGACTCGATGAAGATGACTTGCGCCACGCCTTCGTTGGCATAAACCCTGGCCGGGAGCGGCGTGGTGTTGGAGAACTCCAGCGTCACGTGGCCCTCCCACTCCGGCTCGAGCGGCGTGACGTTGACGATGATGCCGCAGCGGGCATACGTCGACTTGCCGAGGCAGATGGTGAGCACGTTGCGGGGAATGCGGAAATATTCCACCGTGCGCGCCAGGGCGAAGGAATTGGGCGGGATGATGCAGACCTCGCCGCGATAGTCGACGAAATTCTTCTCGTCGAAGGCCTTGGGGTCGACGATGGTCGAATTGATGTTGGTGAAGATCTTGAACTCCGTCGAGCAGCGGATATCGTAGCCATAGCTCGAAGTGCCATAGGACACGACACGCTGTCCGGCCACCTCCTTCACCTGGCCGGCCTCGAAGGGCTCGATCATCCGGTGCTGGGCCGCCATGCGGCGGATCCAGCGGTCCGACTTGATGCTCATGTGTTCTGCACCACGATGGTTGGGAACTTGGAGGTCATGTCGCGCTGCGATTCGGCGATCTTGACCGCGCAGCGCCGGGCGATGCGGCGGTAGATCTCGGCCACCGGCCCGTCGGGGTCCGCTACGACGGTCGGCTTGCCCGAGTCCGCCTGGCTGCGGATCGCCTCGTCGAGCGGCAGCTGTCCCAAAAGCTCGGTGCCGTATTCCTTCGCCATGCGCTCGGCACCGCCAGAGCCGAAGATGTGGCTCTCGTGCCCGCACTTCGGGCAGACGTGAAACGACATGTTCTCGACGATGCCGAGGATCGGGATGCCGACCTTCTCGAACATCTTGAACCCCTTCTTGGCGTCGATCAGCGCGATGTCCTGCGGCGTGGTGACGATGACAGTGCCCGTCACCGGCACCTTCTGGGCAAGCGTCAACTGGATGTCCCCGGTGCCCGGTGGCAGGTCGACGACCAGGTAGTCGAGATCGCGCCAGCGAGTGTCTTTGAGCAGCTGCTCCAGCGCCTGCGTGACCATCGGCCCGCGCCACACCATGGGCGTGTCGACGTCGATAAGGAAGCCGATCGAGATCGCCTGCAGACCGTGGCCTTCCATCGGCTCGAGGCTCTTGCCATCCTTCGATTCCGGCCGGCCGGCGATGCCGAGCATCATGGGCTGCGACGGCCCATAGATATCCGCATCGAGCACGCCGACCGAGGCGCCTTCCGCGCTCAGGGCGAGCGCCAGGTTCACTGCGGTGGTGGATTTGCCGACACCGCCTTTGCCCGAGGCGACAGCGATGATGTTCTTGATGCCGGGGACGAGCTTGACGCCCCGCTGCACGGCATGCGCCACGACCTTCGAGCTCACCTTGACCTTGACCGCGGCCGCGCCGGCGTCCTTGAGCGCCTGCGTCACCTGGCGGCGGATCGGCTCATGCTGGCTCTTGCCGGGGTAGCCGAGCTCGATATCGAGCGAAACCTCGTCGCCGGCCACCTTGATGTTGCGCGCCGCGCGTGTCGTCACGAAGTCCTTGCCGGTGTTCGGGTCGACAAGGCTCTTCAGTACCGACTGGACTTGTGCTTCGGTGAGCGGCATGGACTCGGCGGGGAAAGCGGCTAAGTGTACCTAAATCACCGCTAGAATTTCCTTTTTCCCCGGTTTCGCCGCATTCCCCTTTGAGCTCGCGCACGCTTTTCGTGACCACGGCGCTGCCTTACGCCAACGCGCCGTTTCATATCGGCCACATCATGGAGTACATCCAGGCCGATATCTGGGTGCGCTTCCAGCGCATGCAGGGCAATGCCGTGCATTTCATGGGCGCGGACGACGCCCACGGCGCGCCGATCATGCTGGCCGCCGAGAAGGCCGGCAAGTCGCCGGAGACCTTCGTCGCCGAGATCGCGCGCGACCGGAAGAAATATCTCGACGGCTTCCACATCTCGTATGACAACTGGCACTCGACGCACTCGCCGGAGAACACCGCGCTGTCGCAGGACATCTTCCGCCGGCTGAAAGCCGCGGGCTTCGTCTACAGCAAGCCGGTGGAGCAGTTCTACGACCCGGTGAAGCGCATGTTCCTCGCCGACCGCTACATCAAGGGCGAATGCCCGAATTGCGGCGCGAAAGACCAGTACGGCGACGCCTGCGAGAACTGCAGCACCGTGTACTCGGCCACCGAGTTGAAGAACCCTTATTCGACGCTCTCCGGCGCGCCGCCGGTGATCAAGTCCTCCGAGCACTACTTCTTCCGCTTGTCGGATGCGCGTTGCCGCGAATTTCTCCAGCGCTGGCTCGAGACGCCGGGACGGCTGCAGCCGCAGGTGGTGAACAAGGCGAAGGAATGGCTCGAAGGCGAAGGCGACAAGGCGCTCTCCGACTGGGACATCTCGCGCGATCCCCCCTATTTCGGCATTCGCGTACCGGATATCGCGGAGGAGAAATACCTCTACGTCTGGCTCGACGCGCCGATCGGCTACTTCGCCAGCCTGAAGAACTACTGCGACCGCAAAGGCGTCGATTTCGATGCCTTCGTGAAGCCCGGCGGCGGCACGGAGATGGTGCACTTCATCGGCAAGGACATCATCTACTTCCACACGCTGTTCTGGCCGGCGATGCTGGAATTCTCGGGCTACAAGCCGCCCGACCACGTATACGTCCACGGCTTCATCACCGTCTCGGGCGACAAGATGTCGAAGTCGCGCGGCACCGGCATCAGCCCGCTGCGCTACCTCGAGCTCGGCATGAATCCGGAGTGGCTGCGCTACTACATCGCCGCGCGGCTCAACGCCAACGTCGAGGACTTCGATTTCAATCCGGACGATTTCACGGCGCGCGTGAACAGCGACCTCGTCGGCAAGTACGTGAACATCGCGAGCCGGTGCGCGGTCTTCGTCAATCGCAAGTTCGGCGGTGTGCTCGGCAAGAGCGCCGGCGGTCTGCTGGCGGAATTCCAGCAGAAGGCGAACGAGATCGCCGCGCTGTACGAGGAACGAGAGTTCGGCAAAGCGCTGCGCGAGGCGATGCGTCTCGCCGATCTTGCCAACCAGTACGTCGACGAGCGCAAGCCCTGGGAACTGTCGAAGAGGCCCGGCGCCGAGGCCGAGCTGCTTGAGGTGTGCTCGACCGCGCTCAACCTGTTCCGCCTGCTGACGATCTATCTCAAGCCGGTGCTGCCGCAACTCGCCGCACAAGCCGAGCGCTTCCTCAATGTGCAGGCGCTGCAATGGAACCACGCGCGCGAGCTCCTGAGCGAGGGACACCGCATCGACGAGTACCGCCACCTGCTCGGACGTGTCGAGCAGAAGCAGCTCGAGCAGCTGTTCGACATCGCCTCGGTGCCGCAAGCCGCGGCGCCGCAACGCCACGCCGAGAAACAGCAGCACGCTGCCAAGGAGCATGCCGTGAGCGACACCATCACCATCGACGACTTCAACAAGCTCGACCTGCGCGTCGCGCGCATCGCGCGCGCCGAGCGCGTCGAAGGCGCCGACAAGCTGCTCAAGCTCACGCTCGACCTGGGAGGCATGCAACGCACCGTATTCGCCGGCATCAAGTCGGCCTACGCGCCCGAAAAGCTCGAGGGGCGGCTGGCGGTGGTGGTGGCGAACCTTGCACCGCGCACCATGAAATTCGGTGTCTCCGAGGGAATGGTGCTGGCCGCCTCGGGTGAAGGCCCGGGCATATTCCTCGTTTCGCCGGATGCCGGGGCAGAACCCGGCATGCGCGTGAAATAAAATAGCCCGATGGAGAGCTCCGGCCGCACGCTCGTCTGCAGCGTGCTCTTCCTCGACATCGTCGAGTACTCCAAGAAGCCGGTTTCCGACCAGCTCACGCTCAAGCAGGAATTCAACCGCCTGCTGAGCAAGGCGCTCGAGCAGGTCCCGCAGCGCGACCGCATCATCCTCGACACGGGTGACGGCGCCGCGGTCACCTTCATGGGAGACCCCGAGGACGCCCTGTTCGCCTCGATGGCGGTGCGCGACACCGCCGGCGCCGTCGCCGTGCGCCTCGGCGTCAACCTCGGGCCGGTGCGCCTGGTGAAGGATCTCAACGGCCAGATGAACATCATCGGCGACGGCATCAACGTCGCGCAGCGCGTGATGAGCTTCGCGCAGCCCGGGCAGCTGCTCGTGTCGCGCTCGTTCTACGAGGTCGTTTCGTGCCTGTCGCGCGACTACGCCAATCTCTTCCACCATGAAGGCGCGCGCACCGACAAGCATGTGCGCGAGCACGACGTCTATTCAGTGGTGGGCGGCACGCCGGCGGGCCGGCGCCTCTCCGACACCGTGTCGCAAACGCTGGAGGGCGAAACTCAGGGTCGATGGCTGTCGCGTGCCGGCCCGCTCGGGCTGCGTCATTCCGCGCTGGTAGCCGCTGGCGTTGTGCTCGCGGTGCTCGTCGCGGGCGGCGTCGGCGCGCGCGCGCTCCTCGAGCCGCCGGCCGCCGCCCAGAGTGCCGTTGCCGAAGCGCCTGCGGCCGTACCCGCGGCGCCGAGCGTTACATCGCCCAAGGCGGAGGCGCTGCCGAAAAAGTCGGTCGCACGCGCGGAAAGGAAAGCCGCCGAGAAGCCGCTGGCTGGCGGCGGGCGGGTCGAGCTCGCTGTCGCACCGTGGGGCGAAGTCCTGGTCGACGGCAAGAGCCGCGGCGTGAGCCCACCGCTGCGCGTAGTGGACGTATCCGCAGGCGCGCATACCATCGAGATACGCAACTCGACATTTCCGGCGCATGTAGAGCAGGTGCAGGTCAAGGCAGGCGAGGCCGTCAAGATCCGGCACCGCTTCCGATGACCCCGCGCGCGCTGTTTCTCGCGGCCCTCCTCATTGCGTTGTCCGGCTGCTCCACCCAGCCGCTGCGCGAGCTCATCCAGCCGAGCAAAGGCGCCGCCGCGCTCGGCACCGGGCTTCGCCAGTACGACGACGGTGACTATGCCGAGGCTGCTCGCAACCTGCAGGCGGCAGTCGACCTCGGCCTGTCCGACCGCGACCGGGCGAACGCGCACAAGCATCTCGCCTTCATCCATTGCGCGTCCGCCCGCGAGCGCGCATGCCGCGAGGAATTCCGCAAAGCCTTGAGCGTCGATGCGGACCTGGCGCTTTCCCCGGCGGAGGCGGGCCATCCGGTCTGGGGGCCGATCTTCGCTTCGCTCAAGGTCGGCCCGGCGCCTTTCAAGCTCGCCCTGCAGCAGTATGAAGCCGGCGACTACGATGCTTCGGCGAAGAACTTCCAGGGTGCGATCAAGGAAGGCTTGGGCGACAAGGAGCTCGCGATCGCGCACAAGCACCTCGCCTTCATCCACTGCGCCGCAAGCCGCGAGCGGCAGTGCCGCGAGGAGTTCCGCAGGGCACTCGCCGTCGATCCGGCGCTCGAGCTTGCGCCAGCCGAGGCCGGGCATCCGGTCTGGGGACCGATCTTTCGCTCGGTCAAGGCCAGCCGCGGATGAGCACCGGCGTCGAGCCCGCGCAACTCGGCCGCTACGTCATCCAGTCCGAGATCGGCCGCGGCGCCATGGGCGTCGTCTACAAGGCGCTCGACACGGTGCTCGAGCGGCCGGTGGCAGTGAAGACCGTCAACATCACGCTTGAGCGCGAGTACGCCGACAAGTACGAGAAGCGGTTCTACCTGGAAGCGCGCGCCGCCGGCATCCTCAACCATCCGAACATCGTCACGATCCACGACGTCGGCAAGAGCGGCGACATCGTGTTCATGGCGATGGAGTACATCGAAGGCGTGGAGCTGCGCTCGCTGATCGGCGAAGGCCGGCCGCTGCGCGTGCCGCAGGCCCTGTCCATCGCGGCGCAGGTGGCCGAGGGACTCGCCTTCGCCCACCAGCGCGGCGTGGTCCATCGCGACATCAAGCCAGCGAACATCATGGTGGTGCCGAACGGACCGGTGAAGATCACCGACTTCGGCATCGCCCGCATGCGCGGCTCGGGCGATCTCACGCAGACCGGCATGCTGCTCGGCTCTCCCAAGTACATGTCGCCCGAACAGGTGATCGGCAAGCGCGCCGACCACCGCTCGGACATCTTTTCGCTCGGCGTGATCCTGTACGAGATGCTGGTGGGCGCGGCCCCCTTCAACGGCGAAAACGTCACCGCCCTCATGTACCAGATCGTGAACTTCGTGCCGCCGGCGCCGAGCAGCGTGAGCGACGCCATACCGGAGCTGCTCGATTACATCGTGGCGAAGAGCATTGCTAAGCCGCTCGAGGAGCGCTACGCGGACGCGGCGGAGCTGGCGCGCGATCTGCGTGAATGCGAGCGCCAGCTCGCCGCCGCTGGACCGGCACCGGCATCGGTGGCGGTCGCGAAGACCCAGGCGCTGCCGACTATCGGCGTGGTGACGCCACCGCAACCGACGCTGGTGGACGCCGCAGCGCAGAGCAGCGTCCTCGCGCAAACCGTGAACCGGACCCGCGAAGCCGACCGCCTAAGCCAAGGCGGCTCGACCCCGCCGGCGCGTGGGCTTGCCTCTTCATTCGATTCGGCGGAAGCGACGCAGCGGCTCGCGTCGCTCACCGGCGCCGCGCCGCCCCAGACGGCGACACAAGCGATCAAGTCGATGCCGCGCGAAGCGCCGGGACGTTGGCGCCGGCGCGACTGGCTGGTAGTGGTGGGTGCCGGAGTGTGCGGGCTGCTTGCGGCGCGCGCGATCCTGCGCCGGGGGCGCTAGCGCGCCGCGAAGTTCAGCGCCCGCCGCAGCTCGCGGGCATGGCGTTGACCGGATAGCCCTTGCAGTTCCAGCTGACCTTGCCCGACTGCAGGCTAGGCGTGAGCGCGATCTCGAGCGCGTTTTTCTCGTTCCAGCCGCGGACGCCACCCTCTTCGCCGACGATCCATTTCAGCTCGCCGTGCTTAGGGTCGTTCTTCGGCGCGAGCTTCACGCCGCGGCCGGCGCCGGCCAGGTTGGCATTCTTCTCGGCGGCCGCGCCGACTTGCTGCTGCGCCGGCTGCGCACCGGCGACCAGCGCCTGCGCGGCTTCCTTCGCCTCGGTGCCGGCCATCTGCGGCAGAACGAAAGCCACCACGATGAACCCGATCAGAGCCAGTGCCGCCACTACCAGCAAGCCGATGCGCATGGTCGATTCCCCTTTTGGGGCAGCTTAACATTTGGCCGACGGGCTTGCATGGGAACGCGGCAAATTCGTGTCAGTGGCCAAGTGCAGGGCGTAGGTTTTCGCTACGCGCTGCGCGACGAGGCGCGACGCCTTGGCCTCTCCGGCTGGGTGCGAAATTGCGCCGACGGCACTGTCGAGGCGCTCGTGCAAGGTGATGACGCAGCCGTGGCGGCTCTGGTCGCATGGGCGCGACGCGGGCCGCGCCTCGCGCGCGTCGACGACGTGCGCGACGATCCGGCGACGCCGGCGCACGATCGTCCTTACGCCGACTTCGATATCTGGCCGAGCGCCTAGCGGCGCTTGAGCGCGTTCAGCACCGAGAACTCCCATGGCCGGCACGCGGCGAGCAGCGCCACGCCGACGCGCTTGCCGCTCGGCACCGCGGAATCGACCTCGGCGAGCTCGTTGAAATCCATCACCAGCCGCTCGAGGCGGCGCTTGAGGACCGCGGCGGACTCCGGCGACATGACACGTGACTCGAAGCGAATGAACTCGAGGGGCGCCTTGAAACGCGCGGCAAGGAACTCGTTCATCGCGCGCAGGCCGTAGGTCTTCTTGATCGGCCCGCCGTCGCGATAGTGGAAATCACGCCGCAGGAGGAGCCGCGCACGGTCGCGCGGTCCCCAGCGAATCAGCTTCATGCGCTCGAGGCGGGCATAAGAGCCCGTCAATTCCGCGCGTGTGATGGCGAACGCGACGAGGATCTCGCCGAAGCTCCATTCGTTCTGGATCAGCCAGAACACCGAAAAGAGCCTGGCATCCTGCGCCAGCGCCGCCTCCTGCTCGTGGGTCAACTCATCGGGCGCGGACGATCCATCGCGCACCAGGCGCGCAAGCTCCTCGAGATCGAGCTCGATCACGTCGAGGATCTGCTCGATGCGCTCGAGCGTGAAGGTGCCGTTGGAGAACATGCGCTTCACGGTCGGCTCGGAGACGCCGATCTGCTTGGCGAGGGAGCGGTACGTCATGCCGCGCGAGCGCAGGCTTGTCTTCAGGGCCTCCACCAGGCGGGCGCGCAGCGCGGCCATGCACCGACGGTATCATCTTCCGAGACTTCGTACGCCGCTATTGCGCCGCAGCAGCAGCACCAGCAATCTGGTCGCGAGCCAACGACAGGAGGGTCCAATGCTCGCGACAACGCCGATGTCCGCTCTGGAACTGTGCGACGCCATCAAGACTGGAAAACCCTTTGATGCCTCGCGCCTGAACCGCATCCTCGGATTGGATGCAATGCACGGTTTGCTCGAAGTACAGGCCGCCACCCCGTGGCAGGCGATCGCGGCCGAGTTGCGGCCGGGGGATGCACGCGCCAATGTGCCCACCACGATGCCTACCGTTGGCGAGAGCATCGCGCGCAATGCCGCCGGTCCCGATGGCACGCCGGCTGTGAACCACGTTGCCTCCCTTGCTGTGGTCATGTCCGACGGCGAGCTGCGCCGCGTGAGCCGCCAGCGCGACCGCGAGCTCTTCGCCCTGATCGTCGGCGGCCATGGACTCTTCGGCACCGTCTACAGCGTCACCCTACGGATTGCGACGCTGGCGCGGGCAGTCGAGCGCTCGATGCGGCCGCAGGAAATGACTTTGCGCAAGTGCCGCGCGAATCGCACGCTGGAGCTCCTTATTCCACCGGAGGCGCTGGATGCCTTCGTGACGGAAACCGACACCCGCTGCGGCGACTGGCGCATTCCGCTGCAGAGCGTCGCCGTGCGGCGAACCGCGCGGGAGGACGATAGCTATCTGCGCTGGGCGCGGCGCGACTACGCCGAGGTCAAGCTTGCGCTGGCGGAGCCGGTGGGACTCGGCGCTGCGGT
>WNFM01262359.1_pt1 | contig 16794 bp, 14 predicted proteins | sample 5400271 | NCBI WGS metagenome assembly WNFM01 (sample SAMN13153352, study PRJNA577476) | soil metagenome | isolation source: 60 cm saprolite on Douglas fir-dominated hillslope | place: USA:California | collected 2013-09-17
TATCGCAGCCAGCCAAGCAGCCGGCGGTCAGGAAGGGAGCATCATGCCGCAAACGTCCTTATCCAAACCCGATACACGATCGTCGACACGCCCGTTTCATCTGACACTTGGGGCGCGAATGCGCACGTATTTTCTGGCCGGAATCTTGATCACGGCGCCGATCGGATTGACGATCTATCTGGCCTGGCTGATGATCAGCTTCGTCGATGACCGGGTCTTCAGTGTCCTGCCGCCCCGCTATAATCCCGAAACCTATCTGCCCTTCAGCGTCCCGGGGATCGGCCTGATCCTGGCTGTCGTCAGCCTCACCTTGATCGGGGCGATCACCGCCGGCTTCGTCGGACGCCTGTTCCGGCACCTGAGTGAGGCGGTACTCAATCGCCTGCCGGTCATCCGCAGCGTCTATAATGCCATCAAGCAGATTGTCGAAACCGTCTTTGCCAATCAATCGGCCGCGTTCCGGGAAGTCGTGCTGATCGAATATCCACGCCGCGGTGCCTGGTCGCTGGGCTTCATCACCGGATCGACGCAAGGCGAAGTCAAGGCGCATCTCCAGCGTGAGCTCGTCAACGTGTTCGTCCCGACAACCCCCAATCCAACATCGGGCTTTCTGCTCTTTGTACCGGATAGCGAGGTGACGCGCCTCACCATGTCGGTCGAGGATGGGATCAAGCTGGTGATCTCGGGCGGCATCATCACACCGCCGGACCAAGTGGCCAAGGCACCAGGTCAGGCGCCGGCCGATCTCAACCAGAGCGCAACGTCTTGATCATGGCATCGCGCTGGAACAGATAGAGCAGGGTGCGCAGAGCCTCGCCGCGCGGTGACAGCAGATTGGGGTCGCGATCGAGGATCAATTTGGCATCGTCGCGCGCCATGGCCAACAGATCGCCATGGGCGCCGAGATCGGCCAGGCGGAATTCCGGCAACCCGCTCTGCCGATTGCCCAATAACTCGCCACCGCCGCGCAAGCGTAGATCCTCCTCGGCAATGCGAAAACCGTCTTCGCTCTCGCGCAGGATCGACAACCGCGCCTTGGCAATTTCACCCAACGGGCTTTGATAGAGCAGCAGACAACTGGATTTGCCGCTGCCCCGACCAACCCGACCGCGCAATTGGTGCAACTGAGCCAGACCGAAGCGTTCGGCATGCTCGACCACCATGACCGTTGCTTCCGGAATGTTGACGCCGACTTCGATGACGGTCGTCGCCACCAGCACCTTGATGTCGCCCGCGGCAAAGGCCGCCATGGTGTGATCGCGCTCTGCAGCCTTTTGCTTGCCATGGACCAGGCCGACCTCAGATCCGAAGATCTGTTGCAAATGGCGATGACGTTCGGTGGCCGCCGCCAGGTCGATCAATTCAGACTCATCGACCAATGGACAGACCCAGTAGACGCGGGCACCATTGCTGATCGCGCGGCGCACACCCTCGATCACCTCATCCAGCCGCTCGATCGGCAAGGTGCGGGTGGCGATCGGCTGGCGCCCCGGCGGCTTTTCCGTCAGACGCGAAACGTCGATATCACCATAGCCGGTCAGCATCAGGGTGCGCGGGATCGGTGTCGCCGTCATCACCAGCAGATCGACACCACGGCCCTTTGCCGCCAGGGCAACCCGCTGCTGGACGCCGAAGCGATGCTGTTCATCGACCACGGCCAGACGCAGATCGGCAAAATTGACGTCTTCTTGCACCAGCGCATGGGTGCCGACGATCAACTTGATCTCACCCTCAGCAAGCCTTGCCAGCATCGCCTCACGCGCTTTGCCCTTGTCACGACCGGTCAGCAGGGCCAGTTCGATACCAGCGGCGGCGGCCAGCGGCTGCAGGCCGGCGAAATGCTGGCGCGCCAGAATATCGGTCGGCGCCAGCAATGCCGCCTGACCACCGGCTTCGACGGCGATCAGCATGGCCAGCAAGGCGACCACCGTCTTGCCGCTGCCGACATCGCCCTGGAGCAGGCGCAGCATGCGATTATCGGTTGCCATGTCGGCGGCGATCTCGGCGATCGCCTGCTGCTGACTGCCCGTCAGTTGATAGGGCAGGGTAGCCAAAACCTTCGCGCGCAAGCCACCATCGCCACGGCTCGCCCGTCCGGTCAGATGGCGGTTATGCTGTCTGACCAGGGCCAGCGCCAATTGATTGGCCAACAATTCGTCATAGGCGAGACGCATCCGCGACTTGGCCTGTGGTGCCAGATCCGCAGTCGCTTCAGGGTTATGCAGACTGACCAGCGCGGCTCGCCAGCTCGGCCAGCTCTCTCGCTGAATGACGCCGGGATCAATCCATTCCGGCAATGCCGGCGCGCGCTCAAGGGCCGCGGCAATGGCCTTGCGCAGAGTTTTTGCCGGCAGACCCGTGGTCAGCGGATAGACCGGCTCCAGCCGCTGGAGTTTTTCCAGATCCTCAACCGGCACCACATGGTCCGGATGCACCAGGTTGAGCTCATTGCCGAAGCGATCGACCCGGCCGCTGACGACCCGCCACTCGCCGACCGGCAGGTTCTTTTGCAGCCAGTCGTCGCGCGGATTGAAGAAGACGAGATCGATGAAGCCGGTCCCGTCACTGCAGCGCACCCGATAGGGCTGGCGCTGATGACCGGATTTCTGATGTCGTTCGACTTTGATTTTCAAGGTGACGATGGCGCCATTTTCGACGGCAGCCAGACTTGGGCTGGCCCGGCGATCGATGATATTGACCGGGCGGTGCCAGAGCAGATCGACCACATGGGAACCACAGAGCCGCTCAGCCAGCTTCGAGAGCCGCGGACCGAGGCCTGGCAGCTTCTCGAGAGACGCAAAAAGCGGGAAGAGGATGGTTGGTCGCACGGTTTGCCCAATAACGCGTATTCAGTGGCGGCAGTTGTTGATTATTGTCGCAATCCGTCGTTTCTAACCCCGACGGCGAGCCGGGAAAAGGAGTTTCGATGACCGCGACGGACGATCTCAGCAATCAACGCAAGCGTCTGATCTTTCGCAGCTGGCATCGAGGCACCCGCGAGATGGACCTGATCATGGGCCGTTTTGCCGAACAGGCGGTCCCCGGCATGACCGAGATGGACCTCGCCACCTATGCCCGGTTGCTTGAGGAGAACGACCCGGATATATACGACTGGCTCTGTGGTCGTCAGCCGATACCGGATTCCAGCGATTCCGCCGTTTTGCGCCAGTTGATCGACTACAGCTTCAAAAATCCGCGCTAGCTCCACCCGATAATTACCGGCCGCGACACGTGATTGATCTTCCTTTCAGTCTTCCCGATTCTGGCCGCCATGACGTCGGTGGCGTCCCCGATGGCAGCGAAGCCCTGCTGATCGCCGCTTTGGCGCGCAACCAGGGCAGTGGCGTCCTGCATGTCGCCCGCGACGATCTGCGGATGACCCGGCTGGCCGATGCCTTGCAGTTTTTCGCCCCCGACCTGACCGTCCTGACATTTCCAGCTTGGGACTGCCTGCCATACGACCGGGCCTCGCCGCACCGGGACATCCTGGCCAAGCGCATCGATACCCTGGCGCGACTGGCCGAGATCGCGGCCAAGGGCGAGAAATGGCCGATCGTCATCACCACCGTTTCGGCGATCCTGCAACGGGTACCGGAACCGCCTTGCTTTGCCGGGACGGCTTTATCGCTGCGCCGTGGTGCCACGCTGGACCCGGATCGACTGGTCGAATTTCTGCTCAGCAAAGGCTATCTGCGCAACGGGACGGTCAGCGAAGCCGGCGAATTTGCCGTCCGCGGCGGTATCGTCGATCTGTTTCCGCCGGGAACCACACAGCCGATCCGGGTCGATTTCTTTGGCGATGAGATCGAGGATCTGCGGTTCTTCGATCCGCTGACCCAACGCAGCAAAGAGAAGATCGAGTATTTTGCGCTTAATCAGATCAATGAAGTCAGCCTGACCCCGGCAGCGATTGAAAGTTTCCGCACCGGCTATCGCTCCGAATTCGGCACCTCCGGTGGCGATGATCCGCTTTACGAAGCGATCAGCGTCGGTCGGCATTATCCCGGCATGGAGCATTGGCTGCCCCTGTTTGGCGCCACCTTGGTGCCGCTGGGCGCCTATCTGCCGCAGGCTGTCATTACGCTCGATTATCAGGTCGAAGACTCGAAAAAAGCGCGTCTCGATATGATCGCCGATTTCTATCAGGCGCGGACCGATCTGCAGCGCGCCGATAAGGATAGCGGCGCGCCCGTCTATCGACCCTTGCCGCCGGGACGGCTCTATCTCACCGGCAATGGCTGGGAGAACCTGATCCGTGGCCGCTTGACACTGGCCTTCAATCCGTTTCAGGCGCCACCGGGCTTCCACTGGCTGGCGGGGCCGGCCAAGCCGGGGCGCAATTTCGCCGAAGCGCGCATCAATCCAGAGATCAATCTGTATGATGCGGTATCCCGCGCCGTCCTGAGCGAAATCGCTGCCGGACGAAAGGTCGTGCTGGCGGCAGCCAGTGCCGGTGCCTTGGAACGCCTCGCGGGGGTCTTGTCGGAACATGGCATCACCCAGCAGGAGACGACAACGACCTGGCGCCAGGCGCTGGAATCATCGCTGAGCGATGGCCGCGCGGTCATGGGCCGTGCCGTGCTCGGCATGGAAAGCGGCTTTGCCACCGACAATCTCATTTTCATCACGGAACAGGATATTCTCGGCGATCGCCTGACGCGAACGGTGACGCGCAAGCGCAAGGCCGAAACCTTCCTCGCGGAACTGGCGAATTTCCAGGCCGGCGATTATGTCGTGCATGTCGATCACGGTATCGGCCGCTATGATGGGCTGGAAACGCTGGATGTCGGCGGCGCTCCACATGAATGTCTGCGGATCGTCTATGATGGTGGCGACAAACTCTATGTGCCGGTCGAAAACATCGACGTTCTGAGCCGCTATGGCGGTGAAGATGCCATCGTCCAGCTCGACAAGCTCGGTGGCGCTGCCTGGCAGGCCCGCAAGGCCAAGGTCAAGCAGCGCATCCGCGACATCGCCGAGAAGCTGATGAAGACCGCCGCGCAGCGCGAATTGCGGCGCGCCGATCCACTATTACCGCCGGAGGGTTTGTTCGACGAATTCTGCAGTCGGTTCCGCTATGCTGAAACCGAGGATCAGTTGCGCGCCATCGAGGACGTGATCAATGATCTCGGCAGTGGCAAGCCGATGGACCGGCTGGTCTGCGGCGATGTCGGCTTCGGCAAAACCGAGGTTGCCTTGCGGGCTGCTTTCGTTGCGGCCATGAGTGGTAAGCAGGTTGCAGTCGTCACACCGACCACCTTGCTTTGCCGTCAGCATTTCCGCACCTTCAGCGAACGCTTCGCGGGCCTGCCGATCAAGGTGCGGCAATTGTCTCGACTGGTGGGCGCCAAGGATTCCGCCGAGATCAAGAGCGAACTCAAGGATGGCAAAGTCGATATCATCGTCGGCACCCATGCCTTGCTGGCAAAGTCGATCGAGTTTGCCAATCTCGGCCTGCTGATCGTCGATGAAGAACAACATTTCGGCGTCACACAGAAGGAACGCCTGAAGGAACTGCGCGGCGACGTACATGTTCTGACCCTGACGGCGACACCGATCCCGCGCACCTTGCAGCTGGCCTTGACCGGCATTCGCGAGATGAGCCTGATCACCACAGCACCGGTCGATCGATTGGCGGTGCGCAGTTTCGTGCTGCCCTATGATCCCGTCGTCATTCGCGAAGCCATCATGCGTGAGCATTTCCGCGGTGGACAGATCTTCTATGTCTGTCCCCGCATCGAGGATCTCGATGCCTTGGCAGAGCGTCTCCGCCATCTGGTACCGGAGATCAAATTCGTTACCGCCCATGGCCGTATGACACCAACGCAATTGGAAAAGGCGATGACCGCCTTTTATGACGGCAGCTACGAAATGCTGCTGGCAACCAACATCATCGAATCGGGCCTCGACATCCCGACGGCCAATACCATCATCATGCATCGCGCCGATATGTTTGGCCTCGCACAGCTGTACCAGCTGCGTGGTCGCGTCGGTCGCTCGAAGCTGCGCGGCTATGCCTATCTGACGACGCCGCCAGGCAAGAGGGTGACTGACACCGCGCAGCGCCGGCTCGAAGTCATGCAGACACTGGACCAGCTCGGCGCTGGCTTTACCCTTGCCAGCCACGATCTCGATATCCGCGGTGCCGGCAATTTATTGGGCGACGAACAATCCGGCCATGTGCGCGAAGTCGGTGTCGAGCTTTATCAGCAATTGCTGGAAGAGGCAGTCCGTGAGGCACGTGGCGAAGCCATTGCCGCCGAGAAAGCGCAAGACTGGACGCCACAGATCAATATCGGCATGTCGGTTCTCATCCCCGAGGATTACATCACCGATCTCAATATCCGCCTCGGCCTCTATCGGCGGATTGCCGCCCTCAGCAATGCCGGCGAGATCGATGCCTTCGCCGCCGAGATGATCGATCGCTTTGGCAAGCTGCCGGAGGAGGTCGAGAACCTGCTGCAGATCGTTGCCATCAAGAAGCTCTGCCGGCAGGCTGGCATCGAAAAGATCGAGGCTGGTCCCAAAGGTGCTGTCTTGAGCTTCCGCGGTAACCGTTTTGCCGAGCCAGGCAAATTGATCGACTTCATCACCAAGCGCGCCGCCATCCTGGCGGTGCGTCCCGATCAGCGCGTCGTCTGCCGCCAGGAATGGCAGGAAACCAAGTCGCGGGTTTCAGGTGTTCGCAAATTGCTGCAGAACCTGGTCAGCCTCGTCGCCTGATCGCCCGATGGAACGACAGCAGGGTATCAGGCCGATTGCTGCAGTAGATCGTCTTCGCGGGCGAGATCGAACATATGGAACAAGGCTTCCGGTTCCTGGGCACCGGACAGGCCGAACCTGCCGTTGAAGATGAAATAGGGGACCCCATTGATCCCCTGGCGGCGGGCTTGAAAATCGCTGGCCAGCGCCGTGTCGATCTGGCCGCCGGCACTCAAAGCCTCCGCCGTCAGATTGCTCGGCAACCCAACTTCCATTGCCAGTTTGGTCAGGACGTCCGGATCGCCGATATCGCGGCCCTCCTGGAAATAGGCGGCAAACAGCCGATCCAGCATGGCGCTCTGGCGATCGGCGGTCGCGGCGACATAGCTGAGACGATGGGAGAGCAGGGTGCTTGGCGTATGATTGATGAGATCAAACCGGAAGGTGAGGCCCTCGCCAGCGCCGATCCGGGCGATCGTCTGATAGAGCCGGTTGGCCCGGTCCGCGCTGCCGAATTTGGCGCTGATATATTGCTGCCGATCCATACCGGCACTGGGCATGCCCGGATTGAGTTGAAAGGCGCGCCAGCGCATCAGCAGATTGGCTTGCGGCCGCGCTTGCAAGGCGCGCTCCAGGCGGCGCTTGCCGATATAGCACCAGGGACAGATGGTATCCGAGAAGATGTCGAGTTGCATGATATCGCCTCTGAGCCGCCGCCTCATTGTGCGGCGCCAACCGGCCTGCTGGCAAGACCAACAGCCAAGTTTATGACTGAGGGATTGATCTTCCGAGCCGTTTCGCAGAAACTCTCCGCGCGGCGCTGATTCGTTTGGGGCGGCAATTTTATGCCTGGACTCGTGCGAGCACGCCGCTCGGAGGCGTCAGAACATGCAACGGCTCGCCACCCTGAGCTTGGCGGATATCACCTCGCCCGACGTTCTAGCGTTTCATCGCTACTGGTTGTCTATTCGCAACAACAAATCGATGCCCAGCAAGGCATCCTTTGACGCCACCGCCATCCGCAATTTACTGCCTTATATAACCCTGGAGGAGTTGCACAACGACCCTCTGCGCGTGTTCTATCGTGTGGTCGGGTCCGAGCAGGCCCAGTTTTCCGCCGGTGACTATACCGGCAAATGGCTGCACGATCTGGCTTGGCTGCCGGATTTGAAACAACAACTGCTCGATCAATATGCGGAGATCCAGCGACGGAAGCAGCCGATGTTCGGCCTGTCGCAATTCACTTGGCATGATCGTCTCGAAAAGGCCTTCGAATGGGGATTGTTTCCCTTTTCCGATGATGACGTTTCCGTCTCGCATGTCGTCACAGTCGAGGATTTTCGTCACATCACGCGCAAGGAAGTTGGTGCTCGCCTACAAGCATTGCGCTGATTTCCGCCGATCCGGCACAGCAATGTGCCGTGAATGGTTGACGGCAAAATCCGACAATCTCACAAGTCAGTGTCAGATTGCGAGATTATCTAAGATTGGATCAGGCGATCGCGCTTGGCCAGCGCCGGAAACAAGGTCATCCAGGTGACAACGATCAACAACGTTCCAAGCCCACCCAAGACGACCGCCGGCACCGCACCGAACCAAGCTGCGGTCGCACCGGATTCAAATTCACCGAGCTGATTAGACGCACCGATAAAGATTGAATTCACGGCAGCGACGCGGCCGCGCATTTCGTCAGGCGTTTCCAACTGAACCAGCGATTGGCGGATCACGACGCTGATCATGTCGGTTGCGCCGAGCACGACCAAGGACAACAGCGAGACCGCAAACCAATGCGATAGGCCAAAGATGATCGTGGCGATGCCAAAGCCGGCAACCGCCGCAAACATCGTTCGACCGACACGTTGTTTCAAGGGTCGCCGGGAGAGCAGGACTGACATCGCAATGGCCCCCAGGGCCGGCGCCGCCCGTAGCAGACCGAGCCCCCAGGGTCCGGTCATCAGGATGTCCCGCGCATAGATCGGCAGCAATGCGGTGGCGCCACCCAACAACACGGAAAAAAGATCGAGGGAGATCGCTCCCAGAATGACCGGCCGCCGCTTGATGAAGGAAATCCCGCCGAGCAAGGTGGCGAGTTGTACCGGTTCACGGCGCGATGGGTTGTGTGCGATCCGGATGCTGATGATGGCCAGCCCCGCCAGAAAGAAAATCGTCGCACCGACACCATAAACCACGCCCGGCCCCAGCACATAGATGAAGCCACCGAGTGCCGGGCCGACAATGACCGCCAGCTCACGGCCACCTGCAGCTGCAGCCACCGCCTGTGGAAGTGCTGTCGGCGGCACCAGGCCCGGCAGCATGGCCTGCATCGCCGGCATCTCGAAAGCGCGGGCCGCGCCGATCACGGCGGCGCAGATGAAGACCATTTCGACCGTCAGGCTATGCATGAAGGTGCTGCCGGCGAGGAGGATTGCCATCCCCATCTTGACCCATTGGCATATCAGGCTGATGCGCCTTCGGTCATGGCGATCGGCCACATGCCCCACAATCAAGGTCAGACAGAGCTGCGGCAGGAACTGCACCAATCCAACGAGCCCCAGGCTCATCGCACTGTTGGTGAGGTCATAAACCTGCCAACCGATCGCCACGACCAGCATGTTATAGGCCATGAAGGCGCCGGTTTGGCCAAGCCAGAAGCGCAAGAGATTGGGTTGCTGCAGCAAGAGTGTCTTGGTCATCAAATCTACGACGGCGCCGGGAATTGCTGGTGAGGGAAAAACGGCGATGCGGCCGTCGGGCGGGGCTGTGATCGCATCAGCCAGCGAGGAGGCGTATGGCGAATGAGCGATCATCTGCAGGCGAGTATGGAAAACGGGCCGGCATTCTGCAAGAAAGGATTGTCCGATCGGAATGCGCCCGTCGCCTGTCAGGTATGTCGTGTCATGTCAAAACCCATCATTCTGCGATCCGCCACGGCCGCCGATCTCAGACATCTACCGGCCTGGTTTCCATCGCTATCGGCGCTCATTCAGTGGGGTGGGGCGAACCTCCAGCATCCGCTCGATCAGGCGCAGTTGGATGCCATGCTGGCCGAGACCTTGGCCGCACCGCCACAGCGCCTGATGTGGGGTGGATTTCTGCCCGATGGTGAACTCGCCGCCCATGCCCAGGTAGTACTGGATTGGCCGCGCCAAACCGCCCGACTGGCACGCATCGCCATTGCGCCACATCGGCGCGGTAGCGGTCTGGCGCTGCCGTTCTTGTCTCAGGTAATGGCAGCCTTGGCTGATGCGACCGGCATTCAGACTCTCGAGCTGAATGTCTTCACCTTCAATCACTCGGCAATTCGCCTTTACGAGAAATTGGGCTTCAAGCCGGCAGATCTCCCGCCCCGAGCGATCACGGTCGACGGACAGGTTTGGGATGTCGCCCGCTTCGTCAGACCAGCACCGGCCGGCCCTGACCCGGTCCCCATTGCCCCAATCGATCGCCCCACCGATTAGCGCATTGACCGCGCTCTTTCCACCGCATCCAAGGCCGATGCGGGCGGCGGGGATGGGTGGCCGAGTGGTTTAAGGCAGCGGTCTTGAAAAATAGCTGGGAAGATGTGTTTTTGCCCATAAAACGCATATTTCTTGGGGTCCAGTAACCCATTTGCAACCCCGTATGGCGGCGTACTGGAAACCGGATGGAAGGGTGGCCGAGTGGTTTAAGGCTCCAGTCTTGAAAACTGGCGTGGGTGTAAGCTCACCGTGGGTTCGAATCCCACCCCTTCCGCCATCCTGCTTCGCGCTCTGCGCTACGCAGGACTGGCCCTACGCTTAGATCGAAGCAGGATGCCTTCCAAAGCTTTAGCATAGGAGGGCCGGCTCCATAGCGCCGCGTCCTCTCCCGCCACGGCTGTGCCGCATCAACGTGAAGACTGTCACCGGGCCAGCAATTCTGCTCATGCGCTGATTCGCTGCGGCCTCCAAGTTGAGGTCGCAGCGAATCCATCACCCCCGGACGGCTCTGCTATGCGCAATTCCGTCACTTATGGGACTGCTGGAAGCCGGCCGCGTCGTACTGAGATACGCTCTTCGGATTCTTGGAGTTCTGCGGCTGGGTGCCTGCGTAGTGTGTTCCCGCTTTCCCACTTGGGTTGAAGGCTGAACCCGGGGCAGTGCTGGCGTGACCCGGCGTGACACTCCCCGTCTGAGGGGTGCCAATCGTTTGGCTGGGTTGACCCTTCATCCCCGTTGCCAAGTGGACATTGTCGGCCAAAGCCAAGCCGGTGGAGGTTTCATGGTGTTCTCCCAAAAGTGTTTGATTTTAGGAGGGGTCGCTCGGGCGTTGGTAGCACCCGACGGATCGCATAATCATGCCACTGGGCGCTGTTTGGGACCACCGCTCTTTGCGAGTATCGTGAATTTGTGATGTGGCTCCAGTCTTGAAAACTGGCGTGGGTGTGAGCTTACCGAGGGTTCAAATCCCACCCCATCCGCCAAAAGCGCCGTTTATCCCAATATCCCGATTGATGGATCGCCCCGACAGCGACTGGCCATGGCTGGTCGGCCGGCCGCTGATGTGGTCAATCGGTGAAATCCGGCATCCCGGCGCTGGCAACTCAAAATTAGGTCGGACAATTCTCTGTCGCCAGTTCAGTACATATTTTGGCTGCATGGTCAAATGCTGCAGCGATGAGTCTATTTGAATCAATAGGCTAGTTGAAATTTACCATGATTCACATTAGACTCACACGATAATCTGTTGATTCAACTCTTGCAGCTGATGGAGCGTGCCATGCTGACGGTCCCTGGAGTGTCCAAGAAGATTGCTGTTTCCGTTGTTGCCACAGCGATGACAATCTCGCTCAGTGCCTGTTCGGGTATGAATGATACGGAGCAACGTATTTTGACCGGCGCTGCCATTGGCGCCGGCGCCGGCGCTGGATTAGGTGTCGTCACCGGTGGCTTGAGCATCGCCGGTGGCGCAGCGATTGGCGCCGCAGCCGGCGCCGTTTCCGGCCTCGCCGTCGATCTGCTAAAGAAAGATTGAGTTTCATTTTGTCCAACTGCCCCCCGATTGGGGCACCAGGCGGATCCAAAAGCTTGCCCGGCACCCTTAAAGCGGTGGCGCGAAACAAGCAGGCATCCATAAGTCAGTGATTTGGCGGAAAATCCGAGGGGCCTTGTTGCAACGGCCAGTTTGTCATATTACCCTACAACATCCTGATCACTGGGCTCTCTCGGACACAAAATGATGCGGTCAATTCGGCGTTCTCACCTGATCCTGGGTTCGCTGGCAGTTCTCCTTACGGCTGGTTGCAGCGAGACACGGGTGGCCAACCAGTCACTGACCGTGCCGACCGCGCCACAGCGACCCCAGCCCTATAAAATCGGCAAGCCGTATCAAGTTGATGGCGTTTGGTATTACCCAAAGACCGATATGGATTATGACGAAACCGGCATTGCTTCCTGGTACGGTCCGGGCTTCCATGGCCAATACACCGCCAATGGCGAAGTCTATGACCAAAATGGCCTGACGGCGGCGCACAAGACATTGCCGCTGCCATCGATGGTCCGGGTGACCAACTTGGACAATGGCCGCTCGATCGTGGTTCGGGTGAACGATCGCGGTCCCTTCGTGAACGGGCGCATCGTCGATCTGACCAGGCGGGATGCTCAGTTGCTGGGCTTCATCGATCAGGGCACGGCCAAGGTCCGGGTGCAGATTCTCAAGGATGAAAGCCAAGTGCTGGCGGCTCAGGCCTCATCACAAGGCGGGGAAGGGGTTGGCCCCAAACCAGTCGCGGCACCAAGCGGCATCGTGGCGCAAACGCCGCTGCCGCCGATCGGCAAGGCGCCCGTGCCACCGTCGCCATCTGCGACTGCGGCCCCGGCGGCAAATAAGAGCGTCATCGGTCAGGCAGTGCTGCCGCAGCCAGACGGCAAGGTTGTGCTGGAACCCGTCAAATCGACGAACAGTATTTATATCCAGGCGGGCGCCTTTGCCCGCCAATCGAACGCCCAGCTTTTAACCAGCAAGCTGTCAGTCTTCGGCCCCGTTCGCATGACACCCGTCCAGGTCGGCAATCAATTGTTTTACCGCGTGCGGCTGGGGCCAATCGCCAATGTCGATCAAGCCGATCAAGTGCTGCAGAAAGTCATTCACGCCGGTCAACCCGAGGCGCGGATCGTTGTCGATTGAGGCCATTGCGCCCGCCATGTCATGATCGTCGCGGGCGCGTGCGAAGCGCTTGACCTGATGGCTGATTTGCCGCAGCTTGCGCAACATTGATGTATCAAATTTGCCTTACGACTCAGGTGTTTCCATGACTGTTGCCAGCCGCAGCGCAGCGCTTTCTGCCATTCTCATCATCGCGGCACCGCTATCGGCCGCAACTTTCAGCTCGATCGCGCGCGCAGACGCGATGGATACCAATGCTGAACATGCCTACATCGTCGATTATCAGACCGGTGCGGTCATTCTCAACAAGAAGGGGGACGAGCGTATACCGCCAGCCTCCACCAGCAAGTTGATGACCATCTATCTGCTGTTTGACGCCCTGAAACGTGGTGATATCAAGCTCACGGACAAATTCCATGTGAGCAAGAAGGCGTGGTCGACTCAAGGGTCCAAGATGTTCGTCGATATCAATTCGGATGTCGCCGTTGAGGACCTGATCCGCGGCATTGTCATTCAGTCGGGAAACGATGCCTGCGTCGTGGTGGCCGAGGGCATGGCCGGCAGCGAGGAGGCTTTTGCCGAACGGATGACCAGCAAGGCCAAAGAGCTGGGCATGACAGGCAGTCATTTCATCGATTCCTCAGGCCTGCCGGATCCCGAGCAATATATGACGGCGCATGATCTGGAGATCCTGGCGCACCATCTGATCGATGAATTTCCAGATTATTATCACTATTTTTCGGAGAAAGAATTCACCTGGCACGGCATCAAGCAGGGCAATCGCAATCCCTTGCTCTATCGCCCGGGCTCTGGCGTGGACGGCCTGAAGACTGGCCACACGGAAGAATCCGGTTTCAGTCTGGTAGCCTCGGCGGTGCGTGACAATCGCCGCATCATCATGGTGGCACAGGGGTTGGCCAGCATGCAGAACCGCGCCGATGCCGGCGGTGATTTGCTGGACTGGGCCTTCCGCGAGACCGCCAATTACACCATCGCCACCAAGGGTGCTGTGTTGGCCGAGGCGCCTGTCTGGATGGGCAAGGCACTGACCGTACCGCTGACCGTGCCGAAGGATCTCATTGCCACGTTACCGCGGGCCGCCAAATCGAAGATAACCGCCAAGGCGGTCTTCGACGGCCCGTTACAGGCACCGATCGCAGCGGGCCGGGAAGTTGGCAAGCTGGTGATTTCGATGCCGGATCATCCGGACTTTGAGACACCCTTGGTGGCCGCGGCTGACGTCGCCGAAAAGAACCTGCCGGCCCGCATGTGGGTCAAGCTGAATTATCTGATCTTCGGCGGCAGCTAAGATGGCGGCGGCAGCGCCGGAAGCCAGATCATCCCAGTTGCCAGATCGCTTCATCACCTTCGAGGGGGGTGAAGGCGGCGGCAAGACGACCCAGATCCGGCTGCTGGCCGAGGCCCTGCAGCGCATCGGACAGATCGTTCGTCTGACCCGCGAACCGGGTGGTGCGCCGGGTGCCGAGGACATCCGCCGGCTGCTGGTCGAAGGTGACCCTGGTCGCTGGACACCGGAAACCGAGGCGCTCCTGCATTTTGCCGCACGCGCCGATCATCTGGATCGTGTCATTCGGCCAGCACTTGCCGCCAGCCAATGGGTCCTCTGCGATCGCTTTGCCGATTCCACGATTGCCTATCAGGGATATGGCCAGGGGCTGGACCTCGCCTGGCTGCAGGCCTTGCGTCAGCATGTCGTGGGGCGCACGGAACCCGGCCTGACCATCATCCTCGATCTGCCGGTGGAAGTCGGCCTGGCGCGGGCCGCCAATCGCGTGCAGAAGGCGCAGCAAGCCGGCGCCGAAGATCGTTATGAACGCATGGATCGTGATTTCCACCAGCGCTTGCGCGCCGGTTTTCTGGCGATCGCCGCCGCTGCGCCGGATCGCTGCAAAGTGGTCGATGCCAATCGGCCGGTGGCGCAGATTGCCGCCGAGCTGCACGCGATCGTGGCGGCTCGTTTCGCCATCGCCATCAGCTAGAGGCCGCCATGGCGCGCAAACCGATCGCTGCCGAAATCATTGAGCCGGTCGGACCAATCGTCGCAACCACGCTGATCGGCCACGCCGCCGCCGAGCAATCCTTCCTGCGTGCATTGGAACGCGGTCGGATGCCCCATGCCTGGCTGGTCACCGGCCCACGTGGTGTCGGCAAGGCAACGTTGGCCTATCGCATGGCTCGACGCTTGCTCAGCGAAATGCCGCCGCAAGCCGAGCCGGAAGCGGCAGATGACGGATTTGCCCTATTCGACGGCGAACCGGCATCGGCACCGCGTCGTCCCGCGCTGCCACTGAGCAGTCTTGACATGCCAACCGACCACCCGATCTTCCGACGTGTCGTTGCCCAGTCGCATCCCGATCTGCGAATCCTGCAACGCCGGGTCAATGAGAAGACCGGCAAAATGCGCAGCGAAATCATCATCGATGACGTCCGCGAGGTGCTCGACTTCCTGCATCTCAAACCGTCCGAAAGCCATTGGCGCGTGGTCATCATCGATGCCGCGGATGACCTCAACCGAAACGCGGCGAATGCCATTTTGAAGATGCTGGAGGAACCGGCGGCCCGGACGGTGCTGATCCTGGTCAGCCACCAGCCCGGCAGCCTCCTGCCGACCATTCGTTCCCGTTGCCGGCGCCTGATCTTGGCGCCCTTGACGGACGAAGTCCTGCTGGCGGCCCTGGCGCAAAGATGTCCCGGCCACGATCCGGCCGATCTCCAGGCCGCCTTGGGTCTGGCGGCCGGCAGCCTGGGGCAGGGGATCAACCTCTTGGAACAGAATGGCCTGACCCTTTTTCGCGGCGTCATGACAGTGCTGGGAACCTGGCCGAATTTCAACGCCACGCAGTTACAGCAGCTGGGTGAGCGCCTGGCGGCGCGCGGCAGCGAAGGTGATTTCGACCTCGCCGTGCAAGCCTTGGATTGGTGGTTGAAACGGCTCTGCCGACAATTGGCGCTGAGCGCTGCTGGCGAGACGGATCTTCTGGCCGCTGGAACAGTGCAGCGGGAGCTTTTTCCCGGCGAAGCCGCCCTGATCGACCGTTGCCGAAGCGCGGCAAGTCTTGATCGTTGGATCGAGCTGTGGGAAAAGCTTAACCGCTTGTTTGACCGGGTGGCCAGCGTCAATCTTGACCGTAAGCAAGCCTGGATCGCGGGTTGTCTGGCGATCGAGGCCGTCGGTCGGTAGAGACCCCCAATCGATCTGATCAGCGCGCAGACCGGCGATCGTCGGCTGAGCCGTCGGATGACTGCGGCGCGCCACCGCTGGTTCCGGTCTTGCAAGTGATGCGAGCCAGCAGAATTGGACCGGACCGCTATAACATTGCATCCGGTATTCAGGTGCCCGTCTGGTAATTTGTGCGAGCGCGCGATCGAGGATGATTGCTGGGGCCGGCTGTCGGTCGCGGAACGAGGAGTTGGAATTCATGGCCGAAGCCAGACGCTATTACGTCACGACACCGATCTATTACGTCAATGATGCCCCGCATATCGGTCATGCCTATACGACCTTGGCCTGCGACGTTCTGGCGCGTTTCATGCGCCTGGATGGCTGTGACGTGCATTTCCTCACCGGGACCGACGAGCATGGCCAGAAAGTGGAAAAGTCCGCCGCCGCCGCCGGGATGGATCCGCAGGCCTTTACCGACAAGGTCTCACAGAATTTCCGCGATCTCGCCAAGGCGATGAATTTCAGCAATGACGATTTCATTCGCACCACGGAAGAGCGGCACAAGAAGTCGTGCCAGGAAATCTGGCGTCGGCTGAAGGAGCGGGGCGAGATCTATCTCGGTTCCTATGCCGGCTGGTATGCGGTGCGGGACGAGGCCTATTATGGCGAAGATGAGTTGACGGTCGGCCCCAACGGCAAGAAGATTGCCCCCAGCGGCGCCGAGGTCGATTGGGTCGAGGAGCCCAGCTACTTCTTCAAGCTGTCGGCCTGGGGCGACAAGCTGC
>WNFM01097322.1_pt2 | contig 16790 bp, 18 predicted proteins | sample 5400271 | NCBI WGS metagenome assembly WNFM01 (sample SAMN13153352, study PRJNA577476) | soil metagenome | isolation source: 60 cm saprolite on Douglas fir-dominated hillslope | place: USA:California | collected 2013-09-17
GTCCATCCGCGCCTGGTCTTTGACCGCCTCTTTTCCAACGGCAGGAAGGGTGAGACCGCCGAAAACCGCGCCCGCCGCGAACGCTACGAACGGAGCATCCTGGATTTCGTGATGGAAGACGCCAACCGCCTCCGAGCCAGCCTCGGCTACACAGATCGCCGCAAGCTCGACGAGTATCTCACTGCCGTCCGCGAACTGGAACAGCGGATTGAACACGCCGAGAAATTCGCCGCGGCCTTCCCCGACTATGCCAAGCCCAGCGCGGGGATTCCCAAAGACTATCAGCAGCACGTCCGCCTCATGTTTGATTTGCTGACGCTTGCTTTCCAGACCGATACCACCCGCGTCTCCAGCTTCATTTTGGCGCACGATGGCAGCAACCGGGCCTACCCGTCCATCGAGGTTCCGGAAGGGCACCACGATCTTTCCCACCACGGCAACGACCAGAAAAAGAAAGAGAAGATCGCCAAGATCAATCGCTTCCACATCATTCAACTCGCCTACTTTCTCGAAAAACTCAAAGCCATCAAAGAAGGCGAAGGCACCCTGCTCGACAACTGCATGATTGCCTATGGCAGCGGCATCGGTGATGGCAACGCGCACAATCACGATAATCTGCCCGTCCTGCTTGCCGGCAAAGGCGGCGGAACCATCCAAACTGGCCGGCATCTCCGTTTCGAAAAAGAAACGCCCATGACCAACCTCTATCTCTCCATGCTCGAACGGATCGGCGCCCCGGTTCAGCGCCTCGGCGACAGCACCGGGCCTTTGCGGGAGATTGGCTGACCTTTCATGCGGAGGCGAATGTTCAGTAATCAGTGATCAGTAATCAGTATCCGGTCAGCAGCGGCAAGTGGCAGAGACCGGCACGGCCCACTGAATACTGATTACTGACCCACGCCGCCGGTTTGACCTCGTCCGATTTTTCCCCCAAACTGCCCGGATGGCGAATTCGTTCGGTCAGTTGTTCCGCATCACCACCTGGGGCGAGTCCCACGGCGGCGGTGTCGGCGTGGTTGTCGATGGCTGCCCGCCCCGGTTGAAGCTTTCCGAAGCGGACATTCAGCCCGACCTGGACCGCCGCCGCCCCGGCCAATCGAGGATCGTCACGCCGCGCAAGGAAGCAGATGCCGTGCAGATCTTGTCCGGCGTGTTTGAAGGAAAAACCCTGGGCACACCCATCTCGATGTGGGTGAGAAATGAGGACGCCCGTTCCGAAGCCTATTCCGAGATGGCCACCAAGTTTCGTCCCTCGCACGCTGACTATACTTATGCCGCCAAATTCGGCATCCGCAATTGGCAGGGAGGCGGCCGAACCAGCGCGCGGGAAACCATCGGACGGGTGGCCGCCGGCGCCATCGCCAAAAAAATTCTGCGCGAGCGTTTTGGCGTGGAAGTGCTGGCTTATGTCAAACAAGTGCAGCGGTTGACCGCGCAGGTCGATGTGGACAAAGTGCGGGCGAAGGAAATCGAAGCAAACATCGTCCGGTGTCCCGATGCGGCGATGGCGGAAAAGATGATTCGCCTGATCGAAAAGACGCGCCAGGCAGGTGATAGCGTCGGCGGGATCGTCGAAGGAGCGGCCCGTGGGGTGCCGCCGGGCTGGGGCGAACCAGTCTTCGATCGGCTCGAAGCGGATTTAGCCAAAGCGATGCTCAGCCTCCCCGCCTCCAAGGGCTTTGACATCGGGTCTGGCTTTGGCGGGATTCTGCTGACCGGCACGCAACACAACGACCCCTTTCGCATGAAAGGCGGCCGGGTGCGCACCACCACGAACCGCTCGGGTGGAATCCAGGGGGGCATCTCCAACGGCGAAACCATTTATTTCCGGGTTGCTTTCAAGCCGGTCGCCACCGTCATGCACGAGCAAGACACGGTGGACACGCAATTCCGCAACACCACCCTCAAAGGCCGCGGACGTCACGACCCCTGCGTCCTCCCCCGCGCCGTCCCAATGGTCGAAGCCATGACCGCGCTCGTCCTGGTCGATCACGCGCTGCGGCAGAAGGCGCAGTGCGGGTGAATCAGATCACCTCAGCCACCCGGCGCTCAGCCACCATTCCATCAAACGCTGTCCGCCGAACATCCAGATCACGGCCGCGAGGGCGATGTAGGGTCCGTACGGGATGCGGCTGGACCACTCCTGCTTCCGGAACACAATCAAGAGCACGCCCACAATCGCTCCGATCAGCGAACTCACCATCAGCGAAAACACGGTCGCCTGCCAGCCGAGGAAAGCGCCGATGGCGCCCATAAACTTCACGTCTCCGAAGCCCATCGCCTCACGGGGGAGGACCATCTTGTCCGTCACCACTTCCATGTGGGGAACTTGTTCGGGATCCAACACCTCCTCGCCGATGGTCAATTTGTCCGGCGACAGCCTCACGGTCGTGGCGGGGTAGCACCGGTCGATCAACTCGACCGCTTTGGCTTGGAAGGTGATGGCGTCGGATTTGCGGTAAAACAACTCCTCGAACAGAATCTCCTGGTCCGGCAGCACCAGCGCCGTTTCGGTGAAGACGACTCTGGAGTCCGGCTCCAGGTCCAGGTGTTGCCGGCCAAACAAAAGTTTGCCCAGCCGCACAATCAGATATACCAGACCGAAACCGATTCCGATGCCCAGCGCGCTTTGGATGAGCGAGGAGATCGGGCTGGCCGCCGCCTGCAGGTTCAGCGCCTCCTGTTGTTGTCTGCCCAGGATTCTTGCAACCAGTGACACTAGCGGATCCGAGCCATGATGCAACGACGGGACGGCCAGTGAGCAAAGGAAACCCACCACCATTCCGCCAATCGTGATTTCATCCGGGATGATATAGTGTTCGAGATCGATGAAAGTGGCGACAATGAGGCCAGACAGGACCAAACAGTAAGCCAGGGCCAGCCACGCGCTTTGATGACCCACCGCCAGCCAGCTCCCCAAAAAAGCCACCCCGGTCAGCAGCTCGACCAAAAAGTATCTGGGCGAAATCGGCGCCCGGCAATGAGCGCAGCGCCCGCGCAGAAAAATCCAGGTGAACAGCGGGATGTTCAGATACCAGGGGATGGAGTAGTTGCAGTGCGGACAGTGGGATGGAGGGGAAACCAGGCTTTCTCCCCGCGGCATCCGGTAAATGCAGACGTTGAGGAAGCTGCCCACGATGCAGCCTAGCGTGAAAAAGGAGAGCGACCAGAAATGGAACGGCACCGTTTTCCAGATGGCCGGGTCAAACATAAACGGCCTTCTCCAGCGCGGCGCGCATCTCGTGGAGAGGCGCCGGCTGGCCACTCCAGATTTCCAGAGCCTTCGCTCCCTGGTAAAGCAACATGCCCAGACCGTTGGCCACGCGGCAACCGGCGGCTCTGGCTCTTTTGAGCAACGGCGTTTCGGCGGGGCAATAGATCAGGTCGAAAACCGCCCCGGCCCGGTTGAGTGGAAAGGCCGCTTCGTTCCAGGGAAGCTCATCTTCGGGCTTTAAGCCCAGAGACGTGGCATTCAACAGCAGATCGACGGAACCAGTTGGATAGCCCACAGTCGCTTTGACCCGCGGGAAACGCTGCTTGATTTCCAAGGCCAGTGCTTCCGCTTTCTTCACCGTGCGATTGACCAGGAAAAGGTCGGAAACCCCTTCCGAACCCAGCTTCAAAGCGGTCGCCCGTCCTGCCCCACCGGCACCCAGCAACAAGACTTTGCGGTTGGCCACGCTCAATCCCAACTCCTCGCGGAGCGATCGCGTGATGGCCTCTGCATCGGTGTTGAAGCCCTGGCTGCGGATTTCGTTCGTCTGTGAAGACAACGCCAGCGGCCGCCAACTCCCGGCCTCATCTTTGGTTTCGAAGCGAATCGTGTTCACCGCCCCCCAGGCCCTGGCGGATTCATCGAGCAGATCCACCATCGGCACCGCCAGAATTTTGTGAGGCACCGTCAGGTTCAGGCCGATGAACCCCATCGCCTTCGCCCCCGCGATGGCCTCGCCCAGATTGTCGGGATGGACATCGAATGCCAGGTAGCGCCAATTCAATCCCAGCGCGGCGATCCCGGCGTTTTGCATGGCCGGCGAAGCCGAGTGCTGGATCGGATGCCCATAAACCGCGCAAAAGCGCGTCGCAGCATCAATCGGCCTCGTGAATAATTCAGACACAATTGTCGTTATAGGCCAGATGCCGCCAATGTTCAAAGCTCAAAGCCAGGCAGCGCCGCTTCGGGTCGGTGGGTTGGCATGGATTAAATGAGTTAAATGGGTTAAATGGGTTGATTCGTAGAACCCGAGATGGAGGCCCAGAAAGCGGAGCTGGCTTTGGGGTGCAAGAAACCGGCAGCGCCTAAACAGGAACCCGGAACATAGGGCAAACCCTTCACAGATCGGAGACTCGCGATTACCGGGCTGCCAATTCGCGGGCATGGGTGATGTCGCGCTGTCCGACCGGCCGCAACTGGCTGGGCAGCACCGTCGCCACGACCACGGTCTGGCCTGTGAGCGTGATAAACTCCACCTCGTAGGCCGCGCCGTTCCGGTGGATGTGAACCACTGTGCCTACATCGCCGGCCTGCAAACCCTGCTCCGGGAGGTCGCTCGTCAGCACCGCGCAATCGTGTTCCTTAATCATAATGCTTCCAAAGGATACGCCGTGATCAGGCGCGGCGCAACCTCGCCCTGGTCCACCTGCCAGACGGTGCGCACACGCGGACGGCGTCCGTCCGGCGACGCCACCTCCCCCTCAAGCTCGTAACGCGGGCCGAAGCCAGTTTCTCTGACTTTCGTGACTTCGTGCCGTTGGCCCTGCTCCAGCAAAGCCGTCGCCAGTTCTTCCCACTTTTCGGCGGTGAATCCGAAGCCAGAGAAGAACCGCGCCTTGCTTGCGCCATAGCGGTGCGATTTCTGCCCTTTCCAACACCACCGGCAAGCCTAAATGTCTTGCCAGGGAAATCTGTCGGCCCGGACGCGGCTTTGAGGTTTCGATTTCCATGCTCAAGCCCTGGCATGATTGCACCCACACGGCCCATTGGCAATAAGGCAGGGGAAAGGTATGACATGCGAAAAGGGAAGAACGATTGCCCTGCCGTCGCTCGAAATCATCGTCGAAGAGCAGCAAAGTTTCGGGTTCCGGATTGAAATTTTCCCGACAATTCCTGACAAAAAACGAGTGGAACGAAACAGGATGGAGAGGATGCTAAGGACTCGATTGAATGGCCTTGGGCTTGTTGTTTTGGAATGAGCGCAGGGCCAGGAGCATGGCGGTTAGCACCAGGGCGGAACTGAAGAAGAAGGCAGCGCCGGGAACGCGGAGCGGAGCAGTGTCGCCGATGAAATAGGCGAAGAGGCCCGCCGCGATGGGCGGGCCGATGATGCCGGCGACGCTGGTCAGGCTGCTCAACGAACCTTGCACTCCGCCTTGTTCGTTGGCGCCGACTCCACGCGAGATGAGGCCCTGCACAGCAGGGCCGGTGATGCCGCCCAGGGAGCCGAAGACCAGGATCGCATAAATCATCCAGCCTTCGGTGGCGAGGCCGTAGCCGGCGTAGCTGAGCGCGCCGAGGCAAAGGCCGAGCGTGGCCGTTTTCTCTTCCCCCAGACGTTTGACCACAAGGCGCGTCAAGCCGCCTTGGACGATAGCAGCCATGAAGCCCACGATGGCAAGGGAAAGGCCGGTCTGGCCCACCGTCCAATGATAGCGATAGCCGGTGTAGAGGACCCAGGTGCTGGGCAACACCTGGTGCGCCAGGTAAATCAGAAAGTAGGTTCCAGCCAGGCCAAACGCCATCGGGTGGCGGCGCAGATCCAGGAGCGAGCCGACCGGATTCGACCGAATCCAACTGAAAGCGCGCCGGTTTTGGGGCGCGAGCGATTCGGGAAGGACGAACCAGCCATAAAACCAGTTGAGCAGGGTCAGACCGCCCGCCACCAGGAAAGGCACCCGGAGGCCGACATTTCCCAACAGCCCGCCCAGCGCCGGTCCGGCGATGAATCCGAGGCCGAAAGCCGCGCCGATCAATCCGAAGTTCGCCGCCCGCTTCTCCGGAGGGCTGATATCGGCGATGTAAGCAGTAGCGGCGGCGAAGTTCGCCCCCGTCACTCCGGCAATGATGCGGCCGACAAAAAACCAAACCAGGTTGGGAGCAAACGCCAGCACGAAATAATCCAGCCCCGAGCCGAACAAGGACCCGAGGATGACCGGGCGGCGTCCGAAGCGGTCGGAAAGGCTGCCCAGCACGGGCGCGCAAAGAAACTGCATCAGCGAGTAGAGAGCCGCGAGCAAGCCGTAGGTATGCGAGGCGGCAGTGACGCTGCCGCCTTGAAAATTTTCCACCAGTTTGGGGAGGATGGGGATGATCAACCCGACTCCGAGGACATCCAGAGCGAGTGTGGCAAAGATGAAGCCTAAAGCTGGTTTTAGAGGCGCCACAATGCGCCGTAGTAGAATCGAAGGCCCCGGCCAATGGCAAGCAGGCTTGTGGCAGCCCGGCAGGGCGACAGAAAATAGCCCAGCGATTTATCGCTGGGAACCATTCATTTACCAGTTGTCTCCGGATTTTCGCTTCACGGCACTTCCCGCAAATCGGAGACGCTGAACCGCGCGAGTTCCACCCGGGCGTTTTTGTCGGACAAATGCAACAGCGGCTTGCCGCCGTAGAACGACGCCCACTGCGAAAAGGTGCTCAAGGGTCCAAAGATGTAATCGCATTTGGCCAGAGCGTAGAGGTCTCCCACGGGCGTTCCTGCCCCGAATTCAACGGACAGTCCGGAGAATTCATTCTTCTCCCTTGGCTCGTCGCTGCAAACGAGGAAGGAAACTTTGCGGGGTCGAAGCTGTTCGTCGAGTTCGCGCATCCAGCTTGCATAACGCGAAATCTCGAAGAAACACTGGCCTCCTCTCCAATTGCTGTAGTCCCCACGGCGGATATGAACTCCCACGAGGACATTTGCCTCCTGCCTCAGGCCGTTCACCGCCTGACGGCTGGCCTGTTCAAGTTCTGCGATCGGCTGGAAATACAATTTTAGCTTTTCGGCGTGACGCTGGACCAGATGGGGCACGCGGAAGTTCCAGCCGTTCACCAGGATGATGCGGGCGTCCCGGATTTTGACTTGGACTTCTGGCCCATCCAGCGCGGTGATGTCTTTGCCGGGGGTTTGGCGCAACGTCACCACGCCTTTGCCAAAGACAGGCAGTTTTTCATTCAACCCGCCAGCCGCGCGCGCGACGCGGAAAAAAAGGCGCGTGCCGCGGATGACCGCGGAAACCCCAGGGAAAACGTCCATCCAGCTTTGGCGCGCCGGGGCGGGATACTGGCAGTAAATGTCCCGGCGCGTCGTCTCGAAAAGGTGGGCGTAGGAATGAAAAGTCGGATTCATCACCCGATCGCCCTGCTCCTCAGCCCAGGCGATAAAATTGGCGAACAGGACCATCCGGTTCGCCAGCCGCCCGCAACGACCGGAGATGATGAAAATTTTGTGGCCGCTCCGAAGAGGCTGATCGATCCATTTATGCTTGTTCACGATTGTCTCAAGTTCTCCGCAGAGATAAAAGTCTGTGGCGACGAGTGATTCAGCGCCCTTTAAGCCAGGCGCGTAAGTCATCATGTGTCATGATGTCATAGGCGCGCAGCCGCGTCTGGTCATCCACAAGCACAATCCGCCATTGAAGGTCAACGCGGCATTCCCAAAGCCGCTGCTCGAGTTTGCGCAGTCCCAAGCCTGCATGACGGTGGGGGGTTCCCGAACTGCTCGATTGTGCCACATTTAAGGACGCTGGCAAGCCCTCTTCGCCCGCGTTCTTAGCGGGTTCGGTTGAGGCGAGACCGTTGCAAATGGAGTTGGGCACGGCGGTACTCGTGGTAGGCATCGCTGGTAATCTGGAACATTTCCTGGAGCGTCAACGACTGCCCAGTCGCTCGTTCGTAGATTGCCCCCAAGTCGCTCGCGAGCGAAAGCACGTTCGCCTCGCAACGAACCCGAGCTTCCGGCTCGCAGGTGTCATATTCGTAACGCGCTCGCAAAAACGCTTCAAGCCGCGGGTTGCGCGTCATGGAACACTTGGTCGAAAAGCGCTTGTCGTCGCTCCTTCGGCATGTCGCCGTGCCAATCCAAAAAGGCCAGTTGCAGACACCGTTGATTGGCCTCAATGCACTGAATCGTCAAACCGTTGCCGAGGGTTTGCGTCTCGCCGTTCAGGCTCATTCCGAGCAATATCATTTCGCCCTCGGTCATTAAGGAGGAGAGTTGATACCGATGAATTCGGTTGTCCAGGGGCGTTGGGGGGTGCTCTCCGTACAAATGCGCGTCTTCCCAGATGCGAAACTCCTGGATGTCCTGGAACCACTTTGCCGCTTGGCGAGCGAGTTGTTCCCGCGTTGGCGCCGCGGTAGTTCCAGCCGCACTATCTGGATCGACTGTGATGCTTAAAGGTCTCATTAATTTGCCATTAGCCTCTCAATTGCAGGCTCACGGTCACACCCTACGCTATCTGATCGATGCTTGTCAATGACGCCACTTTCAAGACTCCGCACTGGCCTGATCTGATTATCCGGGCGGCCTGGGGAGCGTCGGCATCCCTGGCGACGGACTCAGGCGTTGGCTGCTTTTAGGGCCTGCATCGGCAATGTCCGGAAGTTTTCAAATTCATATTTCCCCCTCTGCGACCTCTGCGAAAGACTCGGCGGCCCCTGCGTTTCAACCCGAAATTTTACCGCAAAGGACGCAGAGCCTTTCGCAGAGGTCGCAGAGGTTGGTGAGAGGATCGGGGGTTCACATTTCTTTATCGGGAGGAAAGAAATTAAAAACACCCAGGTGCAGCGCCTCCGCAAACGAGATTGAGTCCGTACAAAAAGATAAATTAATTGTGAGGGGCACCAGGGCTTCTTGAGGGAGGCTCGGAAAAATCCTCGCGTTCGTAATCTCGCCTGAACATACTGGCCAGCCAGTAATGATAGCGTTTCTGCGCCGAATTTGGGTTTTCGTCAAACCGTACCAGTCCCGCCTGATGTGGGGCCTCCTCTGCGGCATCCTCTACGCCGCGGCCAACGGAGCGTTGGTGGTGGCGATCAAGATGGTCATCAACCTGGTCTTCGTTCTTCCGGGGTCCGTTTCCGTGTTTGATGAGTTGCAAAAGGCGCCCAAGGCGCTCCGCCCTTTGATCGACCAGCTCACGCCGATGTTGCCCGAACTAAAATCGCCTTCGTCCAAGCTGGGCATGGTCCTCGTCATTATCACCGTCCCGCTGATCATGCTGTTCCGGGTGATTCTCTCTTACCTGAACATCTACCTCATGAGTTGGGCGGCCATCCGGGCGGTGGCGGACCTCCGGACAAAGCTGTTCGATCATCTGCAAAATCTTTCGCTGCAGTTCTTCAATCAGGCGAAAACGGGCGATCTGATCTCCCGCATCACGAATGACACCCTGGTGCTTTACAACATCATCGGCTCCTCGTTCGCCTCGCTCATCAAAGACCCGGTCACGGTCCTGGTGCTGCTGGGGATTCTGCTCTCCCAGCAGCCGAAGCTGACTGTCATCTCGATGCTGGTTTTTCCGGTATGCCTGGTCCCGATTGTGATTTACGGGCGGAAAGTCCGCCGCTCGATCCAGGCCATCCAGGGCCATTCGGCCGAGTTGACCACTCTCATGCATGAATCCTTCACCAGCAGCCGCCTCATCAAGGCCTATAATCTGGAAGAAACGGTCCTCCACGAGTTCAAAGCCACCTCGAATAAATTCGTCAGCCAGGCCATGCGCATCCTGCGCGCGTTCGAAGTGCCCAGCCAACTGACGGAGTTCCTCGGCGCAGTCGGTGTGGCGCTGGTGTTCCTCTATTTGAAATTCTTCGAATCGAAGACGCCCGGGGATTTCATCGCTTTCATCGGGAGCATTTTCCTGATGTATCAACCGATCAAATCGCTGAGCCGCCTGCATAACCAGTTGCAGCAGGCCAGAGCCGCCAGTGAGCGGATTTTTGAACTGTTGGACACCCCCACGACCATCGTTGATCCGCCCCATCCGCGCCCGCTCCGCGCCGCCGGGGCGGACATCCATTTCGACAAGTTGAATTTTGCCTACGGCGAAAAGCCCCTCTTGCGGGATATCCAGATCACCGTCCAAGCCGGACAACTCCTGGCCCTGGTGGGCCGCACTGGCTCCGGCAAGACCACCCTCACCAATCTGCTCTTGCGCTTCTACGATCCGCAGCAAGGCGCCGTCCTCATCGGCGACACTGACATACGCCAGGTCGGCATTAAGGATTTGCGCGCGCAAATCGCCCTGGTGGCACAGGAAACGATCCTCTTCAACGATACCATCCGGCGAAACATCGAGCTTGGCCGGCCGGGCGCCACGGAGAGTGAAATTGAAGCCGCCGCCCGTCACGCCTACGCGCACGACTTCATCATGGAAAAGCCGCAGGGCTACAGCACGATCGTCGGTGAAAAAGGCGCCAGCCTGAGCGGAGGCCAGCGCCAGCGCATCGCCATCGCCCGCGCCTTGCTCCGGAACGCGCCCATTCTGGTGCTCGACGAGGCGACCAGCTCCCTGGACACCGAGTCAGAACGCGCCGTGCAGGCCGCTTTGGAAGAACTCATGCGCGGACGCACGACGATCTGCATCGCGCACCGGCTTTCGACGATTCAAAAGGCCGACGTGATCATCGTGCTGGACCAGGGCCGGATCGTCGAGCAAGGGACACACGCCGAACTGCTTAAGAAGGGCGGCGTTTATCAGAAGCTCTATGAGTTGCAATTCCAAGGCTAGGCGTGCCCCAACGGGGCGAAATAATACAGCCCAGGGCAGCGCCCTGGGAGTACAGGATCAAGAATTAGATCCAGCCCTGGAAGGGCGGCATGGGATGTCTGAACATGATGGCGGTTTGCGTTGGATGTATTATGCCGCCCCTTCAGGGCTTGTGGTTTGGCTGTCGATTTACCCAGGACGTTGCCCTGGGCTGTATTATGCCGGCCTTTCAGGCCTTTCCGCGCGGCCTGCGCCGATGCGCTCGCCGTGATGAAAATCCTGGCGATCCAGTTCCGGTACTTTGGCGACGCCGTGCTGCTGACGCCGGCATTGCGAGCGATTAAGGAGTATTTCCCCGAGAGCGCCTTGCACCTGCTCGTGCCTGCAGAGGTCGCACCCATCTTCGAACACTTGCCTTGGCTGACCAGGGTGTGGGCCATGCCGCGCACGCGCGGTCGGGCCCGGCTTCAACAAACCTTGCCCATCTTGCGCGCGCTTCGGGGGGAGCGGTTTGATCGCTCAGTCGATTTTGGCGGGAATGATCGCGGCGCCATTCTCAGCCTGCTCTGCCGCGCGCCCGAACGGCTGGCGTCCCGGACCGAGGGAGGATTTCTGGGACGGCGTTTCTGCTACACGCGGACGATTCCCGCAGCCAGTCTCAATCAACACGAGATTTATCGAAATTTGCGCGTTCTCTCCGGCTGGCAAGTGCCGCCACCGCGCTCGTTGGATTTGGAAATTCACACCGATCCGGCCATGAAAACATTTGCTGCGAAGACTTTGCCAGAGCGCGGCATCATCTGCCATCTGGCCTCCAGCCAGCCGAAAAAGGAATGGCCCCTGGGACATTGGGCCGCACTGTTTCAGAAGGCGGCCGCGGCTGGGTTCAAGCTGATTTTTTCCACCGGGACCGGTTCGAGAGAGCAAGCCCTGCTGGAACAATTCCGCAAACTCGCTCCCACCGCCCCGTTGCTGCCTTCGCTCCCGAACCTGGCGGCATTTCTGGCGGTCCTGAAGCGGGCGGAGATGTTCACCTCCGGCGACACTGGGCCGCTCCATTTTGCGGCAGGGCTGGGAGTGCCGACGATCAGTTTGTTCGGGGCCACCTCCTCCACGCTCTGGGCGCCCCTCGGCCCGCGACACCAAACACTTCAAGGCAACCCATGCAGTTGCGACGGCAACACGGGGGTGTGCCTGGCCGCGCAACATTGCCTTGCGAGCATCTCGCCCGATCAAGTCCTGGCCGCCATCCGCTCGCACCACAAGGGTGCAAGGGCAGAGGATGGCTCCTTCCTCTGCGACCCTCTGCGAGAACCTCCGCGCCCTCTGCGTTAAAAAAGCCCGATCTCACCGCAGAGGGCGGAGGTTCCCGCAGAGGCGCGCAGAGTCACAAAAGTGCTTCACGAAAAGAACTCGCGGCCCCGCCAAATCTGGAACCAGCCGGTGTCGGAGTTCATCTCCACAAAGACGAATTCCTTGGCAGTTTTCCCCTCTCCAATGGCCGGATCGCGCCAGAAATCCCAATACTCCAGTTTCACCGGGGCGGTCTTGGACGGCGGCGCTTTGCCGTCGGCGGTGGTCTCGCCCACCACGAGCACGGCTGCCTCGTAGGAGGAGCGCAGGTCGTTGATGCGGGTGAAAGTTTCCGCCGCGCCAGACTCGTCAGTCCTTAAGCACCGCGAGGAAATTCTCGGCAAACGCGAACTCATCCGCCAGCCGCAACAGGAGCGCATCGTACGCGCCCGCCTGGTTCGGAACGACCCGCACGCGGGCCGTCATCGCCTGATCGGCGTCGAAAGTCTTCTTATTGATCCCGCGCAAGGCGTAGTCGGTGAAGGTAAAATCCTGCCCGCTGATGCGGCGGGTGTATTCGCGGATTTCCAGCACCGTGAAATCATAGTCCGCGAACTCGGGCCCATTTGCGAAAGCCATGCGCAGCGGAGAGCCGACGCGCAGATCCAGCGGATTGGCAAACGCGATCGCGCTGCCATTGAGGTGGCTCTGGCCATGGATCCGCGCCTGGAGCATTTCCAAGAGCGTCTGGCCCTTTGTCGTCGGCTCCGCCATTTCAGCCTCCGACGATCGCCGAAACCACGCGCGCCACGACCAGGCAGAGGCCCAGGATGAAACTGCCGATGACGATGGCCATCGCGATGTTGCCTTTGTTAATCAAATCGTCGAAGTCAAGTTTCGGGGTCAATTTGTCGAACACCTTGTAACCCACCACGACGAGAAGGATGGCCAGAAGCCCGAAGGCGGCAGTCGAAACGAGATCCGTCAGAAAATAGTCCGGTAAATTAAATTGCATAGGGGCTGATTAGCGTTTTGTGGAGTTGAGCTTGGGCCTTCGTCATTTGGCATTCTTTGGTCATTGGGATTTCTCTAGTCATTATGGTTTAGAAATTCGTCATTTATTGCGCGGTGGCGGGTTGCCAGCGTTTGAAAAAAATCAGCCATACGAAAAAGCCGCAGGCCCCAGCGGCCAGCGGGACGCCCAGCACCCAGAAGACAATCCTCCCTGAGGCCGTCGGGCGATTGGTGTAAGCCTTCGTCACGTGCCGGTCGGAATACATCAGGTCCTGATCGACGCCGGGCGGCGTGTAGTTCGGATTGCGCGGAACCTGCTCCGCTTCCAATTGAGCGACACGCTGCTCCAACTGCTGGTCGTGCGCCACCAGCGCCTGGTAACGCGCCGGGTCCATGTCGTAGCGATGATGATAAGCCCAGCTCGCCCGATCATCCAGGGCGCGATCCAGCAGCCACCACCAGAAAAAGCTGTTATACGGGTCGTGATACATCACGATCGGGCGCGAGTAATAGGGCGAAAAGATGGGGTAGCTCCGCGTGGTCCGGGTCAAAATCGTGCCTGAGTCCGGAACATAAACCGGGCGGCGGCCGGTGGACGAGGCTGGCAGCGGCGGGGGTGAAACTTTGTATGAGGGGGCCGCGCTCGAAGGCATGGCCGCCTCGCTGGCTGGCCGCTGGGGAAGCGATGCTGCTTTGAATCGGGTGAACTCCTGGCGGCTGGCCTCCTCTTTCCGGGCGCGCGCGGCCGCACTGTCGAAAGTCAAAGTGGAACCACCTGATCCAGATTCCGAACTCGAATGCACCTGCGGCCTGTGGCCGGTGTCGGGATCGGAGGAAAAAGTGCGGCCGGAGCCCGCGGAGTAACTGTTCGCGGAGCTGTACCCACGATGGCTGTCGTCACTCCAGGTTGAGCTGGAGCCGTAGCTCTTTCCGGTGCCTGAAGTAAAACTCTTGCCGCCCTTGTTGTCCGAACCCGTACTGTGGCTGGTGCGAGCGCCGGAACTGCTACCCGTATTCCCCGACCAACTTGAACTGTGGCTTGCGCCTCCGCCGGAACTTCGGGACGGACTGCTGGAACCCGAGCTGCGGCTGCCGCCAGAGCTTGAGCTGTGGGTGGATGAGGAGTGGGAAGAATAACTATGTCCACCACCGCTGCTGTAGCTTTTGGCTTCGAGTTGGGGCGGGAAAGTCGTTGCCAGCAAGGCTGCGAGAACAAGACAGGGTTGAAGTGTTGAAGCGTTAAAGCGTTGAAACGTCGAGCGTCGGCCGAACGGGTTCGGCGCACGGCTTTGGGCAAAGTCAGCGGACCGCGGCTCTCCGAGCCGCAGCAACAGTCCAGAGCCGTCGTCCGGTGTCTTATTTAACTTAATTAACCTATTCACCTGATTTAACTAATTCCACGTTCCGACTCATTCCATCCTGCCACGCAGCGTGGAAAAGGACATTACTTTTTCTGAGCAAATTTGTATTCAGGGCGCACCCACGACATGAACACCGCGCGCTCCTTTGGGCTGCGGTGGCTCGTCGCCATATTCCAAAGGCGACTTGCTGGCCGCGCTCGCGCTGTAGCACGGCGGGTTTCCGTCGGAGGCAAAAACCAGTGGTATTTTAGAGCCATTGAAGTCCTGCAAACTCTGCTTTCTGAAGAGAGTCGAGGGAACACACCGATTTTCCCCATAGATTCAAAGCGTTACATGGATTGAAAGACGCACTTTTCCCCATCCATGTAACGCTTCGAATCCGTGGGGCCAACGGTGTTCTCGCTTCCATTGAGCCAAAGCCTGCCAAGAGCAGGCGTGCCTCAGAGTGATCGGAGGCGGTAGAATCGGGCGGGAGAGTTCGTCCAATCGGGATCGCTGAAATAGGATGAGCCGCCAGCGAGGGTGTTGGTTCCCACGGGAAACCAGACAGGATTGGCCAGGTTCGTGCATTCTTCCACCACGATCACCAGGCCGCTCGTGCCAGTGATGGTGAACCCAAAACGGTTCGTCCGCACGCCAAAGTCAGCGCCGCTGGTCTGCGCCATCGGGTTCCACAACACCGCGGGACGACCGGCAAACGTGGGACCCCAGCCCGTGGTCCCCGGCAAGTAATAAACGGTCAGATTGTGAGTCCCGTCGAACAAATTAAAACCAACGCTTGGGGCGTTACCTCTGAAATAGACTCCCGTCAGGCTGGCGCAGCCAGAGAACGCAGAGCTTCCTATGCTAGTGACACTGCTGGGGATCGTGAAGCCGGTCAGGTTGGTGCAGTCAGAGAAGGCATTGTTTCCGATGTTGGTGACGGCATTGCCGATGATGACGCTGGTCAGGCCGGTGCAGCCAACAAACGCCGTCCATCCGATAGTCGTGACGCCGTTGCCGATGGTGACGCTGGCCAGCTTGGTACAATGGTCGAAGGCCCCGAGCCCGATGGTGGTGACACAGTCGGGGATTGTAACACTCAGCAGGCTGGAGCAGCCAGAGAAGGAATAGATCCCGATGCCCGTGACGCTGGGGGGGATCAAGACGCTGGCCAGCCTGGTGCAGTGGTCGAAAAGCTGGTCTGCGATGGTGGTAACACTACCAGGGATTGTGAAATTGGTCAGGCTCGTGCAGCCAGAGAACGCAGAAGGCTCGTGCAGGATGCGAACGCAAGCGTTCTTATGTTGGTGACGCTGTCGCCTATCGTAATGCTGGTCAGGTTGGTGCAGTATTGGAAAGTCTGGTCGGCAACACTGGTAAGGCTGTTGGGCAGCACGACGCTCGCCAGGCCTCTGCAGGATGCGAAGGACTCCTCCCCGATGCTAGTGACGGTTTTGCCGATCAGGATGTTGGTCAGGAGGGAACAGCCACGGAACGCCCTGCTCCCTATGTTTGTGACGCTGTTGAGGATTGTGTAGATTCCTGCTTTGCCCCCCGGACATTGAATAAGGGTAGTCAGGTTCTTGTTGAACAACACGCCATCGACAGTGCTATAGACTGAATTGAGTGGATCAACCGTGATTGCACTTAGGCTGGTGCAGAAATCGAAGGCATCAATGCCGATGTTGGTGATGCTCCGACCGATTGTGACGTTCGTGAGGCTGGTGCAGCTTTCGAAAGCGTAGTCGGAGATGCTGGTGGCGCTGTCGGGGAGCGTCGCGGAGATGAGTCTGGCGCACTGGAAGAACGCATGGTCAGGGACGCTCGCAGGCCTATGCAGTGGGCGAACGCACCGTTTCCCATGGTCGTGAGGCCGTTGCCTAACGTGGCGCTGGTCAGCCGCAAGCAGCGACAGAACCCATAGCTACCAATGGTGGTGACGCTGTTGGGGATGGTGATGCTTGTGAGGCTTCTGCAGAATTCGAAGGCCGACTCTCCAATGCTGATGACACTGTTGCCGATCGTGACGTTGCTCAGGCTCTTACAGAAATAGAACCCAGAGCTTCCGATGACGGTGACGCTGTTGGGGATCGTGACGCTGGTCAGGATGGTGCAGAAAGCGAAGGCGTCAATTCCGATGTTGGTGACGCTGTTGGGGATTGTATAGCTTCCGGCTTTGCCCCCCGGGCATTGAATGAGGGTGGTCTGGTTCTTGTCAAACAAGAGCCCGTCCAAACTGCTATACACTGAATTGAGCGGATCAACAGTGATTGCACTCAGGAGGTAGCACAAAGCGAACGCCCCGTCCCCGATGTTGGTGACGGTGTTCGGGATTGCGACGTTGGTCAAGCTTGTGCATTGAACGAACCCATAGCTTCCGATGTCGATGACGCTGTTGGGGATCGTGACGCCTCTGAGGCTGGTGCAGAATTCGAAGGCGCCCTCCCC
>WNFM01360281.1_pt2 | contig 16784 bp, 16 predicted proteins | sample 5400271 | NCBI WGS metagenome assembly WNFM01 (sample SAMN13153352, study PRJNA577476) | soil metagenome | isolation source: 60 cm saprolite on Douglas fir-dominated hillslope | place: USA:California | collected 2013-09-17
GATCGCCGCGAAGCCGGCGGCGATCAGCACGGCCAGGATCGTGCCCGCCGCCACGAGCTGTTTCGCATACACCGGATGGTCCACGCCCAGCGACTGGAACGCGCTCGAGATGCCGTGCCGCAGGTGAAATCCGATGAGGATCACGCACGAGACGTAGACGCCGACCCACAGCGGCGAGGCGAAGACCTCGGCTTCTGTTCTGTACAGGTCGCGAATCGGCGGATCGCCGATCTGATACCAGGCGCCGAACTTGAACTGCTGGAGGTGTACGCCGACGAAGAGGAGTGTGATCAGGCCCGTCCAGATCATCGTCGTGGACGACAGGCTCTTGCGGCTCGTGTGGCCCGCCCATGTCTTCTTCTGGTAGCCGACAGGACGCGCGCCGCGGTTGCGCAGCCACATCGCAATGGCCTCGTAGACGTGCAGCAGGAACACGCCGGCGAGCCCGATCTCGATCGGGACGATCAGCGGATTCGCGATCAGCATGTGCGAGTACTGGTTGAAGGTCTCCTGCCCGGCGAACACGAGCAGGTTGCCGGCGAGGTGGAGCAGCAGATACGCGAAAAGCAGGAGGCCGGTCAGTCCGACGAGCAGCTTCGTGCCGACAGACGAGGAGAACACCCCGCGGAAGGACGACATCGAGCTCCGATGATATCGTATGATCTTAGCGGATGAAGATTCACGAGTATCAGGCCAAGGCCATCCTCTCAGCGCACGGCGTCCCCGTTCCCCAGGGCGAAGTCATTTTCACGGCGGCGGAAGCCGCGGGTGTCGCCGAGCGCCTGGGCGGCGGCACCGTCGTCGTCAAGGCGCAGATTCACGCCGGCGGCCGCGGCAAGGGCGGCGGCGTCAAGGTCGTCACGGGGGCCGCCGAGGCGCAGGCGATGGCCGCGAAGATCCTCGGCATGAAGCTCGTCACCTATCAGACGGGGCCCTCCGGGCAGATCGTCCAGCGCGTGCTCATCGAGCAGGGCCTCAAGATCCAGCGCGAGCTCTATCTCGGCATCGTCCTCGATCGCGCGACCGAGCGCCTCGTGCTGATGGTCAGCCCCGAGGGAGGCGTCGAGATCGAAAAGGTGGCGGAAGCGACACCGGACCGGATCTTCAAGGAGTTCATCCACCCGGGCGTCGGCCTGAGCGCCTTCCAGACACGCAAGCTGGCGTTCGCGCTGGAGCTCCAGGGGCCGCAGGTCGCGGCGGCGGGCAAGATGATGATGGCGCTCTACAGGGCGTTTGTCGCCACGGACGCCTCGCTGCTCGAGATCAATCCGCTCATCGTGACCGAGTCGGGCGAGTTGCTCGCGCTCGACGCCAAGATGGCGTTCGACGACAACGCGATGTTCCGTCACCCCGACTTCAAGGACCTGCGCGACACCAGCGAAGAGGATCCGCTCGAAGTCGAGGCCTCGAAGTTCAACCTGAACTACATCAAGCTCGACGGCACGATCGGCTGCATGGTCAACGGCGCCGGCCTCGCGATGGCGACGATGGACATCATCAAGCTGGCGGGCGGGGAGCCGGCGAACTTCCTCGACGTCGGCGGCGGCGCAAACGCGGTGCAGATCAAGAACGCGTTCCGCATCCTCATGGCCGACAAGGCCGTGAAGGCCGTCCTGATCAACATCTTCGGCGGCATCCTTCGCTGTGACGTGCTCGCCGAAGGGGTGATCGGTGCCGTCAAGGAGCTCGGCGTCCCGGTGCCCATCGTGATCCGCATGGAAGGCACCAACGTCGAGCGGGGCAAGCAGATGCTCGAGGACAGCGGGCTCAACTTCGAAACCGCGGACGACATGAACGAAGCGGCCCGCAAAGTCGTGGCGGCGGCGAAAGGGTAATGGCTGTACTCATCGACAAGAACACGCGCCTCATGGTCCAGGGGATCACGGGGCGCGAAGGCACCTTCCACGCGAAACAGGCGGCGGCTTACGGGACGACGGTCGTCGGCGGCGTGACCCCGGGCAAGGGCGGCACGACGCACGAGGGCTGGCCGGTGTTCGATACCGTCGCCGAGTGCGTCAAGGCGACCGGCGCGAACGCGTCGGTCATTTTCGTGCCCCCGCCGGCCGGGGCCGACGCCATCCTGGAGGCGGCCGATGCCGGCCTCCCGCTGGCGGTGTGCATCACGGAAGGCATTCCGACGCTCGACATGCTACGCGTCTTCGCCGCCATCCGCGGCGGCCGCTCGACAACGACCCGCGTCATCGGCCCGAACAGCCCGGGGCTGATTACGGCGGGGCAGGCGAAAGCCGGTATCATTCCAGGACACATCTGCAAGGAAGGCCGGGTCGGGATCGTGTCGAAGAGCGGCACGCTGACCTACGAGGCCATCCTCCAGCTCACCAGGAACGGGCTGGGCCAGACGACGTGCATCGGGATTGGCGGGGATCCGCTGATCGGCACGAGCTTCGTCGACGCCCTGGCGCTCTTCGGGAGCGATCCGGCGACCGAAGCGGTCGTGATGATCGGCGAGATCGGCGGCAATGCCGAGCAGGACGCTGCGGCCTGGATAACCCAGCACTTCAAGAAGCCGGTGGTCGGCTTCATCGCCGGGCAGACGGCCCCCCCGGGGCGGCGCATGGGACACGCGGGCGCGATCATCGCGGGCGGCAAGGGCACGGCGAAAGAGAAGATGGATGCGTTGACGGCGGCCGGGGTCCGCGTGGTGAAGAGCCCGGCCGACATCGGCGCAGCCGTCAAGGAGCTTATGGCCTAGGTCAAAGCGAGGTGGCGCACTCGGGCTCCCACCGAGCCGAATGCCGGAGGCATTCGAAAGCTAAACATATGGATCGGATCATCAACGATTTCAGCATTCAAGTAGCGACCGTCAACGGCTCGGGAAGCCAGACGGCGAACCTCGTCCTGCTCCGGTCCATCTTCCAGATGGGCATCCCGGTGTCCGGCAAGAACATGTTCCCGTCGAACATCGCGGGCCTCCCGACGTGGTACACCGTCCGCGCCAACAAGGACGGCTACATCGCCCGCAAGCGAGAGGTCGATTTTCTCGTCGCCATGAACGCGGAAACCGCGAAGGAGGACGTGCTGACGCTCCAGCCGGGGCGCGCCGTCCTCTATGACGAGCCGCTGAAGCTCAGCACGCTCCGCAGCGACCTCACGTTCTACCCGGTGCCGTTCGACAAGATCGTCGCCGCGGTCTGCACCGACGCCAAGCTGCGCCGTCTCGTCAAGAACATGATTTACGATGGCGTCCTCTCCCACCTGCTCGACATCGACATGGCGGAGATGGAGAAGGCGACGCGCAAGCAGTTCGGCAAGAAGGTCAAGGCGGCCGACCTGAACATGGGCGCGCTGAAGGCGGGCGCGGAGTACGCGCAGCAGCACCTGTCCAAGGCCGACCCGTTCTCCATCGAGCGGATGCACAAGACCGACGGCCAGATCCTCATCGAGGGGAACACGGCCGGCGCGCTCGGCGCGATGTTCGCGGGGGTCACGGTCGTCGCGTGGTATCCCATTACGCCGTCCTCGTCGCTGCCCGAAGCGCTCATCGGCTACATGAAGCAGCACCGGATCGACAAGACCACCGGCAAGGCGACCTACGCGATCGTCCAGGCGGAAGACGAGATCGCGTCGATCGGGATGGTGCTCGGCGCCGGGTGGGCGGGCGCGCGCGCCATGACGTCGACCTCAGGCCCGGGGATCTCACTCATGAGCGAGTTCGCCGGCCTCGCGTATTACGCGGAAGTCCCGGGCGTGATCTTCGACATCCAGCGGGTGGGGCCGTCGACGGGCCTCCCGACGCGGACCGCGCAGGGGGACATCGCGTCGGCCGCCCTCCTCTCGCACGGGGACACGAAGCAAATCCTGCTCATCCCCAGCTCGGTCGAGGAGTGCTACTCGATGGCGATGGACGCCTTCGACCTGGCCGAGCGCTTCCAGCAGATCGTCTTCGTCATGAGCGACCTCGACCTGGGCATGAACATGTGGATGGCGCGCCCCTTCGCGTATCCCGACACGGTCCCCGATCGCGGCAAGGTGCTCGACGCCGAGTCGATCAAGCGACTCGGGTCGGAGTGGGGGCGCTACAAGGACGTCGACGGCGACGGAATTACGTACCGGACGATCCCTGGCACGGGCATGCCGTCGTACTTCACGCGCGGCTCCGGGCACAACGAGCGCGGCCAGTACAGCGAGCGCCCCGACGACTACCAGCGCAACGTCGATCGGCTCGCGCGCAAGCACGAGACGGCCAAGCAGTCCGTGCCGGAGCCGATCGTCGAGGACGCGGAAGCGGAGATCGGGATCGTCGCCTACGGCACGAGCCACTGGGCGGTCGTCGAAAGCCGCGCGCAGCTCGAAGCCGAAGCGGGCGTCAAGACCGCGTACATGCGCATCCGGGCGTATCCGTTCCCGGCGGAGGTCGAGAGCTTCCTGGCGCGCTACCCGCGCGTCTACCTCGTCGAGCAGAACCGCGACGCGCAGCTGCGGATGCTGCTGCGCAACGACCTCCCGCCGGCGGCCACCAACCACGTGCGCAGCGTGCTGCACTACAACGGCCTGCCGATCGACGCGCGCTCGCTCACCGACGACATCCTCGTGCAGGAAGGCAGGAAGACCGCGCCCGCCGCGGCGGCGATCGCCCCGGCGGCAGTGGCGGCGAGCTCCTCGGAATAGCCAAATCAGTATGGACACCACACCCACGTCGCCGGACACCGGCAAGAAAAAGAACCGCATCGGGCTCGAAGTGCAGCCGTATCGCGGCGGCAAGACCACGCTGTGCGCCGGCTGCGGGCACAACGCGATCTCCGAGCGCATCATCGACGCGTTCTTCGAGATGGGCATCCATCCCAGGGACGTCATCAAGCTGTCGGGGATCGGGTGTTCCAGCAAGACCCCGGCGTATTTTCTCGCCGACGCGCACGGCTTCAACTCCGTCCACGGCCGCATGCCGTCGGTCGGCACCGGCGCGCTGCTCGCGAACCGGAAGATGATCGCCATCGGCATCAGCGGCGACGGCGATACGGGCGCCATCGGCATCGGCCAGTTCGTCCACATGATGCGCAGAAACGTCCCGATGGTGTACATCATCGAGGACAACGGCTGCTACGGGCTGACCAAGGGACAATTCTCGCCGACGGCCGACGTGGGATCGACGCTGAAGAACGGCGTCGTGAACGAACTGCCGCCGATCGACACCTGCATGCTCGCGGTGCAGCTGGGCGCGAGCTTCGTCGCGCGGTCGTTTTCGGGCGACAAGAAGCAGCTGCTGTCGATCCTCAAGGCGTCCCTCAGCCACCGCGGCACGGCCATGATCGACGTCATCTCACCCTGCGTCACGTTCAACGATCATGTCGGATCCACCAAGAGCTACGTCTACGCCAAGGAGCACGACGAGGTGCTCGGCGACGTGAGCTTCGTCCCGTTCTTCGAGGACATCTCAGTCGACTACGACGCCGGCACCACGACCGCCGTCACGATGCACGATGGATCGAAGCTGTACCTGAAGAAGGTGGCCGAGGACTACAACCCGACCGACAAGCTCTCGGCCATGCGGCTGATGCACGAGACCGCGCAGCGCGGCGAGTTCGCGACCGGCGTCCTCTACGTCGAGCCCGACAAGGACGACTTCCTCGCCCAGCTCAACTTGATCGACGAGCCCCTCGCGACGCTGCCGCTGGATCGCATCCGCCCGGGCCGCGACGTGCTGGAGCTCATCATGGAAGAGCACCGCTGATCGCGAGAGATCGTGCGTGACAAGCGGCCGCGATCAGCCGGATTGCCGGAGCTCAACCACATGAAGTCCAGAACACTCCTTGCCGCCCTGACCCTGAGCCTCGCGCTCCCCGCCGTCGGATTGGCCCAGAAGCGGGGCCTCACCGTCCAGGACGTTTACAACTTCAAGGACGTGCGCGATCCGCAGCGGTCGCCCGACGGGAAGTGGGTGGCCTACGTCGTCGGGCGCGCGATCAAGGACACCGACAAGAACGACTCGGACATCTGGATGGCGAGCTGGGACGGCACGCAGGAGATCCAGCTGACCTCGTCGCCCGACAACGAGTCGCAGCCCCGCTGGAGCCCGGACAACAAGTACCTCTCGTTCGTGTCGTCGCGACAGGGCGCGAAGGACGGCCAGTTGTGGCTGATGAACCGCGCCGGGGGGGAAGCGATCAAGGTCAGCGGCGTGAAAGGCGGCGTCTCGGAGTACGCCTGGTCCCCCGATAGCACGCGGGTCGTCTTCGTGGTGGGCGAGCCCGATCCCCGCGACCCGAAGGACGATGACAAGGAAGCAGGGGACAAGAAGAAGACCGCGCCGCCGATCGTGATCGACCGCTACCACTTCAAGCAGGACGTGCAGGGCTACCTGCGCCACGAGCGCACGCACCTGTACCTGTTCGACGTCGCCACGAAGAAGGCCGAGGTGCTGACACCGGGGACGCTCTACGACGAGGAGACGCCGGTCTGGGCGCCGGACGGCTCCCAGATCGCCTTCGTGAGCAAGCGCGGCACGGGCGACCTCGATCGCCACGAGAACACCGACATCTGGGTGATCGACGCGAAGCCCGGCGCGCAGGCGCGCCAGGTGACGACCACTCCGCTCCCGGAGAGCAGCCCCTCGTGGAGCCCCGACGGCAAACAGATCGCGTATCTCATGGGCGAGGACCTGAAGTACTCGGCTTACAACCAGAACAAGCTGATGGTCGTCCCCGCGGCCGGCGGACAGCCGCGCGGGCTCGCCGAGTCGCTGGACCGTCCCGTGCGCAACCCCCAGTGGTCGAAGGACGGCATGTCGGTGATGGTCGTCGTCGTCGACGACCGGTCGCAGTATCCCGCGAGGATCCGGGGTCTGACCCCGGCTCCCGGCGCGCCGGGGTCAGACCCCGGTCGCCGAATGACCAACATCGAGCGGCTCGTGACCGCGAAGAGCGTGGTCGGGAACCTGTCGGCCGGACCTGGGGATGGGGCGTTCGCTGCGCTCTGGGCGACAGATACCCAGCCGACCGAGGTGGCCGCGCTCGAGCCGTCGACAGGCTCAGGCCAGGGAACGTGGAGGATGCGGCGGCTTTCGCACCAGAACGACGAGTGGCTCTCGAAAGTACTGCTCGGCACGACCGAAGAGTTCACGTCGATCAGCAAGGACGGCACCGAGGTCCACGGGCTCATCGAGAAGCCGTCCACGTACCGGACCGGGCAGAAGTATCCGACGCTGCTGCGCATCCACGGCGGCCCCAACGGTCAGGATGAGCACGCGTTCAGCTTCGAGCGCGAGCTCTTCGCGGCGAACGGCTACGTCGTGGTGGCGGTGAACTACCGCGGCAGCAACGGCCGCGGGAGCGCCTACCAGAAGGCGATTTTCGCCGATTGGGGCGGCAAGGAAGTCGTCGACCTGCTCGGCGCCATGGACTACGTCCAGAAGATCGGCCTCGCGGATCCCGATCGCCTGGGCATCGGCGGCTGGAGCTACGGGGGGATCCTGACCGATTACACCATCGCCACCGACGGCCGCTTCAAGGCCGCGGCGAGCGGCGCCGGCAGCGCCCTGCAGCTGACGATGTACGGCGTGGACGAATACATCACGCAGTATGAGAACGAGATCGGCCCGCCTTGGAAGGCACAGGACCTGTGGATCAAGATTTCGTACCCCTTCTTTCACGCGGACAAGATCAAGACGCCGACGCTGTTCCTCGGCGGCGATAGGGACTTCAACGTGCCGCTGGTCGGGGGCGAGCAGATGTACCAGGCGCTCAAGAGCCTCGGCGTGGAGACCCAGCTCGTCATCTACCCCGGGCAGTTCCACGGCATCACGACGCCGACGTACAAGGTCGATCGGTTCCAGCGCTATCTGGATTGGTACGACAAGTATCTGAAGCGCGGCACGCAGACGACGTCAACCGGCGGGTGATGTCCGTCGCGCCATTCGACGAACCGCTGCGCCAGCGTGACCCTGGCGGCATCACGCCGCCGCCAGATCGGCCAGCCTCGACGTCCCCAACCGCAGGTCATCAGACGCGGGCAAACGTTTCACTGGACGTCATGGCGCGTCCGCGTCATCCTTGGTGCATGGGGTTCCAGCGATGGTTGTGACGGACTGGGCGACGCTGACCGGCATCGCCGCCGCCGCGTGCACGGGGTTGGCGTTCGTGCCGCAGTTCTTCAAGATCGAGAAGGAGGGCAGCAGCGAGCTGTCCACGGCGATGCTCGGCATGTATCTCGCGGGCCAGGTCCTGTGGCTCGTCTATGGGCTCGAGATCGGCGCGCTCCCGGTGATTCTGGCCAATGCGGCGTCGATTGTGCTCGTGTCGGCGGTCGCCATCCGCAAGGTCACGGCGGGGCGGCACCAGGCGGCGCGCCGCCTGCGGATTGCGATCGATATGGACGAGGTGATGGCGGACGCCCTGTCCGAACACCTGCGGCGCTACAACGAGGTGTTCGGCGCGCGGGTGACTGCGGACGACCTGCGCGGACGGCATCTCGAGGACTACGTCCCGGCCGCGCACCGCGCCGCGCTCGACGCGATGCTCGACGAGACATTTTTCGCCGATCTGCCGGTCATGCCCGGATGCCAGGAGGTCGTGCGCGAGCTGGCAGTCCGCCACGATGTGTTCGTCGTCACCGCCGCGATGGACGTGCCGTGCTCGTTCGACGCGAAATTCCGCTGGGTGCAGCGGCATTTCCCGTTCATCGCGCCGTCGACCATCGTCTTCTGCGGCGATAAGGGGATTGTGGACGCCGACTATCTGATCGACGATCGCCCGCGTCACTTTGCCCGTTTCAAGGGACGTGCGCTGCTGTTCTCCGCCCCGCACAACGCCGGCGAGACGCGGTATCCCCGCGTCGACTCGTGGGCGGAGGTCAGCCGGCTGTTCCTGGATCTCGACGCTGCGGCATCCGCGCCGCGCCCCCGCGTCATCGAGGCCCGGGCGTGAGCCGCCGTCCCTAACCCTGCGTGTCGTCCAGGGTCGCCCCGATCCGGTCCGCGGCCACCTTGTCCCTGTCGGCCTGGCTGGTTGGGATGCCCTCGTCATCAAGGTGCAGGGCGTTCTCGTTGCCCTGCTGCGGGCAGTCGGTGGGCTTGTCCCCTTCGACCGCGCCTTCGTGCTCGTCGACTCGCATATATAATCCTCGGGATATGGAACGCACACTGGCCATCATCAAGCCGGACGCGGTTGCCGCGCGCAATGCGGGCCGGATCGTGCAGCGCATCGAGGACGGCGGATTCACTATTCGTGCCATGCGCCTCGTCAATTTGGCTAAGAAAGACGCCGAAGGCTTCTACGCCGTGCACCGGGAACGGCCATTCTTCGGAAGTCTGACCGCCTTCATGTCGTCCGGACCGGTGGTGGTCCTCGCGCTGGAGGCGCCCGACGCCATCAGGAAGTGGCGGACGCTGATGGGGGCCACGGACCCCGCCAAGGCCGACGCGAACACGCTCCGGAAGGACTTCGGGACGTCCATCGAGAACAACGCGACGCACGGGTCCGACGCCCCCGACACGGCGGCGTTCGAGGTGGGCTACTTCTTCCCTGGCATCGAGCTCGCGCGGTAGGCGATGGCCGGAATCAAGTCGGACAAGTGGATCCGCACGATGGCGCTCGAGCACGGCATGATCGAGCCGTTTGAGGATCGCCAGGTCCGCGAGGGGGTCGTGTCGTACGGGCTGTCGTCGTACGGCTACGACATCCGCGTCGGTGACGAATTCAAGATCTTCACGAACATCAACAACACCGTCATCGATCCCAAGAGCTTCGATCCCCGCTCGTTCGTCGACGTCAAGGCCGACGTCTGCATCGTCCCCCCGAACTCGTTCGCGCTCGCGCACACGATCGAGTACTTCCGGATCCCGCGCGACATCCTCACGATCTGCCTCGGGAAGTCGACTTACGCGCGCTGCGGGATCATCGTCAACGTGACCCCCTTCGAGCCGGAGTGGGAGGGGACGGTGACGCTGGAGATCTCCAACACCACGCCCCTTCCGGCGAAGATCTACGCCAACGAGGGGATCGCGCAGGTGCTGTTCTTCCAGGGAGACGAGCCCTGCGAAGTCTCGTACGCCGACAAGAAGGGCAAGTACCTGAAACAGCGCGGCGTCACGCTGCCGAGGGTCTGAGGTCGGGGCAGACAAGGTAACCTCGGAAGGGTGCCGGCGGTCTAAGCCTGTACCGGAGGACTGATGTCGATGAAAAAAGTCGTGTGGTCGGGCGTCGTACTGATGACCTGTCTGGCGTTCACGGGCACCGCCATGGCGGCCGGCGGCGTCCAGAAGCCGGTCAAGCGGGTCCAGCCCAAGATCGACAAGCGGTTCAAGGCCCTCGATACGAACCACGACGGGGGTATCTCCCGCGACGAGTGGAAGGGGCGCCCGAAGGCGTTCGATCGGCTCGACGCGAATCACGACGGCGTCCTCAGCCTTCAGGAGCTCCAGCGCGGCGTGCACAAGGCGGCCAAGGTCCGCCGCCGGTAAGCGATAATGACGGGGTGCCGATCAGCCCCGTCGCACACACTCCCGTCGCCGCGGGTCCGGCCTATGCCGAGCGAATCCAGCGGCTCCACTCACAATTCACCGCCACGCTGAAGGCTGAGCCCGGCAACCGGTTCAACTTCACCGCCGTCGCGGTGTTCGCCGACGGCGAGAAGATCGGCTACCTGCCGCCGGATATCTCGCGCCACTATTTCGGGTCGCTCGAGGCCGGTTCGGGCGTCGAATGCCCGGGGCGCCGCGCGTCGCTGTCGGCGCACGAGGACACCGGCGTCGACATCCTGCTCGATCTGACAGGCGTGCCATGCGCGCCCTGATCCGCCTTGGTCTCGTTGCCGTCACGGCGGCCGTCGTCGGCGCTCAATCCCAGCCGCCCCTCCCTGACGGGGCCGAGCGCGCCTACCAGGCGGTCAGGGACCGCGTGGATGGCGCCGCGGCGATGGACATCGTCCGTTTCATGGATCCCTTCTGGCGCATCTCGGGGAATCCCGGGTTCAACGCGTCGGTCGATCGCATCCGCGACGGCCTCCAGGCCGCGGGCGTCGCGAACCGCGTCGAGGAATTCAACTCGCGCAGCCGCGGGTGGGACTACCAGGCGGGCACGGTGTCGTTCGCGGATACCGGGGAGGTCCTCCTGTCGCGCGACCGGGACCGCGTGTCGCTCTGCATCAACTCCTTCTCGACGCCGGGCGTCGTCGACGCGCCGCTCGTCGACGTCGGCGCCGGTATGCCGGCGGACTACGAGGGGAAGACCGTCAAGGGCGCGGTCGTGCTCGGCTCCGCCGCGGCAGGGCAGTTGTGGCAGCAGGCGGTCAAGGCGCGCGGCGCGATCGGGGTGATCTCCACGGCGATCGCGCCGTACATCCGTCCCGGCGATCCGTCGCAGTTCGCGTTTCCCGATCAATGGGACGTCTTCCAGTGGGGCAGCGTCCCGTACGACGAGACGGCGAAGGCGTTCGGCTTCAAGGCGAGCCTGCGCGCCGCGTCCAGAATGCGGGAGCGGTTGAAGACAGGCGCCCTGACGGTCAAGGTCGACGTCCGGTCCGCCTTCTACGACGGCCCCAGCCGCTTCGTCGTCGCGGAGATCCCCGGCGCCGTGAAGCCGGACGAGCGCATCGTCATGGTCGCCCACATCCAGGAGCCCGGCGCGAACGACGATGGGAGCGGGTGCGGGACGTTGTACGCGCTGGCCGTCGCGCTGCACAAGGCGATCGCGGCGAAGGCGCTGCCGGCGCCGGGACGGACGCTCACCTTCATCTGGGGCGACGAGAACCGCGCGAGCCACCAGTGGCTGACGTCGCATCCCGATCGGGCGAAGGGCGTGCAGTACATGTTCTCCATGGACATGACCGGCGAGGACGTCTCGAAGACCGGAGGCAGCTTCCTGATCGAGAAGCAGCCGGATCCTTCAGCGGTGTGGCCGCGTCCGTCAGATCCGCACACAGCGTGGGGCGCGGGCGAAGTGAAGGCCGAAGAGCTGAAGGGCACCCTGCTGAACGACGTCCATCTGGCCATCTGCCGGCGCCGCGCGCGAGACAGCGGCTGGGTCGTGACGACGAATCCCTACGAGGGGGGCAGCGATCACACGGAGTTCAAGAACGCCGGAATCCCGGCGCTGCTCGACTGGCATTTCACCGATCGCTACTACCACACCAATCTCGATCGTCCGGACAAGACCAGCCCGGCCGAGATGGTGAACGTTGGGGTCGCGGTAGCGACGAGCGCGTGGTTCCTGGCGTCGGCTTCAGAAGCGGACGCACTCGCGACCGTGGACCTGGTGGCGCGCGCCGGCGGGGCGCGGCTGGCGCTGGAGAAGACGCAGGGCGCGGCGGAGCCGATCATGGAGGCCTGGCGGAAGTGGTACGCCGAGGCGCTGGACAGCGTGTCCCGACTGAGCCTCGGCGCCGGGACCGCGGTGCCTGCCGCGGTGGATCGCGCCAAGAGCCGCATGAGAGGGCCCGTCTGATTGCGGGCCGGGCGGCGCGAACGCGTGTGCGATCAGCGGCTCAGGCGGCCCTCATTTTCACGCGGCTGAACACCGCGTTGACCCGCGACAGCAGAACCGGGCCCTCGAAGGGCTTGATCATGTAGTCGTCGGCGCCCATCGTCAGCACGCGCCGCTCGACGGTCTGGCCGTCTTCGGCGGTGAGCACGATGATTGGAAGTCCCGTCAGCGACGCGTTATGGCGCAGATGGTGGATGGCCTCGTAGCCGTCCATGACCGGCATGTTCAGGTCGAGCAGCACGAGATCCGGCCGCTCGCGGGTGGTCAGCGCGACCGCCTCGTCGCCGTTCTGGGCTTCGAGCACCTCGAAGTTCTGCTGCTCGAGCAGGCGCTTGACGAGCATGCGTGTGATCGGCTCGTCGTCGGCGACGAGGACGCGGCGCCGGCCGCCCGACTTCGGTTCGATGACGCGCGTCGTGGCCGGGCGCTGGTCGACCATTTGAATCACGATGGTCTCGCCGGCGTCCGTCGGGTGGGTCGAGAGGCTGGCGGCAGTTCCCTGGCCGTTCAGCGTGAGCCGGAAAGCCCCGCTCTGCGGGCGATTCCGGACCGCGACGCCGACCCGCGCCATGATCTTGAACCGATCGCGGATCGAGTCGGCCATCGGCAGCTTCAGCTCCGATTCGTACACCCCGCCGATTAAGTAGCGCAGTGTTGCGCCGCGACCGTCGCACGTCAGCTGCACCTCGCTCGCCCCGACAGCGACCGCGCGGCCGAGGATTCGGGTGCACATCTCGATGGCGGCGGATTCGGCCTGCTTGGCTGCCGGCTTCGCGTCTTCAAGCCCGGCGCGCAGCCACCGGGCGAGCGTGTCCAGATCGCTCAGCTTCGGATAGCACCGGTCGAGCGCCGCGACGACGGCCGCGTGCGTGGCGGCGACGGCGGCCGTTCGCCGGCCGGACGCGAAGCCGAGGTCGCGGTCGGCGTCGGGGTTGTAGGGCGCGCACGTCGCATAGGTCAGCACCCGATTGTCCACGGCAATCGGCACCACCAGGTGCCGGCGAGCCACCCGTTCCGGCACGAGGCGCACGGCGAGCTCGCTTGACTCGATGTGCGCGAGCACCCGATCGTCCCGGTCGACTGTCAGCGACGGAGGGAAGCCGTCTGCGACGAGCGGGTGTGAGGTGCCGGTCGATTCAGAAAGCTGCATACCGCTCATTGAGCAACATTGCGGCCAGCCGGCGACGGCGCCCATTGCGTGTATTCATTGACGTTTTCGACGCACGGGCTTGAGCCATGGCTCAGATGGGCGGGGGCGTGCGGTTACGGCCCAGGCAGAGGTGCGCGGGACTGTCACATGTGACGCCGCCGGGCTACGGCGCGTGAGCCATACCGTGCCCCTCTCGTCGTCTTCGAGAGCGGATCCGATCCGATCCGATCACTCGCCGTCCTGTCGCGGCCGCGGCCGATTACGTGACGGCGCGGCGATGAGCAGGAAGCCGAGGCCCCCGACGGTGAGCGCCCGCGCGCGCCGGATGAGCGCGATCGTGACGCCCGCCGCGGCCGGGAGGCCGACCGCCGGCAGCAGGAGGGCATACATGCCTTCCGACACGCCGACCTGTCCGGGAACGAAGAAAAACAGCGTCCCGATCCACTTGACGCCCCCTTCGATGACGAACGCGGACCGGAGTCCCGGGTACACACCGATCGCGTGGAGGGTGACGAGGACCTCGAGTGCCAGCAGCGCGTGGCTGGCGAGCTCGACGGCCAGCAGGGTCGCGAGCCGGCGCGGATCGTCCTTCAACACGCCGACGAGCACGCCCTCGATGCGCTGGACGGCCGCGACGGCGGCGTCGGCGCGCCGCGGGGCCACACGCAGAGCGACGGCTCGCACGGCGGGCTCGACCAGGCGCCGGCCGGTCACGCCCGCGATCACGCAGCCAATCGTCAGCAGCGCGACGGCGACGAGCAGTCCCTTCGCGGGCGGGCCGAGCGCCCCCGGGAGCGCCCCGGCTGCCAGCAGCAGCGTGAGCGCGCCCGCCCCGACCCAGGCGGCTGTCAGGTTGTAGAGCACGTATTCGGTGGCGACGGCGCCGACCGCGGCCGGGCCGTCGATCCCGCGGCGGTGCAGCAGCCACGCTTTGGCCGGCTCCGCGAGAAGCGGTCCCGTGAGCGTGAGCATCTCCACGCCCTCGGTCCCGAAACGGATCGCGACGACGTCGGCGAGCGGGAGGGCGCCGGCCGGCAGCGTCCGCCACAGGGCGAGGCCGCGCAGCGCCGTGTGCGCGGCGTAGATGAGCACGATCCACCAGAACGACCAGCCGACTTGCCGGAGGAGCCCGGCGATCGTCGCGAGGCCGATATGGCGGACGATGAGCGCCAGCGCGGTCAGGCCGACGGCGACGAGGGCGACATGTCCAGCGCGTCTCAGCATCCGGCGGAGGATGCTTCCACGCGTGATACGCTGTCAAGGTTCACTCGACGATCGCGCAGCCCAGCAGCCGCACGAGGCGGAGCGGCGTTGGGATCTGGTATACTGATCTTCTCCTGACGCGGGGTGGAGCAGCCCGGTAGCTCGTTGGGCTCATAACCCAAAGGTCGCAGGTTCAAATCCTGCCCCCGCAACCAACTTTTCAACTGTCGGCTGACAAATGGCTGACAATCGGTAGAACCTCACGGGGCGCTGCGGCGCCCCGTTTGAGCGTACAGGCCCAACCGTTTCCCGCCCGGCAGTCGTCGCTGTATCCTAAAACGCGGAGAAACCGGAGCGAATGCCAACCATCACGTTCGACGTTCTCGAAGGAGCGCTCTCGGCCTTGCGGTTGTCGCCGACTGAGTTCGTGCGAGAGATGCGTGTCGCTGCAGCGATGTTCTGGTACTCGCGCGGTGATGTCTCGCAGTCGATTGGCGCGGAAATCGCCGGCGTGAGCCGTGCGGAGTTCATCGACGAACTGGCGCGTCGGAGTATCCCCGTCGTTCAGGTGGCGGCCGAGGAACTGCAGGACGAGATCCATCGTGAGTGATGGGCCGGCCGGCACGCCTCACCGCGGCTGCGGTTGGATCGCGTGAGCCAAGTACCCGAAGACCACATCGTGCCAGAGCTAGAATCGAACTTACAGGTCCGTTTTCAGGTTCATCGTGGAACATCAGGACGCTTCCGATACTCCCGCGGCGCGTGAGAATCACGTTCGCGTCGACATCGCCTCCGACGATGACAAGTTTTACGCCGCCATTGCGGAGTGGATGGAACTGTACGACGAGATTCTGGCGCAGCAAGACGTGCCACCGTATGAGCGTCCGTTGCGAGCGGCGGTCTTGTTCGCCAAACACACCGTCGTTCGGGTCCGAGACCAGGGTTCCGAGGAAGTCGTTTCAAGCGATGTCAACCTTGGAGATCTCATTACCAAGCCCTGGTTCGGCAAGTTGGTGCGCGCAATTGAGCGCTGGTATCGAGAGGTGTTTGGTGCTGAGGCGTTGCAACCGGCGGAATACATCTTTTATGGCGCAGTCATCTATCGCGGTGCAATTCAGATCTTGCATATCCCCAGCACGATCACGAAACAGGCCGAACTTGCGCACCAGGTATGGATCGCCTTTCCAGACCACATAGAGGATGACGAAGACGTCCTGGGCTGGGTCCGGCCAGAGCTTGAGCGGACCCAAATGCAGCAGCCACAGGTCTTGGCTGATCTCGAGTCGGAGGTTCGAACGATCGCGAGTGCCGTTAGGTTCATTGCGTCGCGGGCGCGAAACGCGTCTAAGGGATCGAGGGAATTGCGCGGACTGCTGGCGGGAGGCGTAAAGAGCCTTGAGGCGTTCCCGCATCTTGCCGTCGTTGAACGTCTTGAGCGCCAGAAGGCGTGGTGGGAACTCCAGATGGCAAACGAGAGCTTCCTCAAAGCATTCTGCCTGCAGAAGGGCAAACCTGGTGGCTATCGGAAGATTCACTCGCTCCAGAATCTGATTCGCGACGCGCGAGAACTCGGCCTCGACTACGTTCCTGATCAATTCTCCGGCTGGCCGTCAGAACGAGACATGAGCGACTATCGCTATGCGACGGGACGGGACGTCAGCTCCAGCGAGCTGTTCTCGGCGTACGAACTCACGTTGAATCTTTGCACAGCCGTGGCGTCTTCGCTGGCAGTGCAGCTCGACACAGGCAACGCTCGGTTCTGCATCCAGCCCTTACCCTGGCGACTCAGAGAATTGGGAGTGGAGCCGGGTCCAGCATCGACGGCGATGCCCACGGTTTCGCCCGATCGCCTTCTCCCAGACGTACCAGCGTCGGAAGCCGCTGGCGCGCCGCCGGAAGCAACTGCAGCCGGCGCCTCAACTCAGTCGCCGGAGCCACCACCAACCAAGCAGGAGCGGGAGTAGGCCCGCACGGCCGCCCGTTGTTGAGACGTGTGG
>WNFM01275122.1_pt1 | contig 16777 bp, 18 predicted proteins | sample 5400271 | NCBI WGS metagenome assembly WNFM01 (sample SAMN13153352, study PRJNA577476) | soil metagenome | isolation source: 60 cm saprolite on Douglas fir-dominated hillslope | place: USA:California | collected 2013-09-17
AATGATGCGGCGTTACAACGAGCTGTCGCCGGTGCCGGTCACGCCGCGGACCGGTGAGCAGGTGGCCCGGTTCTTCGGCGGCCTGGATGTGATCGAGCCCGGCGTGGTGCCGATGCGGCAGTGGTGGGCGCCTGGGGATGATGCCGGTGCCGGCAGCGGCCTGGCCGGCTACTGCGGCATCGGCAGGAAACCGTGAGCGGCCGCCGGGTCCACAAAGCGTGCCGCGCAGAACACCGTGCAAGATCACAGATCAAGGCGTCCTCGCTGGGCTGCGGGCGCTCCACCTTGACTCTGATCTTCCACGGCAAGACCCGGCACCTATCCGGAGGACGGGGAAACTCGCGGCTCACCTGAGGGCGCCCTTGCGAGACCGCGGAGCGATCGGCCAGGCTGACCTAATTAGGACGCACTTCCTCAGGCTGATGCACCCGAAGAGAGCAGAGACCATGAGCGTCACCTTGATCAACATCTTCGAAGTGCCTGCAGGCGACGAAGACGAATTCATCGCTGCCTGGGAAAAGAGCCGCGACTACCTCATGAAGCAACCGGCGCACATAGAGACCGCACTGCATCAATCGCTGCACGATACGCGGTTCCGGTTCGTGAACATCGCCCAGTGGACCTCCGAGGACGAGTTCAATGCTGCAATCAGCAGTCAGGGATTCCGGGAAGCGTCGTCGGACCTGCGCTGGCCCTTTTCACCCGCGCTGTATCAGGTCGCTCGAACGGGCTAGTGAAGCCGTTCACGGTGGCGATCAGCAGCAGGTAGCCCTGCACCGCCAGCCGCGGCGGCAGCCCTCCCGCCTGCAGGATCGCGAGCACGGACTCGGAGAAGCGCAGCGCGTTGGGACCCATCGGGATGCGCCCGATCGAGATGCGCGCCAGATAGGGGTGGCGAAGGCTGACGCGGCGTTCGCCCTCGGCGCTGCGGCGTCGATGCTGCTGCCGCGCACGGCCGTGTCGGAGGAGGCGCTGACCGAGTCCTGAACCGTTATGTGAGGAAGGACGGCCCGGCATCTCCCGGGCCGTCCCGTGTTCGGTGAATGGCCCCGATCCAGCCGGCGGGTCGTAGGGGATCGTCTGCCGCAGCGCTACCGCTACCTATACGATCGCCCTATTGCGGACAGCTCGCCCGGCAAGCGCCGCTCCTGCAGACCATGCGCCGCGTGAAGTAGAGCTCGTGAGGCAACGTTGACTAGCTGGCCACCACGCGACAGGAGGGCACGGGCCGTCTCTGCCGTCGCCGCGTGGTTCAGCCCGGCACGCTGGTCACAGAACGACATGATCATCGCCATGGCCGCTGTTGTGCTGGCCGTCTCGTTGTTCGTGCCCTGGTTCAAGGCGACGGTCAGGATCAGGGGTTCGGGAGTGCTGGCAGCGCGTTACGCGCCGCATCGGGCCGCTGCGACGCTGCCTGGCTACCGGCAGCTTCTGGTCGTGACATCCGGGCTCAGCGGCCTGGCCGTACTCGTCGCCTTCGTGGCGAAACCCGGCACATGGTATGGAGGCAACGAGTTCGGAGAGGGGTTCTACGTCGTCGTCGGCTGGAGTTACGGGGGCGTTGTCGCGCTCGCCGCCGCCATCGTGTCGCTAGGGACCGCTATCGCGGCGATTCGGGACCGCCCCCGCCAGGTGATAGCTCGACTGCCAACTTGTGACCCCACGCCGCGCTCAGGCGTCGGTCAGCTCGGCGGCGTCAAACTCCCAGAAGGCGCGCAGGGCAGCGAGCTTGCCGTCGCCGTTGCTGCGGTAGGTGTAGACGCCCCGCACCACGGCGACGTGCCGGCCGCCGGGCAGCGTGGTGCGGATCACGCCGACGTCGGCCACCTCGTCGCCGCACAGGTACGAGCGCTCTATCTCGAAGGTGATCCGCTCGGCCGGAGCGATCACGTTGTCATAGAACGCGGCGATGGCCGCCGGGCCGCTGTGTCCCGAGCCCTGGGGATCGAGCGGCGAGGGCCCGATCGGGTCCTGGACGACGGCGTCGGAGGCGAACAGGCTCAGCCATGCGTCGCGGTCCTTCGCCGTGACGGCTGCCTGGGACCGCCGCGCGAGCTCGCGCGCCGTGGGCCTCACTTCTGGCATGGTGATGCCTCCTCCGGGCGGCGCAGGCAGGCACCCGGCTGCGCCGTGCCGAAAGTAGAACAGGTTCTCGCCCGAAGTCAATGCGGCGGAAGCAAGCCGGCCACGCGCGGTCTAGCGCGACGAGCGGGCCAGGAGGCCGGCGGTCAGCACCTCGAGCACCTCGCGCGCGGTTGCGGTGAAGTCGATGCGCATGGAGGCCAGCGCCGGATCTGCCTGGTAGGCAGCGAGCATCGCGGCCGACGGCTGGGCGTGCGGCCACAATGCGCCGGCCACCAGGGCCGTCGCGGCGGCCAGCCGGCCCGCATCGTGCTCGCCGAGCTCCCCCATGTACCCGAGCAGCAGGCGGCCCAGCGCGGCTATGCTCGCGAGCGCCGACCGCTTGTACTGCGCGGCGACCCGCGGCGAGACGTTGCGTTCCAGCACCGCGGCCTGCGCGCCCAGCAGGTCGCACAGCACGGGCCGCGCCGAGGCGACCCGACGGCTCGCCGCATCTGGGGCGCACGTCGTCATGGCGGTCCGGACGATCGCCAAGGGCGAGCGGGCCCGCGCCGAGATCCTGGCCCAGCATCCCGGCGCGCGGCTCGAGGTTCGCCGCGTCGACCTGGCCGACCTGGCGTCCGTTCAGGAATTCGCCGACGGCCTCCTCGCCGACGGCACGCCCGTCGACGTGCTGATCAACAATGCGGGCGTGATGGCCCCGCCGACCCGCATGACCACGGCCGACGGCTTCGAGCTGCAGTTCGGCAGCAACTATCTCGGGCCGTTCGCGCTGACCATCCGGCTCCTGCCGCTGGTGCTCGCCGCTCCGGCGCCGCGGGTGGTGACGATGAGCAGCGGCGTGGCCAGCTACGGCCGCATCCGCTTCGATGACCTGCAGTGGGAGCGCCGCTACCGCCCCAACCTCGCCTACGCCCAGTCCAAGCTGGCCGACCTGATGCTGGCCGAGCATCTCGCCGCCGTCGCGGCTCAGCGCGGCTGGACCCTGATCAGCAACGCTGCCCACCCCGGCTTCACCCGCACGAACCTGCAGACGGCGGGCGCCAGCCTCGGGCGCGACAAGCCAAAGCGCACGCCGTTCAACAGCCTCACCATCCTGCCCTCGCAAGCGGTCGGGCCGGGGACCGAGCCGCTGCTGTACGCCGCGACCAGCCCCGACGCCGTCAACGGCGGCTACTACGGCCCCGGCGGGCGCTTCAGGCTCGTCGGTCCCACCACCACCGTCCGGCCACCGCGCCGGGCCCGCGACGCCGCCACAGCCGCCCGGCTCTGGGCCGATGCCGAGCGCCTCACCGGTGCAGCCCTGCCGGCCCAGGTCGCCCGGCCGTAACGTCCTGGGACAGCCGGATCGGGTTTGCCCGGCCGGGCTCCGGCGAGACTACCCATAAATCAGACCGGATCGATGGAATAGCCTGGGAGCTTCGCTCGGCGGCGATCGGCGGTGGCGGCCGCGCCCGAGGACGCCGTCGTGCGTGCGGACGAGAGCGCCCGGAGGTGGCCTGGCCATGAACGTTGATCCCTACATCGTGCTCGGCAGCGCGGTCGTCGGGCTTCTCGTCGGGCTGACCGGCGCCGGCGGCGGCGCGCTGATGACGCCCATGCTGATCCTGGTATTCGGGGTCAAGCCGTCGACCGCCATCTCCAGCGACCTGGTCGCCGCGGTCCTGATGCGCCCGGTCGGCGCAGCCGTGCACCTGCGCAAGGGCACGGTGAACTTGCGGCTGGTCGGCTGGATGGTGCTGGGCTCGGTCCCCATGGCCTTCCTCGGCGCCTACCTGCTGCACCTGTTCGGCATCGCGTCCGCGGCCCAGAGCAGGATCGAGATCGCGCTCGGCACGGCGCTGCTGGTCGGCGCCGCCGCGATGGTGCTGCGCTTGTTCCTGGACCTTCGCCGCGGCGAGGAGCGGCTGGCCAAGGTCGGCGACGTCGTCCGCCGGCCGCTGCCGACGGTGTTGATTGGCATGACCGGCGGCGTGATCGTCGGGATGACCTCGGTGGGCTCCGGCTCGCTGATGATCGTGCTGCTGCTGTTCCTGTACCCGACGCTGAGCGCGAGTCAGCTGGTCGGCACGGACCTGACCCAGGCCGTGCCGCTAACGCTGGCGGCGGCGCTCGGCGCGCTGGCGTTCGGCCACGTGGAGTTCGCGGTGACGGCCTCGATTGTGATCGGCAGCGTTCCGGCGGTCCTGGTCGGGTCGTTCCTGTCCTCCCGCGCGCCGGACCGCTACATCAGGCCGGCCATCACCTTCGTGATCTTCGCCTCGGGCCTGAAGTACGTCGGCGTCGGCACGACGGCGCTGGGGTGGGTGCTCTGCGCTGTCCTGCTCGGCGCCGCCGCCGTGTGGCTGGCCCGGGCGCAGCCGTGGCGCAACGGCAGGGCCGCTCTGGCCGCAGGCCCGCGCCGCGTCCAGGCTGACGTACCGGCTGGAGGTCCGCCCCGGGCCGGCGAGCCATGATCGAGTCCTGGCGCTCTGCGTCATGACCTGCGTCTCCCGTCGCCTGGCGGTCGGTCGGGGCGGTCCTCTCCCCGTGCCGGGCGGTGGCCCGTTACCGCCACACGTTGGTGATCGGTGCCGCACCCGCGCTTGCCCCGGCATGGGCCAGCCCGTACATGTCCTCAACCGTCCGGAGGATGCCGTAGTGGCTGGTGCGCTCGCTGTAGGTTCCCGTACGCACGTGCGCCCCGTGGAAGATCGTCGGGACCTTGTTGCCGTCGCCGCCGCCAAGCAGTGGGATTCCGAAATTGGTGCCGTCCTCGTCCCAGGTGACGATCAGCAGGCTGTTGTGGCTCGACGCCCAGCTCGCATATCCGCCCAGATTGGCCTTTAGCCAGCGGTCCCCATTATCGCGCGGGCAGGAATGCATATCATGACATTCGTTCGGCACGACTATCGACACCGTCGGCAGCCGTGCGTAGTCTTTCGGGAAGCTGGCGAAGGTCAGGTTGCTCGCCGCCGGGACGTTACTGAAGTCGACCCACGGGCTGTGCGAGCGCGTGTAGCCGAATAGGGACAGACCGTGCCTGCACCCGGTATACCCGGCGGATGGCATGGTTTCCGAATAGCCGGCGAAGCTCAGGCCTGCCCTGATCAGCTCCGTTCCGAGGTTCGCCACGTTCTTAAAGTTCTTCGGGCAGTTGTCATTCGTGACGCGCTGGGTCGACCCGGAGAACAGGGCCAGGTAGTTGGGCTGGCTGGGATGGGAGACCGCGTATGAGTTGCTGAAAACGGCCCCGCCCTTGGCCAGGCTGTTGATGTAGGGGGCCTCGTCGGGGCGCCCGATGATCGCGTTGTAGTTCTTGTTCTCCATGATCACGATCACCACGTGTCCGAACCGGGGCACCGTGCCCGCCGCCGATGCCATACCGGAGGGCAGCAGCCCCGCGGCCGCAGCCAGCCAGGCGGCGGCGGCGATCAGGACCGGAACCCTCGGTGTCCTACTTGACATGCGTGCCTCCTGCGCCGTTGCCTCATCCCAGCCCCGAGAAAACAAGATCACGCTGACGATGCACACGGAACGGCGGGACACCTCAGCCTAGGCGCCCAAGATGTCCCGAGGATGGCACCTGCGTAAGCACGGCCGGCGCCGCTCCAGTGTCCCGCAGTCATGGCCAGAGATACGGTGGCGAGAAAGCGAACGCTGGCCGTTCAGCTATTCGGAGGTGCGCCCAATGGAAGCGGACGAGATGCCGGTGGCCGACATCGGTGACCTCGACCCCCGCACCCCGCTGCTGGTCGGCGTCGGGCAGGTCTCCGAACGCCTCGGCCAGCCGGGCTACCGGCGACGCTCGCCGGTCGACCTGGCCGCGGACGCCGCCCGCGCGGCACTCGCCGACTCCGGCGCCGACCCGGCGGTGATCGCGGCCGCGATCGACACGGTCGCCGGAGTGCGGCAGTTCGAGATCTCGCACCCGGCGGCGCGGTCGCCGCTGGGCCGCTCCGACAACTACCCGCGGTCGGTCGCCAGCCGCATCGGCGCGGCACCCGCGCGCGCGATCCTGGAGGTCACCGGCGGCCAGGCACCTCAGCACCTGGTCAGCGAGCTCGCCGCCACTATTGCCTCCGGCGGCGCCGAGACGGCGCTGGCCTTCGGCGCGGAAGCCATAAGCACCATCCAGGACTACGCCAGACACGACGCCGACGGTCGGCCGGACTTCAGCGAGCACGCCGAGGGCAGCCTCGAAGACCGCGGTTACGGCTTGCGCGGCATGGTCTCGAGGCACCAGGCCGCGCACGGGCTCACCGACGCGGCGAGCCAGTACGCGCTGATCGAGAACGCGCGGCGGGCCCGGGTCAAGCAGACCCGCGATGAGTACGCCGCGTCGATGGGCGCGCTGTTCGCGCCGTTCACCGAGGTCGCCACCGCCAACCCGCACGCCGCCGCCCCGACCGTCCGCAGCGCGGCCGAACTGGTCACCGTGACCGAGTCGAACCGGCTGATCGCCGATCCCTACACCCGCTACATCGTTGCCCGCGAGAAGGTGAACCAGGGTGCCGCCGTCCTGCTGACGTCGGTCGCCGCGGCGCAGCGGCTGGGCGTTCCGCGGGACCGGTGGGTGTTCCTGCATGGTCACGCCGACCTGGCCGAACGCAGGCTGCTCGACCGCGCCGACCTGTCGGCCAGCCCGGCGGCGGTGCTGGCGGCCCGCTCCGCCCTCGAGATGGCCGGCGTCGGCGTGGGCGACCTGGCCACGATCGACCTCTACAGCTGCTTCCCGGCCCCGGTCTTCAACATCTGCGACGGGCTAGGCCTGTCGCCCGACGACCCGCGCGGCCTCACGCTTACCGGCGGCCTGCCGTTCTTCGGCGGCCCCGGCAGCAACTACTCCATGCACGCCATCGCCGAGACCGTGCGGCGGGCCCGGGCCAACCCCGGAGCGTTCGGATTCGTGGGCGCGAACGGCGGCATCATGGGCAAGTACTCCGTCGGCATCTACTCCGCAGCCCCGGCCCCCTGGCACCCGGACCGCAGCGGCGACCTGCAGGCCGAGGTGGACAGCTGGGCGGCGCCCGCCCAGGCGCGGCATGCCGACGGGTGGGCCACGATCGAGACCTACACGATCTCGCATCGCCGCGGCGGCGCGCGCACCGGCATCGTCATCGGCCGCCTGGACCGCGACGGGCGCCGCTTCGTCGCCCGCACCGACGACCGCGACACCGGCGTTATCGCCATGCTCAGCGGTGGCGAGCCGATCGGCGAGCGGGTCTACGTGGGCTCGTTCGGCTTCGGCAACCGGGTCACGCTCACCGACACGCAGATGAGCACGCTGTTCCCCTCGCCGCCGGCCGTCCTGCACGACCGTTACGACCACGTGCTCGTCCGGCGCGATGGGCACCTGCTCGAAGTCACCATCAACCGGCCCGAAGTCCGTAACGCCCTGCACCCGCCTGCGAACGACGAGCTCGATCACGTCTTCGATGCCTACTTCGCCGACGCCGACCTCTGGGTCGCCATCCTCACCGGCGCGGGCGACAAGGCGTTCTCGGCCGGCAACGACCTGGCCTACACCGCCTCGGGCCAGCCCAGGTGGGTACCCAAGAACGGCTTTGCCGGCCTGACCGGCCGCCGGCCCATGCCCAAGCCCGTCATCGCCGCGGTCAACGGCTACGCCATGGGCGGCGGCTGCGAGATCGCGCTCGCCTGCCACCTCATCGTGGCCGACGCCACCGCCCAGTTCGCGCTCAGCGAGGTCAAGGTCGGCCTCGTCGCGGGCGCCGGCGGGCTCGTCCGGCTGCCCCGCACCATCCCGCCGAAGATCGCGACGGAGATGATCCTCACCGGCCGGCGGCTCACGGCGGCAGAGGCGCTCGGCTATGGCCTGGTCAACCGGGTCGTCGAGGCTGGCGCCGCCCTCGACGGGGCCCGCGCGCTCGCCGCCGACATCGTCGACGGCTCGCCCACGTCGGTTCGCATCTCACTCGAAGTCATGGAGGAAACCCGGGGCATCCCCGACACAGTCGACGCCGTCACCTACCCCAGCACCGGCTACGACGACATCATGATGACCCACGACGCCATCGAGGGCGTGACCGCGTTCGCGCAGAAGCGCCGGCCTCAGTGGCGCAACCAGTGAGTGCCGGGTCCGGCCCCGGGTGGACCGGGGGGAGGCCGAAGGCGCGGAACAGGCCCGGATCGCCGAACACGACGATCCGGGCGATGTCGGTGGCGGTCACGGTGAGCACGACAATCCCGTAGGCCCGGTAGGCTCCGTCGGCGCCGCGCAGGTAGGCCGCTGCCGCGGGCTGCCCGTTGGCCGCGGTCGGAACCATCCGCCAGACGCCGGGTGATCCGAGGCCGGCCACGGCGGTCGCGATCGCCTCGCCGCCCGCGAACCAGGCGGCCGACGGCGGCAGCTCCAGCGTGGCGTCCCGGCGCAGCAGCTTCTCCAGCGCTGCGGCGTCGGCGTTCTCGAACGCGGCGATGTACTCGCCGAGCACTGCGCGAGCCCCGGGCTCGGCGGGCTCGGTGACCTGCTCGGCGTTCGGAGCCGCCTCCTCGAGCCGGGCCCGGGCCCGCTGCAGCATGCTCTTGACCGCGGCGGTCGAGGTGCCGAGCATCCCGGCGACCTCAGCGGCCCGGAACGCCAGCACCTCCCGCAGGATCAGCACCGCCCGCTGCCGCGGCGGCAGGTACTGCAGGCTGGCGATCAGCGCGAGCCGCAGGCTCTCCCGGGCGACGGCAATGGATGCGGGGTCAGCGGACTCCGCGGTCACCAGCGCGTCGGGAATGGGCTGCAGCCAGGCGACCTCGGATCCCGCCTCGGGAAGCTGTCCGGCCTCGCCGCCGGGGGCGCCGAGGCCGGACGGCAGCGGGCGCCCAGCGCGCCGCTGCACCGCGGTCAGGCAGGCGTTCGTGGCGATCTGGTAAAGCCAGGTCCGCACCGATGACCGGCCCTCGAACCCGGCATAGGAACGCCAGGCCCGCAGGTAGGTCTCCTGGACCAGGTCCTCCGCCTCATCCACCGAGCCGAGCATCCGGTAGCAGTGCGCCAGCAGTTCGCGCCGGAACGGCTCGGTGCGACGGGCGAACTCGGTGTCGTCCGGCGCTGCGCCTGCCTGCTGCGACATCACCACTGCCTCCAGATCACGCCGTCACGCGGCGAATCCGCCGTCCACCGTGATCGCGGTGCCGGTGATGTAGCGGCTGTCGGCGCGGGCGAGGTGGGCCACGGCCGCGGCGATGTCCTCGGCCCGGCCGTAACGGCCGAGCGCCGTGACGCTGCTCAGGAATTCGGCCCCCGGGCCGTCGGCGGGGTTCATGTCGGTGTCGATCAGGCCGCCGTGCACCACCGTGACGGTGATCCCGCGCGGGCCCAGGTCGCGGGCCAGGCCCTTGGTCAGGCCGGTCAGCGCGGACTTCGCCATGGCGTACAGCGTCAGGCCCGGTACCGGGACCCGCTCGGTCAGCGCGCTCCCGATCGTGATGATGCGCCCGCCCTCGCCCATGTGCCGGGCGCCACGGTCAGCGCCTCCAGCGGCCCGCCGGTGAAGATGCCGGCGTTGTTGACCAGGATGTCGATCCGCCCCAGCTGCTCGACGGTCTGCTCGACCGCCGCGGTGACCGCGCCGGGATCGGCGTTGTCCGCCTGCATGACCAGCGCCCGCCCGCCGTCGGCGTCGATCTGCTTGGCGACGGCCTGGGCCTTCTCCGCGTTGCTGGCGTAGGTGAGCGCGACCGCCGCGCCGTCGCGGGCCAGCCGCTGGGCGACCGCTGCCCCGATGCCGCGGCTGCCGCCGGTCACCAGGGCCACCGTGCCTGCGAGCTCTGCCATGTCCTGCTCCTGTCGTCCGGGCCGGCCTGTCCTGAAGTGCCGGCGGCGCCATCGCGGCGAAGTGCCGCCACCTAGGAAGACCCGGCCGCAAGCAGAAAGGAACCGCGGTCCCAGACCACCCGGGGCGGCGGTGGGCGATGGGCTACCGCGACGAGGAGGCGGATCGCCCGGGATCGGCGTGTTCCCGCACCCAGATCATCAGCCGCCCGCTCTCACCGGGCGCCTCGGGCTTGCGCACCTCGATGCGGTCCAGCCGGTAACGGAGCTTGCGGGGGATGGCCGCGCTGGCGGTATTCGCCTCGTCGCAGTGGATCTCGACCCGGCTCACCCCGGGCAGCGCCAGCGCGACCGAGGTGATCGCCTCGGCCGCCAGCGTGCCAAATCCCCGGCGGACCTGCCCCCCGGCTATCCAGTACCCGATCTCGGTGCTGCCGTCGCCGACCCGGCGGTGCAGCCCGATCTCCCCGACCAGCGTGCCGTGGTCGGCGGTCACGACCGAGTAGATGTAGCTGATCCCCGACTCCCACATCTCGTCGGCCTCCGCGACCCGCGCCAGCTGGCTGCTCCGGCTAGCCGCGTCCGGCGTTGCCCACGGCATCCACGGCCGCAGGTGGTCCAGGCTGGCGCCCACCGCGGCGGCGACGGCTCCCGCGTCCGCAGCCCGGATCCGGCGCAAGATGACCGCGCCGGCATCGACCCGCTCCGGCGGAAGATCGGAATTGACTGGGGGCACGCTTCACAGTTAAGCAGGCCGGACAACGGTGATCGGACGGCCTGCCCCGGGTTCCCTTGTGCGGCTCGGGGAATGTCGCAGGGCCACGGTACCGTTCGGTCATGATCGATCACATCGGTGTTCAGGTGGCTGACGTTGAGGCGTCCCTCGCTTTCTACCTGCGTACGTTCGAGCCGATCGGGATGCGTGAGGCAATGCGCATCCCGACCGGTGCCACGTTCGTGGTCGGGCTTTCCGGCCCCGACGGCGTGCCCAGCTTCTGGCTGAGCCAAGGTAGCGCCTCCGAGACCAGGGAACTGCACCTTGCCTTTCACACCGCCGACCGCAGCGCCGTGGATGCGGTCCACCAGGCCGCAGTCACGGCGGGCGCGGAGGTGCTGCACGCCCCACGTGAGTGGCCCGAGTACCACCCCGGTTATTACGGCGTATATCTGCGCGATCTTGATGGCCACAATGTGGAAGCCGTCTACCACGGGGGGTAGCAGGCACCGGGCAGCGTCCGGCAGGTGCCCGGGATGAGGCCTGCCCGGGCACCTGGCCGCTGGTCAGCCCACGAACTGCAGGATCACGGCGACTACGCCGGCGCCTGGGTTGCCAGGGGCGTGCGTGAAGCCTCCGCCCAGCACGTCAGCGGTGCCCGGGATCCGTGAGACGGACTCCACGTTGATCTTGCTGGCCCCGCCGGGCAGCGCGGCCTGGCTGAGTCGGCCTGCCGAGTAATGCACCATGAAGGACGGCCGGCCGGCGAAGCCGGGCATCGGGATCCATAGGCCGCCGTGACCGTCGGAACTGACCTGCTGCAGCGGTGAGGTGCCGAGTCCGAAGCTGCCTTGCGCCACCTTGCTCCACGAGTGGCCGTTGTAATGCAGGACGACCGTCGGCCCGCCCTCGTCCTGGGTGTTGCCGCTCCCGATGGCAAACACGCTGCTCGGCGACTGCGCGTCAATGCCCACCACGGCCGGATCGTTGAGCAGCCGCTTCGCCGGCAGCAGGCGCGCCACCGACGTGCTCGCCCACCTGTGCCCGTTCCAGTGCGCGACCTTTGTCCCGGCAAAGGCCCAGATGTCGTGGGCGGACAGCCCGCTGCCGCCTTCCAGGCCCCGGCCCGAGGCTACCCGTGACCACACGTCGCCGTTGTAGTGCCAGGCGCCCAGTCCGCTGCCGGGGACAACGGGCTGGCCGAACACCCAGACGTCGCTCGCGCTTATGACGACCGCCCCGCCGACCTGCGCCGCGAAGGATCTCTGGACGGACCAGTGGCTGCCGCTCCAGCGGAGCGCTCGCGACCTTCCCCCGCTAGCGGTGAACGCCCACACGTTGGTGGCGGACGACGCGCCGGCCGCGACAACTTCCTCGCCGTTCTGGCTGGGGAACGAGACCCGCACCCAGGACGGCCCGCTGCGCTTCCACGCGGTCGGCCGGGAGATTCCGTTGAAGGCCCACCCGCCGGTCCGGCCGACCGCGACGATCGCGGTGAAGTCGCCCAGAGCACCGCTGGGCACGCGCTTGACGATGCGCCAGGATGCGCTGGCCGGCGTCACGGCTGTCGCTGTCGCCGCGAAGGTAACCGCCAGCGCCGCGCCGGTAACAGCCAGCGCGGTGCCGACCGCCGCGCCGCGAGCCGTGTGGCTCCACCGCCGCTGCCGCTGAGCCGCCGGCCTCTGGTCCTGGTTCGCCGGGGCGTTCCGGCCTGGTGTCCTGCCTGACATGTGCCCTCCCGTGGGTACTGCGGGGTAGTCCGGGCGCGTGGTAACGCGCACCCCCTCTAAGACCCGCGAGGGGGAAGGCCGGCCTGGGATCAGTGGTTACAGATCTGTAACTATCGGATGCCTGCACCTGCGTCGCGCGAGCAGCGAATGAGCGCACGCAACGTGTGCTGCCTGGTGAAACCGAGAAGAGGGAGCCTCATGTCCGGACCGTTCATATTCATCGCCACGAACCGGCTCAGGCAGGGCCGGTTTGACGCCGAACGCCAGCGCGTGCCCGAGCTGTCCCGCTTCATCGAGGCGAATGAGCCCCGTCTGATCGCATTCAACGAGTACGTCAACGAGGACCACACGGCGGTGACGGTCGTCCAGATCCATCCGGACGCGGCCTCCATGGAATTCCACCTGGGCGTCGTCGGCGACCAGGCTCGGCAGGCCTACGCCGAGACCCTGGAGGGGACCGCGGGCATCCAGGTCTTCGGGACGCCCAGCGACGATATCTTGCGGATGCTCAGGCAGCAGGCAGGCTCTGGGGTACCGCTGACCATCAACGCGCATCACCTCGGCGGGTTCACCCGGACCCGGGAAGCCTGAGGTCGCCGGGCGGGCAGGCGGCGGTCGCGCTGTTCCACACCCAGTTCGCCGTAAGGGTAGTCGGCGGGTTGCGGGTCGCTGGCGGCGTCGAGCACAGCGGTCTCCTCCGCGGTGAGCCGCAGGTCAGCCGCGCGAAGATTGGCCTCAAGCTGCGTGACCGTGCGAGCACCGAGGATGGTCGAGGTCACCCCCGGACGGGCGGTCACCCAGGCCAGGGCGATCTCGGCCATCGACACACCACGTTCGCTGGCCACCTTCTGCACCGCGTCGATGACCTCCCAGGCGCGCGGCGTGCCCCGCCGGCCGTAGGCCTCCATGCCGCGGTCTGGGTCCTCGCCCAGGCGGGTAGCACCAGACGGGCGCTCAGCGCGCTTGTACTTCCCCGACAGCCAGCCGCCGCCGAGCGGGCTCCAGGGCAGCAGCCCCAGCCCCGCATCCGCCGCGGCCGGCACTATCTCCCACTCGATCTCACGCACCAGCAGGCTGTACTGCGGCTGCAGTGTGACCGGCTCGGCAACGTTCAGCGCGCGGGCCAGGTGCATGAGCTTCGTCAGCTGCCAGCCGGTGAAGTTAGACAGCCCGTAGTACCGGACCTGGCCGGCCCGGATGAAACCGTCGAGCGTGCGCAGCGTCTCCTCCACCGGCGTCAGCGGATCAAACGCATGGAGCTGATACAGATCGACGGCCTCGACCCCCAGGCGGCGCAACGACGCCTCGAGCGCGCGGGTCAGGTGCCGGGCTGAATTCCCGCTGCCGTTCGGGGAATTATCCAGTCCGAAGCGGCCCTTCGTGGCCAGCACCACCGGCTCAGTGACCGCGGCCGGACGGCTGGCGAGCCACCGGCCGATGATCTCCTCCGACATCCCGCCGCCGTACACATCGGCCGTGTCAACCAGCGTGCCTCCCGCCTCGGCAAAGCGGTCGAGCTGCCGGTGTGCGACCGGCTCGTCCGTCTCCGCGCCGAACGTCATGGTGCCCAGGCCAAGGCTCGACACCACGCAGCCGCTATGCCCCAGAGTGCGAAATTCCATACTTCAAACCTATGCCGCCAACGCCCGCAACTGCCTCGGCCCGGCCGGAGACCTGCGGCCAGCGGGCGCGTGGCTCAGCGGGGGTCGGCGCGGACGGGGCGGCCGGGCAGGGCGCCGGCCACGATGTCCCCGTCGCGTACCACGAAGCCGCCGTTGACCAGGACGTGCCGGATGCCGGCCGACGGGCGGGTGCTGTCGGTATAGCTGGCCTGGTCGCTGACCGTGGCCGGGTCGAGGACGACGATGTCGGCGTCGCTGCCGGGCTGCAGCCGGCCCTTGCGGCCCATGGCCGGCACGCGGTCCTGCAGCAGCCGGGCCGGCCCCAGGCTGCACTTGCTCAGCGCCTCGGCCAGGCTGAGCGGCCCGCCGTCGCGGGTGAGCAGGCGCAGCGCTCGCGAGAACGTCCCGGCGGTCCGCGGATGCGTGATCGCGGCCCCGGGCAGCGGCCAGGTCAGCGGGTCGGGCGCCGGCCCGGCCCAGGTCAGCGGCATGGCGTCGCTGGCCACGACCGCGTTAGGAAAGGTAAGCGACCGCATCAGCAGCTTGCGGTCGGCCGGGTCGTCCTCGTCTAGCAGCTCGATGATCGCCAGCCCGCCGGGATCGGCCTGCCTCAGCTCGCGCAGCCGGGCCTCGCTGGCGACCCGCTCGCCGGTCGGCGCGTAGGTGAGCGACGACGGCGAAAGCCCGCGCTCGCCGAGCCGCTCTGGTGCCAGGAACGCGGCGCCGATGCCGGTCATGCCGGACCCGTACGGGTAGGCCTCGGTCGTGACGCGCGCTCCCGCGGCCTGCGCCCGGCCGACCAGGCTGAGGACCCGGTCGATGTGCCGCTGCGAGGTGCTGTTGACGTGGCAGTAGTGCATGTGAGCGCCGGTCTCGCCGGCGGCGCGGACGATCTCCTCCGCGCCGTCGATGACGGCCTGCGGGACCATCTCGATCAGGTCCCGCGCGTGCGTGAAGGCCGGCACGCCGGCTTCCGCGGCCAGGCCGGCCACCTGCAGGTACTCGCCCGGGCCGGTGCCCGGCGCGTACCCGACGAGCACGCCGATGCCCAGTGCTCCGTCGGCCAGGTCGGCCGACAGCCGTCCCAGCAGAGCGGTGATCTCCGCGGCCGCGGCGGGCCGCTGCCAGGCCGGGCTCGCGATGTTGGACAGGAACGTGCCCAGCGTGCCGTCCAGCGCGATCCCGGCGACGGCCTCCATCCGGGCCAGCGCCCACGACGTCGCGAAACCGTAGTTGACCGGCCGGCCTCCGGCCGCGGCGCTCCGGTAGGCGGCGGCCACCGGGGTCACGCCGGCTTCCAGCTCCAGCGCGGTGGTGACACCGTCCAGGGCCTGCAGCCGCAGGCCGGCGATATCGTTCACATGGCTGTGCAGGTCGACGAACCCGGCGGTCACCACCAGGTCTGCGACGTCGAGCTCGGCCCGCCCGGGGGGCAGCCCGCTTCCGATCTCCGCGACCCGGTCCCGCGTTACGGCGACGTCCCGCACGGCGTCCAGGCCGGACTCGGGGTCGATCACGCGGCCGCCGCGCAGCACGAGGTCCCAGTCGCTCACGGGCTACCTCCGTCGGGGTTCGGGGTGGCGGGATTCCCGTGGGTCGAGACTATGAGCCCTCGGAGAATACGTAACGGGCGGCCAGCGCTCGTTGGCCGGCCCGGTGGCTGCCGGCCGACTGCCGGCCGGCTGCCGGCTTTCTGCCGGTCACCCGTGGCTGCCAGGCTGAAGCCCATGCCGATGGCCGGGTCGTTGCGCACGGAGAGGAGGGCCCGCCGGGGGGAGCGGTTCACGGCCCTGATGGCCGCGATTGTGCCCAGGCTCCCGTTCGGCTTGGCCCGGATCGTCGCCCCGAACATGCTCGGGTTCGCGGTGATCAGCGCCGTCAGCTTCACCCTCGACCTCTCGCTGCTGATCGCCTGGCACGGCGGGCTGCGCTGGCCGCTGCCGGTGAGCGTCGCCCTGGCCTACCTGGCCGGCGCCGGGCTGGCTTACCTGCTCAACCGCTCGCTGAACTTCCGCTCCCACGGCGCGGTGGGACCGCAGGTCCGCGTGTACGCGGTCGTCGTCACCGTCAACTACCTTGCCTGGATCCTCGGCATCGGCGCTGGACTGCCAGCCCTCGGCGTCGACTACCGCCTCGCCCGGATCATCGCGGGTGCCTGCGAGTCCGTGTACATGTACGCCGCCATGCGCTGGCTGGTCTTCCGCGACGCCCCGGGCAGCCAGGTTCCCTGGCATCCGACGCCCACGACGGCCCCGCCGGACCGCGACCGAACCTGTCGCGTGCCGCCCGCCGAATCCCCGTGATGGGCCATCATCAGCTCCAGGCGACACCGCAGCCAGGCGGCGAGCCTGCGCACCCGGATCGCCGCCGCACACGGCCGGACGTTCGCGCTGACCGGCGATCAGGTCCATGCCTTCCCGCTGCCCTCACAGCTGCAGGTTCCCGAGGTATACCAAAAATTTTTTCGATAGATCCTCGGAAAGCTTCCTGGAGTCGGCTGTTTTGTCGGTAGGGGCCGATAGCGTGGTCATAGACCAAGGATCACCGGCCGCCCGCGCGGAGGAGGTGAACCCGATGCCCGCCCCGATCCCCGAGCCCGGACCGGACGAGCCGCCCGTCGGCGCCCGCGGCCCGGACGAAGATCCGCAGGCCCCTGACGGCCCAGGAGCTGGACAGGATGCCCGGGATGGCTGGGGCGGGCCCGGGTGGGCGTGGGTGCCGGGCAGCGCGGACACCGGCCCGGTGCCGCGGTGTGAGCGGCCCGGCCCGCAGCCGGCCGGCCCGGGCCCGGACGGGTTGCCGGCGGGGCTGGATTACGCGGCGCTGGTGGCGGCGCTGGCGGCGTCCGGCGCGCTGGACA
>WNFM01349163.1_pt1 | contig 16767 bp, 17 predicted proteins | sample 5400271 | NCBI WGS metagenome assembly WNFM01 (sample SAMN13153352, study PRJNA577476) | soil metagenome | isolation source: 60 cm saprolite on Douglas fir-dominated hillslope | place: USA:California | collected 2013-09-17
CCTCCCGAATCGCCAAATCCATGCACTATGATGTGTCGGTCATGTCCCCGAACACCCGTCGGTGATGTCCCCGGGCTAAACATCAAGCCCGGCCATGACGGGAAGTAATTCGCCCATGGACACAACCACAGCCCTCCCCGACATCCCCCTTCCCCCCGGCATCCGCTCGCGCTTCGTCGACGGCATCAACGGCCTCTCCATGCATGTGCTGGAGGCCGGCTTCGAGACGCGCGGCCGGCCCTGCGTGCTGCTGCTGCACGGATTTCCCGAACTCGCCTTCAGCTGGCGCAAGGTGATGCCGGCGCTGGCGGAGGCCGGCTATCACGTGATCGCGCCGGACCAGCGTGGCTATGGCCGCACCACTGGCTGGGATGCGAATTATGACGGCGACCTCAATTCGTTCCGGCTGCTCAACCTCGTGCGCGACGCGCTGGGGCTGGTGTCGGCGTTCGGCTATCGCTCGGTCGATGCGGTGATCGGACATGATTTTGGCTCCTCGGTCGCCGCGTGGTGCGCGCTGGTGCGGCCCGACGTGTTTCGATCGGTTGCGCTGATGAGTGCGCCGTTCGCAGGGCCCCCACCATTGCCGTTCAATACGGCCGATGTGCCCCCAAGGCCGAAACAAGACGATCCCGTGCATCGCGAGCTGGCGGCGCTGCCGCGGCCGCGCAAGCATTATCAATGGTACTACTCGACGCGCGAGGCCAACGCCGACATGCACCGCGCCCCGCAGGGCGTGCAGGATTTCCTGCGCGCCTACTACCATCACAAGAGCGCGGACTGGCAAGACAACAAGCCCTATCCGCTCAAATCATGGTCCGCAAATGAGCTCGCAAAACTGCCGACCTATTACGTGATGGATCTTGCCAAGAACATGGCCGAGACGGTCGCGGAGGAAATGCCGTCAGCGGAGGAAATCGCCGCCAACAAATGGCTGCCCGACCGCGAACTCGCCTTCTACAGCGCCGAATATACGCGCACCGGATTCCAGGGGGGCTTGCAATGGTATCGCTGCGGCACCTCGGGCGCGTTCACGGCCGAACTCCAGACTTATTCCGGCCGCACCATCGACGTGCCGTCCTGCTTCATCTCGGGCAAGCAGGACTGGGGCACCTATCAACGCCCCGGCGTGTTCGAGACGATGCAGGCAAGCGCCTGCACGCGCATGATTGGTTGCCATCTGGTCGAAGGCGCCGGCCACTGGGTGCAGCAGGAGCAGCCGGAAGCGGTCAGTCACTTGCTGTTGCAATTTGTGAAGCAGGCCAGCGAAGGCAAGATCGGTTAAGTTCATCATCGGTTCATTATCAGTCTGACATCATGCCAAGGTTGTCGCAGGAACCATCTTTCGATGGCCGAGTTGCCGAATACGGGCAAAATGCGCACTGCAGCATCGAATTGGAGGAGAGAAAATGGACAAGAAGATCGCTGGACTTTTGGGAGCGGTGGCGGCGCTCGGGGCATTCAATGCCGCGGAGGCCGCGCCGACCCCTAGTCCGGCTCCAACCGACGTTTTGCGGGCGAATTCCTTCGCCGACCTTCTCGAGCCGATCCCGAACGCGGCTTCGCTGCTGCAGGCGATCGATGAATCCGCGCCGGCCCCGTCGGCGAACGAAAACGTTCAGCTTGCCCAGTTCTACCATCACCATCATCATCACCACCACAACGGATATGGCCGATATTATGGGTATGATGAGGCGCCCCGCGTCATCATCGTGCCTCGCCGATACCGTCATCACCATCACCACCATCATCACCATCATCACAGCTTCTATCGCCGCGACTATTGAGGTCGCGCGAAGTGATGACGATAAAACAGGACCTCGCGGTCCTGTTTTTTTTGTGGACTCCACGACGTCGTCCCCGCAAAAGCGGGGACCCATAACCACAGGGTTTAGTTGTTGCGGCAAAGTCGTCAAACACCGTTTCTCAATACGGACGCCGCGGCGTATGGGTCCCTGCTTTCGCAGGCACGACGATGATAGGGCTGCGCTTTCGCTCGAAAGCGAGTTATTCCTCGCGCGCCTTCTCCTTCGCCGCGCGATGGAGATGCCGATAGGTGCCGTCGAACACGGTGTCGGTCGAAGAGGTCCATTCGGTCCCGGCCGACAGCGTCGGCCGGCTGTTATAGATGCGCCGCGCCTGCAATTCGCGCTCGGCCGCTTCCTCCTCGTCCATCCTCTCGAGTTCGAAGGGGGCTTCCTCGGGGATCACGATGATCTGCGCGAACGGCTCGTTCGGCCGGAAAATATGGGTGCGGCCCTCGGCCGGTGCCTTGAACACGCAAAAGAACATCATCGGCCACCAGTTGCGTATCAGCGCCGGCACCGCGATCGGCACGGTGTCGGTACGGTCGGTATAGAACCGCGGGTGCGGCTCGGTCCTGATCGCCATGCCCTTTTCGACCTTGAGATCGAGCAGGATCTGGTAGGTGTAAAAATGGTCGCCAAAATTCCGGAACGGCGGCCACTGCACGCCGCCGTCCGGCGGCGGTCCCCAATCTCCCTCCATGATCAAACGGCCGTCCTTGGTGCTGACATGCAGCTCGTTGTCGTAGGGATAAAACAATTCGATCCCGTATTGCGCGCCCTCCGAAAACGGAACGCAGTGCCACACCTGTTCGCGTGAACCATCAGCGCGAGGCTCGCGCTTGCCGGCCCATCCGGGAATCTCGAGCTTGGTTCGGCGCGGCGCCAGCCGCGGATCGTTCAAGCGGTATTTGACCTTGTCCATGGGATCTCCCGATTGATGTTCCCTTCCGATTAAGAGCTCGAACGGAGCCCGGCCGCAACGGTTCCAAGTCGCGAGATCAGGTGTTCACGGGAAGCTGTCCACCTTCCCTAGGGCCAGAGAATTGACCCCGCCCATTCGAACCTCTATATCCTTAGAACCATTCTAAATTAGGACGGTTCTAAATGAAGAATTTCGCCGATTTGACCGAGCGCGAAGTGCTGGCGGTTGCGATCTCCGCGGAGGAGGAAGACAGCCGCATCTACATGACCTTCGCGGAAGATCTCGCGGAGCGTTATCCGGAATCGGCCAAGCTATTCGAGGAGATGGCGGAGGAGGAAAAAGGCCATCGCCATATGCTGCTGGAAATGTACGAAAAGCGTTTCGGCCCAAATCTGCCGCCCATTCGGCGAGATAACGTCAAGGGCTTTTTGCGCCGCCGCCCGATCTGGCTGACCAAGAACCTCTCCCTCGACACCATCCGCAAGGAAGTCGGGACCATGGAGTTCGAGGCCGAGCGGTTTTATGTCAAGGCCGCCGAACAGACCCAGGATGTCGGGGTCCGAAGGCTGCTCGGCGATCTCGCGGACGCCGAAAAAGATCATGAAAAAGTTGCGGCCAAGCTGACCGACGAAATCCTCAGCCCGGACGTGCGCGAGGAGGAAGACAAAACGCGCCGGCGCGTGTTCGTGCTGCAATATGTGCAGCCCGGCCTCGCCGGATTGATGGACGGCTCGGTATCGACGCTGGCGCCGCTGTTTGCCGCCGCCTTTGCGACCCATCAGAACTGGCAGACCTTCCTGGTAGGATTGGCCGCCTCGATCGGCGCCGGCATCAGCATGGGTTTTGCGGAAGCGCTGTCCGACGATGGATCGCTGACCGGACGCGGTTCGCCCTGGCTGCGCGGAGCGGCCAGCGGCGTGATGACGGCGCTCGGCGGCCTCGGCCACTCCATGCCGTATCTGGTTCCGGATTCATGGCACAACGCATTCTGGATCGCGACTGCGATGGCGGGCATCGTGGTGTTCTTCGAATTGTGGGCCATCGCCTATATCCGCGCGCGATACATGGATACGCCGTTCCTGCAGGCGGTGTTCCAGATCGTGCTCGGCGGCGTCATCGTGCTTGCGGTCGGCATTTTGATCGGCGCGGCCTAGACGGGCGAAGCAAGTGATGATGAGACGTTGCTTCAGGCCGGGCTGCCGGCATCGCCTGTTCTGGCTAGCCGGCGCGGCCGTCTCGGCCGTGCTGGCGCGACCGGCAAAAGCCACTGATGAAATCCAGGTCTATAACGCCGCCATTGCCGCCGTCGGCCAATTCACGATCCAGCAGCACCTCAACTACACCGCGATCGGGCTCAAGGACCAGCCGTTTCCGGGGGGTCTCGTCTCCAACCACGCCATCAACGGGACGCCGGAATTCGCTTATGGCGTGACCGACTGGTGGGAAGTCGGGCTCTATCTGCCCTTCGCGATCCAGGATCAGCAGTTCCTCTCGAACTCCTTCAAGCTGCGCACCCTGTTCGTCTCGCCCAACGCCGATCAGCGCAATTTTTTCTTCGGCGTCAATTTCGAGTTCAGCAACACCACACCGAAATTCGCGCAGACGAGATTTGCACTCGAAATCCGGCCCATCATTGGTGTGCGCAATGCGGACTATGAATTCATCGTCAACCCGATCGTGGACGTCGGCTTCGGAAGATATGGCGAGGCGGACTTTGCGCCCGCGGTACGCGTGGCGCGAAGGCTCGACAAGGATCTGTTCGTGGGTCTCGAATATTATGCGGATTTTGGCAAAATAGGCGACTTCCCAAAGCTTCCCGACCAACAACACACTTTGTTCGCCGTAACCGATTTCAAGCTCGGTGTGCTGGACGTGGATTTCGGCGTTGGTTTCGGATTGACGCCGGCATCCGATCGCCTCGTGATCAAGACGATTTTGGGATACGCGTTTCCGGTGCCCGGGAGCAATTCGAACGTACAGACGACCACATCCGGTCCGGTCAACCCGATGGCACGCGCTTCCGCGCGGGTCTTTCAACCCTGACGAAAAGATGCATGCCTAGAGCATGATCCGGAAAAGTGGGTACCGGTTTCCCGAAAAGATCATGCGCAAACAAAAAGATAGAGCGCGATGACGATTCGAAGAAAAGTCATCACGCTCTAGCCGCGTCACGCGCGTCGGCATTCTTATCGGAGCGGCGTAGACCGTGATTTTGCAACGGGGTTCGTCGTTGACCAGTTCTAAATCCGTCAATTTTGTTTCCTGCTATGGAATAATGCAGGCAACGACCTGATCGTTGTGATGATGATAACGTTCCGGCCAAGGGAATCTGATGACTGATCGTTCGCAATACGGGACCACCGCCAAGGTGTTCCACTGGCTCATCGTAGCGCTTCTCCTCGTCCAATATCTGATCGGCTGGCTGATGCCCGACATTCATCGCGGCATGAAACCCGGCGTCGCCATGGCATTCCATGTCTCGATCGGGACGACCATCCTTGTACTCATCGTTTTGCGGCTGGCATGGCGGCTTACCCATCCCGTCGCCCCCGAGAGTTCGCTTCCCTCCTGGCAGCGGCTGTGTTCGGAAGCCGCGCATTGGCTGCTCTATGCCCTGGTGTTGGCGACCACCGTAACCGGCTGGCTGTTTGCATCGTTTCGCGGCTGGTCGATGGAATTCTTTTTCCTGGCGCCGATGCCGATGCTGGCCTCGGAAAACCCCGCGGCCGGGAAGACGATCGACGGCTTGCACCAGGCGATGGAATGGACCCTGCTGGTGGTGATCGGCATCCATGTCGCGGCGGCGCTCGCCCATCTCTTCATTTATCGCGACCGCATCATGCAGCGGATGCTGCCGGGATCGCTGTTCTCACAGCAATAGCGGTCTAGCGGCCGTCGTCGGAACCGGGCATCATCTCCGCGCTCACAAACCAACGAGTTCAGGAGAAAAGCCTTGGCTAAATCGCAATGGAGCTTCAAGAGCGCGACCGAACTATCGGGAGCGCTCAAAGCAAAGCAAGTCTCTGCCACGGAACTCGCGCAGGACGCGATCGGCCGCATCGAGCGCCACGACGGCAAGATCAATGCGGTTTGCGTGCGCGATTTTTCCCGCGCGCTCGAAGCCGCCCGCGCCGCCGACGCGGCGCGCGCGCGCGGCGAGACCAAGCCGCTGCTCGGTATTCCCCTAACGGTGAAGGAATCCTACAACGTCGCGGGGCTGCCGACGACCTGGGGCTTTCCGGCGCAGAAGGATTTTATCCCGCCGGAAGACGCGCTGTCGATAGCGCGCGTCAAGGAAGCCGGCGGCATTATCCTCGGCAAGACCAACGTTCCCCTCGGGCTCGGCGACTGGCAGAGCTATAACGAAATCTACGGCACCACCAATAATCCGTTCGACCTCGGCCGCACGCCGGGTGGCTCCTCCGGCGGATCGTCGGCGGCGCTGGCGGCGGGTTACGGGCCACTATCGCTTGGCTCTGACATCGGCGGCTCGCTGCGCGTGCCGGCCTTCCATTGCGGCGTCTATGCCCATAAGCCGACCTTCGCCCTGGCGCCCTCGCGCGGTCACCTCCCGCCGCCGTTCCCGCCGCTGCCGCTCGACCGGGATCTCTCCGTCATCGGCCCGATGGCGCGCTCGGCCGCCGACCTTTCGCTGTTGCTCGACGTTGTTGCGGGGCCCGATCCGCTGGAAGCCGGCAAGGCTTACAAGCTTGCGCTGCCGCCGTCGCGCCATAGCGAATTGAAGAATTTCCGCGTGCTGCTGATCGACACCGATCCGGTGATGCCGACCGACAAAAACGTGCGCGGCGGAATCGAAAAACTTGCCGCCAATCTCGGCAAGGCCGGCGTCAGTATCGAGCGCCACAGTCGATTGCTGCCCGATTTTGCCGCTTCGTCGCGGCTTTATATGCGGATGCTGATGTCGTTCCTCGGTGCATCCTTCCTGCCGGAGAACTATGCGGGCGCGGTAGCCGCAGCGGCGCAGCTCGCTCCTGACGATGTGAGTCTGGCGGCGGAGCGCCTGCGCGGCATCGCGCTCAGCCACCGCGACTGGGTGATGGCCGACACCGGACGCGCCCGGCTCAGAGCGCAGTGGCGCGAATTGTTCAGGAGTTTCGATGCGGTGATCTGTCCTTTGATGCCGACGCCGGCCTATCCGCACGATCATTCGGCCGAGCAGGAAGCCCGCCGCGTCAACATCGACGGCAAGGACTACGTCTATCCAGACCAATTGGCATGGCCCGGCATCGCCACGCTGCCCGGCCTGCCGGCCACCGCCATCCCGATCGGCCTTTCGCCGGAAGGATTGCCGGTCGGCGTGCAGATCGTCGGCCCCTGGCTGGAAGACCGCACGCCGCTTAAACTGGCCGAGCTGATCGAGCGCGAATTCGGCGGTTTTGTTGCGCCTCCGATGTTTGATGATTAAAAGCCGCATCAATGATGTTAGACCGTCATTGCGAGCCAACGGGTCGGCGCAAAGCGCCGCCCGATGACAGGCTCCGCGAAGCAATCCATGCCTCCGCAAAGAAAGCTGGATTGCTTCGTCGCGGAGCCTGTCATCGGGCGCGCGTTCGCGCGACCCGTTGGCTCTTCGCAATGACGGGTGAGGGTGAACCATGGGAGGAAAACAATGAGAAACGACCTCGCTGAACTGACGAGTCTCAATCGCGATTACGTCAATTCCGTTCAGAACTCCGACATGAAACGTTTCGACGAAATTCTCGCCGACGACTTCTATTGTTCCAATCCCGACAAGTCGCTGGTCGACCGCGTCGGCTTTCTTAAGCAGACCGCGCTGCCGGTGGCCATCAAAAATCTCGAAGCGCATGAGGTCAAGATTCGCGTGATGGGCGATTTTGCGATCATCCATGCAGCCACAAGCTACACGACCTCGGACGGGAAACAGGCCTCGGGGCGCTATACTGACTGCTGGGCCCGACAGAACGGACGCTGGCTCGCCGTGTCGGCGCATGTGTCGCGGTGAGATAACTCGTCATTGCCCGGCTTGACCCGGCAATCCATCGCCTTGGAAGAGCGCTTCTTGCGAAGATAGATCGATGCGCGAGTCAGGCCCGCGCATGACAACCTAGGTACGCCTCACGCATCAAAAACAATGACGCTGCGCACGGTCTTGCCGGCCTTCATCGCGGCAAAGCCTTCATTGATCTCCGACAGTTTTAACTTCGCCGAGATCCAGTCCTCCAGGTGCAATTTACCGCGCATGTAAAATTCCACCAGCCGCGGCATGTCGACGCGGAAATGGTTTGAGCCCATCGACGAGCCCTGGATCTTGCGTTCGCGCAGGAAGTCAAAACCGTGCAGCTCGATCTTCTGGCCGAACGGAATCATGCCGACGATGGTCGCGGTGCCGCCGGGCGCCAGCATTGCAAACGCCTGCTCCGCGGTTTCCTTGCGCCCCAACACCTCGAACGAATGATGCACCCCGCCATTGGTAAGCTCGCGCACCTGCTGCACCACGTCGCCGTTTTGGGGATCGACAATGTCGGTGGCGCCCAGTTTGGTCGCCAATTGAAGTTTTGCCGGATTGGTATCGACCGCGATGATGCGGCCGGCGCCGGCGATCTGCGCACCATTGATCGCGGCCATGCCGACGCCGCCGCAGCCGATCACCACGACGTTCTCGCCGGGCGAGACCTTTGCGGTATTCACGACCGCGCCGTAGCCGGTGATGACACCGCAGCCGATCAGCGCCGCCAGATCGAGCGGCATGTCCTTGCGGATTTTGACGATGGCGTTTTCGTGCACCAGCATCTGCTCGGCGAAGGACGACAGATTGAGAAACTGATTCAATTTCTCCGATCGCGCCCATGACAGCCGGTTGGAGGCGCCCGGCAGCATCTTCACGGTCGTATCCGTGCACAGCACCGTCCGCCCGGTCGTGCAATTGTCGCAGGTGCCGCAGAACACCGAGAGGCAGGTGACGACGTGGTCGCCCGGCTTCACGTAGTTGACGTCGGAGCCGACCTTCTCGACGACACCGGCGGACTCGTGGCCGAGCACCGCGGGCAGCGGATGCGGATAAAGCCCTTCCATGAAGTGCAAATCGGAGTGGCAGAGCCCGGCGACCGCGGTGCGGATCAGGACCTCGCGCGGCCCCGGATTCGGCAGGCTGACGTCCTCGATCATCAGCGGCTTGTTGACTTCATGCAGGACGGCGGCCTTCATCGGATACTCCCTCAATTTCTGTTATTTTTTAAAGACCAACGTAACGCTCGCCGATAGCCTACGCTTCGATGAGCAATTCGCCAACCTCAGTCATGCCGACGGCGCGCTCGCCGAGCAGATGGCCGGTGACGGCGCGCTGCCCCGAATTTTCCGTGAGCCGGAACGGATCGCTTGCCAAGACCCGGTGATCGATCACCATGCGCGACAGCAGCAGCCTTCGCGCATCGCCGCGCATCTCGTGGATGCGCCCGCCCTCCCAGGCCAACGCCACGGCGCTGGCGACATGATAGAGAAGACTGGTGGCGCGCCGCGCTTCGGCTTCGTTGTCGCTGCGTGCGGCCACCTCGCGGGCAAAGCCGACGGCGCGGTCGGTGAGATCGCGCAAGCGATTGCGCCAGGCCTGCGGCACATTGGCGCTGTCGTCGAGGCGGGCGTGCAGGTCGGCGGCGAGCGCGGCATCGGCGCCATGGCGGCCGACCGCGCGTTGCAGCGCATCGATCGCGACAATATTGCCGGTGCCTTCCCAGATCGAGCCGAGATGGGCGTCGCGCAATAGCCTCGCGGTAGCAAATTCCTCGATGTAGCCGATGCCGCCGCGCATCTCCAGCGCATCGCCGCAGACTTTTCGTGCATCGCGGGTGGCGCGGAATTTCAGAGTTGGCGTCAAAATGCGCAGCAATGCCGCCGCGTCCTGGCTGCCGGCCTCGGCGCGGTCCAGCGCGTCGGCGGTTAAAAAACTCATCGACAGTGCCTGTTCGGTGGCGAGCATGATCTTCATCAATTGCCGTCGCGCCAGCGGCAGGTCGATGATGCGGCTTCCGAACACGACGCGATTTCGCGCCACCGTCATCGCATCATGATGCGCACGCCGCATCAGCGCGGTGGATTTGACGCCATTGGAGAGCCGCGACGAATTGACCATTTCGGCCATTTGGACAAAACCGCGATCGAGCTTTCCGACCGCGTAGGCGACAGCGCCTTCCAGCTTGATCTCGCCCGATGCCATCGAGCGGGTGCCGAGTTTGTCCTTAAGACGCACGATCCGGTAGTGATTTTGCGAGCCATCGTCGAGCCGGCGCGGCATCAGAAACAGACCGACGCCGCGCGTGCCGCCGACTGCGCCTTCCGGCCGCGCCAGCAGCATCACGACTTCTGCATCCGCATTGGAGCAGAACCATTTTTCGCCATGGAGCCGCCAATGATCGCCGTCCTGTACCGCTGTGGTGGTGAGCTTGCCGACGTCGGAGCAGCCTTCCTTTTCGGTCATGAACTGGCCGCCCTGAGTCAATTTGCTCATGTCGGTTTGGGTCAATCCGTCCAGATATTTCGCCTTCAACGCCTCGCTGCCGAAATTCGCAAGCAGTTTTGCGCAGCCGTCGGTGACGTTGATTGGGCAACCCAGGCCGAACTCGGCCTGATTGAAAAGGAATGTGAAGGCATGCTTGGCCACAACAGGATATTTGTCCGGCCACCCCATGATGCCCTTGCGCAGCGACATCGCGTGAATGCCGAATTCACCGAAGGCTGCGCGCTCGAGTTCGCGATAGGCCGGATGATACTCGATCCACTGCACGTCGCGGCCAAAGCGGTCGCGCTGATGCAGCACCGGCACGTGCCGGTCGGCCAACCGCGCGCATTCGTCGAGATGGCCGCCGGCGAGCGCGCCGAGGCGGTCGAGATGCGGCTCGATATGACGAAACAGCGCCTCGGGCAGATGGATGCGAAGCAAATCTGCTAGCGTCGGATCGGCACGGTAGAAATTCATTCCCGACGTATCCGGCGCGAGCAATCCTCCCTGGTCGGCTGAAGTCACGTCGTTTTGCTTGGCTCGTTGTCGCATTTGCAACCCTTGTTCGTTCCGTCCCGCGTTTTAGATGATATAGATCATGTCAGGATAGATCAGGCGATAAGCCGTCAAAGACAAAATCAGAGGGAATAAGAGGGAGCCTTATGGCGGACCAATATCGCATCGTCGGCGCCGAGATGTCGCCCTATTCGGTCAAGGTGCGCTCCTATTTTCGCTACAAAGCCATTCCCCATCAATGGGTCTTGCGCAATGCGGCAAGCCAGGCGGAATACGAGAAATACGCCAAGGTGCCGATCATACCGCTGGTGGTTACGCCCGAGGGCGTTGGCATTCAAGATTCCACCCCGATCATCGAGCGTATCGAAAAGCTGTATCCGGAGCCGTCGATCCATCCCGATGATCCCACAGCCGACTTTATTTCTGCACTCATCGAGGAATTCGGCGACGAGTGGGGCAATAAATGGATGTTCCACTATCGCTGGGCGCGCGACGTCGACCAGATCAGCGCTGCCGGACGCATCGCGCGGATGCGCGGCCCCAAGGCCGGCGAGCAGGAATGTGCGGCGTTCGCCGGCCAGGTGCGCGCCCGCATGGTGGATCGGGTCTGGTTCGTCGGCTCCAACGCCGTGACTGCGCCGCAGATCGAGGCGGGTTTTGTCGATATGCTGGGATTGCTGGAAAGCCATCTGGCTCAGAGGCCTTATCTTTTCGGCGCCCGGCCCGCCCTCGCTGACTTTGGCCTTTGGGGGCAGATCTACCAAATGTGGACTGATCCTACCGGCGGCGCCATCATCGGCGGCGGCGCGCCGCACGTGCTCGACTGGGTACACCGCATGCTGTGGCCTAGGCCTGAGGGTGCATTCGAATCCTGGCCCACGCTGGAGCCGACCTTGATGCCGATCCTCACAAAACAGGTCGGCGCGCAATTCATACCCTGGACCTGCGCCAACGAGAAGGCGCTGGCCGAAGCGACGGCAGAATTCAGCGTCAACCTCGCAGACAAAACCTGGACGCAAAAACCGCAAAAATATCACGCGCGATCGCTCGGCATGCTGCGCGCCAAATACGCTGATGTCGCGGACAAAGCCGCGCTCGATCCGGTCTTGGAGGCCGCGGGCTGCCTTGCCGGATTGCGCGGCTAAAGACGCCGTTCCAACAAGAAGGAAAACGCTCATGGAGATACCGAAATATAAAATCGCCCTGATCGTCGGCGTAGGCTCAGGCCTCAGCGCGTCGCTGGCGCGGCTATTTTCCCGCGAAGGCCTCCGCGTCGCGCTGGCGGCGCGCCAGATCGAAAGGCTCGGCGCGCTCTGCACCGAGACCGGGGCCAAGGCCTTCGCCTGCGATGCCACCAAGCCCGATGAGGTCGAGCGCCTGTTTGGCCTCGTTGAACGCGAGATCGGTGTGCCTGACGTCGTCGTCTACAACGCCAGCGGCAGGGCGCGCGGCCCGTTCACTGACCTCGTGCCCGCGGATGTCGCGCAAGCCATCGCGGTGAGCGCATTCGGCGGCTTTCTGGTGGCCCAGCAGGCGGCGACGCGGATGCTGCCCAACAAGCACGGCGCGATCCTGTTCACCGGCGCGTCCGCCAGCGTCAAGGGCTATGCGCAATCCGCACCGTTCGCGATGGGCAAGTTCGCGCTGCGCGGTCTCGCCCAAAGCATGGCGCGCGAATTGTCCCCGCAGGGCATTCACATCGCGCATTTCGTCATCGACGGCGGCATTCGCAGCGCCGCGCGCTCCGAGCCGGCGGAGCGCCCGGACTCGATGCTCGATCCCGACGCGATTGCTTTCAGCTACTGGAACGTGCTGCAGCAGCCGCGCAGCGCCTGGACCTGGGAAATGGAATTGCGGCCCTGGATCGAAAAGTTTTGAGTTAACGAAGCCAACAAGGATACAGCGATATGGACGCGAAAACGCCGAGCACCGAAACCACCATCGACACCGGGACGAACGAACTCTTGTGCGCGATCCGCGATCGCGTCGCCATCATCACGCTCAACCGGCCGGAGGCACGCAATTCGCTGTCCGACCATCTGACGCCGGCGCTGCGCACCATGATCAGGACCTGCGGCGAAAACCCCGATGTCGGCGTGCTCCTGATCACCGGCGCCGGCACCGCCTTCTGCTCGGGCGGCGACGTCAAGGGCATGGGCGCCAACCGCGACAAGAAAAAGCAGGACATGTCCTATGACGAGAAGGTCGCCGACCTGCAGGAGCGACAACGCTTGTTGACCGGCGCGCTGGCCTCGGTGCGCAAGCCGACGATTGCGGCGTTGCCCGGCCCTGCGGCCGGCGCGGGCCTCGCCATCGCGATGGCCTGCGACATCCGGATCGCCGCCGAATCGGCCTTCGTTTCGACCGGCTACTTACGGGTCGGACTGAGCGGCGATTATGGCATCGCGTGGCTGTTGACGCGCCTGGTCGGCACCGCGCGGGCGCGGGAATTGATGTTCACGGCGGAGAAAGTCGACGCCAAGAGATGCGAGGCAATCGGGCTCTTCAACCGCGTCGTGCCGGACGCCAAACTTCAGGAAGAAGCCTTTGCGCTGGCCAAATCAATGGCCGAAGGGCCGACGATTGCGCTGCGCTACATGAAGGACAATCTCGACGAAGCCCTGTCGTTCGATTTCGCCACCGCGCGCGACCATGAGGCCGAGCGCCTGGTGCGTACCGCGATGACGGCCGATCACCGCGAGGCGGTGCAGGCCTTTATTGAAAAGCGCAAGGCAGTATTCACGGGGAAATAGAGAATTTCGGGCAACATCTTCGCCCGCGGTTCAGGCCGCCGCTTCCGCGCGCGCGTTGCGCCGGATCGCCTGCGGCGGCTGTCCGAAGGCGCGCAGGAAGGCGCGGCGCATGCGGTCGCGATCGGCAAAACCGGTTTGCCGGGCGATGATTTCGATCGGATGGCGGCTCTGCTCCATCATCAGCCGGGCGGCTTCGATGCGCAGATTCTCGATCGCCTTGGCCGGCGATTGGCCGGTCTCGGCATGGAAGGCACGGCTGAACTGGCGCGGACTGAGATGCGCGGCTTCGGCGAGCTGCCGAACCGTGAGCGGAGAAGCGAGATTGTTTTTCGCATAGACCAGCGCGCGCTGGATGCGGTCGGATTTGGGCTCCAGCTCCAAGAGTGCCGAAAACTGCGACTGGCCGCCGGCGCGGCGGTGATAGACGACGAGCTTCCTGGCCACGGCCCGGGCGACGTCCGGACCAAAATCCTGTTCGAGCATGGCGAGCGCAAGGTCGATGCCCGCGGTCGCGCCGGCCGAGGTCCACACCGCACCATCGATGATGAAGATGCGATCTTCCTCCATCTTCACCTTTGGGAATCGGGCCTGCAATTCGCGCGCGTGGTACCAATGCGTGGTCGCGCGCCGGCCGTCGAGCAGGCCGGCTTCGGCCAGGATGAACGCGCCGATGCAGATCGAGGCAACCCGCCGGCATCGCCCCAAAGCCTGCTGCGCAAATTCGATCAGGCCTGGCGTCGACGGTTCGACTACGGCGCCGCCGCCGACAATCAGTGTATCGAAATTCGTATCGTCGAACGGCTCCGCCACAACGCTCATGCCGGCCGAGCTGCGGACTGATCCACCGGTCTCGGACAGCAGCTTCACGTCATAGACCGGTCGGCCGATGTGGATATTGGCGAATTCGAAGACGGAGATCACGGCGAAGCTCATGACCTGAAAGCCGGGGAAGACGATGAAACCGATCCGCTGCATGGGCCGCTCCACGATGTCCTAAAACCATGATGTCCTAAAACGCCGTTTATATGACATTTGAGACGAACGGCTGCAAGCCTAGATCTCCTGAACCAAGGGCCCGATAGCCCTGGCAAACACAGGAGAGAAAAGATGAGCACCACAAAAACCAAGGGAACGGCACTGGTTACCGGTGCCTCCTCAGGCATCGGCGCGATCTACGCCGACCGCCTGGCCAAACGCGGCTACGACCTGATCCTGGTCGCCCGCAACCAGACCCGCCTCGCAGCATTGGCTAAGCGCCTGAAAGACGAGACAGGCCGATCGGTCGAGACGATTGCAGCCGATCTCAATGACAAGACGGATCTGGCCCGGATCGAGACGACCCTGCGCACCAACACGAGCATTACACTATTGGTCAACAACGCCGGCGTGGGCGCCGCAGCGCCGCTGCTCAACTCCGACATCGAGAAGATGGATGAAATGATCCGCCTCAATGTCGGCGCGCTCACCCGGCTGACCTACGCTGCCGTGCCCGGCTTCGTCGCGCGCGGCGGCGGTAGTATCGTCAATATCTCTTCGATCGTTGCGATCTCGCCCGAGACGCTCAACGGCGTCTATGGCGGCAGTAAAGCGTTCGTGCTGGCGTTCAGCCAGTCGCTGCAGCATGAGCTTGCCCAGAAGGGCATACGAGTGCAGGCGGTCTTGCCCGGAGCGACGGCGACGGAGTTTTGGGACATCGCCGGCCTGCCGGTCCACAATCTGCGCGCCGGGACCGTGATGTCGGCCGAGGACTTGGTCGATGCGGCGCTTGCCGGCCTCGACCAAGGAGAGGTCGTCACCATTCCATCCCTGCCCGACAAGGACGAGTGGGATCGGTTCGAGGCAGCACGTCGCGCGATGTCCGGAAAGCTCTCCAGTGCTGTGCCGGCGCGCCGATACAGCATCGGGCCTCCGCAGATGGCCGGAGCATGACATGACAAGCTTTATAAAAGCAGCCGGTCTTGCCGCCATCTTGGTCATAGTCTTCGCGACCGTTACCCCCGACCTAAAGGCCGCTCAGCTCAATACCGCGGTGCGCGAGCGCCAAGCCGTGGTGACTGAGCTGGGGGCGAACGCGTCGGCCATCACCTACTGGGTGAGCGAATCCGATGGCTGGCACGTGGTGACCACCGTCGACACAGTGATCAGGCAGGATGGCGACGCCGAAAAGCACGCCGTGGTGCGTTTCTCGTCGGTGCTACTGCCTGGCCAGTCCCAGCTGATCTCGGTTCCCTTTGCCATCGGCGAGCGACAGCAGGTGCTGCGCATCCGTCGCCTCGGCGACCAGATCGAAGTTGCGCGGGTCCCCGGCTCCGCATGACGGCAATGCCTCGGATCGCGCAGCGCTGCGGGAGAAGAGGGGCAAGGCCGAACGCTGCGTCCTGGAAAACTGCGTGGTTCAACCGATGTGCTTGAGGAAGAAAATGTCGAAACTCAATGGAAAGATCGCTGTCATCACGGGTGGAAACTCTGGGATCGGCCTGGCAAGGGCGAAGGTTTTCGTGAAGGAAGGCGCGCGCGTTTACTTCACGGGCCGCAGGCAGGCAGAACTCGATGCGGCCGCCGCCGTTCTCGGACCGAGCGCGACGCCCGTGCAGGGCGACGTCTCCAAGCCGGCTGATCTCGACCGCCTTTATGACCAGATTCGCAATGAGGCGGGACGCGTCGACGTGGTTTTTGCGAATGCCGGCAGGGTAATTGCGGCCCCGCTCGGCAGCCTGACGGAGGAGCACATCGACTATCATCTCGACGTGCATGTGAAGGGCGTGATTTGGACCATCCAGAAGGCCCTGCCTCTGATGGGGCCGGGCGGCTCGATCATCTTGAACGCCTCGATCGTCGATCTCTACTAGGTGGGGAATGGATTTCTCTCCGCAAATCCCTCCTGGTGCCAATAAGGATAGGTCGGGATGACCCGGCTGGCCTTATCGAGGCGCTGAACCTGATCGGGCGTCAGGGCCCAGCCAATGGCTCCGAAATTTTCCCGCAGTTGCGTTTCATTGCGCGCGCCGATGATGAGGCTCGCGACGGTGGGACGTCGAAGGAGCCAATTGAGCGCGATCTGCGTCACCGATTTCCCTGTCTCGCGGGCGATCTCATCGATCGCGTCGAGGATCGTGGAGAGATGCCTGTCCTCCACGAAAGGACCGTCTTCGGGCCTCAGGCCGCGCCGGCTGCCCTCAGGCACGGACAGGCCCCGCCGGATCTTGCCGGTGAGGCGCCCGGACGCCAAGGGGCTCCAGACGATCGCGCTGACCCCCTGGTCGAGCCCGAGGGGCATGAGTTCACTTTCGTATT
>WNFM01034444.1_pt1 | contig 16757 bp, 18 predicted proteins | sample 5400271 | NCBI WGS metagenome assembly WNFM01 (sample SAMN13153352, study PRJNA577476) | soil metagenome | isolation source: 60 cm saprolite on Douglas fir-dominated hillslope | place: USA:California | collected 2013-09-17
GGTTATTCCCAGGAGAAGGGGGCCAAAATCGCCGGCCAATGAGGGTTTTTGGCAGGTTATTACCAGCGGTGAATAACTCCCCTGCCCCCATTCGGGTGTTCACCCAAAGGCACCCATGTTGGATTTCGTGGATTCGGTGGCTGCCATATCCAAAATCCGAATCACGAAATCCGAAATCCGAACGAAACCCGAAATCCGATGCCCGAAATCCCAAGGCTGCGGGAGTGTGAAGACTTGCGCTGTCGATCGAACGAGCCGAAGCGTAACCGACACGGCGGCTTCGGATTTCGGCATTCGGATTTATCCATGCCTCCTCTTCTTCCTCACCGGCTCGATGGTCTTTGGACGCGCTTTCGGCACTAAAATAATTGGGCATCCCTCGAACCCAAACGCTCGCCTCAGTTCACCCGTCAGATGCTTTTTGTAGGCTTCGCCAAACAACTCATCCCGATTGACGAAGAGCAGAAAAGTCGGCGGCGCCTGTCTGACTTGAGTTGCATAGAAAAACTTCAAGCGATGCCCAGCTGCGCTGATCGGCTGCCGGCGCTCCACCGCGTCGAGCAAGGTCCGATTGAGGATGCCGGTGGGAATCTTTTGTTGCAGTTGAGCCGCAACGTAGCGAACCGCCTCGAGCAATCGGTCGAGGTTGAATCCCGAGAGGGCGGAGGTGAAAATCACCGGCGCATAATCGAGAAAAAACAAGCGTTCCTGCACCCATTCGCCAAACTCGCCGAGAGTTGTCAGCCGTTCCTGTCCGCGTTCGCTCTTCTTCTTCCGGTGGCGGCGGTCGATCTCTTCCTCGCGTGCTTGGCGAACCTCTTTTTCCATGAGGTCCCATTTGTTCACGATGACGATGCAGGCCTTCCGGGCCTCGACAATCTTGTCCGCCACCTTTTTGTCCTGCTCGGTGATGCCTGCCTCCGCATCCAGCACGAGCACCGCAATATCGCAGCGCGTAATCGAATCCTCCGTCCGTTTGACACTGAAAAACTCGACGGAACTGCCGACCTGCTTGGGTTTTCGGACGCCCGCGGTATCGATGAGAACATAAGAATGGCGCACGCCTTCATTCTCGATTTCAAATGGAACATCCACGGCATCACGAGTCGTCCCCGGAATTGCGCTGACAATAACTCGCTCAGATTGGGTGAGCGCATTGATGATGGAGGACTTGCCGACATTCGGGCGCCCGACGATCGCGATCTTGAGAGGCGCCGGAGTGCGCCCGTCCTCGGGCGCAGCAAGATGCGATGGCAGGAGGACTTGTGACACCTCCGATACTCCCGCTTGTTCGGAAGTTGCTGCGCCCGAGGACGGGCGCGCTCCGCTTCCGCGCGTTGCGCTCTCGGGGCCGGCATTTTCAGCAGTGGCTTCCTGCTGAATTAAAGCGATTGCCGCCGTCATCAGTGGATCGATGCCCTCGCAATGGATCGCGCTGACGGGAAAAACTTTGTCGAAACCCAGGGCCGTAAATTCATCCGCTCCCGCGGCGGCTCGTGAATTGTCGGCTTTGTTCACGGTCACCAGCACTGGTTTGCCGGAGCGACGCAGGCGCTCGGCGACTTCACGATCCAGCGGGACAACCCCTTCCTGCACATTGACGACGAAGAGAATCACGCTCGCCGATTCAATCGCCAATTGCACCTGGTCATAAGTGGCCCGGGTGATGACATCCGCCGCCTTTTCCCCGCGCACCAGACCGAGGCCGCCGGTGTCGATCAACGTAAAAGCACGCCCGTTCCATTCCGCTTCGGCGCTGATCCGGTCGCGCGTCACCCCCGGCTCATCATGCACGATGGCAATGCGCCGCCCGACGATGCGGTTAAACAGGGCGGACTTTCCAACATTGGGCCGGCCCACGATTGCAATGACTGCTGCCATCCCGACAGCATGAGGCCAGCACGATGAAGGGAAAGGAGAAAAGGGGGCTGAATTGACGGGAGACGAATTGGTGTAGCTTCCTTTTGGCGAGCCTCGGCCAAAATGAGAATTGATTTCGCAATGGAAGGACTTGCCGCGCACATTACGGAACTGTCTAATGGCGCGATGAAAAGTTGCTCACCTTGTGGAATATGGCTCCGGGGCGGGCGGGCTATTTTTCTGTCTGCCGCGGGTTGCATCCTTGCCTCAATGTCACCGCTGCACACCGCGGAACCGCCGTCCATCCCGGTCGGACTCGACGCCTGCCGGCAATGGGAGCGATGGCCGTACCAGCGTATCGGCGCGCGCGCTTACATGCGCAGCACACACGATCGAACAGGCGGCAACGAATCGGCGGATGCCAGCCATTTTCTTTATCAGGAGTCGAACACGTTCAACGTGACGCTGGATGTCGAAGGCCCGGGCGTTCTCATGTTCGCACGGTACAATCATTGGCACGGCAGCCCGTGGCATTACGAAGTGGACGGGCTGGATCACATCGTGCAGGAATCCACCTCCGTTGATCCGAACAAGCCGCCGCCGGATTCGGTCTTCCTGCCGCAGGAACTCTTTCCCAACCCGCTGGCCTGGACGTGGTCTCTGACCAAAGGAGCGGACCTGATGTGGGTGCCGGTGCCGTTTGAGAAATCGTTCCGCATGGCCTACACGCGAACCCGCTACGGCACGGGTTATTACATTTTTCATCAATTTGTGCGCGGCGCGAATCTCAGCCAACCGATCCGCGCCTGGGACGGGAAGACGCCGCCTGATCCGGAAGTCCTCGATCTGCTGCGGCGCTCGGGAACGGACCTCGCGCCCAAAACCTCGGCGTCCCTCGGTGGTCGCGTAAATGTTCCGAAGGAAGGGGCGGTAACGCTCGCGACCATCGCCAAAGCGCCTTCCATGATCCGGGCATTGGAACTGTCCGTGCCGGCCAATCAGGCCGTGGCCTTCTCGCGCGCTTTGCTGCGCGTCACTTGGGACCAACGGGCGCAGCCATCCATCGAAGCCCCCATCGCGCTCTTCTTCGGCACGGGCACGTTCTACAATCGCGACAGGCGCGAATACTTGGTGAAGGCGTTTCCGGCCCACGTGAAATATGAAGGCGACCGCGTCCGCATGGCGTGCTACTTCCCGATGCCGTTTTTTCGCGAAGCGAAGATTGAGTTGATTGGCGGAGGCGAAACGGGATTTTCGGGAATCGATTGGACCGTGCGCCACGAACCGTTCGATGGGCCGCCCCAGCACGTCGGTTATTTTCACGCGACCTATCGCGATCATCCCAAGCCGGAGTTGGGCCAGGACCTCGTCCTGCTGGACACGCGCCAAACTGAAGGCGGCGGCGATTGGTCGGGAAGTTTTGCCGGCACGTCGTTTATCTTCACCCACCAAAACAACCTCCAGACACTCGAAGGCGATCCGCGCTTCTTTTTCGACGACAGCCAATCGCCGCAAGCCTACGGCACCGGCACCGAGGAATGGGGTGGCGGCGGGGATTACTGGGGCGGACTAAACATGACCCTGCCGTTTGCCGGCCATCCGGTGGGCGCGCGGAGTTTGAAAGAGGCGAAAAACGACGAAGACAAAATCCATTCAGCCTATCGGTTTCTATTGGCGGACCTGATGCCGTTTGGAAGAAACGCGCGGATTCACCTTGAGCACGGCGGTCTCAACCAATCTACCGAGCACTATGAAACCGTGACTTACTGGTACGGCGCGCCCGCCGCGTCGCTCCGCGTCGCTGGTGAAGACCGACGCGTTGAAAGTCGGGGACCCCGCCAGCGAGAAGGCGCACCACTACGTTTCGCCCGACGCTTCCAAGCCGTACGAAATCACCTCGCGCTACGAATGGGGGCCGGACACGTATTACACCGCCGGAGGAAAGCTTGTTTACCCAGCAGAGTTCAGATCGCGAAGCCAGCCCGACCCGTTCGAGGTCAGCGGAGCCACCCTCACGGTTGCTTTTCCCCCAACCACCGACACGGGACGAAAGACCACGACCTGGTCGGAGTTTACTATGAAGATTGAGCCAAAGAATTTCGGGGTGATGCTCCGGCGCAAACTGGATTATCAATTTCCCAATCAGCGCGCCAAGGTTTCCATCGCCGACGCCAGCGATCCGCGGAAGGTGCTGGCGGAGTCCGATTGGAAATCCGCCGGCGTCTGGTATCTGGCTGGAGCGAACACTTGCGTTTACTCCGACCCGAAAGGAGAACTCGGCGAAACGCAGCACAACATCCAGACCTCCAATCGCCGGTTTCGCGATGACGAATTTCTGGTTCCGCGCGACCTGACCGAGGGCCGTTCCGCCATTCGCGTGCGGGTGGAATTCACGCCGGTCAAGCGCCCGCTTTTCCCCGGCCACCCGCTGCCCGAACTGGTCTGGACTGAACTCCACTACGACGCCTATTGCTTCGTGATGCCGCATTGGGAGGTTAGCGCGAAATGAATGTGGAACCATACAGCTCCGGCGAACGCCGGCCCATCGCCTCGCGCGAGCGGAAGAGCGCCCAGATTGTCGCCGGCTGGCTGGCAGCCCGTGGAATCTCGCCCAACTCGATCTCCGTTGCTGGAATGGTGTGTGGAATCGTGGCTGGAGCGTGTTTTGCCTGCACGGGCCTATGGCCAGATTTCCAAAGGGCCGCGTGGCTGCTAGGGGCAATCCTTGTTCAACTCCGCTTGCTCGCCAACATGTTTGACGGCATGGTGGCCATTGCCACCAAACGTGCTTCGCCCCTCGGCGAACTCTTTAATGAAGTGCCAGACCGTGTCTCGGATGCGTCCATCCTCATTGGTGTGGGATATTCACATGGCGGAAGCGTCGCGTTTGGCTTCGGCGCAGCCTGCGCAGCCCTTTTCACGGCCTACGTGCGTGCGATGGGGAAGGTCGCTGGCGCCCAACAGGAGTTTTGCGGCCCGATGGCCAAACCGCAGCGGATGTTTCTCGTCACACTGCTCGGTGTCTACAACGGTCTGACTCCGACGAGTTGGCAGCCGGTCTGGAATAGCTCGCAGGGCCACCTGGGCATCGCTGCGCTGGTGCTGGCCCTCATCATTGCAGGGGGCCTGCTCACAGCCTGGCGGCGATTGCGACGGACGGCGGCAAGCCTTAAACAGTTTTCTGCATGAGTAGTGTTCTTCGGGATAAAGTATTCGGCTTCCGTGCCGCCTTTGAGCATCCCGTAACCGTCGGCATTACTTTGGGCGTGGTGATCATTCTGATCGCCACACCTTTGATCGTTTTGGCTCTTTCGGCATTCGGCCGAGTCGGGGATATGCAAAGGAAGGAGTTATTCACTCGCCATAAGACGTGGCTGGTTCTGGCGCCGATGATGATCGGACCGGTGCTGCTGGGACCAGCTTGGACGATGGGTGCAGTGTGTTTGCTGAGTCTCCTCTGTTTTCGTGAGTTTGCACGAGCAACCGGACTTTTTCGCGAGCGACTGATCAGCGCCTTGGTTGTGCTCGGAATCCTGTTCGTCTTCTTTGCCACGCTCGATCATTGGTATGGCCTGTTTGTGGCGCTATTCCCTTTAACCGTCAGCGCCATTGCAGGATTGGCTATTCTCGCGGATCAGCCCAAAGGCTACGTCCAGAGAGTGGGCTTGGGCATTTTGGGTTTCGTCCTCTTCGGCTGCGCCCTTGGCCACTTGGGCTATTTCGCCAACGACAAGAATTACCGCCCCATCATTTTGCTGCTGCTGTTGTGTGTGGAGTTGAATGATGTGTTCGCTTACGTGGCTGGGAAATCGCTCGGCCATCGGAAACTGGCTCCCAATACCAGCCCAAACAAGACCGTCGCTGGAGCACTCGGCGCCTTGGTTTTGACGACGGCACTGGCGAGGATTCTTGGGCACTATATTTTCGCTGGCACGGAACTGGACCGTCCTCTGCGGCTGATCGGTTTGGGCCTCATCATCAGCGTCGTGGGACAATTGGGCGATTTGATGCTCTCCTCCATCAAGCGCGATATCGGGGTGAAGGACACCGGAGTCAGCCTGCCCGGACACGGAGGGTTGTTGGATCGGTTCGACAGCATTCTGCTCGTGGCTCCGGCCGCTTTCCATTATATCGGCTACTTTCTGGGAGTGGGCCTGGCTCAGCCGACGCGTGTCATCACAGGAGGTTGAGGGTGAGCATGGAAGAATGGAAACTGGAACCTGCCCGCGATCTGGGACTCAGCTTGAGCCAGCGCGCACAAAGCCTGCGCCGCGAAAACGGCTTGATCGAGAACGGGCTGCACCTCTTTTGGGGGTTGAGCTGGCGCGCCTATTTCCGCCTCTGGCACCGTCTGGAAATCCACGGCCAGGAGAACCTTCCTGCGGCGCCGCCGTTCACGCTGATTGCCAATCATACGAGCCATCTCGATGCCTTGGCCCTGGCCTGTTCGCTCCGTTTCCGCTGGCGGCATTGCATCTTCCCAATCGCCGCCGGAGACACGTTTTTCAAAACCCCTTCTGTGGCTGCGTTCGCCGCGTTTGTCATGAACGCTTTGCCCATGTGGCGACGCCACTGCGGCTCACATTCCTTGCTCGAGCTGCGCGAACGCCTCGTGGAGGGACCCTCAATCTACTTGATCTTCCCCGAAGGAACTCGCGCGCGGGACGGCAAAATCGCTCCGTTCAAGCCGGGCCTGGGAATGTTAGTGGCCGGGACGAGCGTGCCGGTCGTTCCCTGTTTCCTGAACGGAACGTTTGACTCTCTTCCACCCGGGAAGAAATTCCCCCTTCCACGCAAAATCGTTTTGCGCTTCGGCAAGCCCTTGACTTTCCCCGCCACCAAAAATGAACGGACCGGCTGGGTGGAGGCCGCCAAAGCAGCTCAAGAAACAGTGACAGGCCTGTCCCAGGGCACCTCTGAAAGGTGACACTGAAGATTGCAGCTTCTCGAATGTCCGCTTCCCTATAGTATCTCCTTGATCTTAGGGTTGTCGGACTGCGGCACCCCGTTCATGGACACGTTGTGGATTTGGTGCTTGCGAATGAAGATGAGCGTGTCACCTATGCGATAGGCGTCTTCGATGGCATCGGTGACGGACTTCATTAACTTGTTTTTCTTTCATCATCAGCCAGAGTGGGAGTCCACTGGACGCAGTGCTTCGTAGTTCGGTCCCTCGACACAAAAGGGGAAGAGCTTTTCGCTGAACTTTTTGAGAAACGGGGATGTGGCATGTGCCGCCTCGGCTTCCTCGTGAGCGAAGGACATCAGGTGGATAAACCGTGTCGGCTCGACCTCGCTTTGAAAGCATTGGTAACTGAACGTCTCGGGTTCAGTACTTTGAACGCGCTCGACGTACTCCTGAATCGCCCAGACTGCCAGGGCGAAGGCGATACGTTGCCATCACAGAGCGGATAGGACACGGCCTCTGGGCGAGCCATTTTTCCGCTTCTTCGAGCGAATGGAAATACCTGGTCTCAAATGGTTCCTTTGCGGCCGTCATGCTGGAACGCTTTGGAGGCATGGGGGCGTCGCTTCCGGTCACGTAAGCAAATCTCCTGACTCCGGCCGCTCGATAGCGGGGAACCAGCACCTCGTTGCGCCATTTGCCCATTTCAGGGCCGGGCTGGTGGCGGAAATTTCTCACATCGACCAGCAACGCACTCGCGCGGTGCTTTGCCGCGAAGTCCGCGTAGAGCGACAACGCCCTGGTGAAGTCGCCGTCCGTCATGTGAGCGGTCTTTTCGGTCCAGAGAAACCGCAGGATACCCGGCTCTCTTTCAAGCTCAAAGGTGAACAATGGGTCTTCGTGAATTTTCATCGCGTTTCAGGCTTCCTTTCTAAAGATTCGCTTTAGTTTTCATTTTCTGAGGTCGTGAGTTGCATCGCCACTCCAAAATGAGACTCGAACGGCTGCTGTTAGTCAACTACTCCTTTGGCGGCCTGACGACGCGCGCGCGTTTGTGCCATCCTTCCTCCCTTAGCCACTCCTCGAGGCTCAAGAGGTGAACTTCCGGGAAACGCCTTTTCAGAGCAGGGATGTCGGCCTTGAACCCCGAATCATTGAACCAGCGAAACATTTGGTAAAACTCCTTCCCGAGCACCAGACGGACCAGAGGCAGCGGGAGCTTTTGAAATTTGACGCGCTTTCCCAAAACGCGGCTGAAGATTTCCGCCGCCTGAACATTCGTCAGCTCGCTCCCCGCAATTTCCAGTTCCAATCCGATGAAATCCTTGGGACGCTCGAAGGCCAGCGCTCCAAACGCGCCGATGTTATCCACGGCGATGGTTTGGTAGGGCTTCTCCGCGCGAATCGGGTCAGCCAGCCTCCCTTTGAGAATTCCGATCTCGACCGCATCAACGTAATAGTTCTCCATGAACGCGGCCGGGCGAAGCATGGTCGCGGGCAGGCCAAGTTTGCGGATATGGATTTCGACTTCCCACTTGGTCTCCCAATGGCTGATGCCGGAATTCCGCTCTGCGCCGCCGACAGACGAATAGAGGAAATGTTCCACGCCAACTGCCCGCGCGGCCTCCGCCATGTTTTTGCCCTGCTGCACTTCACGCTTGGCTCCGACCGTCCAAAAGTCCTGAACGCTGTAAACTCCGTGAACTCCCATCATGGCGCTTTTCAGACATTCGATGTCGTCCATGTCCCCCTGGACCACGTCCACGCCGCATTGCGAGAGTTCCTGAGCAGCCCGAGCGCCGGGGTTTCTGGTCAAGGCACGCACCCGCCACGATCCCTTCAACAAATGCTTCAAGAGAGCGCCTCCTTGCCTTCCCGTTGCGCCGCTCACCAAAATGGTTTTGTCGGAATGGCTCATATTTGTATGTTGCATGGCACCATACTCCGCCGGCGATTGCCAGCCAGCACTCATTTACTGGAACGGAGAGATGCACCGATTCTCCTTGGATGCTAACGTCGAACTTGCGTCTGGACAGGGTGTCACGAGACAAAAAGAGGGCCAAATCGGCCAATGGGCCAAAACCCTGTTGGTGATCCTTAACCCAGTGGCTAACCTCGCATCTCATTTCGATATTTATGAAAACAATTGTGCTTCCACTCTTGCGGACGGAGAATTCGATTGGCGCCATTGGCCCCATTGAAATTCTGACCAAAACATGCGGGTTATGGCGGCAGTTGAACGAAGGCAAGTCGCGTTCGCCTCTGTTCGATGTCCTAGTCGTCTCCGAGAATCGCAAGCCGATGACCTTCGCGAACGGCATCACGCTCCGCCCGACCGCGACTCTCGACGAGGTGAAGCCGGATCTGATCGTCGTTCCATCCATTGATGAGGAACTCGACTCCGCGTTGGAGCGGAACGAACCGTACGTGAAGTGGGTCAAGGAATGGTTCCAACGGGGAGCCCATGTTTCGAGCTTATGCACGGGCGCCTTCGTGTTGGGGGCCAGCGGCATCCTCAATGGCAAGCGGGCGACCACGCATTGGTTTTTTGCGAACGAGTTCAGGCGGAGATTTCCACTGGTTGATCTCCAGGAGCGTCACATGCTGATCGATGAAGGCGACATCGTCACCTGTGGCGGAGCAACCTCATTTCTCACCCTGATGATTTACCTGGTCGAAAAGTACTTCGGCCATGAACTGGCGGTGCATGCCTCGAAAATCTTCCTCATCGACATGGAGCGCCCCAGCCAGCTCCCGTTCAAAATTCATTCTTTTTCCGTCACTCACCGCGACTCCTCCATCGCTCGAAGCCAGGCATTCATCGCCGAACATTTCCATGAGGAGTTGATGATAGACGACGTCGCTAGAAGGGCGGGAATGAGCGTGCGCAATTTCTCACGCCGTTTCAAAGCCGCCACCGGAGAAGCCTTTTCCGGTTACTTTCAACAGTTGCGGATAGAAAAAGCAAAACGTCTTCTCGAAACGACGGACTCGTCGTCATCGGAGATCATGTACCAGGTTGGTTACAATGACGACCGGTCCTTCCGGCGGCTGTTCAAGGAACACACCGGCCTGGCCCCGAAGCATTACCGAAACAAATTCAAGATTATTCCGTCAGGTTCAATTTCTTGAGCAAGGCACCGAACCGCGAAATACACGCATGCGAATTGCCGCCGCCAGAAAAAAGAACTTTGATTAACCGGCCATGCACCCCCGTTGGTGCCCAGGATACGAGAGCCAGAATAACCCGCCTCCTCGCTGATTACAAATGCGATTGCATTCGGCTTTAGTTTGCTCAATCTCCGGTATGAGCGAATACTTCATAGCACTCCTCGCCTCTGGCCTGCTCGCCGCCGCGAGCTCCGCCGCGAGCTCGGTGCTCTCACCTGCCCTCATCAAGCCCTCGCCGCCGGATGTTCATGCCCGCAACCTTAATGCCGTGCCGGCATAACTGCGATAGCGAAATATCATTTCCGTTCTGAAGGGCCCAGAGCCACACTGGCGAAGTGGCAACGAAGCTCGGCAAGACCATTTTTGCGCTGACGGTTGGGTGGCTCGCGATCATCACCGTGGCACACGGCATGTTGAACCTGGGCTGGCTGGCGAAAAGCAGCGCGGGCGGCAGGCAGGAGCGGTTCGGGGTCGGCTTTCTCCCCGTGACGTGCCACCTCACCTGCCCAGTCACCGATTTCATCAACAAGAACCTGGAGGGGCAGAGCTTCTTTCAGCCGATGCGTTTCAGCGGCTGGCCGGAGTTGAAGGAGATGTTCCTCGGCCGCCCCAAGGACATGCCCGCCTCCTTCATCCTGGCGCCGATGGCGATGGCATTACGCGAACAGGGTGTGAAGATCAAGATCGTCTATCTAGGCCACCGGGACGGCTCGGCCGTGGTCGTCCACAAGGATTCCGGCATTTTTCAAACCGGGGATCTGCGCGGCAAAACCATCGCGGTGCCGGGCCGTTACGCCAACCAGCGCCTGATCATCTATCGCGAGTTGAAAAAAGTCGGCATGACGCTCGACGACCTCAAGATCGTCGAGATGCCGCCGCCGGACATGCCCGCCGCCCTGCTCACCCGAGCGGTGGATGCGATCACGTCGGGCGAGCCGTTCATGGGGCAGACGGAGTTGGACGGCTACGGGCGGACCCTCTGGCAGGCGAAGGACGTCTGGCCGGGCTTCATCTCGTGCGTGCTGGCGGTGCATGAGGAGGCGATCCGTGACCATCGCGCGGAAATCCAGCGGCTGGTCAACGGCATTGCGGCGAGCGGCAAGTGGATTGACGAAAGCCTGGCGCACCGCATGGACACGGCGCAGTTCGTCGCCACCCGTTAGCTACGTGCTGAGCAAGCCGCCGGATCGCGTCACCTACAGCCGGCTCAAGCCCCTGCGCGCGGACTTCGAGGAAATCGAACAACTCGCCAAAGAGGCCGGCCTCCTCCAGGGCACGGTTCGGTTCGAGGATTATGTGGACGACTCGTTCGCGCCCGAAGCCAGCGCTCTGCCAGCACCCGTCTTCGAGGTCAAGCCATGAGCGAGGCCGCGCCCGCGAACAATCTCCGCCGCCCGGCCCTGCGTCTGGCGGCAATTTTCCTGCCGCTGGCGGTGAGCGCGCTCCTGCTCCTCGCGTGGCACGGCGCGGTGCGGATTTCGGGCAGCGACATTTTTCCCACGCCCAAGCAGGTGCTGCTCGGCCTGATCGAACTCGCGCAACAGGGCCTGCTGATCAAATACGTCGTTGCCTCACTCTTCCGCGTGACCTGGGGCTTTGGTCTGGCGGTGCTGGCGGGGGTGCCGCTTGGACTGGCGCTGGGCTGGTTTCGGTTCGCATTCGTGGCGTTGAATCCATTCATCCAAATCCTCCGCCCCATCTCGCCCATCGCGTGGATTCCGGTGGCGATTCTGTGGTTCGGAGTCAAGGACACGGCCCCCATCTTCCTGATTTTTCTCGCGAGCGTTTTTCCGATCACCGTCTCCGCGATGGCGGCGGTGATGAACATGCAGCAAGTCTATTTGCGCGCGGCGCAGAACTTCGGATTGCGCGGGCTGCCGCTTTTCCGCCGCGTGATCCTGCCCGCCGCCTTGCCGCAAATCATCACCGGCCTCCGCATCGCGCTGGGCGTGGCGTGGCTCGTCGTCGTGGCCGCGGAGATGATCGCGGTCAATTCGGGCCTGGGCTATCTTATCATCGATGCCCGCAACGCCGGCAAACGCTACGACCTTGTCGTGGCTGGCATGGTTTTGATCGGCCTGATCGGCCTGGTGCTCGATCTGCTGGTGCGGCGGTTGGAAAAGTTCGATGAAGTTCGCTGGGGCTATGGACAACGCTAAGTATTTATGACCACTAAGCCGCTGATTCAAGTCCGCGACGCATGCATGTCTTTCCCAGGCAAGGAGGGGAAGCCCATCGACGTGCTGGAGCGCATCAGCTTTGAAGTGCGCAAAGGCGAATTCGTCTGCCTCGTCGGCCCCTCGGGTTGCGGCAAATCAACCATGCTCAACATCCTCGGCGGCTTTCTCAAGGAGACGCGCGGCCAGATCACCGTTGAAGGGGGGCCGGTGGATGGCCCCGATCCCGGGCGCATCTTTGTCTTCCAGGAGAACGGCGTCTTCCCCTGGCTCACGGTCGAGCAGAACGCCGGCTTCGGCTTGCTGAGGCGTCCCGCGGCCGAGCGCGCTGAACGCGTCGCTCATTACATCCGGATGGTTGGGCTCAGCGGTTTCGAGGACTGTTACCCGCGCCAGCTTTCCGGCGGCATGCGCCAGCGCGTGGAGATTGCCCGCGCGCTCGCCGCCGCCGCCCGCGTGCTCTACATGGACGAGCCTTTCGGCGCGCTCGACTTCCTCACGCGGCTGAAGATGCGACAGGACCTGGTGCGCATCTGGCAGGCCGAGCACAAGACGATCCTCTTCGTGACGCACGACATCGAGGAGGCCGTGCAACTCGCCGACCGCGTGCTCGTCATGACCCGCCGCCCCGCGAGGATTCAGGAGGAAGTGATTGTCGATCTGCCGCGTCCGCGCGATCTCGACGCGCCTGGCTATCTCGAAACCCGCGACCGCATCTTCGCCATCATGGGGATGGACGCACACGGTGGGGGCGCTGGATCATCGGCGTAACGCAGAAAAGACCATTGATGGCCCGGTTCAAGCCATTTCGCCCCTCTTCCACGCCCTTTCGTCCCTGAATTGTCGGTTTCTCAGCAAGAAACAGCCATGTTAGGTCCATCAGTCAATGCCCTCTCATTAGGGAGCTTTCGAGTGCGAAGCAGGCAATGATGCTAGAAAGACGATGGACGCAAGAACACAATTAGCTAGCGGCTGGCGGACGCTAGCTGGGGCCAACACCCTTCGAACCAACCACAATCGCGGAGGTCTTATCGCAGGGATCGAAGGCGTGCCGGTGTACGACGCCATTGGAGGCAGCCTGGGCTTTCGACAGCCCGGCTATACCGTCTCGATTGAGCCAGGCATCTCCTGGAGCGGACCAAAGAACTCATTTAGCCTCCTGGCTCCCGTGGCGGTCTATCGAATCCGCGAGCGAAGCACGCCCGAAATCCTGCTGGGCCGCCCTGGCGGCGACGCCTCGTTTGCGGATTTCTCGATTCTGGCCAGCTTCACGCATCGGTTTTGATGCTGCTTGACGGATGGCGCCGAACGGGCCGAATCTTGGCGAAACAAAAACCGGATTGACATTATGAGACACACAAAAAGCTTGAGATCGGGATTTTACATCGGCGTGACGATCCTGTTGACGGCACTGGCGACGCTTCGGGCTGCGGACGAAAGAATCTGGCATGTCAAAGCCGTCCATCCGGAGGGCAGGTTGTTGGACGTGAAGGCAATTGATAAATCAGGAAAGTTTCACGCCGTCAAGGCCATCGAAGCGGACGGCAACCTGCACTTGTTGGACATCAAAGCCCTGGTGGATGGGAAGCGGCTGCCGGTCAAGGTGTTAGTGAGCGAAGACAAATATGCCCCCGTCAAAGCGATTGGAGAGGACGGCACGCTCTTGGATATCAAGGCCCTCACTCCCGAGGGGCAAAAGTTAGACGTGAAGGGCGTGAGCCGTTCGGGAACCATCATTCATATCAAGGCGATTGGGCCGCGGGGAGTCTTCTATGGCGTAAAGGCGATTTCACCCGAGGGCCATTTGTATGACGTGAAGGGAATCAAGATGTCCAACGATCGTGTCGAGACGAAGGTCAATGGAGTGGAGGTGGCCGCCCACATCAAGGCTCTTCCGCCAGCGCCGGAAACAGTGAAGTAAGTCAGGTGCTTGTTTTTGAGCAAACTGTATAGGTGTACTGGAGGGGGCGGTTGCCACTGGCTATGAACCTGGGTCCACAGAACACTCAAGGCTTCTGCGTAAGGCAACGATTGCTTCGAGGCCTCCGAAAAATCAGTCGCGACCATTATCTTGTTCAGCTTCAGTTCCACCTTTTAAAATTTCAGGTTCATAATTGCTTCAGCATTGAGACCGGCTTGCTAATCTCAGCCCTTCCTGGGCTTCCTGGATTGAGTGCCGGGCGATTTTCTTTCCTCGGACAAGCTTGTCGGTTATGATGACGCCAATTCGTAAAAGGACCATTTGATGGCCGATTCAGGGCATTTCGCCCCACCGGCAGGGCTTTTCGTCCCAGGGTCGTTGGATTTCTAGCAAAAAGGAGGTATATTAGGCGCATCATTTCACCCCGCTAAAGCGGAGAAGTTTTATGGCGCGAAAGCGCGCCTATGATATGCTTGACGGTAATTTTATGACGACGTTTCAGTTCAAAAATGGACTCTCGCTCCTCGCGGGAGTGAAAACGATTTGGCTCATCTCAATGTTCACTGGCGTCGCCAGTCTCAATGTTCACGCGGCTGCTTCCAACAGCATCGCCCGCGTTTGGAATGAACGATCCCTCGCGGCGATCCGCGTGGACACGCCGCATCCGCCCGGCCAAGCGCGCAATTACTTCAGCTTTTCCATCTGCATGTATGACGCTTGGGCGGCCTACGATCCCATGGCGGTGGGCTACATCTATCGTGGAAAACACACGGCCGCAAACATCCAGTCGGCGCGGAGCAATGCGATTAGCTACGCCGTTTATCGCATGATGAGAGAACGCCACGCTTTTTCCAAGACGGCGGCCGCCACGCTCGCGGCCGACGACGCGCTCATGACCTCGCTGGGCTTTGACATCAACAATACTTCCCGCGACACCTCCACTCCCATCGGCGTCGGCAACTCGATCTATGATGTCGTGTCGCTGTGGTTCAGCAACGACGGTTCCCGCGGGACCAATGGAACCCCCTACCCGCTTGCAAACCCACCTATCGCTTACCCGGATGCTCCCCCTCCGCCAGCCGGAAACGGATATGTTTATATCAACCCGCCATTGGCGGTCGGTTTGGAGGGCATCACCGATGGCCAGCAGCCCCCTCATACAGTGATGGACATCAACCATTGGCAGCGCCTCCAAATCGTCAACTCCGTTGACCAAAACGGATTTCCCCAAGGACCCATCCAACCGTATCTCGGCGCGCAGTGGAACGCCGTGCGGCCCTTCTCGCTCGTGCGCACGGATTCGACGAAACCTTGGATCGATCCGGGACCGCCGCCGTATTTTGGAGGCGCCTCCCACGCGCAGTTTGTGCAGGAAGCCGTGGCCGTGATCACGGCGGGCAGCCAGTTGACCCCGGACGACGGAGCCACGGTTGACATCTCTCCGGGCGCCAATGGCAATAACGGCCTCGTTTTTACGGGTGATTACGGCAATGGCGACTTCAATCTCTACGATGGACATGGCTATGCCAATAACCCCGTCACCGGCCAGCCCTACGCGCCCAATGTAGTCAAACGCGGCGATCTCGCGCGGGTTCTGGCGGAGTTCTGGGCGGACGGCCCCAATTCCGAAACCCCGCCCGGGCACTGGAACGTGCTCGCCAACTACCTGGCAGACCATCCATTGCTCGTGAAAAAGATTGGCGGCATGGGGTCCGTCGTGGACGACCTCGAATGGGACGTGAAGATGTACTTCGCTCTCAATGCCGCGCTGCACGATGCGGCGTGCGCTTGCTGGGCCGCAAAACGTGATTATGATGGCTGGCGACCTATCGGTGTCATTCGCTACCTGGCGGGCCTTGGCCAATCGAGCGATCCGGGGCTAGCGTCGTATAATACCAATGGTCTCCCGCTCATTCCAGGGATAATTGAAGTGGTTAACTCGCAAATGGCTGCCACTAACGCGGGATTGACCATTGGCAAGATCGCCGTCCGCGCTTGGCCTGGCCCGCCGGCAAATCCAGCCACCCAGCACAGCGGCGTGAAGTGGATTCATGGCGATAATTGGATCCCGTATCAACGAACCAACTTTGTCACGCCGGCCTTTCCTGGGTACTTTTCGGGTCATAGCACGTTCAGCCGTTCGGCCGCGGAACTGCTCACGGCCATTACCGGTTCTCCTTACTTCCCAGGCGGGATGGGCAGCTATAGTCTTGGTTTTGAAAAAGGCCCGTCTGTGCCCATGACTTTGCAGTGGGCCAGCTATTACGACGCCGCCGATCAGGCCGGCATCTCCCGCATCTGGGGCGGGATTCATCCTCCCCTCGATAACTTGATCGGCCGCCGCGCAGGGGCGCAGGTCGGAAAAGGCGTTTGGGCGCTGGCGAAGCGGTATTGGGACGGTTCAGTGACCAATACCCCCGTTACCATCGCTCATCTGAGCCCCACTCAGTGCGCCGTGAGCTACGATGCCCTCCGCGGCTTCTACTACGATTTGCAATCGACGGTGGACCTCAACCAGTCGTTCACCAACGAGCCTCCGGGAACCAGCCAGCCCTTTAATGCGCTCACGGTTTCGCGGACGAACACCTTTGATGGCGCGAGAAAGTTCTACCGCGCCGCCAGCCGCTCCACGCCGTGAAGCACAAGAAAACAAACCTCTCTCCCCGCTCGTTCCTCACGGGGAGAGGGCACCGCGGCGCTCTCGGCTAGGCTGCGGTTTCCT
>WNFM01133033.1_pt1 | contig 16755 bp, 7 predicted proteins | sample 5400271 | NCBI WGS metagenome assembly WNFM01 (sample SAMN13153352, study PRJNA577476) | soil metagenome | isolation source: 60 cm saprolite on Douglas fir-dominated hillslope | place: USA:California | collected 2013-09-17
GCGGCGTGTTCCTCGATCAGCGCCGGCCCGCTGATGCGGTTGCCGGCGATGAGCGCGGCGCGGGCATAAGTCGGCGTCGAGCGAAACTTGCCGTCCAGGTAGACCGGCCGTCTGCCGGTGAAGGCGGCCTTGTCGGGCGCGCGTCCGCCGCGCGCGACCCTTTCCTGCGGCGGCTTGCGCATGAGGCCGGTGACGGTGCTGCGCAGGCTCACGATCTCGGCGCGCTCGTCCGGCGCCGAGGTGCCGTAGCGCAACTCGTGCATGGCGTCGAATAGGCGTTTGATCGCGCGACGGTCTTGCCGTTCGAACACCTTGAGCGGCAGGTCCACCGTGACCGCGTGCTCCTGGCCTACATAGCGCATGTCGGCCGCGCGCTTGAGCGTGATCTTCTGCGGCTTGACCGAAGTCCCGGCGATGGCCGCGCGGCCCTGGCGCTCGAGGTCGCGGTAGACGCGTTCGATCGCCGCAAACGGCGCGTCCTCGAGGCGCGTAAACCAAGTGCGCACGAAATCGCAACGCAAATCCGAGAACAGCATGCCGAAGGCGGAGAACACCCCGGGCGCAGTCGGAACGATGACAGTCCTGATGCCGATCTCGCGCGCGACTTGCACCGCATGCAGCGGGCCGGCGCCGCCATAGGCCACCAGCGCGAAGTTGCCGGCATCGAGACCGCGCTCGGTGGTCACCCCTTTCACCGCGTAGGACATCGCGGTCGCGGCGATGCGCAAAATGCCGTCCGCCGCCGCCGTTACGTTCATGCCGAGCGGCTTGGCCACGCGCTCGGTGAGCGCGCGTTGGGCGGCTTCGACCTCGAGCCGCATCTCGCCGCCGAGGAAACGGTCGGCCGCAAGCCGGCCGAGAACGAGATTCGCGTCCGTCACCGTCGGCTCGGTGCCGCCGAGGCCATAGCAGGCTGGGCCGGGCGCCGCGCCCGCGCTTTGCGGGCCGACCCGCAGGGCGCCCTCTTCCACCCGCGCGATCGAGCCGCCGCCGGTGCCCACTTCGAAAATATCCATCATCGCGATCTGCACCGGCAACGCTCGATCGTAGCCGCCGATCAACGCGGCGCCGGTGGTGAGTGCTTCGCCATTGTAGATGACGCCGGCCTTGGCCGTGGTGCCGCCCATGTCGAAGGCGATCGCGTTCTTCAGCCCGAGCGCGCGACAAAGCGCCTGGGTGCCGATGACGCCGGCCGCCGGCCCGGATTCCAGCATCTGCACGCAGTGGTCCTTGGCCTGATCCGCGTCGTAGAGTCCACCGGTCGACTGCACGATCAAAAACGAGCCGGAAAAGCCGCCGCTGCGAATGCGGTCTTCGATCTCGCCGAGATAACCCCGCACGATCGGCCCGACATAGGCGTTGGCGACCACCGTCGAGCAGCGCTCGAATTCGCGATATTCCTCGGAGAGTTCATGCGAGGCGGAGACGAACATCTCCGGATGGTTCCTCTCCAGGATCGCCTTGGCGCGCGCTTCATGGTCGCGCTTGGCGTAGCAGTTGAGAAACAGGATCGCGGTCGCCTCCACGCCGAGCCGCGCGAGCATGCGGCCGAACGCCTCGATCTCCTTCTCGTCGAGCGGTCTCTCGATTTCGCCGTCGGACAGCACGCGCTCCTTGACCTCGAAGCGCAACGCCCGCTCGACCAGCGGCTCGTGCTTGCGGAAGAACAGATTGTAGGCATCCGGGCGGTTGATGCGGCCGATCTCGTAGATGTCGCGGAAGCCCTCGGTGATGAGGAGCGCGGTCTTGGCGCCCTTGCGCTCCAGGATGGTATTGATGGCGATGGTGGAGCCGTGGAGAAACAGTCCAGCGGACTTGTAGTCGCTGCCCGCCTTCTCAACCCCGGCGTTGATCCCCTCGACCAGCCGTTGCGGCGTCGATAGCGCCTTACCGAAGGTCAGCTTGCCGGTGCGCTCGTCGAAGGCCGCGACATCGGTGAAGGTACCGCCGATGTCGGCGGCGAGTCGAAGGCTGGAACCATTGGCCGTCGATGCAATGCGTTGCTTCATGTTCCAATCGGTGGTGATTGCACGTGACGCGCCGCGCGACCTCGATGAGCTCCCTGTCCCCCTCGACGGCAAAGGGGTCAGGGGTCAGCAAGCCCGGCGGCGGAAGGCGAGACAATGCGCGATGAGAAGGCGCCGGACAACGTGCATCGGGCGACCGGGCCGCCTCCGCGGCAACCATCGTTTGAGCGGTCTTCGTCGCCCAATTTAGCTGTGGACCTCCGTCTGCTTGCGGCCCTCGCCCGCGCACCATCCCCCCTTGGTCTGCTTCTAACATACTGAACTTCCTATATTTTTTCGTTGACGGAAATTTTGACCCGGGTTCGCGGAACCATTGGATCGCTGCCGCGTTTGCGGCGTCAGGAGGTGGTCCGACCTGGACGCACCGAGGGGTATTAGAGACATGGCCGGATCCAACCGGTCGCAAGACATTCTTCCGCACACGGCCTCTGGATCGCCCGCCGCCGCAGGGGGGGCGCGGTCGATCGTTGCCGGGCGCACGCCGCCGCGGTCGCGGCGGACGGGGCACGCGGCCGGTTCCAATCTCAAGGCCCCAGCGACCACTGACTCAACCCTGCGTGTCCAAAGATCGCAGCGGCGCCACGATATGGCCGTGACAGCGCCCCTGCGCCCGTGACATCGTGCGCCGGTTCATCCGCGCCGGAGGAGACTATGCAACCGAACAATGAGCCGGTTGGCGAACTCAAGGCCAATGGTCCATCTCCGAGCGCGGTGCCGGCTGAAATGCCCGATAGCCGCGTCAATGGCGGCGCATCGCCCGAGCTGCACGATCTCTTGAATGCGCTGCAGTCCATGCGCGTGGGCGACTTCTCTGTCCGCATGCCCGGCAATCAGGTCGGCCTCTTGGGCAAAATCGCCGACACCTTCAACGAGATCGTGGCTGCCAACGAACGCATGGCGCAGCAGCTCGAGCGCGTCGGTCAAGTCGTGGGCCGCGAAGGAAAGACGCGCCAGCGGGTGAAGTTCGACCTCTCGCATGGGGCGTGGGGCGAGATGGAGACCTCGGTCAACACCCTCATCGACGATCTGCTTTGGCCGACCACGGAAGTGACTCGCGCCATCAGCGCCGTCGCGCAGGGTGATTTGCTGCAAACTGTGCGCCTCGAGGTCGACGGCCGGCCGCTGCAGGGCGAGTTCCTGCGCTCGGCCAGCATCGTCAACACCATGATCAAGCAGCTCAGCGTGTTCACCTCGGAGGTGACGCGCGTCGCGCGCGAGGTCGGCACCGAAGGCAAGCTCGGCGGTCAAGCGCAGGTGCGCGAGGTGACCGGCGTCTGGAAAGACCTGACCGAGAACGTCAACTCGATGGCCTCGAACCTCACCGCGCAAGTCCGCAACATCGCCGACGTGACCATCGCGGTCGCCATGGGCGATCTCTCGAAGAAGATCACGGTCGACGTGCGCGGCGAGATTTTGCAGCTCAAGGAAGCCATCAACACGATGGTCGATCAATTGCGGTCGTTCGCCTCGGAGGTGACGCGCGTCGCGCGCGAGGTCGGCACCGAAGGCAAGCTCGGCGGCCAGGCGATCGTGCCCGGCGTCGCCGGCACCTGGAAGGACCTGACCGACTCGGTGAACGCCATGTGCGGCAACCTCACCGACCAGGTGCGCAACATCGCCCAGGTGACGACGGCGGTGGCGCGCGGCGATCTTTCGCGCAAGATCACGGTCGACGTACGCGGCGAAATTCTCGAGCTCAAGGACACCTTCAATACGATGGTGGACCAGTTGAACTCGTTCGCCTCGGAGGTGACGCGCGTCGCGCGCGAAGTCGGCACCGAAGGCAAGCTCGGCGGCCAGGCCCAGGTGCCGGGCGTCGCCGGCACGTGGAAGGACTTGACCGACAGCGTCAACTTCATGGCCTCGAACCTGACCGCGCAGGTCCGCAACATCGCCGACGTCGCGACCGCCATCGCCGGCGGCGATCTCTCCAAAAAGATTACGGTGAACGTGAGCGGCGAAATCCTGCAGCTCAAGGAGACCATCAATACGATGGTCGATCAGCTCAATGCGTTCGCCGGCGAGGTGACGCGCGTCGCGCGCGAGGTCGGCACCGAAGGGCGCCTCGGCGGGCAGGCCAACGTGCTCGGCGTCGCCGGCACTTGGAAGGACTTGACCGACAGCGTCAATTCGATGGCGTCGAACCTGACCGCCCAGGTCCGCAACATCGCCGAGGTCTCGACCGCGATCGCCAGCGGCGACCTCTCCAAGAAGATTACGGTCGACGTGCGCGGCGAAATCCTCGAGCTCAAGGACACCATCAACACCATGGTGGACCAGCTCAACGCGTTTGCCGGCGAGGTGACGCGCGTCGCGCGCGAAGTCGGCACCGAAGGCAAGCTCGGCGGCCAGGCCCTGGTGCGCGGCGTCGCCGGCACCTGGAAGGACTTGACCGACAGCGTCAACTCGATGGCGTCGAACCTGACCGGGCAGGTCCGCAACATCGCGGAGGTCGCGACCGCGGTGGCGCAAGGCGACCTGTCGAAAAAGATCACCGTCAATGTGAGCGGCGAAATCCTGCAACTCAAGGAGACGCTCAACACGATGGTCGATCAGCTCAACGCCTTCGCCGCGGAAGTCACGCGCGTGGCGCGCGAGGTCGGCACCGAAGGCAAGCTCGGCGGCCAGGCGCAAGTGCCGGGCGTCGCCGGCACCTGGAAGGACTTGACCGACAGCGTGAACTCGATGGCGGGCAATTTGACCGGCCAGGTGCGCAACATCGCCGAGGTGGCGACCGCGATTGCCGGCGGCGACCTCTCGCGCAAGATCACGGTCGACGTGCGCGGCGAAATCCTTCAGCTGAAGGAAACGCTCAACACCATGGTGGACCAGCTCAACCGCTTCGCCGGCGAGGTGACGCGCGTGGCGCGCGAGGTCGGCACCGAGGGGCGCCTCGGCGGGCAGGCCAACGTGCCGGGGGTGGCGGGCACCTGGAAAGATCTCACGGACAGCGTGAACTCGATGGCGGGCAATCTCACCGCCCAGGTGCGCAACATCGCCGAGGTGACGACGGCGGTGGCGCGCGGCGATCTCTCGCGCAAGATCACGGTGGACGTGAAGGGCGAAATTCTCGAGCTCAAGAACACCATCAACACCATGGTGGACCAGCTCAACGCATTCGCGTCGGAAGTCACGCGCGTCGCGCGCGAGGTCGGCACCGAGGGCAAGCTCGGCGGCCAGGCGCAAGTGCCGGGCGTCGCCGGCACCTGGAAGGACCTCACCGACAACGTCAATTTCATGGCCTCGAATCTCACCGCGCAGGTCCGCAACATCGCCGAGGTCGCGACCGCGATCGCGGGCGGCGACCTTTCCAAGAAGATCACGGTCGACGTCCGCGGCGAGATCCTGCTGCTGAAGGAAACGCTGAACACCATGGTCGAGCAGCTGCGCTCGTTCGCCGCCGAGGTGACGCGCGTGGCGCGCGAGGTCGGCACCGACGGGCGCCTCGGCGGTCAGGCCGTGGTACCGGGCGTCGCCGGCACCTGGAAGGACTTGACCGACAACGTCAATTTGCTCGCCGCCAACCTGACCACCCAGGTCCGCAACATCGCCGAGGTGACCACGGCGGTGGCGCGCGGCGATCTGTCCCGCAAGATCACCGTCGACGTGAAGGGCGAGATTCTGGAGCTCAAGGACACCATCAACACCATGGTGGACCAGCTCAACGCATTCGCGTCGGAGGTGACGCGCGTCGCGCGCGAAGTCGGCACCGAGGGCTTGCTCGGCGGCCAGGCCGCCGTGCCGGGCGTGGCCGGCACCTGGAAGGACTTGACCGACACGGTCAACGTGATGGCGGCCAATCTGACCGAGCAGGTGCGCGGCATTGTGAAGGTCGTGACGGCCGTCGCCAACGGCGACCTCAAGCAGAACCTGACGGTGAAATCGAAGGGCGAGGTGGCGGCGCTCGCCGAGACCATCAACAACATGACCGACACGCTCGCGATCTTCGCTGACCAGGTCACCAGCGTCGCGCGCGAGGTGGGCGTGGAAGGCCGCCTCGGCGGCCAGGCCAACGTGCCCGGCGCAGCCGGCACCTGGAAGGACCTCACCGGCAACGTCAACTTGTTGGCCGCGAACTTGACGACGCAGGTGCGCGCCATCGCCGAGGTCGCGACTGCGGTGACCAAGGGCGACTTGACCCGGTCGATTCAGGTCGACGCGCGCGGCGAGGTGGCCACGCTCAAGGACAACATCAACACGATGATCGGCAACCTGCGGCTCACCACCGACCGCAACACCGAACAGGATTGGTTGAAGACCAACCTCGCCAAATTCACCAACATGCTGCAGGGCCAGCGCGATCTGGTCACCGTCGGCCGGCTCCTGCTGTCCGAGCTCACGCCCCTGGTCAACGCGCAGCTCGGCGTCATCTACCAGGCGACGAGCGAAGAAGCGCCCAGCCTGCACCTGCTGTCGGCCTATGCCGACGACGGCCTCAATGGGCATCCCGAGCAGCTTCTGGTCGGCGAGGGACTGATCGGGCAGTGCGCCGCCGACAAACGGCGAATGCTGATCAGCGAAATGCCCAAGGGCGCCGTTCCGATCGGATCGGCGCTGTTCAAGGCGGTTCCGCGCAATATCGTGGTGCTGCCGGTGCTGTTCGAAAATCAGGTCAAGGCGGTGATCGAGCTCGCTTCGCTCGGGGAATTCACCGAGCTGCAGATGATGTTCCTCGAGCAGCTTACCACCAACATCGGCATCGTGCTCAACAGCATCGAGGCGACGATGCAGACGGAAGGACTGCTCAAGCAATCGCAGCAACTCGCGGGCGAATTGCAAACGCAGCAGCGCGAGCTGCAGCAAACCAACGACCAGCTCGAGCAGAAGGCCGAGCAGCTCGCTGAGCGCAACGTCGAGGTGGAGCGCAAGAACCAGGAAATCGAGCAAGCGCGCCGCGCGCTGGAGGAGAAGGCCACCGAGCTCGCGCTGACCTCCAAGTACAAATCGGAATTCCTCGCCAACATGTCGCACGAGCTGCGCACGCCGCTCAACAGCATCCTGATCCTGGGACAGCAGCTGGCGGACAATCCGGACGGCAATCTCGTGCCCAAGCAGGTCGAGTTCGCCCGCACCATCCACGGCGCCGGCACCGACCTCTTGAACCTGATCAGCGACATTCTCGATCTATCCAAGATCGAATCCGGAACCGTGACGGTGGATGCCGAGGAGATCGCGTTCGCGAACCTGCTCGACATGGTGGCGCGTCCGTTCCGGCACGAGGCCGAGACGCGGCAACTTTCGTTCGAGGTCAGTCTCGACCCCAATCTCGGACGCAGCATCAACACCGACTCGAAGCGCCTACAGCAAGTTCTCAAGAACCTGCTCTCGAACGCGTTCAAGTTCACCACGGAAGGCGGCGTGCGGCTAAGCATTTCGGAGGTCCAGAGCGGCTGGAGCGCCGGGCACCCCGTGCTCAAGCAGACGCCGACGGTGGTGGCCTTCGAAGTCTCCGACACCGGCATCGGCATTCCGCAGGAGAAGCAGAAGGTCATTTTCGAGGCGTTCATGCAGGCCGACGCCAGCACCAGCCGCAAATACGGCGGCACCGGGCTGGGGCTTGCCATCAGCCGCGAGCTGTCGAACCTTCTCGGCGGCGAAATCCAGCTGCGCAGTTCGCCGAACGTGGGCAGCACCTTCACGCTCTATCTGCCGCTGAAATACGTCGGCCCGAGCACGGCGCCCAAGCCGGCGGCCGCCGCCTCGATGCAGGTGGTGGTGCACGCGCCCAGCATCCATGTCGTGCCGGAGCGTCCGATCGAGCAGATTCCCGACGATCGGCTCGAAATCCAGCCCGGCGACTCGATCCTGCTCGTGGTCGAGGACGACCCGCACTATGCCCGCATCATGGTGGATCTGGCGCGCGAGAAGGGCTTCAAGGTGCTGGTCGCCGCACGCGGCGCCGATGCACTCGACCTCGCCAAGCAGTATCAGCCGACCGCCGTGTCGCTCGACGTGTTCCTGCCCGACATGCTGGGCTGGACCGTGCTCAGCCAGCTCAAGCAGAACCCGTTGACGCGGCATATTCCGGTGCAAATCATCACTCTGGACGAAGACCGCCAGCACGGCCTGGCGCGGGGCGCCTTCGCCTTCGTCACCAAGCCGACCTCTACCGAGGGTGTGGAAGCGGCCTTGGCGCGCATCAAGGAATACGCTAAGCCGCGCCGCAAGCGGCTCCTGGTCGTGGAAGATGACCGCGCCGAGCAGATGAGCATCGCGGAACTGCTCGGCCACGACGACATCGAAATCGTGACCGCCGGCACCGGCTCCGAGGCCTTGCGCGTTCTGCGCCGAGAGCCCTGCGACTGCGTCGTGCTCGATCTGCGGCTGCCGGACATGTCGGGCTTCGAGGTGTTGGAGGAACTGCGCGACGACGCCGGCCTGTCCGACGTGCCGGTGGTGGTGTTCACGGGGCGTGAACTGTCGGCGGAGGAAGACGCCGAGCTGCACACCATGGCGCGCAGCATCGTGGTCAAGGGCGTCGAATCGCCGGAGCGTCTGCTCGACGAAACCGCCTTGTTCCTGCACCGCATCGTCACCGACCTCCCCCCCGACAAGCAGCGCATGCTCGAGCGCCTCACCAGCTCCGACGACGACCTGGTCGGTCGTACCGTGCTGTTGATCGATGACGACGCGCGCAACATCTTCGCCTTGTCGAGCGTGCTGGAACGGCGCGGTATGCGCGTGCTCACCGCCACGACCGGCAGCGAGGCGATCGCGCTCGCCGAAACGACGCCCGATCTGGCGATCGTCCTGATGGACATCATGATGCCGGAGATGGACGGATATCAGACCATTCAGGTGATCCGGCAGAAGCCGGCCTTCCGGCGGCTGCCGATCATCGCGCTGACGGCAAAAGCCATGAAGGGCGACCGCGAAAAATGCATGGAGGCGGGCGCCTCCGACTATCTGGCCAAACCGGTCAACACCGAGCAGCTGTTATCGGCGCTGCGCATGTGGCTGCATCGCTAGCCGGGGAGAGGGGCGATGGCCTCTGAGGACAAGGTCAATATCCTGCTGGTCGACGACCAGCCAGCCAAACTCTTGAGCTACGAGACCATCCTGGCCGAGCTCGGCGAGAGGCTCATCAAGGCTGCCTCGGCCAAGGAAGCGCTCGAACACCTCCTCAAGCATGACATTGCCGTCATCCTCGTGGACGTGTGCATGCCCGAACTCGACGGCTTCCAACTGGCCGCGATGATCCGCGAGCATCCGCGTTTTCAGCGCACCGCGATCATCTTCATTTCCGCCATCCATTTGACCGACGTCGACCGCCTGCGCGCCTATGAAATGGGCGCGGTCGATTACGTCCCGGTGCCGGTCATTCCCGAAGTGCTGCGCGCCAAGGTCAGGATCTTCGCCGAGCTCTATCGCAAAACCAGGCAGCTCGAACAGCTCAACCAGGAGCTCGAGCGTCGCGTCGCGGAGCGAACGGCGGAACTGGAGGCCTCGACCGCGCGGCTGATGCAGAGCGAAGAGCGTCGCAGCTTGGCGCTGGCCGCCGGTCAGATGGGATCGTGGGAATGGGATCCCGTCAACGGCCACTTCGTGTGGGACGATGGGCAATATCGGATCTTCGGCGTCGATCCCGCGAGCTTCGATCTCACCGTCGACAATATCAGGGCGCTCATCCACCCCGAGGACTGGAAGCATCTGCAGAACGCGATCAAGCCGGCAGCGCCCAACACGCCGAGCTTTCAGAGCGAATTTCGCGTCTGCCGTCCGAACGGCGAGCTGCGCTGGTGTATCGGAACGGCGGTGGCGAGCGTCGACGCCACTGACAACATCGTGCGCATCAGCGGCGTGACCGTCGACATCACCGACCGCAAGGAGGCTGAAGAGCGCCAAGCGCTGTTGGCGCGCGAGGTCGACCACCGCGCGCGCAACGCCTTGGCGCTGGTGCAGTCGATCGTGCGCCTGACCCGCGCGGACACTATCAAGTCCTATATCGCCGCGGTCGACGGACGCATCGGCGCGCTGGCGCGCGCGCACACGCTGCTCGCGCAGAGCCGCTGGCAGGGCGCCGATCTCGCGCGCCTCGTCGACGAAGAGCTCGCCCCCTACCGCGCGGATGCTCCCGAGAGGATCGCGGCGGCCGGCCCCGACGTCTCGCTCGAGCCACGCACCGCTCAGACCCTCGCGCTCGCGCTGCACGAGCTCTGCACCAATGCCGCCAAATACGGCTCGCTGTCGGTGATGGCGGGGCGCGTGGAAGTGAATTGGGAATTGCAGCCGCGCAGCCTTCTCTTGCGCTGGACCGAGAGCGGTGGGCCGCGACCGCAGGCGCCGGCCGCGCCGGGCTTCGGCATCCGGATGATCAGCGCCAGCATCGAACGTCAGCTCGCGGGCGAGGCCGCCTTCCATTGGCGGCCTGAAGGCCTGCACTGCAGCGTGTGCGTGCCCCGCGGCGACAGCATCGAGCCGCTGGCGCACCGTACCGGCGCCCATTGGACGGTGGGCGAGGACCGGTCGGCGCTTCCGCTTCAGCTCGAGACCGGCAATCGCGTTCTTTTGGTCGAAGACGAGATTCTGGTCGCCATGATGATGAAGGACATCCTGACCGAACTCGGATTTTCGGTCATCGGACCCTTCAGCCGGCTGGCCGAGGCCATGGTCGCCGCCGTGCACGACAACATCGATGCGGGCATCATCGACGTCAATCTCGGCGGAGAATTCGTCTACCCGGTCGCCGACGTGCTGGCGGCGCGGGAAATTCCGTTCGTTTTCATCACCGGCTATGGCGTCGAGAGCATCGATAGTCGGTTCGGCTACGTGCCGATCGTCAAGAAGCCGGTGCAACGGCAAGTGCTGCAGAAGATCTTCATCCCCGCCGACAGCGGCGAGCCCGCAAAATTCTCCCAACGGCGATATGGCGCCGGCCGTCTCGGTCGCACCGCATCCGCCGGTCAGTCGTAATCGCAAAACCAACGCTCCTTCCCGCGCCTGCGGCCTCACCTTAAGGGCGTCGACGTGCGTCAACGCGCCGACGCTCGCACTCGGGTTCGTCAAAGTGACCGCCATCCGATCTCGCCGTGCGTAGGATCAAGGCTGCATAGAATTTCGACGTCAGCGCCGGCGGCTGCCCAGCAGGGCGGCGACGGCTCCTGGCCGGAACGAAAAATCCATAACGAAATCAACGGAGATCGGCTTGGCACGGTCTTTGCTGCTCTGCAGCATACCGGGCCAACGGGGGCCGTTCGCGCGGTGCTTCGGCATGCGCGCTGCTCAAAAAAGAAGCCGAAAGCGACCCCATGTCTGGCGATTTCAACCCCGAGCAAAAGCGTTACCTCGAAGGCTTCGTCGCCGGCCTGCAGATCGCCAAGGCCGCGCGCGCGAGCGCCGGTGCTCCCACCGGCTCGGGAGCAAAAACGGCGGAGCCGGGCGGGCCCGACGCCGCGCATTTGCGCGCCCAGGATCGCGTGCTTGCCGTTGGCGGCAAGCTCTCCGAGCAGGAGAAATTCAAGCGCGAGCTCCACCCTTTCGACGGCTACGAACGACTCAAGGCGCAGGCCGCGAACAACGAATATCCCAAACCGCCTGACAATTTCCGCTGGCGCTTCTTCGGCCTGTTCTACGTGGCGCCCAATCAGAACTCCTATATGTGCCGGCTGCGTATGCCCAACGGCATTCTCGCGCACTGGCAATTCGCCGGCGTCGCCGATCTCGCCGAGCGCTACGGCGGCGGCTATGGCCATGTCACCACCCGCGCCAACCTCCAAGTGCGCGAGATCGAGGCCAAGAACGCCGTCGCCATGGTCGAGGCGGTGCAGGATCTCGGGCTGTGCTCGCGCGGCTCGGGCGCCGACAATATTCGCAACGTCACGGGCTCGCCCACCGCCGGCATCGATCCGCAGGAACTGATCGACACCAGGCCCTACGCGCGCGAATGGCATTTCCACATCCTCAACGAACGCGCGCTCTACGGCCTGCCGCGCAAGTTCAATGTCGGCTTCGACGGCGGCGGCATCATTCCCGTGCTGGAGGATACCAACGACATCGGTTTCCAAGCGGTCGAGGTGAAGGAGAGCTGCGAGGTCGCGCCCGGCGTGTGGTTTCGCCTGATGATCGGCGGCATCACCGGGCACAGGGACTTCGCGCGCGAGACCGGCGTGGTGGTCAAGCCGTCCGACGCCACCAAGGTGGCCGATGCCATCGTGCGCGTATTCATCGATCATGGCGACCGCACCGACCGCACCAAGGCGCGGCTCAAATACGTCATCGACCGCTTCGGCCTCGACAAAGTGTTGGGGCTGGTCGAGGAAAAACTCGGCCGCAAGCTCGATCGCGTGGCCGGCGGTGCGTTCGCGCCGCGTCCGCCGTTCGACCGCACCGCCCATATCGGCGTGCATCCGCAGAAGCAGCCCGACCGCAATTGGGTCGGCGTCGTCCTCCCGGTCGGCAAGATGACCGCCGATCAGATGCGAGGGCTCGCGCAGATCGCGCGCGAACTCGGCGACGGCGACATTCGGCTCACAGTCTGGCAGAACCTGATCATCTCCGGCGTGCATTCGGAACGCGTGAAGCCGGCGCAAGCAGGCATCGAAGCGCTCGGCCTCTCCACCAGCACGAACGCGATTCGCGCGGGACTCGTTGCCTGCACCGGCAATGTCGGTTGCAAGTTTGCCGCCTCCGACACCAAGCGGCACGCCGAGGAGATCGCGCGCTGGTGCGAAAGCCGCGTCGCGCTCGATGGCCCCGTCAACATCCATCTCACCGGATGCCATCATTCCTGCGCGCAGCATTACATCGGCGACATCGGCTTGCTCGCCTGCAAAGTGCAGACCTCCGAAGACGGCGACACGGTCGAGGGCTACCACATTCACGTCGGCGGCGGATTCGGCGCTGACGCGGCGATTGCGCCGGAGATCTACCACGACGTCAAAGCCGAGGATGCTCCGAAGATCGTCGAGCGCATGCTCAAGGCCTATCTCGCGCACCGCGCGTCGCCGCGGGAAAGCTTTCTCGCTTTCACCCGCCGGCACGAGATCGATGCGCTGCGGTCTCTGATCGAAGACGAGGTGGTCGGATGACCCTGCCGCCGCGCGCCTCGCTGCCGTCGCTCATTCCGGAGAGCGCGCCCTTCAGCGCCGAGCAGCGCGTGTGGCTCAACGGCCTGTTCGCTGGGCTGCTCTCGCTCGAAGACGGCATCACTCCGCTGTCGTTGGACCAGGCGGCGGCGCTGCTGCCGGGCGCGCTCGATCTCGCGGCACCCGCCACTTCGACCGGCGAGGACGACGACGGCGCGCCGTGGCACGACCCTGCCATGGCGCTCGCCGATCGCATGAAGCTCGCCGAAGGCCGTGCGCTGCGCCGGCGGATGATGGCAGCGATGGGACAACAGGACTGCGGACAATGCGGATACAACTGTCAGGACTATTCGGACGCCATCTTTCTGCAAAAGGAGGAGCGACTGAATCTTTGCGTGCCCGGTGGCAAAGAAACCACCCGCGCGCTCAAGGTGCTGCACCAGGAGCTTGGCAAGGCCCCGGCGTCGGCCGAGGCGCCGAGCAAGACCCCTACGCCTGCCGCTGCTACGGTTGCACCGGCCGGCGCGCCGGGATGTTCGCGCGAGTGCCCGACCGCGGCGCGCTTTCTGTCGCGCACGCGCCTCAACAAGGCGGCCTCCGAGAAGGAGACCTGGCATATTGAGTTCGATCTGACGGCGACCGGCATCGATTATGCGGTCGGCGATGCCTTCGGCGTGTTCCCGACCAACGATCCCGTGCTCGCCGACGCCGTGATCGCGGCGCTCGCCGCCCCGCCCGATTTCCCAATCGGCGGCCGGGCGCTGCGCGACGTGTTGATCGACGGCGTCTCCCTCGGCGCCGCCCCCGACATGCTGTTTCAGCTCTTCTCCTATATCACCGGCGGCGAGCGGCGGCAGAAGGCGAAAGCGCTCGCCGCCGGCGAGGATCCGGACGGCGACGCCGCCGCGCTCGACGTGCTCGCCGCGATCAAAAAATTTCCCGGCGTGCGTCCCGATCCGGAAGCCTTCGTCGAGGCGCTCGATCCGCTGCAGCCGCGGCTCTATTCCATCGCGTGCTCGCCCAGGGTCGATCGCCACCGCATGGCGCTGTGCGTCGATGCGGTGCGCTACCCGATCAATGGCCGCACGCGGCTCGGCGTCGCGTCCACCTTCCTCGGCGAGCGCGTGCGCTCCGGAGACGCGGTGAACGTCTTCGTCCAGAAGGCGCAGCACTTCGGTTTGCCGACCGATTCCTCCGTGCCCATCATCATGATCGGTCCCGGCACCGGCATCGCGCCGTTCCGCGCCTTCCTGCACGAACGCATGGCGAGCAAGGCGCCCGGGCGCAACTGGTTGTTCTTCGGCCACCAGCGGCGCGATTGCGATTTCTTCTACGAGGACGAGCTCGCCGGCATGAAGGCCGCGGGCACGCTGACCAGGCTCTCGCTCGCCTGGTCGCGCGACGGCGCCGAGAAGTTCTACGTCCAGGATCGCATGCGCGAGGTCGGTCGCGAGCTTTGGGCTTGGCTCGCCGATGGCGCACACGTCTATGTCTGCGGCGATGCCAAACGCATGGCCAGGGACGTCGAGGCCGCGTGGGTCGAGATTGTTGCCGCGCACGGTGCGCGCACCACCGACGAGGCGATTGCGTTCGTCGCCAATCTGAAAAAGTCCGGGCGCTATCAGCAGGACGTATATTGATGTCCGCGGTCGAGGACCGACGCGATCCCTCGCCTGCGCATCCGCCGCGCATGCAAGCACTGGCGCGGCTGCCAATCTTCCTGGCGCTTGCCGGCAAACGTGCGCTGGTCGCCGGCAGCGGGGCGCCCGTGGCATGGAAGGCGGAGCTGTTGGCCGCGGCCGGCGCCGATGTCGCGGTCTTTGCCGAGCGACCATGCGAGGAGCTGCGCACCATCGCGGCACAGCCCCCGCGCGCAGCGATCGCGCTGCAACAGCGGGCGTGGCGGATCGAGGATTTTGCCGGCGCTGCCGTCGCCGTCGGCGGCTTCGAGGATGCGGCCGAGGCCGAGCGCTTCAGCGGCGCCGCGCGCGCGGCCGGCGTTCCGGTCAATGTGATCGACAGGCCCGCTCATTGCGATTTTTCCTTCGGCGCCATCGTCAATCGCTCGCCGCTCGTCATCGGCATCTCGACCGACGGCGCGGCGCCGGTCTTCGCCCAGGCGGTCCGCGCCAAGCTCGAGACGATGATCCCGCGCGGCTTTGCCCGCTGGGCCGACGCCGCCCGCCGCTGGCGCCAAGCGGTGCAATCCTCGAGGCTTTCGCCGTCTGGCCGGCGGCGGTTTTGGGAGGCGTTCGCGACCTTTGCCGTCAGCAATCCACAGCGCGAACCCGCGCCATCCGATTTCGATGCGCTGCTGCGCAGAACCGAGGACCAAGCCACCGCCGCCGAAGCCGGCAGCATCACGCTGGTCGGCGCCGGCCCGGGCGATGCCGAGCTGCTCACGATGCGCGCGGTACGCGCGCTGCAGTCCGCCGACATCATCCTGATCGACGATCTCCTCGCGCCAGACATTCTCGACTTCGCCCGGCGCGAGGCAAAGATGGCGCTGGTCGGCAAGACTGGTCGCTTACAGCAGGACGAGGTCACGCTGATGATCGCGCTCGCCAAGGGCGGCAGGCGCGTGGTGGGGCTCAAGGGCGGAAGCTCGCCCCCGCTTGGCCGCGAGGTGATCGCGGCCTGCCGACGCGCGGGAATTGCAGTCGAGGTCGTCCCCGGCGTCACCGTGGGCGGAGCGCGCGGCGAGACTGAGCGCAATAGGGTGGAGCGAGTGTCGGATCGCGTGAAGAACTGGGGCCGACTCGCGCCTATTCCTGAAACGCCTCTTCGCGCTTGCTGCGGATGGCCGGCAGCGCGACCAGCACGCAGAGCGCGAGCGCTGCGATCAACAAGCCGAGGCTGATCGGCCGCTCGAAAAAAATCGCCGGGTCGCCGCTCGAAATCCGCATGGCGCGCCGAAGATTCTCCTCCATCAGCGGCCCCAGCACGAAGCCGAGGATCAGCGGAGCCGGCTCGCAGTCGAGCCGCGTGAAGACGTAGCCGAGCACGCCGAAGAACGCGGCCAGCAGCACCGCCGCGGCGCTGTTGCTCACGGTGTAGACCCCGATGCCGCAAAACAACAGGATCGCGAGATAGAGAAAGCGGTAGGGCACCTTCAAGAGCTGAACCCATATGCCGATGAGCGGCAGGTTGATGATCACCAGCATCAGATTGCCGATCCACATGCTGGCGATCATGCCCCAGAACATGCCGGGGCGTTCGCTCATGATCTGCGGACCCGGCTGGATGCCGTGGATGGTAAGCGCGCCGATCATCAGCGCCATCACTGCGTTGCCCGGGATGCCCAAGGTCAGCATGGGGATGAACGAGGTCTGCGCACCGGCATTGTTGGCTGATTCCGGCCCTGCCACGCCCTCGACCGCGCCGTGGCCGAATTGCGCGGGGTTCTTCGACCACCGTTTCTCGAGCGCGTAGGCGGCAAACGCGCTCAGCGTCGCGCCGCCGCCGGGAAGCACGCCGAGGATGGATCCGAGCCCGGTCCCGCGCAGCACCGCCGGCCAGGCGCGCCCGAAATCCTCACGCGTCGGCCACAGCCGCGTGATCTTTTGCGTCGCCAACGAGCGCGTTTCCCGTGGCTGCGTCAAGTTGGTGATGATCTCGCCGACGCCGAATATGCCGATGGCGAGCGTGGCGACGTCAATCCCGTCGGTCAGCTCGGTAATGCCGAAAGTAAAGCGCGTCCCGCC
>WNFM01349275.1_pt1 | contig 16753 bp, 17 predicted proteins | sample 5400271 | NCBI WGS metagenome assembly WNFM01 (sample SAMN13153352, study PRJNA577476) | soil metagenome | isolation source: 60 cm saprolite on Douglas fir-dominated hillslope | place: USA:California | collected 2013-09-17
CTCCCAGCCCCGCCCCAGCGCGCGCCGGCGCTTGCGGTCGATCGACACCATGCCGTTGAGCGCGGTGACGAGGATCGCGCCGAACAGCAGCACGCCCGCGACGTCGCCATTGGCGAGGAGATGCGCCAGCGCCCACAGCGCGAAGGCCCACAAGCCCGGGTGACGGGTGATCCGTGTGATACCGCGGATCGGCAGCTGATCCTTCAGCAGCATGTCGGCGCCGGCGAGCGTCGGGTTGCCGGCACCGATACCGAAGGCGAGCAACAGGAAGGCGACGAACATCAGCAGCATCGCGATGTAAGCGGCGCCCGGCACCGGTTGCCAAAGCGGCATGTAGGGCGCCGCGCGGTAGGCAAGGACGAGCCAGGCCAGCCCCACCGCGCTCAGCAGCGCAAAGACGCCGCGAAACCCTTGCTCGCCGAGCCTCGCAGCGAGAAGCGGGCGCAGCGGCCCCGCCACCACGAAATGCAGCGCGACCCAGAATGCCGCGGCGAGGATCATCGACACCATGACGGTTGTCCGGGCGCGAGTTGCTGGTCCGAGGGGACCATGGTAATCCGTGGAACACCAAGCTGTCACGGCACAGCTTCGCGCGACCAGCGGCCAATTGCCCTGCTCCAGGCGGCACGCCTATCGTAGACAGGGCCGAGCGCGCCGATCCGCTCGCATACTCGACAAGCGGGCTGGCACCGTTGCATTCTGACTACGTCGACCCTGCGGGTCGGCGCGAGGCGGCTTCATCGATTGATGGCTGAACCATCCTCCTCCAGAACGCCCAAGCCGGAGCGCCGCCGTCCGCGCTTCGACCGGCAAGCCTTGCGCCGCATTGCCGGCGATAAGATCTTTCAGCGTGGCGTCGAATATCATGGCGCCGGCTTGGTGGAGATCGTCGCCGTTGAGCCGGATCGCGTCATTGCCGAGGTCCAGGGCTCCGAACTCTACCGCACGGAGCTGAAAGGCGGCCAAGATGCGATCTCCGGCGATTGCACCTGTCCGGCGGCATCGGATTGGGGATTCTGCAAGCATATGGTGGCGACGGCGCTTGCCGCCAATGCACTCGCCCCCGGTGCCCTCGACGCGCATGCAAGCGGCCTCGACCGGCTCCGAGCGCATCTGCGCGCCCAAGGGGTGGAAGCACTTGTCGCGATGATCATGCGCTTGGCCGAGCGCGATCCGGCGCTGCGGCGCGGTCTGGAGCTCGCGGCGCTGGCGGACGACAGCGATGGTGCGACGCTCCATGCCCGTTTCGACAAGGCACTCGCCGGAGCGATGCGGACCCGCGGCTTCGTCGGCTATCATGAGGCGGAGGGCTGGGCGCAAGGCATCGGAGAGGTGCTCGACCAGATCGAGGGTCTGATCGGAAAAGGCCATGCGGCGGTCGTGCTGCGGCTTGTCGAGGGTTTCCTCGCGCGGCTGGAGGACGCGCTGGCCGGGGTCGATGATTCCGACGGCCAGGGCGGCTGGCTCGGCGAGCGGGCGTGCGAGCTCCATCTCAGCGCTTGCCGGGCGGCCAAGCCGGATCCGGTGACGCTCGCGCGCGAGCTCTTCGCGCTCGAGACCAGGTCGCCCTGGGGCTTCTTCGACGGCGCGAGCGGAGCCTACGCCGATGTGCTGGGCGCGACGGGGCTCGACGAGTACCGCCGCCTCGCCGAGGCCGCTTGGAGCAAGATCGCCCCGCTGCACGCCGGCGAGCGGCTGCGGCCGGGCGAGGATCGCCAGGTTCTGAAGCACCGCCGGCTGGAATCGATCCTCGATGGTTTCGCCGTCCGTGACGGCGATCTCGACGCCCGTGTCGCGCTGCGCGCCAAGGATCTCTTGACATCCTACCGCTATCTCGAGATCGCCGAGTTGTTGAGCGCCCATGACCGCGACGCCGATGCGCTCAAATGGGCCAAGGAGGGGTTGTGGCTGTTCGGGGGCGAACCCGATGAGCGCCTGGCCGTCTGTGCGGCCGAGCTTCATCTTCGCCTCGGGCAGCGGGAGGAGGCGGGGCAGCTGCTATGGCAACGCTTCGAGCGCCGGCCGAGCCTCGATCTCCACGCACGGCTCAGGGCCGCCGCCGGCAAGGACCGCAAGGCGGCTGAGGCCGTCACCGACAAGGCGGCATCCTTGCTCTCGGCGCGGCTGGCCTCGCCCGGGGGCCAGAAACCAGCGGGATGGTGGGAGCCGCCTGCCGACCTGCTGGTCGACATTCTCCTGGCGGCGCGGCGTCTCGCGCCGGCGTGGGAGGCCTCCCGCCGCCATGGCTGCGGCGCCGGCACGTTGGCGAAGCTGGCAAAGGCGAGCGAGCGCGATGATCCTGCCCAAGCCATTGCCGCCTACGCCCGGCTCGTCGAGCACGAGATCAAGTCGACGTGTCAGCGGGGCTACGAAGCGGCCTGGAGCCTGCTCGAGCGGATGCGGACGCTGCGCGAGGGCATGGGTGACGGCGAAGCGCACGCCACTCATCTCGCCGAGCTGCGGCAGCGCTACAAGGCCAAGCGGAATTTCATCAAGCTGCTGCAAACACGGCGAGGCGCGGTCGGCGACCGGCGGCGCTCGCGGTGAGGCGGTGACGCTGGCATGCTCGCGCATATCGGCGCGGTCGATGGAGACACGAACGCCTTCATCGTCGCGCAGCACTACGGCTCGGCCGGGCCGGGATGGCCCGGTTCGCCTGCGCAAGGGTCCTGCGGCGAGGGCGATCCAGGCGAGCCGGAGGAGTTCTTCGTCACCCAGTACGGGTTGTACGGGAGCATCGGCACCTCCGAGGGATCGAGGATGTTTCGCCCGATCGGCTCGTCCGTCCAATACCGGCATAGCGGCGCGTCGGTGCAGCCGCCGAGCGCGCACAAGATCAGCACAGCGGCGGCGCGATAATGTCGACGCATCCTCGCGCGCCCTAGAGGATGAACTTCGAGAGGTCGGTGTTCTTGGCGAGGGCACCGACATGGTCGCGCACATAGGCGCGGTCGATCGTCACGATGGTGCCGGGCGGCCGGTCGGAGGCGGTGAAGCTCACTTCCTCGAGCAGCCGCTCCAGCACGGTGTGCAGCCGCCGCGCGCCGATGTTCTCGACCGCGGTGTTGATCTCCTCGGCCAGGCTGGCGATCTCCTCTATCGCCTCCGGCGTGAAGTCGAGCGTCACGCCCTCGGTCGCCAGCAGCGCGCGATACTGCTTGATGAGGCTCGCCTCGGGCTCGGTCAAGATCCGGCGGAAATCCTCGCGCGTCAGCGGCTTGAGCTCGACGCGGATGGGCAGCCGCCCCTGCAGCTCCGGCAAGAGGTCCGAGGGCTTCGCCAGGTGGAAGGCGCCCGAGGCGATGAACAGCACGTGGTCGGTCTTCACCGCGCCGTGCTTGGTCGCGACCGTGGTGCCCTCGATCAGCGGCAGCAAATCGCGCTGCACGCCCTCGCGGCTGACGTCGCCGCCGATACGCTGCTCGCTGCGCGCGCAGATCTTGTCGATCTCGTCGAGGAAGACGATGCCGTTCTGCTCCACCGCGGTGATGGCTTCCCGCGTCACCTTCTCCTGGTCGAGGAGCTTGTCGCTCTCGTCGGCCATCAGCACCTTGTGGCTCTCCTTCACCGTCAGACGCCGCGGCTTGGTGCGGCCGCCGCCGAACGCCTTGCCGAAAATATCGCCGAGGTTGAGCATGCCCATCTGCGCGCCCGGCAGGCCCGGAATCTCGAAGGTCGGCAGGCCGGCGCCGGTGTCCTGCACCTGGATCTCGATCTCCTTGTCGTCGAGCTGTCCCTCGCGCAGCATCTTGCGGAATTTCTGCCGCGTGTCGGCGCCGGCATTCTGGCCGACCAGCGCATCGAGCACGCGCTCCTCGGCATGCAGCTCGGCGCGCGATGCCACCTCCTTGCGCAGGCGCTCGCGCGTCATGGCGATGGCGATCTCGACCAGGTCGCGCACGATCTGCTCGACGTCGCGGCCGACATAGCCGATCTCGGTGAACTTGGTCGCCTCCACTTTCAGGAACGGCGCTTGCGCCAGCCGCGCCAGGCGGCGCGCGATCTCGGTCTTGCCGATGCCGGTCGGGCCGATCATCAGGATGTTCTTGGGCAGCACCTCCTCGCGCAGCTCCGCGGGGAGCTGCTGGCGGCGCCAGCGGTTGCGCAAGGCGATCGCGACGGCGCGCTTGGCGTCGTTCTGGCCGACGATGTGGCGGTCGAGCTCGGAGACGATCTCGCGCGGGCTGAACGAGGTCATAGGCTTTCGAGGGTGACTTTGTCGTTGGTGTAGACGCAGATGCCGGCGGCGATGGCCATCGCCTTCCGCGCGATCGCCTCGGCATCGAGGTCGGGCTGGTCGATGACGGCGCGCGCCGCGGCCAGCGCGTAGCCGCCGCCCGAGCCGATGCCGATGAGCCCGTCCTCGGGCTCGAGCACGTCGCCGGTGCCGGACAGGATCAGCGACACCTTGGCGTCGGCAACCGCCATCATCGCCTCGAGCCGGCGCAAATAGCGGTCGGTGCGCCAATCCTTGGCCAGCTCGACGCAGGCGCGCGGCAGCTGGCCCGGATGCTGCTCCAGCTTGGCCTCGAGCCGCTCGAACAGCGTGAGCGCATCGGCGGTGGCCCCGGCGAAACCGGCGATCACCGCGCCGTTGCCGAGCCGCCGCAGCTTCTTGGCATTGGACTTGACGATGGTCTGGCCCATCGACACCTGGCCGTCCCCGGCGATCACCACGCGGCCGCCCTTGCGCACGCAGAGGATGGTCGTGCCGTGCCAAGTCTCTCGTTTCTCGTCCTGCATGGGGGCCTTGCGCGGGAGGATAAGCCCAAGATGTGGGTCGGCGGCGCCGCGGGTCAAGGCGACGGGCGGGACGCCGGACGGCGCCGCGGACCCCTGGCGGCAGCGCCCCGACCTTGCTAAAAGACCGGCACCCGAGCCCGCCCTGAAGAGGCTCGGCCCCAACCCGGCAAGGAGAGCCAAAGGTGGCCCAGGCCCGCTCCCCCGTCGTCGCCCCGCCCGCGCGCCAGGCGAGCGTGGAGCGCGTGACGCGGGAGACCAAGATCCGCGGCGCCGTCAATCTCGACGGCACCGGCGTCTACGACGTCTCGACCGGAATCGGCTTTCTCGACCATATGCTCGAGCAGCTGTCGCGGCACAGCCTCGTCGACCTGACCTTGCGGGCGGAGGGCGACCTTCATATCGACTTCCACCACACCACCGAGGATACCGGCTACGTCGTCGGCGAGGCCGTGTCCAAGGCGCTGGGCGACCGGCGCGGCATCGCGCGCTGGGGCGACGCGCTCGTGCCGATGGACGAGACGCTGACGCGCGTCGCGCTCGACGCCTCGAACCGCCCCTACCTCGTCTGGAAGGTGAAGTTCACCAAGCCCAAGCTCGGCGAGATGGACACCGAGCTGTTCAAGGAGTGGTTCCAGGCCTTCGCGCAGTCGGCCGGCGTCACGCTTCACGTCGAGAACCTCTACGGCGAGAACAATCACCACATCGTCGAATCCTGCTACAAGGGCTTGGCGCGCAGCTTGCGCCAGGCGGTCGCGATCGATCCGCGCCGCGCCGATGCCGTGCCTTCCACCAAGGGAACGCTGGGCTCCTAGGAATTGACGATGGCCACGGTGCTGATCGACTACGGGTCGGGCAATCTGCGCTCCGCCGCCAAGGCCTTCGAGCGCGCCGCGCGCGAGGCGGGCATCGACACCGACGTGCTGGTGACCAGCGATGCCGACAGGGTGCGCGCCGCCGAGCGCGTGGTGCTGCCGGGCGTCGGCGCCTTCGCCGATTGCCGCCGCGGCCTGGCATCCGTGCCCGGCGTCGAGGAAGCGCTGCACGAGGCGGTGATGCGGCGCGGCCGGCCCTTTCTCGGCATCTGCGTCGGCATGCAGCTGATGGCCGAATGCGGCCGCGAGTTCGAGACGGTCGCGGGCCTCGACTGGATCCCCGGTGAAGTGGTGGCGATCACCCCCGCCGATCCCGCGCTCAAGATCCCGCATATGGGCTGGAACGACCTGGCGCCGGAAGCGAAGCCCCACCCGGTGCTCGACGGCATCGCCGCCGGCGAGCATGCCTATTTCGTGCACAGCTATCGCTTTGCCTGCCGCGAGCGCCGCGATGTCCTCGCCACGGTCGATTACGCCGGCGAGATCGTCGCCGCGGTCGGGCGCGACAACCTCGTCGGCACGCAGTTCCATCCCGAGAAGAGCCAGGCGACAGGCTTGCGGCTCATCACCAACTTCCTGCGGTGGCGGCCGTGACCGAGGCGCGCGCGGCGACGACGGCGGTCGAGCACCTGGAGGCGTTCGGCGGCACCGACCTCGACGATCTCTGCGACGCGGCCGAGGCGGCGATCAAGGGCGGCGGCGGCTTCGGCTGGCTCAACGCGCCGCCGCGCCACATCATGGAGAACTACTGGCGGGGCGTGCTGCTGGTGCCGGAGCGGCGCCTCTTCGTGGCGCGGCTCGACAGGACCATCTGCGGCTCGGCGCAGCTGGCGCGCCCGCCGCGCAACAACGAGGCGCAGGCCTTCGCGGCGCAGATGATGAGCAATTTCATCGCCCCCTGGGCGCGCGGCCACGGGCTGGCGAAGCAGCTGGTCGTCGCCGTCGAGGACGCCGCGCGCGCCGGCGGCTACACCATCCTGAACCTCGATGTGCGCGACACGCAGACGGCGGCGATCCAGCTCTATGAATCGCTGGGCTATGTCCGCTGGGGCACGCATCCCTGCTACGCCCGCGTCGACGACGCGGTGATCCCCGGCCATTTCTATTTCAAGCGCCTCGCGCCGCAAGACGAGGCGGCGCGGTGATCCTCTATCCCGCGATCGACTTGAAGGACGGGCAGTGCGTGCGCCTGCTGCGCGGCGAGATGAGCGCCGCCACCGTCTTCAACGACGCCCCCGCGGCGCAGGCGAAGAGCTTCGTCGCCGCCGGGTGCCGCTGGCTGCATGTCGTGGACCTCGACGGCGCCTTCGCCGGCAGGCCGGTGAATGGCGATGCCGTCGCCGCCATCCTCGCCGCGGCCGGAATCCCCGTGCAGCTCGGCGGCGGCATCCGCGATCGGGCGACCATCGAGCATTGGCTCGCGCGCGGCGTCGCCCGACTCGTCCTTGGCACCGCGGCGCTGCGCGATCCCGATCTGGTCAAGGCCGCCTGCCGCGCCCATCCCGGCAAGATCGCCGTCGGCATCGACGCGCGCAGCGGCCGTGTCGCGGTCGAGGGCTGGGCGAAATCGTCGGCGGTGACGGCGCTGGATCTGGCGCTCGCCTTCGAGGATGCCGGCGTCGCCGCCATCGTCTACACCGATATCGAGCGCGACGGCGCGCTGACCGGCGTCGATGCCGCGGCGACCGCGGCGCTGGCGCGGCGCCTCACCACGCCGGTCGTCGCCTCCGGCGGCGTCGCCGCGCTCGCCGATCTCGCGGCGCTCAAGGCTCACGAGCGCGACGGCGTCGCCGGCGTCATCTGCGGTCGCGCCCTCTACGACGGGCGCCTCGACCTCCGGCAGGCGCTGGCGCTGCTGGAGGGTTGAAATGCCCGCGGCCAGTCGCTTCTCCGACCCATCCTTCGAGACGCGGTGCTTCGCACCGCTCCTCAGGATAAGGCCGTGTTTTTCCCCTCACCCTGAGGAGCGCCCGGAGGGCGCGTCTCGAAGGGCGAGTGAGAAAGCACGCTCATGCGCAGAGGCTTGCGCGCCATGCTGAAGATGCGCGTCATTCCCTGCCTCGACGTCAAGGACGGGCGCGTCGTCAAGGGCGTCAATTTCGTCGATCTGGTCGATGCCGGCGATCCGGTAGAGCAGGCGAAGATCTACGATCGCGAGGGTGCCGACGAGCTGTGCTTTCTCGACATCACCGCCTCGGCCGAGAACCGCGCCACGCTCTATGACGTGGTGGCGCGCACCGCCGAGCAATGCTTCATGCCCTTGACCGTCGGCGGCGGCGTGCGCAGCGTCGAGGACATCCGCCGCCTGCTGCTCGCCGGCGCCGACAAGGCGTCGATCAATACCGCCGCGGTGGCGCGGCCCGATTTCGTCAAGGAAGCGGCAGAGAAATTCGGCAGCCAATGCATCGTCGTCGCGATCGACGCGAAGCAGACCGGTCCCGGGCAGTGGCAGGTCTTCACCCATGGCGGGCGGCGCGCGACCGGCATCGACGCGGTCGTGTGGGCGAAACGGATGGCGGCTTACGGCGCCGGCGAGGTGCTAATAACCTCGATGGATCGCGACGGCACCAAATCGGGCTTCGACATCGCGCTCACCCGCGCCGTCGCCGACGCCATCACCATCCCCGTCATCGCCTCGGGCGGCGTCGGCACGCTCGACCATCTCGTCGCCGGCATCCGCGACGGCCATGCCACCGCCGTGCTCGCCGCCTCGATCTTCCATTTCGGCACCTACCGCGTCGCCCAGGCGAAGGCGCATCTCGCCGCCGCGGGGATCGCCGTGCGGCCGTGAGGCTGGATGTCGCCCTGGCGGTGACAGGACGGCGCTGATCTGGTACAGCGTCATCGACCATAGAATCGGTCATTGTTTTTGCCGTCATTCCCGCGAAAGCGGGAATCCAGTGTATGGCCCTGGGTCCCCGCTTGCGCGGGGACGACGGAGAGGTCGTATGCGCCTTATTCGGGAGAGGGCGATGGCAGAGATCGATGGCGGCACGCTCGACCGGCTCTATGCGGTGATCGCCAGCCGCCGCGGCGGCGACCCGGCGACCTCCTACACGGCCAAGCTCTTCGCGGCAGGCCCGGTCAAGATCGCGCAGAAGCTCGGCGAAGAGGCGGTCGAGACGGTGATCGAAGGCGCACGCGGCAATGCGGCGGGCGTCGTCGCCGAAAGCGCGGACCTGCTCTATCACCTGCTCGTGCTCTGGGCGGAAGCCGGCGTCGCGCCGGCGCAGGTCTGGCGCGCGCTCGAAAGCCGCGCCGGCACATCCGGCATCGACGAGAAGAAGTCGCGGCCGGCGAGGTGAGGGAGCGCGGCATGGCCTATGATCGCAACAACATCTTCGCGCGCATCCTGCGCGGCGAGATCCCCTGCCGCAAAGTCTATGAGGATCAGTACGTCCTCGCCTTTCACGACATAAACCCGGCGGCGCCCGTGCACATCCTGGTGATCCCCAAGGGCGCGTATGCCTCGCTCGACGACTTCTCGGCCACGGCATCCGATGCCGAGCTCGCCGCTTTCACCCGCGCCTTGGGCGTGATCGCCCGCCAGATGGGCGTGGCCGAGACCGGCTACCGCATCCTCGCCAACCACGGCCCGGACGCCCACCAGGAAGTACCGCACTTCCACGTGCATATCTTCGGCGGCCGCAACCTAGGGCGAATGATTTCAAAGACTTAGAGACACGGCGCCGGCGATCGTTGAGAGGTTGTTAACTGCCGGCGGCCTAGCATCGCCGCGGGGCGCTCCTGCCTGGAGAAGGGAGTGCCTGGGCGTGCCTGCTACGGAGCCAAGCAACCCGGCGATGTCGAAGCCTCGCAAGCAGATCGGCGGAGCGACCACTTCCTCGACCGGCGCCGCGCCGGACGGCGAGACGCGCCTGCGGGCCTTCGCCGAGGCCGGCTCCGACTGGTTCTGGGAGATGGATGAGGCGCTGCGCTTCTCCTACATGTCAGACCGCGTCGATCGGCCCAATGAGTTGTTCGGCGCGGACTTCCTTGGCCGGCGCATCGACGAGATCGGGCTTCCCGGCATGGAGGAGACCTATTGGCCGCCGCTCCTGCTGCGGCTCGAGATGCGCGTTCGGTTCCGCGATTTTCGCTTCATCCGCCGCAACGCGGTCGGCGCGGCGCGGCATCTCTCGATCAGCGGCGTGCCGATCTTCGACGCCGCCGACGAATTCCGCGGCTTTCGCGGCACCGGGCGCGACCTGACCGACGAGACGGTGGCCGAAGAACGCGCCGCGCTCGCCCAGTCGCGCCTCACCGACGCCATCGAGAGCATCCCGGAAAGCTTCATGCTGCTCGACGCCGAGGATCGCCTGGTGCTGTGCAACAGCCGCTATCGCGAGCTGCATGCGTCGATCGCGCATTGCCTCGTGCCCGGCACCAAATTCGAGGACATCTGCCGCGCCAGCGCCCTCGCCGGGCTGCCGATGCCCGCGGTCGGCCGTGTCGAGGAATGGGTGCACGACCGCATGGCGCGGCACCGGGAGCGGCATTTCGAGCTCGAGGAGCGCCAGACCGGCGAGCGCTGGATCCAGGTCGCCGAGCAGCACACCAGCGACGGCGGCACTGTCGTGGTGCAGACCGACATCACCGCGCTCAAGCGGCGCGAGCAGGAGCTGGCGGAGAAGACCGCGCTGCTGCGCGCGACGCTCGACAACATGGAGCAGGGCCTGCTCGTCATCGACGCGTTCTGCGCCATCAAAATGTGGAACAACCGGATGATCGAGCTGCTCGAGATGCCGCCCGAGCTGGTCGGCGTCGGGCGCTCGATCGAGCCGCTGCTGCGGGTGATGGCGAGCGAGGGTGTCTATGGCAGCGGCCCGGTCGACACGCTGGTGGCGCGGCGGCTGGAGGAGCTGCGCCGGGCGGAGCCGCGGCGGGTCGAGATGGTGCGGCGCGGCAAGATCCTCGAGCAGCAACGCACGCTGATGCCCGATGGCGGCGTGCTCTTCACTTACGCCGACATCACCGACCGCAAGCGCGTCGAGGTCGATCTGCGCCGCGCCAAGGACGAGGCCGAGCTGGCGAGCCGCAGCAAGACCGAGTTCCTCGCCAATATGAGCCACGAGCTGCGCACGCCGCTCAACGCCATCATCGGCTTCTCCGACATCCTCATCGGCCAGATCTTCGGGCCGTTGAGCGATGCGCGCTATGCCGACTACGCCCGCGACATTCGCGACAGCGGCTTGCACCTGCTCACCCTCATCAACGACGTGCTCGACATCGCCAAGGTCGAGTTCGGCAAGGTCGAGCTGCTCGAGGAGACGGTCGACATCGTCGCGGTGGTCGAATCCTGCCTCCGCCTGGTGCGCGAGCGTGCGCAGACCGCCGGCATCCAGCTCGCGCAAGCGCTGCCGCCGCGCCTGCCCAACCTGCTCGGCGACGGCCGGCGGCTCAAGCAGATCCTGCTCAACCTGCTGTCCAATTCCGTCAAGTTCACCCCCGCCGGCGGCAGCGTCACGGTCAGCGCCAGCCACGACGCGGACGGGTTCCGCCTGGCGGTCGAGGACACCGGCATCGGCATCGCCGCGGACGATCTCGAAACCGCGCTGCGCCCCTTCGGCCAGATCGACAGCCGCCTCGCCCGCAAGTACCAGGGCACGGGGCTCGGCCTGCCGCTGGCGCGGTCGATGGCCGAGCTGCATGGTGGGCGGCTGGAGCTGCGCAGCGCGCCCGGCCAGGGCACCACGGCGACGCTGTGGCTGCCGCCGAGCCGTGTACTCGATCCCGCGACCCGCAGCCGGTGAGCGCTAATACACACATTTAATATGTGATTTAAAAGGTATTGACATACCGAAACCGTCAGTTTAGATACTAACCACAGCGCCGATTTGAGCATCAGCTTGCGGGCGCTTAAAAAATGCAGCTAAAGCGAGGCATCCGCCCAGCCCAGCTGCGGCGGATTTTTTGTACCTGGAGATAACCGCGAGATGCGATCGGGCACGGAATTGGACTGGTACGCGGCGGTGCTCGACTGGCGCTACCGCGGCCGCGAGGGCGAGGCGCTGCTGCAGCCCCTGGTCGAGCGCGAGTTCAAGGGCCGCATCGCGCTCCTCTCTTCCTTCGGCGCCGAGGCGGCGCTGCTGCTGCACATGGTGGCGCAGGTCGATGCGACCGTCCCCGTGATCTTCCTCGACACGGGCAAACTCTTCGGCGAGACGCTGCGCTACCGCGATGCGCTGGTGGCGCGGCTGGGCTTGCGCGACCTGCGCATCGTCGCGCCCGATGCGGGCGAGGTGGCGCGCCGCGACCCGCAGGGGACGCTGTGGCACAGCGATGGCGATGCCTGCTGCCGGCTGCGCAAGGTCGAGCCGCTCGAGCGCGCGCTCGACGGCTTCGCCGCCACGATCTCCGGGCGCAAGCGCTATCAGGGCGGCGGGCGGAACGAGCTGCGCGCGGTCGAGGCGGCCGGCGGCCGCATCCAGGTCAATCCCCTCGCCGCTTTCACGCGCGAGCGCGTCGAGCGCGAATTCGCCGCGCGCGGCCTGCCGCCGCATCCGCTCGAGGCCGACGGCTTCCTGTCGATCGGCTGCATGCCCTGCACCGACCGCGTCGGGCCGGCCGAGGATCGCCGCGCCGGGCGCTGGCGCGGCCTCGACAAGGACGAATGCGGCATCCACTTGGCGCCGCGGCGCAGCGGCGGAGAGCGGATGTGAGCGATCTCGACGAGCTCGAGAGCCAGAGCGTCTTCATCCTGCGCGAGGCCTTCCGCAAGGTGGAGAAGCTCGGCCTCCTATGGTCGATCGGCAAGGATTCGAACGTGCTGGTGTGGCTGGCGCGCAAGGCGTTCTTCGGCCGCGTGCCGTTCCCGGCCATCCATATCGACACCTCCTACAAGCTGCCGGAGATGATCGCGTTCCGCGAGCGCATGGCGCGCGAATGGGGGCTCGAGCTCATCGTCGGCCAGAACACCGCCGCGCTGGCGGACGGCATGAACCACCTGCGCGGCCGCGTCGCGTGCTGCACGGCGCTCAAGACCGACGGCTTGAAGGAGGTCGTCGCCCGGCACGGCTTCACCGGCATCATCGCCGGCATCCGCCGCGACGAGGAGGGCACGCGCGCCAAGGAGCGCGTCTTCAGCCCGCGCGCGGAGAACGCCGAGTGGAATTTCCGCGACCAGCCGCCGGAGTTCTGGAACCATTTCAACACCGACTTCCCGCCCGGAATCCATCTGCGCATCCATCCGCTGCTGCATTGGACCGAGCTCGATGTCTGGCGCTATGTGCGGCGCGAGGCGATCCCGGTGGTCGATCTCTATTTCGCGCGCAACGGGCGGCGCTATCGCTCGCTGGGCTGCGCGCCCTGCACCGGCACCATGGCGAGCGCGGCCGCCAGCGTCGACGATATTATTGCCGAGCTCGAGGGCACCACCGTCGCCGAGCGCGCCGGGCGCGCGCAGGACAAGGAGGCCGAGGACGCCTTCGAGCGCCTGCGCGCCTCGGGCTACATGTGAGGGGCTCTCGCGCAATGAACGACAACCGGGCGCTTCCCATCGTCATCGTCGGCCATGTCGATCACGGCAAGTCGACCCTCATCGGCCGCCTCCTCCACGACACCGGCGCGCTGCCCGACGGCAAGGTCGCGGCGCTGCAGGAGGCGAGCCGCAAGCGCGGCATGCCCTTCGAGTGGTCCTTCGTCATGGACGCGCTCAAGGTCGAGCGCGACCAGGGTATCACCATCGACACGACGCGCATCCGCTTCTCCAGCGACGCGCGCGACTACGTCATCATCGACGCGCCCGGCCATGCCGAGTTCCTCAAGAACATGCTGACCGGCGCCGCCGCGGCGGAGGCGGCGATCCTCGTCGTCGACGTGATCGAGGGCATGTCGGAGCAGACGCGGCGCCACGCCTTCCTGCTCAAGCTGCTGGGCATCCGCGAGATCATCGTCGCTGTTAACAAGATGGATCGTTGCGGCTACGCCCAGGACGCGTTCGACGCCGCGTCGCGGAATGTCGCGGATTATCTCGCCGGCCTCGATCTCGCCGCCGCCGCGATCATCCCCATCTCCGCCCGCAACGGCGACATGATCGCGCATCGCTCGGTGCCGCCCTCCTGGTATGACGGGCCGACCGTGCTGCAGGCGCTCGACGCGCTCGCGGGCGCGCCGAGCGAGGCCGACCGGCCGTTGCGCCTGCCGGTGCAGGACGTCTACAAATTCGACGAGCGCCGCATCATCGTCGGGCGGATCGACGCCGGCCGTCTGCGCGTCGGCGACCGGCTGCGCTTCTCGCCGGGCGAGCGCAGCGCGCGCATCGCCTCGATCGAGAGCTGGAACGCGCAAGCCGCGGTCAGCGCGGCGGCCGGCCAGTCGGTCGGCCTGACCCTCGACGAGGACATTTTCGTCGAGCGCGGCCAGGTGGCGAGCGCGCCCGACGCCGCGCCCTACGCCGCCGCGCGCCTCAAGCTGCGCCTCTTCCATTTCGGCCACGCGCCGCTCCAGGCGGGGGACGCGGTCAAGCTGCAGATCGGCCTCGCCGAGCATGCCGCGACGGTCGAGGCGGTCGAGAGCGTCGTCGACATCAACGATCTCACCCGGCGCAGCGCCGAGGCGGTCGGCCGCAACGACATTGCCGACGTGGTGGTGCACAGCCGCACCGCCATTGCCGTCGAGACTGCCGTCGAGGGCCGGCATCTCGGGCGCGGCATCCTGCGCCGCGGCTATCACATCGTCGCGGGCTTCCTGGTCGAGGCGGTGCTCGACGCGCCGCAGGCCGCGCCGGTCGCGGGCGTGGCGCGCCACATCACGCCGGTGACTTCGGCGGTGTCGCATGCTGAGCGCAGCGCCGCCTGGGGCCATGCCGGCGGCGTGCTGTGGCTGACGGGGCTGTCGGGCGCGGGCAAGTCCACCCTGGCGCTGGCGCTCGAGCGCGAGCTGTTCCGCCGCGACTACCGCGCCGTGCTGCTCGACGGCGACAGCCTGCGCCGCACCCTCAACGCCGATCTCGGATTCGGCGAGGCCGAGCGCGCCGAGAATGTGCGCCGCATCGGCGCGGTGGCGCAGCATTTGGCCGAGAGCGGCATGATCGCCATCGTTGCCTGCATCGCGCCGCGCCGCAGCCATCGCGCGCGCCTGCGCCACGAGCTCGGCGCGCTCTACCATGAGGTCTACGTCAAGGCGTCGCTCGAAATCTGCGAGCGCCGCGACGTGAAGGGGCTTTACGTCAAGGCGCGGCGGGGCGAGATTACGGCCTTCACGGGCGTCTCCGATCTCTACGAGGCGCCCGCGGCGCCGGAGCTGGAGGTCGGCACCGATGTGCTGACCCCGGGGGAATGCCTCGAGCACCTTCTCGACTATGTCGACCGGGCGTTCCGCCCCGGCGATGTCCGCCGCCTGGCTTCGTGACGCTGTCGGCGGCGCCGTCGAGCTACCATATCCCTCCCTGGCAAGCGCGTTGGTGACAAGATCAGGAGCAAGAAGCGATGCACGCGATCGAACCGCTCTACTCGCTTTCGGGCTTCGCGGTCGGGCTGCTGGTCGGGATGACCGGCGTCGGCGGCGGCTCGCTGATGACGCCGCTGCTCATCCTGCTGTTCGGCATCCACCCGGCGACCGCGGTGGGCAGCGACCTGCTCTACGCCGCCGCCACCAAGACGGCCGGCACGGTGGCGCATGGCCTGATCGGCTCCATCAGCTGGCGCATCGTCGGCCGGCTGGCCGCCGGCAGCGTGCCGATGACCGCGGCGACGCTCTTCGCGCTGTCGAAGCTCGATCTCAGCGGTGCCGCGGCGAGCCAATTGATCACCGTCGTGCTCGGCGTCGCGCTGTTCGTGACCGCCGGTGCGCTGATCTTTCGCCGCCAGCTCGTCGATGCCTTTGGCGAGCGGCTCGGCCGGCTCGACCCGCGCCGCACCGCCGTCCTGACCGTCGCCACCGGCGCCGCGCTGGGCGTGCTCGTGTCGATCTCCTCGGTCGGCGCCGGCGCCATCGGCGTGAGCGCGCTGGTGCTGCTCTACCCGCGCCTGCCGACGGCGCGCATCGTCGGCTCCGACATCGCCCATGCCGTGCCGCTCACCCTCCTCGCCGGCATCGGCCACTGGCTGATGGGCTCGGTCGACTGGCACCTGATCGGCTCGCTGCTGGCGGGCTCGCTGCCGGGCATCGTCCTCGGCAGCTACCTGTCGAGCCGGGTCCCCGACGCGGTGCTGCGCCTGACGCTGGCCGGCACCCTCATCATTGTCGGCGGCAGGCTGGTGTTTTAGCGCGGTCATTGCGAGCGCAGCGAAGCAATCTCCATCAAGCATCGCGCCCACGCCGGCGGGAGATTGCCGCGGCGCCCGGCGGGCGCCTCGCAATGACCGGCGGTGGCTTTCTTCGGGTGACCGAGAGAGCTAGCATCGGCGCCTCATGCTCCGCCGCCGTGCCCTCTTCGTCTATGCCGCGTCCCTGGCCGCCGGCGTCGCCGCGCCGGCGGCGGCGGCGCAGGAGCGGGCGTCGCCGCGCCGGGCGCCGGACATGCAGCGCATCCTCGACCGCGGGCGGCTCGTCGTCGCCGTCGCCGGCTTCGCCGCGCCGCCCTTCGTCACAATCGGCGCGGATGGCGCGCTCGGTGGGCACGACATCGCGCTGGCGCACGGCATGGCCGGGGCGCTGGGCCTGCCGGTCGCGTTCGACCGCGACGCGACGAATTTCGACGACATCGTCGGCAAGGTGGCGCAGGGCACGGCGGATCTCGGCCTCTCGCGGCTCAGCGCAACGCTGGCGCGGGCGGTGCTGGTGCGCTTCTCGCGGCCCTATGTGGTGCTGCGCCACGCGCTGCTGGTGAACCGGCCGCGCTTCGCCCGCCTCTTGCCGGACGGCGAGCCGCTTGCGGCGCTCAAGGCCGGCGACGCGCCGCTCGCCATCGTCCCCGGCACGGCGGCGGCCGAGTATGCGCGCCGCCTGGTGGCGCCGGCGCGCCTGCGCGAGTATCGGCGCTGGGATCCGGACGTGGTCGACGCCGTGCGCGGCGGCGAGGTCATCGCTGCTTGCGGCGACGAGGTCGAGGCGAAGCGCGCGCTGGCGGCGCGGCCCGACGCGCCGCTCCAGCTGCGCGCCGTGATGCTGCCCGACACGCGCGATCCGATCGCCGCGGCGCTGCCCTGGGACAGCTTGCAGCTCCTCGCCTGGGTCGACCTCTATCTCGACGGCGC
>WNFM01203683.1_pt1 | contig 16750 bp, 16 predicted proteins | sample 5400271 | NCBI WGS metagenome assembly WNFM01 (sample SAMN13153352, study PRJNA577476) | soil metagenome | isolation source: 60 cm saprolite on Douglas fir-dominated hillslope | place: USA:California | collected 2013-09-17
TCGCAGCACATCACCGGAATGACGTTCGGATCCTGCTTGGGCTCGTACTTCCAGACGATCTGGTTGTCCTTGGACAGGTCAAGCGCATAGACCTTGTTCGGGAACGGGGTGTGGACGTACATCATGTTGCCGATGATCAGCGGTCCGCCTTCGTGGCCGCGCAACACACCGGTCGAGAACGTCCACGCCACCTGCAGCTTGCCGACATTGGCCGCCGTGATCTGATTGAGCTTCGAATAACGCGTATTGGCGTAGTCGCCCGCGGGCATCACCCAGTCCTTCGGGTTTTGCGCCATCTTGTTGAGTTCGTCATTGGCAGCGGCGGGGCCTGCGGCAAACGCCGCCATGGCGCCAACCCAGGTCGCGAATAGCACCTTGCGCATAGTGGATTCCTCCCAGATACGAGTTTTGGGTTTCCGTTGAAACGGCCCATTTTTTACATTCTTGGTCCCTATCCCTATCCCGTTCGGAAATGGGAAACTTGCCCAAGAGCGAACCGTTCCTTGCTCAAAAGCGAAACACGGCAAACTTTTTTTCGGACCACGCGGCGCGGCCCGGCCAACGCCGGCCGTCGACGGTTTCATGTTGCGGAGCATCATTCGGTTGTCGAGCGTTGCAGCCAATTTCCGACGGCTTCACCCGCAGCGACCCTGAGTTGATGTTCCCCTTGACGCGGTCACAACTAAGTCGGAGGATTGTCAACGGGATATCGGGAAGAATCTGCGCGCACTTCCCTATGACCGCCTTAAATTGGACCGATAGTACTTTTGCGCGGCCGGAACTTGGGCTGAAGGTCGCGTCCCGATCTCGAAACGGTGGCTGGACCATGTCCGATACAATCCGCTCACTCAGCACTTCCGGATTGTCGCCGAAGAAGCAGATTCAGATTTGGTCAGATGCACTGACTGATCTCTGCGGGCAATTCGATATCGACCCGTTGGCGGCTTCGTCGTTCGAGGCCCGGATCAACTACACCACGGTTTCGCAGTTGAAGCTCTGCCAGATCGAGGCGAGCCAGCACCGAATTGCCCACACGGTTTCCCGCACCAAATTGAGCGAGCATCCCTTCGTCAAGATCCTGTTCCAGACCTACGGGATTTCCCACTTCGAACAGGCCGGCCGCCGCATCGACATCATGCCGGGTGATTGCTTCGCCTACGACGTCTCCTGTCCGCACACGATCGTCAGCCCGTCGCTGACCCGGCACGAGGTCGTCATCGTGCCGAAGGAACTGCTTCGCGAACGCGGCTTCCACTCGACCAAAATGTCGCCGTGCAAGCTCTCGGCGCGCAACGGCACCGGCCGCATCGCGCACGACTTTGTGCTCGCCGCTTTCGATGAAGCCAACAGCCTTTCCCCTCACAACGCTACCGGCGTCGCCGATTCGCTGATCGACCTGCTGCTGCTGCCGCTGCGCGAGGCCGACACGATGTTCGATCGAGTCGGTCCCGAGGCGATGTACATCCGGGCCCAGGCCTTCATCCGCGAACATTTGCGTGATCCGGATCTGTCCATCGACCAGATCTCCGCCGCACTGGGCTGCACCAAGCGCTATCTGCACATGCTGTTCAGCGACAAGGGCATGACGGTCAGCGACCATATCTGGCGGGCCAGGCTGCTGCACTGCCGCCAGGAGCTCGAGACCCAGGCCGGGAAAACCATCACCGACGTGGCTTTCTCGTGGGGCTTTTCGAGTTCGTCGCATTTCAGTCGCGTATTCCGCAAGCATTTCGGCTTCGTCCCGTCCGCCATCCACAAGGCGCAACATAGCGGCCCCTCCCCGGACGTTGCCTGAGACTTTTGGCCTGAGAACTGAATTTTCAGTTCGTGCCAGCCTAAAACGTCGCCTTTAGCCCGACATAGAAAGCACGCGGCCGCGCCGGGCTGACCGAACGCGCGTCGGTAAACGACACGCCGCCATTAGCGAAATTAGTTGTTGGGCCATTGGTGAAATTGGGAACCGCCCCGGTATCGAAGAAGGTACCGTAGGTCGCATAGCGGTTGTCGAAAATATTGTCGACGCGCCCGTAAATCTGGAAAGTCTTGTCGACCTGATACGAGGCGTGGGCGTTGAAAACCGTGTAGGACGGCAGTCTCTGCGCCTGGTTGGATTCATCGCCGACAAAGTACTGATCGCTGACGAACAACGCATCACCACCTACCTTGAAGGCATCCGTGATCGAATAATCGAAGCCGGCCTTGATCCGGTTGCGCGGGATCGCTGGAATCCGGTTACCGGGCGAAATCTGGACATGGCCGTCGGCGTCGGCAAACGGGCTGTTGGAACCAACCAGAAGTGAGTCGAGGAAGCGTGCATCCACGAGGGCATAGCTGGCATAGAGCTGCAACGCCTTCGATTGCAGATTGACCTGGGCCTCGATGCCCTGCCGGCGGGTCGAACCCACGTTCTGGAAATAGCCAAATCCCTGCAAGGCCGGGCTCGGGATCGCCAGGATATCGTCGGTGTTGGTGGCGCGGAAGCCGCCGAGCTTCCATCCCAACGTTCCGATGCTCAGTTCGTGCGATCCGCGAAAGCCCGCTTCGACCGTGCGGGAAACCACCTGCTTCAACGGCGGATCGGAGACCAGAAACGCCGCGATGATGCAGGGACGGGCCGGATCGGCGCAGCCCAGTTCCAGCGGCGTCGGCGCGCGGTTGGCCTCGGAATATCCGGCATAGGCCGTTACATCCGGCGTGATCTTGTAGGTGGCGCCAATGATTGGATTGAACCGGTTGAATGTCTCCTTGCCGTTCAACGCAGTACCGATTTGATCTTCAAGTGCGATCTGGGCGTTATTGGACCGCCCGCCCGCCGTGACCGAGAAGGCTTTCGTGACGTCGAAGGTATCGAGCGCATAAAGCCCCGTGTACTGGTTGGTGGTGCGCAGCGCGACCGGGCCGATCGACACGGGATCGCCGGATTGCCCGAGAAAGATTCCATTGCCGCTGACGACGTAGTTCGTGCCGACGGTGCCGAGTTCGGCGCTCGCCCCGAAGCGGGTCACGCTGTAATCGAAGTTGGTTCCGACCACGAAATGGTTGTTGTGCCCGAACAGTTGATCGTTGTTGGTGGCCTGCAGCGAAACCCCGCCTGTCGTCGATCGGGTTTGTGTTCGGTCGATTTCGCCGAGTACGGCAGCGGGATCGAAGGGATTGGCGAGCTGGGCGCCGTTCAAACCATTCGCCGGCGTCGTGTCGTTGCCGAAGCAAAGCAGGGTCGCATCGGCTGCACATGGCTGGGTGCCGGTCGGATTGCCGTCGGTCGCCTTCTGGTCAAGAACGCGAACATGGACCGAGCCATCGACCGTCCAGGTCGGCGTGGCCTCGACCTTTCCTGTCAGATTGACATAACCGACCCGGTTGTTGCTGATCTGCGGCGTGGTGTAGGTGGCGCCCCAATAATGCTGCAGCAATTCGACCGGCACGGTGGCCGCCGCGCCGAACTTGTTGTCGGCGACGCCCATATTGACGTGAAACTCGTTGTTCTCGTTCTTGTAGCCGACATCGCCATAGAAGCGGCGCACGTCGGAGGTCGAAAAATTCCGAAAGCCGTTGTCGTGCAGTCCTTCGAGGGCGCCGTAAACGGCAAAATTGCCGTCGACCTGCTTGCCCCATTGCGCCGAACTCTGGATCCGGCCGAACGAGCCGCCCATCGTGTCGACCTCGGCGCCGTGATAGTTGAAGCCGTCTTTCATCTGTACGTTGACCGCCCCGCCAAGGGCATTGAGGCCGAAGGCGGGATTGTTGGTCACGACGCTGACCGATCGGATCGCGGCGGTCGGAATCAGGTCCCAGTTGACGGTGTCGCCGAACGCCTCGTTGACGCGTACCCCGTTCTGGTAGACCGCAAGGCCCTGCGGCGTCCCGCCCACCGGCGAAGCAACGAAGCCGCGGAATTCCACGTTGGGCTGAAACGGATTACCGGCCACCTCGTTGATGCTGATGCCCGGCACTTGCTGCAACAGCGCGTCGGTGATGTTCATGGAGCCGGTGCGCGCAATTCGCGCCGCATCGACGAAATTGACGCTGGCGGGAATCTTGTCGACGTCAATGCTGGAGCCCGAGCCCGCAGCGGGCGTGGTCGAGTACACGTAGACGACACGGGAGGGTTTTCGCGCCGCGCGCGCGGCTTGCTGGGTGGGGCCGCGTTTGGCGCGCGATGCCGGTGCCGACACCACGATCGCTGGCAACGTCTGGGCCTCGCCGGGTGCACTTTGGGCATAGGCTTGTTCCGTGCCGGGAAGCAGGCACATCGACATCGAAACCATCACAAGGGCTCGAGTGCCCATCCGCGCCATCCCCACTCCCCGCCGGCCGCCATGAACCGCCGGTCGGGTTGTGGATGATCCTAATGCGATGCCGGGATTGCGCTACCTGCAAAAGGTCCGGCTTCGGAAGCACCATCTTTCCCGACGTGTCGCGGGAAAAATTCCCGAATCGATGCCGCGCAAGCCGGACTGCCGGACGGATTCAGGACGGCGCGCCGTTGGGAACCAGTGCTTCCACCGTCACGCCGCCCTCGTCGGACGCGATCGTGAGCGTCCCCCCCAGCGCCAATATCCGCTCGCGCATCCCGGTCAGGCCGAAGCCGAGCTTGTGATCCGGCTTCATTCCGCTGCCATTGTCGCGGACGCGTACGCGCGCGAAGCCGCGGTCTGCATGCAATCCCGTCGGCTGTTCGGCCGGTTCGACGCTGACATTGACAGAAGTCGCACCGGCATGGCGGAAGACATTGGTCAACGCTTCCTGAATGACGCGGTAGATCGTGAGCTCGGCGGTTTCGCCGGTCTCGCCGAGCGCGGGCGAGATCGTCGTTTCGATCGCCATGTCGGGATGTGATTCACCCCAAAGACGCAGCAAGGCGCCAAGCGCCTCGCGAAGTCCCAGCTCCGCCAGTCCCACGGGGCGAAGCCGCTCCAGAATCCGACGGTTGAACTGCTGCAGCGCATTGACCTGCTCCAGGATCGCGGCACCGTGCCTGCGCAACGCGTTTGCATCCGGCACGCCGACTTCCGAAAGCCGCATCAGCGCGCCGGCATGCGCGCGCAGCGCAAACAGATAGGGCCCGAACTCGTCATGCAGTTCGCGGGCGATCTCCTTGCGTTCGACGTCCTGGAGCGAGACCGTCCGCTCGGCGAGACGCCGCTTTTCCTCGACGGCATCGCCCAATGTCGCCGCAAGGTGGTTCAACCTGGTACAGATCGTTGCCAGTTCGGGCGCGCCTCCCGGTGTCACGCGCGTGTCGTAACGCCCGGACTCGATATCGGTCATGGCTTGCGAAAGCGCCTTCAGCGGCGCCAGCGCACGGCCGACCACCGTCATCGTGATCAGCAGCAGTGCTGCGGCAATGGCCGAACCGACCTCGAGCTGGGTCACGATGCCATCCCAGATTTCGGCCATCTCGTCATCGGGATGCGAGGTGATGACAAGCGCTTGCGGCTTGCCGCGGATCGTAATCGGCACGCTCACCGAGGTTTTCTCCGGGTGAACCAGCGCAACGAACCACGCCGGCGGCGGGCGGGCGGCGTCATCGTCATCGGAACGGGCGGATGGCCGGGAGATTCCGTCCGCATCGTCCTGCCGCGCAATACTGACATGACGCAGCCGGCTCAGGTCGTGCACGATCTGGTTCAGCCGCGCCTCGGGGTCGGACGCTTCATTCAGGCCGGCGACGATGGTTTCGACAAACTCGCGCGCCAGCCGGATGACGCTTTGATCTTCGGCCTGGACACGGGGCGTCGCCTCGACCACCAGCCGCGCAATATTGATGGCCAAACCAAGCGCAAGGACGAATGCCAGAAGAAAATTAATCCGGGCACGCAGGGATAATTTTTGCCACATGACGTTTGTCCAAATGTTCATCCGAGGCCGCATTGCATCCGGTTCCTCACCAAGAGGAACGTTGACAGACGATGAGGCGGCCATCTAATGGAAGCGTACAGCAACATCGCGCGGGTTGCATAATCGGTTGACGGCGAGCCTGATACCGACGCTCATGCAACTGATGCGGTGCAGCAACGAGACGCGTTGCATCACGGGACGCATTGGAGACCAATGCCATGCGCATTCTGATCGTAGATGACCATCCGATCGTGGCATCCGGCTGCCGCGCCGTTCTCGCCGACGAACCCGCGATCGTGCCCCGATATCTGCGTGATCGACATCAACCTGCCGACGGTGTCGGGATTCGAACTGGCGCGGCGCATTCTCGTCCGGGATGCCTCCGCACGTATCATCATGTTCAGCATGAACGACGATCCGGTCTTCGCCGCCCGTGCCATCGAGATCGGCGCCAAGGGCTATGTCTCGAAGACCGGCGATCCCCATGACCTCGTCGAGGCCATCCATGAGGTCGGAAACGGCGGAGAATATTTGCCGCCGGCGATGGCGCGGAGCATCGCGTTCGCGGGTCCGGCCTTTGCCCAGAGCCCGCTGTCGAAGCTGACGACGCGCGAGATGGAGATCTTGCGCCTGCTCAGCGCCGGCAAAAGTCTCTCCGAGGTCGCCTGGCTCGTGCACTCCTCCTACAAGACGGTCGCCAACACCTCCTCGATCATGCGCCAGAAGCTTGGTGTGCGGACTTCGGTCGAACTGGTCCGGCTCGCGATCGAGAGCGGCGTCGCCTGAAATGCGGTGTTGCCTGAAATGACGGTGCAGACGGTTTCGCTCAATCGATCGTATGGCGGGACGCAAGGCGTCTACAAGCACGCCAGTCGCGAGACCGGGACCGACATGGTCTTTTCGGTTTACGTGCCACCGCATCCCGACGGCGCAAAACTTCCGGTGGTCTGGTATCTGTCGGGACTGACCTGCACCCACGCCAACGTCACCGAAAAAGGCGAATTTCGTAGCGCCTGCGCGGAACTCGGTTTGATCTTCGTTGCGCCCGATACCAGCCCGCGCGGCGAAGGTGTGCCCGGCGATCCCGCCAAAGCCTACGATTTCGGGCTCGGCGCCGGTTTTTATGTCGACGCCACGCAGGCGCCGTTCGACCGCCATTACCGCATGTGGAGCTATGTCACGGCAGAATTGCCGGAACTGGTTGCTGCGCAATTCCCCGTCGACACCAAGCGGCAATCCATCCTTGGACATTCCATGGGCGGCCACGGCGCGCTCACCGCGGCGTTGCGCCATCCCGACCGCTACCGCGCCGCCAGCGCCTTTGCGCCGATCGTCGCACCCTCGCATGTGCCGTGGGGCATCAAGGCGCTCGGCGGCTATCTCGGCGACGACAAGCAGGCATGGCGCCGGCACGATGCGGTGGCGCTGATCGAGGACGGCGCCAGATTCGGGGATCTGCTGGTGGATTACGGCGATGCCGATCCGTTTCTCGCCGAACAGCTTCGCCCCGAATTGCTGCAGGCGGCCTGCGACAAAGCCGGCATTCCCCTCACCTTGCGCCGTCAGGGCGGTTACGATCACAGCTACTATTTCATCTCCACCTTCATGGCCGACCACCTGCGCTGGCACGCCACGCGCCTGAAAGCTTGAATTCGGTTGAAGCCGTTGCCGCATCGACTGCGCCTCGTTCCGCAACAATGAACGGCGCTCTCGAAGGCGTGATCTTCGAACTGACAACGGCACGGCGACCAGAGTGGGGTTGCAAGCTGCGAGAATTCGGTCATGTTTCCTTTCAAGCGCCCCTCCGTCAATCGATGAGGCGCATCAGGAGGAACCATGATCCGATGGTTGGTTGCTGCGATCGGCTTTTGCGTCGTGGCTACCCCTGTGCTCGCGGCTGACCCGCTCGAGATCGGCATCGGCTATCTCGGCCACGCCGGCATCAAGGCAAAACTGTCGCTGGTCGAGCAGCCGACCGAGAACGACGGCGTGGCGGGGGCGCGTCTCGCCATCGAGGACAACAATACCACCGGAAAATTCCTCAATCAGCATTTCACGCTGGAAGAGGTTCGATTGAAGGACGGCGACGATGTCGCCAAGGCAGCGACGGCACTCGCCGGCCGCAACGGCTTCATCATCGCCGACCTGCCAGCGGATGAACTGCTGAAAGCTGCCGATGCGGTACGCGAACGCGGGACGGTGCTGTTTAACGCCGGATCGATCGACGACCGTCTGCGTGAAACGGATTGCCGCGCCAACATCGTCCATGTCGCGCCGACGCGCTCGATGTTCGCCGACGCACTCGGCCAGTATCTGGTCTGGAAGCAGTGGAAGCGCTGGCTGCTGGTCGCGGGCTCGCATGACCAGGACAAGCTTTATGCCGAGGCGCTGCGACGCGCCGCCTCGCGCTTCGGCGCCAAGATCGTCCAGGAGCGGACATTCGAGGACACGGGCGGCGCCCGCCGCACCGACAGCGGCGTCACCCTGATCCAGCGTCAGATGCCGGTGTTCACGCAAGCTGCGCCGGCCTACGACGTTCTCGTCGCCGCCGATGAAAGCGAGGTGTTCGCGTCCTATCTGCCCTATCGCACCTGGGACCCACGACCGGTTGCGGGCTCGGCGGGCCTGGTGCCGACAAGCTGGGATGCGGCACAGGACCAATGGGGCGCGGTGCAAATGCAGAACCGGTTCATGAAACTGAATTCACGGCATATGACCGCGCTGGACATGCAGGCCTGGACGGCCGTGCGCATGCTCGGTGAGGCGACATCGCGCACCAGCTCCGGCGACCCCAAGACAGTATTCGACTTCCTGAAAGGATCTGACTTTTCGGTCGCGGCGTTCAAAGGGCAGCGGCTAACCTTGCGCGACTGGAATTTGCAGCTTCGCCAGCCGATCCTGCTGGTCGATGGCCGCATGGTGGTCTCGGTTTCGCCGCAGGAAGGTTTTCTGCATCAGGTCTCGGAACTGGATACGCTCGGCGTCGATCGCCCGGAAACCAAATGCAAGCTGCACTGATGACAAAGAGGTTTGGTATGTGGCGTGGTTGTCTGCTCCCGGTGATAGCGGTATCGCTCGCGGCCGCCTCGCCCGCGCACGCCTTCATGGCCTACGTGTCGAACGAGAAGAGCAATACCGTCTCGGTCATCGATACCGATAGCTGGACCGTCACCAAAACCATCAAGGTCGGCCAGCGACCGCGCGGAATCGAATTCACGCGGGACGGCAAGTTCGTGCTGGTCGCGGTCGGCGACGACGACAAGATCGAGGTCATCGACACCAAAACCCAGCAGGTGGTGGATTCGTTACCCTCCGGGCCCGATCCGGAATTGTTCACCCAGGACGCCGCCGGCAAGACCCTCTATGTCGCCAACGAGAACGATAATACCGTGACGATCATTGACCTTGAGAAGCGCGTGCGCCTCGGCGACATCCAGGTCGGCGTCGAGCCTGAGGGCATGGCGATCAGCCCCGACGGCAAGATTCTGATCAACACGTCAGAGACCACCAACATGGCGCATTTCATCGACACTTCGACGCGCCAGATCGTCGCCAATGTGCTGGTCGACTCGCGGCCGCGCTTTGCCGAATTTAAGCGTGACGGCTCCGAACTGTGGGTGTCGTCGGAGATCGGCGGCACCGTGTCGGTGATCGACCCCGCCAAACATGCGGTGACTGGAAAGATCACCTTTGAGATTCCGGGCCTGCGGCGTGAGGCGATCCAGCCGGTCGGCATCGGCATGACCAAGGACGGCAAGACCGCCTTCATCGCGCTCGGCCCGGCCAACCGCATCGCCGTCGTCGACGCCGCCAGCCATGCGGTGAAAAAATATCTTCTGGTCGGCCAGCGGGTCTGGCACATGGCGTTCACGCCGGAGGAAAAATATCTGCTGGTGACCAATGGCGTATCGAACGATGTCTCGGTGATCGACGTCGCTGCGCAAAAGGTCATCAAGACCATCCAGGTCGGCGAGCTGCCCTGGGGCATCACGATGGCGCAGCCATGACGACCTCAGCCGCACCCACTGCTGGCCAGCATGCGCAGGATATCCCTGCCCCCGCTTACGCGGCCGAGACACAAGCGCTGTCGATCAGCGGCGTCAACCATAGCTATGGTCCTCGCCACGCCCTCATCGACATCAACTTTACCGTCGCGCCTGCCAGCTTCACGGCACTACTCGGCCTCAACGGCGCCGGCAAGAGCACGCTGTTCGCCCTGGTGACGCGGCTGTTCGGAATTCAGGCCGGCCAGATCGGCATTTTCGGCCATGACATCGGGCTGGCGCCGAGCGAAGCGTTGAGGCTGCTCGGCGTCGTGTTCCAGCCGCGCACGCTCGATCTCGATCTCTCGGTGACGCAAAATCTGCTGTATCACGCCGCGCTGCACGGCATCGGCCGGCGCGACGCGCGGCTGCGCAGCGGCGAGGTGCTGACGCGGATCGGGCTTGCCGATCGCGCCGGCAGCAAAGTGCGCGACCTCTCCGGCGGCCAGATGCGGCGGCTGGAAATCGCGCGCGCTCTGCTGCACCGGCCGCGCCTGCTGCTGCTCGACGAGGCCACCGTCGGGCTCGACGTCAAGGCGCGCGCCGATATCCTCGGCCATGTCCGCCAGCTCGTCGCCGAGCAAGGCATCGGCGTGCTGTGGGCCACGCATCTGTTCGACGAGATCGCCGCCAGCGACGATCTCGTGGTCCTGCATCAGGGACGAATTCTGGCGCAAGGCCCGGTCGCGCGCGTCATCGCCGAGACCGGCGCCGATAACGTCAACGCCGCGTTCATGCGCCTGACCGGCGCCGCGGCGCCAACCGGGAGCCCCGCGCCATGAGCTCCACCGCCGTTCGCCCCGTCCAACGTGGCTTTTCGTTTGCGGAATATCTCACCTGCCTGAACGGCATCGTGTGGCGCGAAGCGCTGCGCTTCCTGCATCAGCGCGAGCGCTTCGTGTCGGCGCTGGTGCGGCCCTTGGTGTGGCTTTTCATCTTCGCGGCCGGCTTTCGCCAGGTGCTCGGCATCTCCATCATCCCGCCATACGAGACTTACATCCTCTACGAGGTCTATATCGCGCCCGGACTGATGGCGATGATCCAGCTGTTCAACGGCATGCAATCCTCGCTTTCGATGGTCTACGACCGCGAAATGGGCAACATGCGCACCTTGCTGGTCAGCCCGCTGCCACGCGGATATCTTCTGTTCTGCAAGCTGCTCGCGGGCACCGCGGTCTCGCTGCTGCAGGTCTACGCCTTCCTGCTGATCGCATGGTTTTGGGACATCGCCCCGCCACCAACAGGCTATCTCACGGTGCTGCCGGCGCTGATTCTTTCTGGCTTGATGCTGGGCGCGCTCGGCATGCTGATCTCTTCCGGCATCAAGCAGTTGGAGAATTTTGCCGGCGTGATGAACTTCGTGATCTTTCCGATGTTCTTTGCTTCCTCCGCGCTTTATCCGCTGTGGCGGGTTCAGGAAGGCAGCCCCCTGCTCTACTACGTCTGCCTGTTCAACCCGTTTACCCATGCGGTCGAACTGATACGCTTTGCGTTGTACGGACAGATCAACTGGATTTCGCTGGCGGTGGTGGGCGGCTGCAGCGCCGCCTTCATGTTGGGGGCGATCTACGCCTACGATCCATCGCGCGGCCTGATCCGCCGCGGACCTGCCGGAGGCGAGACATGAGACGGCGAATTCAAATCAGTATCGCAATCGCCGCGGTGCTTGCCACGGTGACGTCGGCTGAGTTCTGCATGGCGGCCGACCCGCGCTACCCGGATTGGCCGTGCGCCCAGGCCAAAGTGCCGGAGATATCGCTCGCAGCGGTGTGGGCAGGTCCGCCGCTCGACGATATCCAGGACAAATGGAAAGACGATCCCAAAGTGAGCGCGCTGGTGACGAGATTGGCCGCGCGGCGGCTGCCGCTCGACGAGGCCCAGAAGGCCATCACGGAATATCTGACCGCTGCTGCGGCCGACAAAGGAACCCAGGGCAAGCTGCTGTTCGCCGGCCTGTTCGATACCCTCAATGCGCAGCGCTCATCGGTCATGAACGGGCTCGAGCGGGTGATGCGCAAGCAGCGCGAGGCCGCGGACAAAATTCGCGCCGATACGCTGGCACTGCAGGCGCTGCAGGATGCGCCGGCGCCCGATCAGGCCAAGGTCGACGAGTTCGGTAACCAACTGGTTTGGGAGACCCGAATTTTCGAGGACCGCAGGCGCGTGGTCAAATTCGTCTGTGAGGTACCGACCGCGATCGACCAGCGGCTGTTTGCGCTTGGCCGTACGATTCAGCAGGAAATGGAATAGCCGACCAAGCCAAAGAGTCTACCGCGGCGCCGGCGTCTCTTCCACTGCGCGCGGCTCCGGCTGAGAGTCGGCCAACGGCAGGCCGGCGAATTCCCAGCCGTCGGTGCCTTCCGGGTACCACGCCACATTGCGATAGCCGTACGATTGGATTCGTTTGGCCGCATTCCAGGACATCCAGCAATCGGCCTGGCAATAGATCACCAACAGCATGGCATTGTTGCCGCCGGAAGCGCGCATTATCCCCTGCTTCAGATAGTCCTCGGTGGCGGCCGACAGCTTGCCGTAACCGGTGTCCGGCAGCCATACACTGCCGGGGATATTGAGCCGTGGCTTGTCGCGCCAAACCGTGCCGGCGGGAAGATTTTGCGGCTTGGGCGCGCGCGGCAGCACGTCGATGAAGACGCCGGACTTTGCGCGCCAGATTGTCTCGGCTTCGGCCGTGGCCAGAACGCCCGCGCCGGCAAGCGTCGCGGGCACCGGCGCGCGGTAATTCTCGGTACGGTATTGCGCAGGCTCGGGAACGCGTTCTTGCGCACGGGCCGGGACCGTCGACCCGATCGTCGCCAGGACCACACCTGCGAGTACCCTCATCATGGCAGTTTTGTAGCGGTCTCCGAACCGAGCGGCCGGTCGCTCTCGTCGAGCAGGGGAACGCCGTAGTCGAGCAGTATCTTGTTGATCGCCGGCTGATTTTCCTGGATCAGGCGATTGAGCAGCCGCTTCCAGTTCTGATCGGCGCCTCGCACCCCCATGCCAATGCGAAAGGTCAATCGAGGTCCCGTGGTTTCCTTGACGAGCGGCGTGACATGGAGCGGTGGGCTGGCGCGCTTGGCATAAAAGCCCGCCATCGGCCCCCACAGAATCCCGGCATCAATCGTACCTGACATCAGGTCGCCGATCATCGCCTCCGCCGATGAATCGAAGCGCGTATCGATCATCAGCGGATAGGGTTTTGCATTCATCATCAAACCATTGGCCGCCATGTTGGTGGCGGGCGGCGTGCCGGCGACGATCCCGATATGCTTGCCCTTGAGGCGCGCGTCGTCCAGCGTGTTGACTTCGTCGAGGCCGCTGCCCGGCTTGGCGACCAGCGCATAGGCCGTGCGGTAATAGGGATTGGTGCCCTGCACCAGCTCGTCACCCTGCGGAAAGCCCATGATGACATCGCAACGATGCGCACCAAGCGTCATCCGGACGAAGCCGGTCGCCTGCGGAAAGTACATATAGTCGAGCTTCTTCTGCAGCTTCTCCGCAAATAATTCGGCGATCTTGTTCTCAAAGCCCTCGCCCTTCTCGTTCGAGAACGGCAGGTTGCGCGGATCGGCACAAACGCGCAGCACCTTGGGATCGACAAGCTCGATCGACAGATCGCCGGTTTCGTTGATCTGTGCGACCGCAGCACCGCGGCCGAGGAAGAGTGCGGCAACGACAACCAGTAAAACCAACAGCCAGCGACGTCGTCCGGCATCTGTCATTGAGAGCTGTTGCACGTCGCGTCCACCATGTTGCCAACCATCCATCGGCGTCGGCGATCGCAACGAACCGAAGTTCAGGTGAGCCGCAGACAATCAAAATGCTATGCTTCCCAATTGGAGCGTGCAACAGGAATAATCCCAGTGAAAGTTTGCTTCGTGTGTTGCGACGCAAAACCAATCACGGCGATGGAACATAGATCATCGATATCGCTTCGTAGTGGCACGGAGGCAAAGCCATGGTTCGCTGCGTGTTGATCCTCGCCGCGTTCGTGATGCTCGGAACATCGACGCTGGCACAGGCGCAGCAACCTGCGTTGCCGGTGAGCGAGATTGCTCCCGGTGTATTCGTGCACGACGGCCAGGTCGCGTTGATGACGCACGAGAACGAGGGCGACATCGCCAACGTGGGATTTGTCATCGGCAATGACGCGGTCGCGGTGATCGATACCGGCGGCAGCGTTCGCGAAGGCGAGCGGCTGCTCGCCGCCATCCGCGCGCGCACCGACAGGCCGATCCGATACGTCATCAATACCCACGGCCATCCCGATCACGTTTTTGGCAATGCCGCCTTCGTGGCCGATGGAACCGTATTCGTCGGCCACAAGAACCTGCCGCGGGCACTGGCCACGCGCGGGCAATTTTACATCGACGCCTTTCGCCGCATCATGGGCGACGAACTGATCGATCCGGTGCGGATCGTTGGCCCGACGCTTCTGGTCGACGGCACGCTCAAGCTCGATCTCGGTTCGCGAACCCTGCTGTTGCGGGCATGGCCGACGGCGCACAGCGACAGCGATCTCACTTTGCTGGACGAGCAGACCGGAACGCTGTTCGCGGGTGACCTGGTATTCCTCACCCACGTCCCGGTGATGGACGGCAGCATTCGTGGCTATCTCGCCGCCATCGACGAACTTGCTACCCTCCCCGCGCAGCGCGTGGTTCCCGGTCACGGAGCTGTGAGCGCATGGCCGGCCGCGCTTGCCGCCGAGCGCCGTTATCTCGGGACGTTAGCGTCGGACGTTCGCGCGCTGGTCGCGGGCGGCAAGCCGATCACGGCCGCCGCCAATAACGCCGCGGCTTCCGAGCGATCGCGATGGCAACTGTTCGATGACTACAACGCGCGCAACGCAACTGCAGCATTCTCGGAAATTGAATGGGAATAGCAAACGCAATGCGGTATATTGGCGCCGTTGCTGCCACCTTCGCGAAGGGTGCGACCATGCCCGGAACTCATTTCCGCCTGCTCTGCATCGCCAGCCTGCTTGCGTTCAGCGCGCCGCAGGCGCCCGCGGCAGCGTCGGAAGCCTATGATCCGTGGCCCGGCCTGGTTCAGGATATCTTCAACAATCGCCCGATGAACGATGGCAACGACGTCATTGCGATCGAAATGCCATACCGCGCCGAGGATGCCGCGATCGTTCCCGTCACCTTGAAAACGAAGCTGTCCCCAAGCGACAGCCGTCGCATCGTGAGCATTACATTGGTCATCGACCAGAACCCCGCACCGATGGCGGCGAAGTTCGGGCTCGGTCCGGACGCCCGGATTTCGGAAATATCAACGCGCGTGCGCGTCAACAATTACAGCGACGTTCATGCGGTGGCCGAACTCAGCGACGGCAAGCTCTATGTGACGAAGACCTACGTCAAGGCGTCCGGCGGCTGCTCCGCGCCTGCCGCCAAGAATGCCGAAGAAGCCAACAACCGGCTGGGCCAGATGCGCTACCGGCAATTCGCGAAATCCGGCGAAGGTCCGACCAGTGGCGCCCGCGAGGCCCAGATCATGATCGGCCATCCCAACAATTCCGGCCTGCAGATGGATCAGGTCACGCAGCTTTATATTCCGGCGTTCTTCGTCAACGAACTGCATCTCTGGCAGGACGGCAGCCCGGTGCTGACGATGGAAGGCGGAATTTCAATCTCGGAAGATCCCAATATCCGATTCACCTACGTCTCGAACGGCGCCAAGCGCTTTCGCGCCGAGGCCAAGGATACCGAAGGCCACGTATTCCAGCACGAATGGAATGTCGACGCGTCAGGCATTTGATGCAGCACGGTGTGGCGCGAAGTCGATCGCGATGATGCCGCGCCTCAGAAACACCGGACTTCGGCTTCGGCCTGGGCACGCCTGAGATCGTTGAGCGCGCTTGCTGCCTGCTCGGAGGTACGGAACTGGCCTCCCAGATTGCCCCTGACCTGGGACATGCTCAACACGGTCTCCGCGGTGACATAGCGGTCATAGGGGACGAGAGAAGCGACGACATCGATCGAACAGGAACATTGCTCGATCGCCTGTCGCGTTTCGCCATTCGCCTTCAGGCAACCGAACACATATTCGGAGCGAGCGGACGTCGGATAATCGTTGTCGTCGGCGCGCGTCATGACGACCGCTGACATCAGCATGGCCAGTGCGCCGACACTACGTCCGATCGTTCCAGCAAACGTCATGTCCATTCTCCGACTTCCAGAGCCCGAAGCTATGCTATGATTGCCGTTCTGAAAAGAACACGATCGCGGAAGCGGTTCCAAATCCCCGGGGAGGCTACCATGTTGCGTGCGTGGACTATCGTCGCCGTCGCGTTGATCGCTTTGGCGATTTCCTCCGCGCAGGGCAAAGGAAAAGGCATCCGATTGTGGAACCTGACCACCGCGACCATTTCAGGTTTTCAGCTATCGCCCGCCGGAAAGACCGACTGGGGCCCCAACCAGACCCTGAATGACAGGGACAAGGAAGTCGACCACGACGAACGGCTGCGCATCACCGGCGTTGAACCGGGCCGCTACGACGCCAAGGTGAGTTACCGGGACGCACGGCAATGCCTGGTGCGCGACATTGAAATCAAGGCCGATGCGGTGTTTTCAATCGCGGACAAGGATCTGAAGGACTGCAACAAGTAGCCCGTGCAACAGACAGCCCGGCTAAAGCGATCTCGCTTCAGCCTGCGTGAGTTGGCTTGCCGGCATCCGCCTTGTCATTGGTGTGCGGATATTCGCAACGCCATTTGACCGCGGTCCACTTCGGATGGTCGCCGACCCATTGCGCGATGTAAGGCGGTGCGGCCATGACGCATTGCGTTAATGAACCACTGTAAGAGAACACCAGATGCGTGTCCTCGCAGGTGGTTGGAGACAGTACCGCACATA
>WNFM01257354.1_pt1 | contig 16750 bp, 16 predicted proteins | sample 5400271 | NCBI WGS metagenome assembly WNFM01 (sample SAMN13153352, study PRJNA577476) | soil metagenome | isolation source: 60 cm saprolite on Douglas fir-dominated hillslope | place: USA:California | collected 2013-09-17
CGGCGCTGCTGAAGGGCGTCGACGATGTGCCGGCCGAGGACACGTTTCACTTCGCGGGCGGCCTGAAGGATTACCTCGGCGCCGCTGTTCATGCCGACACCCTGGTGCATCCGGATGTCTTCTCCGGCAAATCCGGACGGGTCGGCGCCCACGGCGCCTGCGAATGGGCTGTCGCGTGGACCGCCGACGCCGATGGTTTTTTGTCCTCCTATTGCAACACCGTGCCGACACAGGACGGCGGCACCCATGAGTCGGGCATGCGCAGCGCGCTGCTACGGGGACTCAAGGACCACGCCGAGCGCGTCGGCCAGGGCAAGCGCGCCGCCAGCATCGTCTCGGAGGACGTCATGGTCGGCGCCGCCGTGATGCTGTCGGTGTTCGTGCGCGAGCCGGAATTCCAGGGCCAGACCAAGGACCGCCTCGCCACCGCCGAGGCCCAGCGCATTGTCGAGCAGGCGATCAAGGATCCGTTCGACCACTGGCTCTCAGGCAATCCGGTACAGGCGAGCAAGCTCCTGGAATTCGTGGTCGAGCGCGCCGACGAGCGACTGCGCCGCCGCGCCGAGAAGGAAATTTCCCGCAAGACCGCGGTGAAGAAACTGCGGCTGCCCGGCAAGCTCGCCGACTGCACCAATACCGCCTCCGAAGGCTCGGAGCTGTTCATCGTCGAGGGCGACTCGGCCGGCGGCAGCGCCAAGCAGGCGCGCGACCGCAAGACCCAGGCGATCCTCCCCTTGCGCGGAAAAATCCTCAATGTGGCGTCCGCGACCAGGGACAAGCTCACCGCCAACGCGCAGCTCGCCGACCTGATCCAGGCGATCGGCTGCGGCACCGGCGCACATTATCGCGAAGAGGATTTGCGCTACTCGCGCATCATCATCATGACCGACGCCGACGTTGACGGCGCCCACATCGCTTCGTTGCTGATCACCTTCTTCTATCGCCAGATGCCGCGGCTGATCGATGAGGGCCATCTCTATCTCGCGGTGCCGCCGCTTTACCGCCTCACTCACGGCAGCAAGACCGTCTACGCCCGCGACGACGCCCACAAGGACGCGCTGCTCAAGAGCGAATTCAACGCCAATGCCAAGGTCGACGTCGGCCGCTTCAAGGGCCTCGGCGAAATGATGCCGGCGCAGTTGAAGGAGACCACCATGGACCCGGCCAAGCGCGCCATGCTCCGCGTGGTGCTGCTGGCCGACGACCGCGACGGCACCGCCGATTCCGTCGAGCGCCTGATGGGAACCAAAGCCGAGGCGCGATTCGCCTTCATCTCCGACAAGGCGGAATTCGCCAGCGAGGATTTGCTGGACGTGTAGGTTGAGGACTGGCCGTTCCGCCCCAAGACAGTTGCAGGGGCCTTAAGCGTGAGTTTGCGGCCGTTTTCATCATAATTCACGATCTTTTAATCGAAATCTCCCGGCTCTTTTCCCGCGTGTGTGCCCCCCCGGTCACAGCTTTTTCCAAGGAACCCGGTATAGTCCTAGCCATGAAGTTAGGAAATCGGCGCAACCAACGCTGCCGTGCGATCGGGTCCGAGCGCATACTGAGGAAAATACGATGAAAAGACTGGTGCTCGCTCTCGCCGCCGTCGCGGCGTTCTCAGGTTCGGCCCTCGCCGCAGATATGGCACCTCACGCCTACACCAAGGCGCCCCCGCCTGCACCGCTGCCGAGCTGGACCGGCTTCTACATCTTCGGCGGCGCCGGCGGCGGCATCTGGGACGCTGATACCACTACCCGGGTCACCGGGACGGGCGTGCCGCTCAGCATCAGTCAGCGTCAGGGCGGCGACGGCTGGTTCGGAACGGTCGGTCTCGGTTACGATTGGCAATTTAACGGCCCCTGGGTCTTTGGCCTCCTCGCGGACGGCGAGTTTGGCAGCCTCAAGGGCACTATTCAGGATCCGTTCGTAGATGTGACCGCATCTATAAAGATGCAGGACGCCTGGGCGGCGGGTGCGCGGCTCGGCTATCTGGTGGCCCCGAACGTCCTCTCTTACGTGAACGGCGGTTACTCCGGTTCGCATTGGTCGGGTACGACCCTGCTGGGCGCGTTCAGTGGTCTTCCCGTGGGTGTTCACACCAATTCGTTCAACCGCAACGGCGCGTTCGTCGGCGGCGGTGTCGAGAACAACCTCAACATCTTCGGTATCAGCGCGCCCGGCTGGTTCATGAAGACCGAATATCGCGCGGCCTATTATGGCCGCAAGAACATTGGCGAACTGTTTGACGGTTCCAACGCCCCCGTCGGCCGCGACATCTCCTTCAAGCCCTGGGCGCAAACCATCAGCACCTCGCTGGTCTATCGCTTCAACTGGACCGGCCCGGTGGTCGCGAAGTACTGATCGCGGCTGGCTTCGGATGGCTACAAAAGCCCCGGCATTGTCCGGGGCTTTTTTGTGTCACGAACTCGGCTTTGGGCGGGCACCAGGGTCCGCTCTTGCCCCTGCCCGGCGCGCACGTCACTCTGGCGACCATTGCCCCAATGGAGGCGTGGCCGGCGCGAGCGAGGAAAGGCCGATGCGCAAAATGCTCCTGATCGTTGGCGTGGTCGCGCTCGCCATCGGCCTATTCTGGATCGGCCAGGGCCTAGGTGTGATCAACTGGCCGCAATCGAGCTTCATGATCAAGCAGATCGAATGGGCCGGATACGGCGCGGCGCTGGCTGTCTTCGGCCTGGTCCTGATCTGGCAAAGCCGGCGCTAGAACTCACTGGGAATATCAACCATGACATTAGCACTGTTCGATCTCACCGGCAAAGTAGCCATCGTCACCGGCGGCAATGGCGGCATTGGTTTCGGCATGGCGCGGGGACTTGCGGAAGCCGGCGCCGCTGTTGCCGTCGTCGGACGCAATGAAGCGAAGTCGACGGCCGCGGCCGACGAACTCAAAGCGCGTGGCGCCAAGGCGATATCCGTCACCGCTGATGTCACCGATAAGGCCGCCGTCGCCGAGATGGTCGCGCGGACCGCGCGGGAGCTTGGCCGGATCGACATCCTCGTCAACAACGCCGGCATCAACATCCGAAAACCTCCGCACGTGCTCGATATCGAGGAGTGGGAGAGCGTGATGAAGACCAACCTCACCAGCGCGTTCCTGTGCTCGCAGGCGGTCTATCCGGCGATGAAAGCCGCAGGCGGCGGCAAGATCATCAATATCGGCTCGATGATGTCGATCTTCGGCGCCGGTTTCGCGCCGGCTTACGCCGCGAGCAAGGGCGGAATCGTGCAGTTCACGCGCTCCTGCGCGGTCGCCTGGGCCGCCGACAACATCCAGGCCAATGCGGTGTTGCCGGGCTGGATCGATACCGATTTGACAAAACGCGCCCGCGAGCAGATCGATGGCCTGCACGACAAGGTCTTGGCGCGCACGCCGGCGGCGCGATGGGGCGTCACGGCAGACTTCGCCGGCATCGCGGTGTTTCTCGCCTCACCCGCCTCCGACTTCGTCACCGGCACCGCCATTCCCGTCGATGGCGGATTTTCGATCATGGGATGAGACCAGACGACTTCCTGAAACTCTTGATCTCCGAGACGCTGCCGTCGCGATAGGTCAATTCCACCGACACGAACTGCGTCACGGGCGCGACCTTGAGATAAGGCTGTGCGTCATGGGGAATCTCGAAGGGATCCCTGGGATCGCAGGGCGGCATTTTCAAAACCTTGTCCGGCACCGCAGAGTCTATTCCGATGCGGACCTCGCGGATCGCGCAGCGATACGACATCAGGTGCGTGTAATAGACCAGGAGCCCGTTGAACTCCCGAAATGCCAGCCAACTGGTCGCGGTCATATCGAGGATTTTTCGCTCATCGTGAATCAGCGCGGCCTCGGGATCGAATTTTATTGGAAACGGCCCCTGCAATTCGCCTGATACATCGACATAGCGGACCTGGATGGTCGCCGCCGGCGCGTCGCCGGCGAGTTCGATCGAAGGATTGGGCATCCGTTTGCGGGTGCGCGGATCGAGCGTATCGATAAAACCGGTTTCGCGGAAATCGCCGCTATCGCCCACCCGCCAGGAAATCCCGAGCGTCGGATCGGCAATCGAGAATGTGACGGTCCAGCCGCCACTGTGACGGGAGAACGCCGCGATCGGCGCATTGACGCTGTCATCTTTCGGCACGCGCAGCGTAGCCACCGGCGGCAGCGCCGCGACCTGCTGCGCCAGCTCGGCCGGTTTTGCCGGCTCCTTGGCGGCTTCAGGCTGTCCCTTTGCCACGCCATTGAGAAAAACGTCGTCGACCATCTGGTCGAAATAGACCGGGATCTGCTTGTGGCTGACCGTCTCCGCCATCTCGCTGACGAGGCGCCTTGTATGTTGGGCGACCTGCACGAGGTTCTCGCCGGGCTGCAAAAGCTCTTTCGCAAAGGTTCGCGTGAACACCGAATTGGGATTGTTGTCGTTGTTCGACAGACGATCGAGCGCCGTCTGCCGCGGGCCTGCGGAGAACACCGAAAACACGCCTTCCGGCAATTGCGTCATTGGCGCAAGCCCGCCGCTGCCGGCCACCGCGCGGGTGCCCGCACGCTCGAACGGATTGTTGCGGCAGGCGTCGAACACCAGAATAGCGGTGCGCACTTTCTTGTTCTGCATGCGCTCGATGATGCGGTCGGCGAGCACGGACGCGTCGCGCACCAGTTCTTCCTGGCCCTCGGTCGCGGCCGGAACGTCGGTCGGCAGCAGAAAATTCTGGCCGGCGATTTCAAAGCCGTGGCCGGCATAGAAGAAGAACGCGGTATCGCCGGGCCGGGTCTGGTTCTCCGCGACCATCACGGAAAAGCCGAGCTGCTTTAGCGTATCGCCCATGGTGCGGGCGTCGTTGACCGCCTTCTGCAACTTGGGAACGTTCTTGTAATCATTGTTGCCGATCACGAGCGCAACGCGCTTTTCGGCGCGCGCCGGCTGCGCCAACGCCAGAAAGGACGCCACAAGGGCTAACGCCAACGCAGACCTCGTCGACAGCCAGTTCTTCATCCGAATCCCCTGCCTTGCACGATCGATCTGCGGCTCGCGCGCACCGCCTTATGCCATAGTCGGCAGAGACGTGCCGACGGTTCAATCACCGGAAGCCGCGGCTGTAGAGCGGTTTCGATGCAAGAACATTAAGCTTTTTCAACGCTTGGCGCGCCTGCTCCATTGACTTCTGCCAATTCGCCCCTATGTTCCGGCTTGACGCGGCCCGGTATCGAAACGCGATATCTTGATAAGCCGCCTGTCCGCGTATCCGAAAATCCCGTGCAAAATTGCGTGCCGTTCCGGGGTTCTACGCGACAGTTTTTTCCGAGATTCCAAACGGCGGGTTCTACAGAGGCGCAATGTCTTTTTCCCAACTCGGCTTGTCCGAAAAGGTGCTCGCCGCCGTCGCGGCCACCGGTTACACCACCCCTACTCCCATTCAGGAACAGGCGATTCCCCACGTTCTGGCCCGCCGAGACGTCCTCGGCATCGCCCAGACCGGCACCGGCAAGACCGCTGCCTTCGTCCTGCCCATGCTCACCATGCTGGAAAAGGGCCGCGCCCGGGCCCGTATGCCCCGCACCTTGATCCTCGAGCCGACCCGCGAGCTCGCAGCCCAGGTCAAAGAACAGTTCGATAAATACGGCGCCGGCCAAAAACTCAACGTCGCGCTCCTGATCGGCGGCGTTTCGTTCGGCGACCAGGACAGTAAATTGACCCGCGGCGTCGACGTCTTGATCGCGACCCCGGGCCGGCTGCTCGACCATACCGAGCGCGGCGGCCTTCTGCTCACCGGCGTCGAGCTTTTGGTGATCGACGAAGCCGACCGCATGCTCGACATGGGTTTTATTCCGGACATCGAGCGCATCTGCAAGCTCGTCCCCTTTACCCGGCAGACGCTGTTCTTCACGGCGACGATGCCCCCCGAAATCGCGCGCATCACCGAAACTTTCCTGCACAATCCCCAGAAGATCGAAGTTTCCAGGCCCGCGACCACGGCCGTGGGCGTATCCCAATTCCAGGTCAGCGTCGGCCGCGAGCCGCACGAGAAGCGCGAAACGCTGCGCCGTCTGCTCCGCGACGCCAAGGACCTGCAGAACGCCATCATTTTCTGCAACCGCAAGCGCGAAGTGGCGCTGCTCTACAAATCGCTGCAGAAGCACGGATTTAGCGTCGGCGCCCTGCACGGCGACATGGATCAATCGGCCCGTACCGCGGCACTCGATCAATTCCGTAAAGGTGAAATTCCGCTACTGGTGGCGTCCGACGTCGCGGCGCGCGGCCTCGATATTCCCGCAGTGAGCCATATCTTCAATTTCGACGTCCCGCATCATGCCGACGATTACGTTCATCGCATCGGCCGCACCGGCCGCGCCGGCCGCACCGGCACCGCGATCTCCATCGTCGCCCCGCTCGATCACAAATCGATCGCCGCAATCGAAAAGCTGATCGGAAAAACCATTCCTCGCGCCGAAGGTTTTGAGAGCCGCCCGGTCGAGAGCGCGGCAGCGCCGACCGACAATGAAAGCGGACCGCGCGAGCAGCGGACCCGTGAAGGTTCACGCGGAGGCCGCAAGCCGCGCCGGGAGCGCGAACCGCGCCGCTCAGGCGGCGACCGCCATCCCAGCCCGCAGCCGCCGACGGCTGCGTTCACGCCGCCACCCGCCCCACCTGCCTCGCGCGCGCCCTCGATCGGCCGGACGCCCGCGCCAAAAACCACCCAGGATGCGTCATCGGAACCTGCCGATCACTCGCATCTTCCGGCGTTCCTGTTGCGGCCCGTTCGCGCCCGCGTCTAAGCGCCAAGACCTCACAACCGCCGGTAGAAGTCGTTTACCGGTCGTTCATTCTCCTCCACTAACCTGCAGCGATAATCTTAATTATTGCCGCGGTTACGGCGGGCAGAACGCCTGTTTTGGGGACATGATCGGTGGTCAAGGTGCTCGATGAACATGAACGCACGATGGCCTTCGCCGAAGTCGCGCTTGGCCAGATCAAATCGCTCCGGCAAACCGCTATCCCCCGCAATTATGAAATCTGGTACGTCTACGCCACGGGATACAACACCCCGCTCAACAAGATCATCAACGAGACGGTGGCGCGCAACGGCAAGCTGACTGAGGCCGATCTCGAGCAGATCTACGAGACCTATCTTTCCCAGATCAAGACCACCGACCGCATCGACAAGGTCGGCGCGCGCGTGATCGGCGAAATCGACGATGTGATGAACCTGATCACCGACGCGCTGGGAATGTCGGCGAGTTACGAGGCCCATCTGAGCGGCGCGACGGAGAAGCTTGCCGCTGCCGAGAACCAGGACCAGGTCAAGGTTGTCGTTGACCAGCTAGTGAAATCCACCCGCGAGATGCGCGAAACCAACAAGGCGCTCGAGGACCGGCTGTCGCTGTCGAAAACCGAGATCAGCAATCTGCAGCAGAGCCTCGAGGCAATCCGGGCCGAGAGCCTGACCGATCCGCTGACCGGGCTCGGCAACCGCAAATATTTCGACCATTCGATCGAGATGGCGGTGCAGAATGCGCTGGAGACCGGCGAGCCGCTTTCGCTTTTGATGTTCGACATCGACCATTTCAAGTCGTTCAACGACAGTTACGGCCATCTCACCGGCGATCAGGTGCTGCGGCTGGTCGGCATGTCGCTGAAACAGACCATCAAGGGCCAGGACATCACCGCCCGCTATGGCGGCGAGGAATTCGCGGTGGTGCTGCCCAACACCGCGCTGCGCCAGGCGCTGACGGTCGCCGATCACATCCGCCGTGCCGTGATGTCGAAGGAATTGAAGAAAAAATCCACCGGCGAAATTTTGGGCCGGGTCACGATTTCGGTCGGGGTTTCCATGCTCAAGCCAGGCGACGACACGGATTCGCTGATCGAACGCGCCGACGCCTGCCTCTACGCGGCCAAGCGCAACGGCCGCAACCGCGTGATCTGCGAAGCCGACCCTGAATACGCCGCGGAGACGCAGTCTCAGGTGGCGTGACCACCACAACGATCTCTATCTTTTCTTCGCGGTCTTTTTCTTTTTAGCGGCAGCCATCTTCTTAACCGCCTTCTTCGCCTTGCGCGCTTTCGGGCGCTTCTTTGCCGCCGCGCGCTGCGCCGCCGTCAATGCCGCCCTCGCCCAACCCGCCAGCTCTTCGGAATCGTCGAAAAGCCGCGCCGGCAATTCCCAATAAGAGTTCACCGTGACCGTTTTGGCCCGTTTTGGCGCGGGTTGTATATTGGAACGGCTTTGATCCTTCCGCCTCGAATTGCGGAATGGTCTCTTCGTCGGCACGGAAATACAGACCGGCGCGCAACGCCAGTGCGAAGTTGATGCCATCAGCTGAAATTCCGAAGCCGGAGAACATCCGGCGGATCGTCACCGGGCCAAAATCCGAAAACAGATCAATCAGGAAATCGCGGTCCATGCTGCCGCACTCTTCACTCGTCGTCCCGGCGAACGCCGGGACCCATAACCACAGGCCTTCGCGGTTACTCCAGCTCTTCTCAAAACCAAAATCGGTGGTTATGGATCCCGGCTCAAGGCCGGGACGACGTGGGTGAGGTCCGCACCTAAACTAACCATCCATCTTCGCAGGCGTCAGCTGTACGGATTCGCCGCAACCGCAGGCGCCGGTCTGGTTCGGATTGTTGAAGATGAACTGCGCCGACATCTTGTCGGCCTTGTAATCCATCTCGGTGCCCAGCAAGAACAGCACCGCCTTGGGGTCGACCAGGATCTTCACGCCCTTGTCCTCGACGACTTCGTCGGACGGGCGCACCTCGTGGGCATATTCGACCGTATAGGACTGCCCGGCGCAGCCGCCATTCTTGACCCCGACGCGAAGGCCGACGATCTCGGAATCGGCGCGTTTTGTCAGCTCAGTGATCCGCTGCGCGGCAGCCTCGGTCAGCCGCATGACTTGCGGGCGCGGCCGCGGCTTCGGCTTGGATACAGGCATTGGTGATGCACGTGTCATATCATTCATCTATTCAGTCCTCGCAGCACGTCAATGCCGCCATTTCCCGTTAAGCTCTGATGCGCTTTGTGTTTGAGCATGATCTTTTCGGAAAACCGGCTTCCACTTTTCCGGGTCATGCTCCAACGCCTCACCACATATTAAGGACGAGGCGCGCCTCGTCGCTCATCCGGTCCGGCGACCACGCCGGCTCCCAGACTAGATTGACATTGACCACGCCGACGCCGGGAACGCTGGCGACCGCGTTCTCCACCATTTGCGGCAATTCGCCTGCCGCCGGACAGTTCGGCGTCGTCAGCGTCATCACGACGTCGACGGTGCGGTCGTCCTTGATGTCGACCTTGTAGATCAGCCCGAGCTCATAGATGTCGGCCGGAATTTCAGGATCGAACACGGTTTTGAGCGCAGCAACGATTTCGCCGCCCAGCCGCTCGGTCTCCTCCGGCGGCAACGCCGAACTCGTCTCCATATTGCCGGTTTTGACTTCGGGATTCTTGGTTTCTGCTACATCGCTCATGCAAACAATTCCCGCGCCTTGATCAGTGCCTGTGCCAGATGGTCGACTTCTTCCCGGGTATTATACATCCCGAACGAGGCCCGGCACGTCGCCGTCACGTTGAACCGCTCTAAAAGCGGCATCACGCAATGGGTGCCGGCGCGCACCGCGATCCCCTGCCGGTCGATCACGGTGGCGACATCGTGGGGATGGGCGCCCTTCATCTCGAACGAGATGATCGGACCCTTGCCGCGCGCGGTGCCGATCAGGCGCAGCGAGTTGATTTCGCGTAAGCGCCCCTCGGCGTACGTCAAGAGATCATGCTCGTGCGCGGCGATGCGTTCCTTGCCGATCGAATTGACGTAGTCGATCGCCGCCCCAAGCCCGACCGCCTCGACGATCGCCGGCGTCCCCGCCTCGAATTTGTGCGGCGGATCGCCATAGGTGATCCAGTCTCTTGTCACTTCGCGGATCATCTCGCCGCCGCCATTATAGGGACGCATCGCGACGAGATGCTCGTGCTTGGCGTAGAGCACGCCGATCCCGGTCGGGCCATACAGCTTGTGGCCGGTGAACACATAGAAATCAGCGCCGATGTCTTGCACGTCGATCGCGAGATGAACCGCGCCCTGGCTGCCGTCGATCAAGACCGGGATGCCGCGGGCATGGGCGATCTTCACCACATCCTTGACCGGCACCATGGTGCCGAGCGCATTCGACATCTGCGTGATCGCCACCAGTTTTGTCCGCGGCGTGAGCGCCTTTTCGAATTCGTCGATCAGGAAATTGCCTTCGTCATCGACGTCGACCCATTTGATGACGGCGCCATGGCGCTCCCTGAGGAAATGCCAGGGCACAATGTTGGAGTGGTGCTCCATGATCGAGATCACGATCTCGTCGCCCGCCTTGATGTTGGGCTCACCCCAGGAATAGGCGACGAGGTTGATCGCCTCGCTGGCGTTGCGGGTGAAGACGATCTCTTCGCTGCGCCCCGCATTGAGAAATTTTGCGACTTTGGCGCGCGCGCCTTCATAGGCTTCGGTTGCCGCATTGGCGAGGTAATGCAATCCGCGATGCACGTTGGCGTATTCGGTCTTGTACGCCTCCGTCATGCGATCGAGCACCGCGTTCGGTTTCTGCGCGGAGGCTGCGTTGTCGAGATAGACCAGCGGCTTGCCGTAGACTTTTAGCGCCAGCGCAGGAAAGTCGTCGCGTACCCGGGCGACGTCGTAGGAACCATTCAGGACCGCCGGATGCATGGTCATCCCCGTGCCGCCAACCAACGCTGTGCCGCTGAGATCACAAGTTCGCGCAAGGCGTCATTGGCGATTGATTCGATCGCTTCGCCCACAAAAGCCTGGATCAAGAGCGCCTGTGCTTCTTTCTCGGAAAGGCCGCGCGCCCGCAGATAGAACAACAGGCTCTCGTCGAGCGCGCCGGTGGTCGCGCCATGGCCGCAGGTGACGTCGTCGGCGAAGATTTCGAGTTCCGGCTTGTTGTCGGCTTCCGCCTCGTCGGACAGTAGCAGCGCCCGCGTCATCATCTTGGCGTCGGTCTTCTGCGCATGGGGGCGAACGATGATGCGGCCCTGAAACACCGAATGGCCGCGGTCGTCGAGCACCGAGCGGAAGATTTCGCGGCTCGCGCAGTTCGGCACCGCATGATCCAGAAGCATTGTGGTGTCGGCATGCTGGCGACCATTGAGCAGATTGACGCCATTGGCCTCGACGCGCGAACCCTCGCCGGCAAAGACGATCGTAGGCTGATAGCGGCTCACATTGGACCCGCTGGTCATGCCGAAGGTGTTGAAATGCGCGTGGGCGCCCAGCGTCACGACAGCCGACGAAATGTTGAAGGCGTCGCGGCTGTCCTCGACCAGACGCACATGGTCCAGCCGTGCGTCATCGCCAATCGAGATGACAGCTGAGTCATGGACCTGATAGTTCTTGGCGCCATCGGCGGCGATATAGCTTTCGACCAGCGTCACGCTGGCGGCCTTACCGAGCTTCAGTAGCGAGCGGGTGAACATCGCCGAAGGCGCAGCCCCACTGGCGATATGGACGATATGCAGAGGCTGCGTCAGCGCCGCGCCGTCCGCGACGTCGAGCACTAGGCCGTCCGTCATGACAGCGCTGTTGAGCGCGACCATGGCATCGGCGTTGCCGGGCGTGAATAGCTGCGCTTGCAGCGCCGCGTCGCCAGCTTCCAGCACCTCGCGCAGCGTGCGGATTCCGAGACCTTTTTCGAGGTTTGTCAGTTCGGACAGGCTTGGCGCAAACACGCCGTCGACCAGCACCAACCGGCGCACACCGGCGATGGCGTGCAGCTTCAAGGCCGCACCCGCGCGCTTGAGCGCCGCGGCATCCGGCGCGGGCGCAAGCGGTAGCACTTCGCGCATCAGGACGCGCAAATCGGTATACTTCCACTCCTCGATCCGCCGGTGCGGCAGTCCGGCGCGCTCATAGGCTTCGAACGCCTGCCGCCTGAGTTCGGCGACCTTGCCAGCGCCCGGCAGACGATCCCGCGCAACGACAAAAATATCGCTCAGCGCGCGTCCGGTTTCGGTTTTGGCCAGTACCAAGTTCATGACAAAATCCGTTTCGGCATCAGGCGGCGTCTTCGAACTGCGCGTAGCCGGAAGCTTCGAGCTCGAGCGCCAGTTCCTTATCCCCGCTCTTCACCACGCGGCCTTTCGACATCACGTGCACGAAGTCCGGCAAGATATAATTCAGAAGCCGCTGGTAATGCGTGATCACCACCATGGCGCGATCCGGCGAGCGCAGCGCGTTGACGCCGTCGGCGGCAATCCGTAGCGCGTCGATGTCGAGGCCGGAATCCATCTCGTCGAGGATGCACAGGCTCGGCTCGAACAGCGCCATCTGCAAAATCTCGTTGCGCTTTTTCTCGCCGCCGGAGAAGCCGACATTGACGCCACGGCGCAGCATGTCCTGCGGAATGTTCAGCCGGGCTGCGACTTCGCGCACCTTCTTCAGAAAGTCCGGCGTCGAGAATTCGCTCTCGCCGCGCGCCTTGCGCTGGGCGTTGAGCGCCGTGCGCAGGAACGTCATGGTCGCGACCCCCGGAATTTCGACCGGATACTGGAACGCCAGGAACACGCCCTTGGCGGCGCGCTCATCGGGCGACATTTCCAACAGGTCTTCGCCGTTGAACAGGATCTCGCCGCCGGTGACTTCATAGCCCGGCTTGCCTGCGATGACATGGCTCAGCGTCGATTTGCCGGAGCCGTTCGGCCCCATGATCGCGTGCACCTCGCCCTTGTTCACGGTGAGCGAAAGTCCATGGAGGATTTCACGATCGTCGACACGAACCTGCAGATCTCTGACTTCGAGTAATGGCATTCTTTTTCCTAACTCAGTCATCGGAGGGTAGCGGCTTTGCCGCTGACGCCTGCACGACGTTTATCCAACCGAACCTTCCAGCGAGATCGAGATCAGTTTTTGCGCCTCGACCGCGAATTCCATCGGCAATTGCTGCAGCACGTCTTTCACAAAACCGTTGACCACGAGGCCGACGGCTTCCTCTTGGCTCAGCCCGCGCTGCACGCAGTAGAACAGCACGTCTTCCGAAATTTTTGACGTCGTCGCCTCGTGCTCGAACAGCGCCGAAGAATTCTTCGCCTCGATATAGGGCACGGTATGCGCGCCGCATTTGTCGCCGATCAGCAGCGAGTCACATGCCGTGAAATTGCGCGCGCCGGTCGCCTTGCGATGCGCGGTCACAAGCCCACGATAGGTGTTCTGCGAGACGCCGGCGGCGATGCCCTTGGAGATGATGCGGCTGGTCGTGTTCTTGCCCAAGTGAATCATCTTGGTCCCGCTATCGACCTGCTGGTGGCCGTTCGAGATCGCGATCGAGTAAAACTCGCCGCGCGAGTTATCGCCGCGCAAGATGCAGCTCGGATATTTCCAGGTGATCGCCGATCCCGTCTCGACCTGGGTCCAGGAGATCTTCGAATTGTCGCCGCGGCAATCGCCACGCTTGGTGACAAAATTGTAGATGCCGCCCTTGCCCTCGGAATTGCCGGGGTACCAGTTCTGCACGGTCGAATATTTTATCTCGGCATCGTCAAGCGTCACCAGTTCGACCACGGCGGCATGCAACTGGTTCTCGTCACGCTGCGGCGCGGTGCAGCCTTCGAGATAGCTGACGTAAGCGCCCTTGTCGGCGATGATCAGCGTCCGCTCGAACTGTCCGGTGTTGCGCTCGTTGATGCGGAAATAGGTCGACAATTCCATCGGGCAACGTACACCCGGCGGCACGTAGACGAACGAGCCGTCGGAAAACACGGCGGAATTTAAGGTGGCGAAGAAATTGTCCGACGTCGGCACCACCGTGCCGAGATACTTTTTCACGAGATCAGGATGCTCGCGGATCGCTTCCGAAATCGGCATGAAGATCACGCCGGCCTTCTTCAGCTCTTCCTTGAAAGTGGTCGCAACCGAAACCGAATCGAACACCGCATCGACGGCGATCTTGCGCTCGCCTTCCGGCCGCACGACGCCTTCCAGCACTTCCACTTCGCGGAGCGGAATGCCGAGCTTTTCGTAGGTCTTGAGAATTTCCGGATCGATCTCGTCCAGCGAGGAGACCGACTTCTTCGGCTTCGGCGCTGAGTAGTAATAGAGATCCTGGTAATCGATCGCGGGATAGTCGACCCGCGCCCATTTCGGCTCGGTCATAGTCAGCCAGCGGCGAAAAGCCTCCAGACGCCATTCCAGCATCCAGGCCGGTTCGCTCTTTTTAGCGGAAATGAAGCGGACGGTATCTTCCGATAGCCCCTTCGGGGCCTTTTCGGACTCGATTACGGTCTCAAATCCATAACGATATTGATCGACGTCGATCCGGCGCACCCGATCGACGGTCTCCTGTACGGCCGCCATTCCATCCTCCGCTCGCGGTTTCAAGGACCGCGGTGGATCAATTCCGAAAGACTATTACGATGTTTCACGGACGAAATCACCTGCTTAGAACCGTTCAAGCCGTGTTTCGTCGCTCCCTCTAAGTAAGGTACCGGCGAGCTTTCGCCAAGCCTTAATGGCGAAATCAACGTCCGCCTCGGAGGTAGACCAGCCCAGACTGAGCCGCACCGCTCCCTGGGCGAGTTCAGGCCCCACTCCCATGGCTTCCAGCACGTGGGAGGGCTGCACCTTGCCCGAGGAACAGGCGGAACCTGAGGATACGGCGATCCCAGCGAGGTCGAAGCCGATCACCGCGGTTTCGGCCCGAAGGCCGGGCACCGTAAACAGAGTCGTATTCGGCAGGCGCTGGGCGTCGGCTGCGAACACCACCGCATCAGGGTTCTGGCACAAGCCGCTCTCAAGTCGATCCCGTAACCTTTCGAGGCGGTTAGCCTCGTGATCCAGAGCGGCGATCGCGGCCTTGGCCGCCGCGCCAAAACCCGCAATTCCCGCAACGTTCTCGGTTCCGGCACGGTGACCCCGCTCCTGGCCGCCGCCGCGCAAGAGCGGTTCAAATCCTGCGGTTCCCTCAGCCAGGACAAGGGCGCCCACGCCTTTGGGGCCCCCGATCTTGTGCGCCGCGAGCGTCACAAGATCGGCGTTTATAGTATTGATATCAAAAGTTATTTTTCCCAACGCCTGGATCGCATCGACATGCAGCAATCCCCCCGCGGCGTGGACGATCTCGGCCACTTCCGCCACCGGCTGAACCGCGCCGGTTTCGTTGTTGGCGAGCATCACCGACACCAGCGCGGGCGGCCCGCTTTCGAGCAAGGTGCGCAGGCGGCTAAGATCGACGAGGCCGGAGCGGGTTACGCCAAGCGTGCCAGTGGCTGCGGTGGGAAACCGCCCGCCCGCGAGAACCGAGGCATGCTCGATCGCGGAGACCACCAGTCTTTCGACCGGAAGCCCGGCTGCCCGCCGCAGTCCCGGCGTCAGCGCCAAGGCGTTGGCTTCGGTTCCGCCTGACGTGAAGACCACGTTGCGCGGAAGGGCGCCGACCGCGCCCGAGACCGCGGCCCTGGCGTCCTCGACCAACCTTCGGGCCTGACGTCCCTCGGCATGGACCGACGAGGGATTGCCGAGATGATCCCACGCCGCCGCCATCGCTTCCCGCGCTTCCGGGCGAAGCGGCGTGGTCGCATTCCAGTCGAGATAGACGCGGTCAGGCATGGAGTATGATATTACCCTAAAAGTGAGATTTCGAGTCGGCCGATTTCCCTGGAAACTTCGCCTGCCGGCTTTCGACTGTATCGCAAGTGGCGATCGCTTCGTCTGCTGGCAATTGGAACGCTAACGCTTTGAACGCACTGGGCGATGTTCAAAACCCTTGCTTTTTGCCCCTCGCCTCATGCTAGAACGCGGCCTCCAGTTTCACCGAGCGCCGTTTGCTTAAAGCCAACCGGCGCCCTGATCAGCCCCTTGATCTCTTGCGAGGTTTTGTCTGCGAAAGCGCCAGATGAGCCAGCACAAGGTCGGTTGATTTCGCCAAGGACCCAGCAATGCCCGAAGTCATCTTCACCGGCCCCGCAGGCCGCCTCGAAGGCCGTTACCATCCGGCAAAACAGAAGAACGCGCCGATTGCGATGGTACTGCATCCGCATCCGCAGTTTCACGGCACGATGAATCACCAGATCATCTACCAGTGCTACTACGCGTTTGCGCATCGCGGATTTTCCGTGCTGCGCTTTAATTTCCGCGGCGTCGGCCGCAGCCAGGGATCGTTCGATCACGGCACCGGCGAACTGTCCGACGCGGCTTCCGCGCTCGATTGGGCGCAGACCATCAATCCGGAGGCGCGCGCCTGCTGGGTCGCGGGCTTCTCATTCGGCGCGTGGATCGGCATGCAGCTGTTGATGCGCCGGCCGGAGGTCGAAGGTTTTATTTCGATCGCGCCGCCTGCCAATCTCTATGACTTCTCGTTCCTGGCGCCCTGTCCGTCCTCAGGGCTCATCGTGCATGGCGAGAAAGATGCGGTGGTGCCGCCCAAGGACGTCAATACGCTGGTCGAGAAACTCAAGACCCAGAAGGGTATCGTGATCGACCAGCAGATCATCCCCGGTGCCAACCACTTCTTCGACGGCAAGCTGGAGCCACTGATGGAGACGGTGACGGGCTATCTCGACATGCGGCTCGCCAACGTTCGTTAGCGTGCGGGACGGATTGCGTGACGCCTTTTATCGAGCGGCGCTTCAGGCCGATCCGTTGGCTCCATACGAATCCGTCAAAAATCACGGCCGGGCGATCACTCCGCCGGTCATCGGGATCGGAACGCCGGTGGTGGCGGGATAGCTCAGCGGCAGGCCCTTCAGACCCCGAGCGGCGAGGAAAACAAAA
>WNFM01349625.1_pt2 | contig 16750 bp, 14 predicted proteins | sample 5400271 | NCBI WGS metagenome assembly WNFM01 (sample SAMN13153352, study PRJNA577476) | soil metagenome | isolation source: 60 cm saprolite on Douglas fir-dominated hillslope | place: USA:California | collected 2013-09-17
TCAACTTGACATTTCCGTCTCCAGTCGCTATCATATCAGCAACTACTGATATGAAGGAGAAGAAGAGATGGTGACTCAGGTCTCTCACCCGACAGCGGTCAAGGCCAAGCTCTTTCGCGGCTTTTCGGATATGTCTCGCCTCTCGCTGCTCGAGGCTCTGCGTGAGGGGCCGCTCACGGTCACGACCCTCGTCGAGCGCACAGGTCTCACGCAGTCCAATGTGTCGAATCACCTGGCCTGCCTGCGTGATTGCGGCTTGGTAGTGGCATCGGCGCAAGGGCGCTACGCCCTCTATCAGCTTAGTGATGAACGCGTCGCTACCCTGCTCAGTTTAGCCGAGGAATTGCTCACTGAGGCGGCGCGCGGTGTCGAGGCCTGTCCTCGCTACGAACAGAAAGAAGAGTGTTGCTAATGGCGCGGACACTTCCCGTTCTCAACTCTATGAGCGTTTCGCAACCTGCTTCCACCCGCAAAGGCGATGTCCGTCAGGGTGTCTGGATCGAGCTGGTGACGATCCTGTGGATGACCATCGAGGCCAGCGTCGCGATCACGGTGGGCTTTGCTACCCGCAGCGTCTCGCTGCAAGGCTTTGGCATGGATAGCATCGTCGAACTGATTGCTGGCGGCATCCTGCTGTGGCGGCTGCTGGTTGAGCAGCGGGGCGGGGCAGTTTCGCGCATCGAAGAAGCCGAACGGCGAGCCTCGTGGGTGACAGCCATCAGCCTGTTTGCTCTCGCTGCCTACATTGTCGGGGACAGCGCCCTCACCTTCATCACTCAAACCCGACCAGAATCATCCTGGTGGGGTGTTGGTCTGGCAGTTGCCGCTGCCATCATCATGCCTCTGCTGTGGCAGAGCAAACTCCGAGTCGCCAAACGCATTGGAAGCGCCGCACTCAAAGCGGATGCTGCTTGTAGTGTGACGTGCGCCTACATGTCTCTTACCTTGCTCGTCGGCCTCTTCCTGAATAGAATCTTTGGCTGGTGGTGGGCGGATCCGCTCGCAGCCCTGGTGCTCATCTACTTTCTCGTCCAAGAGGGACGTGAGGCGTTGCATGAGGCTCGTACTGGTGAGACGTGTAGCTGTGGTGAAGACGATTGCTGCGAGTGAGCAGAGCTTTAATCTGGAGCGAGCTTGTTTATCCTACCGAACGTCTCAGGCTCACTCCCTTTCTTCCTCGTGTCGAACTTCCGCATGACCTCGTCTGTTGCTCTTTACTGATGCATTTCTCCCCTTTTTGTTCTTTGGAGAAAATTGCTCCGGACAAACAACGGAAAGAACGAGGGTTCGCGCTCACGTTCTTCCCCCCTTGCCCCCCACTGTATTCTCATCCCGTCTGGCTTCTGAATCCAACACGCCGCTAATAGAGGTGGTGACTCGGTTCGTCGTTGCTGGTAGAAAGGTCGATGAGCGGGCTTCTTTCCTCACCCCGCCGTTCTTTTCTACTAAGAACACTTTGGCGATTAATTGAGTCAAACGACATGAGTTCCCAGTTCATCTGGACGGTGGCTTGCATCTCTCTTTCCATGCCGGATGTCGGCGCAATGCCGATCCCATGATCCATCCCAGATCGATCACGTACAAGACAATCACCACATCACCCACGGTAGTTGTCAGCCATCCTGGCGGGAGCATCTGATCTATCCCCCACAAGATGAATGCCAGGCTCACCAGTAAGGCTTTGAACAACTCAAGTGGCCTGGGATGGGTCAATGCCTGAAAGCCCAGTGAGGCCGCCCCGATGAGCAAGAGAGGAGCAGCCGAGACAGGAGCATGGGGCAGACCAACAACCACATGGGAAGCCAGGTCATTGAGCAACAGCCCTCCCCCGGCTCCCAGTGCTAGCACAATGAGCAGCCCGGTAAACACATACACAGTTCCTTGGATGAAGGATGTAACAGCAGGATGCGACTGGCGCAATGGAACATCGGGTGAATGAGAAACCGCTTCTTGGTCAAGTACACGCTTCATAATCTCGTATCTTACGGCACGGCGCTCTGTTACTTTACAGAGAGCAACGCAAGCCATCCTTTCAACAGAATTGGTTGGAAGACGAACTTGTGCGGGTTCTTTGAGCAACGTTGCCAACAAGAGACCATCACCACACGACATATCCCTCAGTCCGCGCGTCAGGGGTAGTCTGTCCGGGCTGGATCGATATGCTTCTCTCTTGTACCATAGAGCATCCAGGAGATCCTGTCAAGAAACGCTCCTCCAGCTGAGGCGAACTGAGAGAGGTTTTTTCCGTCACGGGGACTGCCCAAATACGTAAAGCATCATGGCCCTTCGCCACTTTTCAGGAAAAATCCTGACGATAGCCCGTTGCCCAGATCACTGTACGCACCTGGGCCTGACTTCCATCGACAAACTGAACCACGTTGTCGTGTGCGGAAGTCGCGCGTGGTCTGATGTGGACCTGCCTTTCTCGCAGCACCCGCTTCAGTTCCAGACCCAGCACCGGTTCTGGTTGTGCTTTGAGCCATCTTCCCAGGCGGGTAGCGCCATCGACTTCCAGGAGGCGAAGGTGATCCAGGTACCAGAAGAGGCTTTTGCCCAACAGCGTGAGTGGGACAAAGTACAGTGGATGGGCAGCAGCCAGAGACACGGGGTGCGAGTGAGCCAGTTCCGCCGCGATATGCGCGCCGGAATCGCCTGCTCCCACGACCAGGACGGGACCCGCAGGAATCTGGGACGGGTTGTGGTACGAGGCCGAGTGAAGCTGCTCGACCTGCGGCGAAAGCGCCGAGGCGAATAGAGGGATGCGCGGATGGTGAAATGGCCCCGTTGCCACGATGACGGTCATTGCTTGATAGATGCCCTGTGTGGTTTGCAGCAGGAATGTCTCTCCGTGCTTCTCCATGCCCACGACCCCTGTATCCATCTGGATGGGAAGCGCAAAGTGGTCGGCATAGGTTTGGAGGTAGTCCGCCATCTCGTCTTTGGTGGGACGACCCTCCGGGTCCCCCGGAAATGCCAGGCCGGGCAGCGCGCTGTAGCGGCGAGGCGTGAATAACACCAGGGAGTCATAGCGCTGTCGCCAACTCTCTCCAATGCGCGGTCCGGCTTCCAGGAGCAGAAAAGAACGCTGCTGCCGTTTCAGCCAGTACCCCATGGAGAGGCCGGCTTGTCCGGCTCCCGCGATGATGATCTCTTCGCGGCGCACGTCGCTGCTTCTTTCTTGCGGCGAGGCTTCATCACTGGCCTTCATCTGACTCCTCTTGCATTTGGCGACGGCTCGCTGAAAGGCTCAGCATGGGCTGGAGTCCTCCGCCGAGCTGGCGAACCTGCATGGCCTGGAAACCGGTTTGCAGAATGGCGTGCAAGGTATCGCGGTTCCAATGGCAATTGCCCATGCAGCGCGTCGAGAGCGGCACGAGCACATCCTGGACCCACGCGGCCACCTTTCCTTGCGCGCGAACATGTTCGAGGAGCAAGAGTGTCCCTCCTGGCTTGAGTACGCGCCAGATCTCACGCAGACCGCGCTCCGGCTCGCGCACGGAACAGAAGACGAGTGTGACCACCGCGCTATCGAAATGCGCATCGGGGAACGGCAGGGCCTCGACCGCAGCACGCGTGAGCGTGATGGGAATGGGAGCAGCAGCCAGGCGGCGCCTGGCCTCGACCAGCATGGCCTCATCCGGCTCGACCGCCTCCACCCGCACGACGCGGGCAGGATCGTAAAAGGGGAAGTTCTGCCCACCACCGGCACCCACCTCAAGCACGGCTCCGTATGCCTGCCCGACGGTCTCACGCCGCAAGGGATCAAACCCGCGTCGGACGAGAGGCTGATCCATCATCCAGTTGTAAAATGCGGCAAAACGCGGGGAGGAGATCTCCTTCATACCAGGGGCAGAGCTCACATCGTTGCTCATCGTATCCTCCCCTCGTGGGTAGATGAAGTACGGCGCTCTCTCACCTTTACCTGGAAATGGTTCCCTGGAACGGGGGTGGGATGCTCTTCAATGACCAGGTGGTAGTCAGGTGGATCCAACTCCAAGGCGAACGTGGAGAGCAAGGCTGCCATCGTGACCATCAGCTGCACTTCGGCGATGCCCGCACCCAGGCAGGTATGGTCACCCAGGCCAAATGGCGCGTAGGCACCCGGTTTGCGATGCTCGTTGCGTGGCGGGCGGAACCGATCAAGATCAAACTGCATAGGGTCGGGATACAATTCCTGCAGGAAATGGGGCACGGTCATGGCAACCTCTACCTCATCGCCTGGTTCCAGGCGATAGCCTGCAAGAGTCAACGATCTGGCGACACGCACCCTGTGGCCGCCTGCGACGGGATAGCGCCGCAAGGTCTCCATCATCGCCCCGTGCAAATCGGGCATCTGCTTGAGCTGCTCCCAGGAGAGCGTCCCATGGCTCCAGGCCGTATCAACCTCTGCTTGCACCCGCAGCCTAGCATCCGGATGGGCGAGCAGGGCATAGAGCATGAAGCTCAGGGAGTTCGCCACGGTGTCAATACCTGCCAGCATTGGTCCCAGAGCCACGTGTTCCAGGATGGCCCGGCGATACGGTTCCGGGTATTGTGCCGTCTCTCGCATGGCATCATCAATCATATCCGGTGTGCCGTTGGGTTGCGGATGCACCAGGTGCGCTTCATAGGCGGTGCGCCCAAACTCGTTCACCCGTTCGACCGCCCGTTGATACGCGGGAGAATCGAAGCGAGCATCGCTCTGGTTGCCAACCCTGAGTGTGTTGACGATCGTGGTGTTGAGGTAGGTGACAAAATCATCGAGGTACTCCCCAGGTGAGACACCGAGCAGTACCCGGCCTAACTGTTCCGCGACGAGGCGGCGCATGCTCGCATGGACTGCGATGCTCGAGCCAGGCTGCCAGTCCTGCGTCCAGGCACGGGTGATCTCGATCATCTGCGGAATCTGGTCCAGGATACGAGCGCGCGACCAGTGACGACTGCTCTGGGCTCGCCGTTTGCGGTTAGCCTCGCCATCCCTGGCCTGGGTCATTCCACTGTTGGGCTTTTGGCTGATCATCGCATCGAACTGTTCCCACTGCTCTCGTGTCGAGAAAAACTCATCCTCGTGACGAGCCAGAAAGACGTTGATCTCTGGACCTGCCAGGACGATTCGTGGTTCCTGCCCTGGCTGGGGAAGGCGGAAGACCGGTCCATAGGTGCGATAGAGCGAGACATTTGGTTGCTCTTCCTGTGTCACCCCTGAAAGGTCCACCAGCGGAGGCAATGGCGCAGCACTTTGCCCACTTTCCCACAGAAGCGTATGTTGCTTGGTCATCTGTTTCCCTTTCCTGTTGAAGTGCATTCCCGAAGGAGATCACTCCCATTCGTTCATGACTGGTTGGCCTGCATCTCTTCGAGCCAGGTGACGACCCATTGATATTCGTGGCGAACGCGCTGGAGATGTAAGGCGAGGACACGCTGGGCATTGGACATCGAGATGCCTGTGCCGGGAGCACAATCCCCCTCATCGGCCATCTGTTGCATGGTGTGCAGATAGTCCAGGCACCCCTGAAGATAGACCAGGCGCTTCTTCAGGATGGCCTCTCGTTCCTGCGGGTCGAGATACTCGAAAAACGCGACACGCGTAAAAAACTCAGCTTCACTGGCGGCTTGCTCGGGCGGAAAATCACACAGCAAGGCGTATAGCAACTCGATGCCGCGTTCGGTCAAGTGGTAGATATGGCGACTCGGTTTACCCTCTTGCTGTACCACCTGCCGCACCACCGCCCCCGCCTCTTCAAAGCGCTTGAGGGTGGGGTACAGGATCGTATTATTGAGTGCGACCGTCCCGCCCAACACCTGCTCGATGCCTTTTTTGATCTCGTAACCGTGCTGTGGCCGTTGTCGCAGCATGGCCAGAATCACGATCTCAGCGTACATATGTTTTTACATCCTATGTTATTTTTACCTATGAAAAAGAGTACCATACGGGATGGGTCGATGTCAAGAGGTACGCGTCATGAGTTCATCTGACATCACGTATCTATCATTTTGATGGATCAGGCCGCCCCCATTGTGCTCGATGAGAACGCCGGTCACGAATAACCCGTTTGAAAGAACGATCAGGCCGACGATGAGCACCAGCATGGTCCGTGGGATCACATTGGTGAAGCGTTTGTCTTGTTTGTGGTGATCATCTCACAAGCTCGACAAGGCCAAATTGCAATGAAATAGTAACCTTTTTGCAAGAGAGTTGTAATGATCCGGTGCTACCCTTATATATGTCAGAACAGGAGAGCACGCTCTCCGTCAACAAATGAATCAGTTACAACAGAAGGGTACTACTTGTGATCAATGCAAAAACCTCTAATGAATATGAACAGTTGACTGTCTTCTCTCAGAGGATGCTGCCAGCAGCTCCTTACCCTAGAAAGTATGTTCACAGTGTGTTTGACGATCTCCAGTCCGCCGTGCAAGCCGTTCACACATTGCGAGCCGCGGGCTACGATGCAGGAGACATCTCTCTCATGGCCAGTTGGGATTTTGTGGAAGCAGTTGAGTCGCAGTCTCAGCAGCACAGTCGTTTCTCAGAGGCGCTCATGTACATCCTCTCCTTCGTCGATGACGGCTTCGATGTATACCTGCGCGAGGCGCGCCGGGGACGCCATATCCTCGCGGTACGTCTCTCCAGGTACGAGCAAATCGCGCAGGCACGCGATCTGCTTGCTCCCCATCAGGCGTACCTTGTGAAATACATTGACACCTGGACGGTTGCTGACCTCTCAGCTTGAAACTTCAGGTCCCTCGATATGCGAATCGCACGCCGTTCTTTTGCAATCTAGTGATTCTGCCTGCATTGGTACAGCCTTACTGTATACTTTGATGTTTGCCGTCCTCTTCGCAATCTCCGCCGGTCGCTACTATGGCGTTGATCGATGGTTAACGTCGCGCCTGGGTCCTGTGGGATTCCTGGCGTCAGAAAGGTTCGGGCGCAGGGCTGTATAAGAGGGAACGTAGCGTTTCCCTTCAAGAGGAGGTGCGTGATCACCTCCTCTCATTTTTTGATGCTGTGTACCGGCGCGCCAAATGCTCTCTCAGGCGGACGTGATGTGTAGTATAATGCTGGTATCAACACTATACGACTTGTTGCTCCTTTGGTTAGAGCGTCAACACCAACCGTCAGGTTTTCACTATGGGACTTGCACACAAAAAACAATCTAGTAGAAGTCAACTGCGAAAAACCAAACGGTACAGATTGCCGATTGGTCTGCGCCTGTCACTGGCATTCATGGCAATTATTCTTCTCACCGCGCTGATCGGGATACTGGCTATCCAGCAAATCTCCTCGCTGACCAACAAGGCGACAGAACTCAATGCGCGCGATTTACCCGAGGCGATTACCCTGGAACAACTGCGCACCCTGCTCTACCGGCAAGACGACTTAGAACACAGTTTGATAAACGGCGACATTTTGTTTCCCGACCAGCTATCCACCTTCAGTCAACAAGGAACATCAGCAACCGAGAGACAGGATGCCAGTACAATAGCATCACTAAACAAGGCTGATTTGACACCTACGCCGAATACAGGCAAACAAATGCAGGAAATAGTGTCTGAACTGGCGACGGTAATCAAAGGTATCCAGAGCAACTGTCAGCAATTACTGGCATTTGAAAGGTCGGAACAGGGCGAAGACCTTGCGCTGGTTCAACAAGTCGCTGATGCTGCACTCAAGGCGGATGCGCTCTCAGAGCGTATCCAGACACTCGTCAAACACGAGCAAATGGCACAAGCCCGCATGCTTGACTTCACACAGCAGGAGCCTCTCCTGCTTTCGCCCATTACTACCGTCACGCGACTCAGTTCATTGGAGCAAGCTGAGAACGCGAATGATACAGCCCAGACGCAACAGGACAGCGGGAGATCCATCCTCTTCGTGTTCGCACTCACCGCTTTCTGCCTGCTACTCTCGATTGTGCTGGCAATCATCATTACGCGCTCACTGACCAGACCGCTCAAAGCCCTTCTGCATACGACCGAGGCGATAGCCGCTGGCGACCTGAACGTTGAACCTCGGGTTGAGCGCAGCGATGAAATCGGGCGTCTTGCCTCAGCGTATGACGAGATGCGCTTGAGCTTACGCTCCACCATTGCCAGGCTTCGCCAGGAACGCCAGCAAACCCAGGCGATCATCGATGCCACCGCCGATGGTATCATCTTGGTGGACGAGGAACAAAAAATCGTGAAATGTAATCCGGCGGCTGAGCACTTGAGTGGATGGCGAGCAAACGAGGCAACCGGGCGATATTGCTGGGAAGTGCTGGGCTTCAAAGAGACCTCCGTGAAAGCGGCAGAGGCCAACGAACAGCTCTTTCCGCTCATGGAGGCCTTGCGAACCAGATCAGAGCAATCCTATTTCGAAATGCCCATCACGGCTCGCAATGGCCAGGAGCGCTGGCTCGCTATCAGTTGTGCCCCTATGCCCCTTGACGAGGGAGAAGCAGACCAACACATGGTCATTGGACTGCATGATATCTCCCAGCTCAAGGCCGTGGATCAAATGAAATCAGATTTCGTGGCGATGGTTTCCCACGAACTGCGCGCCCCTTTGACGACTGTCACCGGTTCCGTAGAGATGCTCAGCCTGCTGGATCCCGCTGCCGATATTGAATCGTACCAGGAAGTCTTGAGCCTGCTCGACCAGCAAACGCGGCGACTCCGCCAGGTCGTCGAAGAGGTCCTCCGGCTGACCCGGTTCGATGCTGGCCGTCTGGAAGCGCATGTACAGCCATTGTCCATTACACACTTTTTGCGCGGCCTCGTGGAAAAAATAAACGCTGAGTGGATCAGCAGCGACCATTATATCATCCTTCATGAATCCACCAAAGAGATCCAGGTCTGGGCAGATGACGGTTTGCTTGAGATCGTCTTGAGAAACCTGTTCGATAATGCGCGCAAATATACGCCTCAAGGGACGGCAGTAGAGGTGGAAACGGAAGTCATCGCTTCGACCCGCCAGACGCAGATACGTGTCATCGATCACGGGCCCGGCATTCCCGAGAGCCAACTCGAGTATATCTTCGAGCGTTTCTCTCGCGGAACTCACTCACCGGAGAACTGGACGCGCGGTTATGGTTTAGGACTCTATATCGCGCGTGAACTGATGCTGGCCCATAACGGCAGCATTCGAGCTGAGAATCGCAAGCAAGGTGCTGCCTTTGTGCTGACCTTGTGGATGGTGACAGATGATGACCCGCTCTCCATTGCAACGGGAGCGGAGTCAGGCACGGTCGAAGAGCAAGGGAAGGGGCTCATAGGATGAATTCAACCATTCTTATGATCGATGATGATACGGCTCTGCTGCGCCTGGCGGAGCTGAATCTCACCAAGGCGGGATATCGTTTCGTCTGGGCTCAACATGGCATTGCCGGGTTGCAGGTGCTCGAGCGTGAGCATCCCTCGCTGGTGCTGCTCGATGTCAGCATGCCCAAGCTCGATGGGTGGGAAACCTGTCGACTCATGCGCGGGGTAACGGATGTGCCAATCATCATGCTTACCGGGCGTGACGAGGAAGCAGATAAGGCCAGGGGACTCGATCTCGGAGCCGACGATTACCTGACCAAACCTTTCGGCTTTGTGGAGCTACAGGCCCGTATCCGGGCTATGCTCCGCCGCGCAGATATGCCTTCCGTCAAGGTGCGCCATCAGCAGAAGTCAATCTTTCGTTCTGGCAGGCTGGTGGTAGATATCGCAGCTCATCAGGTGACGCTGCAGGGGAAGCCAGTGGCGCTGACTCCCACGGAATTTCGTTTGTTGGAGCATCTGCTGAAACACGCTGGGATGGTCCTGACACATAATCAGCTCCTCACGGCGGCATGGGGATTCGCGTACAGCGAGGCGACGGAACTCCTCAAGCCCACTATCAGCCGCCTGCGCCAAAAGATCGAGGAAGACCCATCGCACCCCACGGTTATCCAGACGGTCCATGGTGTCGGCTACCGACTGGTACTCGTGTCAGCCGCCACAAACACTGCTTGGCAAACAGAGCAAGAGTAGAGTAGGAACAGTCCCCTCTTTTTTGTTGTTTGGGTGCCCTTCTTTTCTTCTATTATGTCATAATTGCATGGAGAGGCGCTTAGAAGAACCAATAGAAAGGGGACGTTTGTTGCAAGAAAATGCTCAGTAACCTTCAACGATACTCGCTCTAAGCCTAACAACAGCACGTGTGAGAATTATGCATCACTCTGTATCGCAGCTTTCCTGTCAGTATCTTTCTTGTCTGCTTTCTTGTGGTGGGTTATTTCGTTCCCAATCCAGAAGCAGTCGTCCTTGATCGGCTCGTGAGTGTGCTCGCACTTCTAGGGGTGATCCTGTTTGGACTTGGGCACTGGGTACTAAGAAAGCCTCCCTCCTATAAATGTGGAGAACATAACACCAGGAGACTCTTCGACATTGGAAGTCTTCAAGCGGTCGAGGAAACTTCAGCATCGAACTGGCTGTGGATATATGCCAGTTCCTCCCGTTTGTCTTCACCCATTCTTTAAGAGAAATTGTTAAGAGAAATGGTTCTCCTTGTTGAGGACGGTCAAAAATGGTATAGTTCAATTTAACATTCTCTTAACATTCTCTTAACATAAACTCAATGAAGCTCGCGGTATTTGCCGGATGTGTCGGTGCATGGCTTCTACTACCAGAACCTGCCACTAAGGAGGAGTAGATACTACATTCTTTGGAGAGTTCTGATGGTTCTCGTGAGATCGGGTCTGCATAGGTGACTTCAGTGACCCTAGAAAGGGGATGCAACAGATGTTTGATACCACGAACCCAACGGCTATCCTGGGGTTGATTTTCGGCGGGGTGCTCGTGCTGCTCTATGGAGTGCAGTTGATTACTCATGCGATGCAGCGGGACGCGGGCGCTCGGCTCCGTCGAAGCCTGGTAGTGCTCACCAAGCATCCGCTCGCAGCATTTGGCGTCGGCATGGGCATCACCATGCTCACCCAAAGCTCTGGAGCGACCTCCTCTCTGCTAGTCGGTCTGGTGAGTGTGGGAATGCTGGAGCTTCGCGTAGCGATCATCACACTGCTGGGAACAGGTGTGGGGTCAGCACTAATAGTGCAGTTACTGATTTTTCACATTACCGCCTATGCGTTTGTGTTTGTCGGTCTGGGGGCTCTCATTGCCATGCTCACACACCATAGCCAGAGACGTGGTTTAGGGCAGGCTTGCTTTGGATTTGGCCTGGTCATCTTAGGATTAGCGACTCTCGAAGCGGGAAGCCGCCCACTCGCTGATAGCCATACGATCGTCCTGGTGTTTGACTCCTTGGTTACATCTCCCGTTGTCCTGGTACTCCTGGGCATCGCATTGACAATGGTCTTTGCTTCCAGTATCGCTGGAATCGGCTTGATATTCGTCCTGGCATCCAATGGCTCGTTGCCCCTGGTCGCGGCACTCGCCCTGATGTTGGGTTCCAATATCGGCTCAACCGTTACGGCGATGCTTACCGCCCTCTCCCGAGGATCAGTGGTTGGACGACGGCTGGCGCTCATTCATACTGGCACAAAGCTCGCAGTTGCCTTGACTGCTCTAGCCTTTCTTAGCCCGCTGACCACAGCCCTGTCCTGGGTCCATTTGCCTCCCGCCACGCTCGTGGCACTTTCACACCTCGGGTTCAATCTCATCCTGGCGGTTATCTTCGTTCCGTTTGCAGGGTCGCTCGCTGCTTGGATGGAGAAATTGGTTCCTGAGAGGAACACTCAGGGAACCACCGGGCCGCGCTACCTTCATCCCGATGCGCTCTCCATGCCTGCGGTGGCACTTGGGCAAGCGACCCGCGAGATCTTGCATATGACGGATCTGGTGACAGAGATGCTCAATGTGAGCATCCCTGCACTTGAGGAGGGAGGAAGCGAAGTGCTCGCCCGCGTTGATGTGCTCGATGATCAGCTCGACGAACTCAATGCGGCCGTCAAGCGCTACCTCACCCAACTCAATGAAGAGCAGATGACCGAGGCACAGAGGAATCGCCAGATCGCACTGCTCTATATCATCACGGACCTGGAAGAGATGGGTGATCTCATTGACAAGCACTGGATGCGCCTGGTGCGCCGGAAACGTCGGAAGCAGATCGTCTTTTCGGACGAAGGCTGGCAGGACCTGCTCAGCTATCATCGGGAGGTGACTGCTGCGGCCCAGCAGGCATTCGCAGCAGTGGCTGCACAAGATCGGCAGCTTGCGACAGCGTTCTTTGCGCGCAAGGCGCAGCTCGGTCAGATGAAGCGGCAGCTTCACCTGCGACACATACGCCGTTTACAATCAGGCATGCCACATAGTGTTGAATCAAGCGCCATTCATCTTGATCTGCTCAATGCTATGCGGGGAATCCTCACTCACGCTTCGACCATTGCGCATGTGGTGCAAGAAGACCTCTCAGTCGAGGAAGGGGAAGAAGTGAAGTAGGGGTATTCTGTGCCTGTTACAAATATTGAAACACCTTGACATATAAATAAACAATTTTAAGTATTGAATTAATTGAGTGTAACATATATACTCTATCGTAATGTTCAAAATGGAAGCTTATTGATGAAATCCGTTCGATAAGAGAGGAACTATGGGAATAATTAAACGCTGGTATGTTTTTGCCGCTTTACTCATTATGCTGGGGGGAGCTATCTGGCAATTTTCTCCCGCTATTACAGCTCGCTTTGCACATGCAAGTAATGCCAAAACGGCAGTTGCGTCGACCTTCATTACACATGCTGTCTTCATCATGATGGAGAATCATACCTTCGACAACTTTTTTGGGCAATATCCCGGAGCGAATGGTATGAAGCTGGCTCCCGCTACTAATCCGCCAAAGAGTGACCTGGATCATAGCTCGCCCGCTTTTAATGCCGCCATGGATGGGGGGAATATGGATGAATTTCCATCACGGGGCTATGTTCAATACTCGCAGTCGGATATTCCCACGTACTGGACATATGCGCAGCAGTTTGGGCTGGGCGACAATTTCTATTCATCGGTGGCTTCCAATAGCGCCCCAAATCACCTGGCGATGACTGCCGCGCAGACAGGTGGTCTCAATGGTTCTTCTCTGATGAATGGATGTTTGTCGCCGCAGAACACGGAAGAGGAGTCGAAATCCGCCGCTACGGGAAACGAATACTTTTCCTATCCCTGCTATAGCATTCCGACCGTTGCCGATGAACTGACTGCTGCCGGAAAGAGCTGGCGCTATTATAGTGCCGTGGGCATCTGGGATTCTCCGCGCATGGTTCAATCGACGTCCAATTCAAGCAATATTGTTTCAAATCCCAATCGAGTTGTTTCTGATATCAACGCCAAGAAGCTGGCGGATGTTACCTGGGTGACGCCGCAGGGAAATGTTGCCAACGATCATCCACCGTCTGCTCTGCAAGGTGGACAGAACTATGTCTCGAGTATCGTGAACGCGATCATGCAGAGTTCTTACTGGTCCTCAACGGCCATCTTTGTCACCTGGGATGACTGGGGGGGCTGGTACGATCATGTCAAACCACCCGTTGTCGATGGAGTAGGGTTAGGGTCGCGTGCGCCGCTGCTGGTGATCTCTCCTTATGCTAAGCAGGGCTACATCTCGCACCAGCAAGGGGAGTTTAGCTCGTTTGCCAAATTCGCTGAAGCGGTATTTAATCTGCCGAGTCTTAATAAGCGTGATGCATTGGCGCAGACAAGCGACTTGATGGACTACTTCGACTTCACGCAAGCACCCAGGTCTCCTGTGATCGTCAACCCGATCAACTTCTCGGCGGCTCTGACGGTACCCTATGGCGTTCCTAATCTGGCAAAGCATGGAACGACGATTCGAGGAACGGTTCTTCCTGAAAAAGGAAACACTTCTACTGTATTCAGCTTTAATATTGTCTACACGTTGAGCCAGATGCCTGCGATCCATAACGTGAACATAGATGGCACGGGTTTCGCTATGACCCAGCTGGGTTCGGTGCCAGGAGGCATCCTCTACCAGTACAATACGAAGCTGCCTCTCGGTAATCATGGCTTCACCTTTACCTTCTCAGACGTTTCAGGAACACTTACCATCCCGTATAACGGCGTGCCTATGACCGCGGAAGTGGATCCGTTTGCTTTGACGACTGATACCGTGACGCCAACATCGGCCCTGCCAGGACAACCGGTTACCTACTCGGTCAAATATTACTCGCCCTCGAATAAAGCGCCTACTTTGACCGAGATCGATATCGATGGCCATCCTTATACAATGGTATCATCGGGTGGAACGAATTATCAGGCGGGAGTCGCCTACAAGTTTACGCTCAGTAATCTGTCTGAAGGGGTACACTACTACCGTTTTCGATTTAACGATGGTTCAGGGGTGATTAACAGGGAGGGGACTGAACTGCCCTCGATAACACCTGTGCTCCTGACGCAATCGTCAGTAAGTCCCTCGTCAGGCAATACTTCGACGACCTTCACATTCCAGACCACGTATACGGAAGCCTCAGGCGCGACACCCGTTCGAGCATTGTTGTACGTGGATAATGTAGCTCATCCGATGACCAAGGTTTCTGGTTCATTCAGCACTGGCGCGCTTTACCAGGCAACGTTGACCTTACCGCTGGGGAACCATGCGTATTACTTCGTCTTTACCGACTCCAGTAGCAGTTGGGCTGATCCCCTGGCTCCCAGTAACTACTCTGGGCCCAACGTGTGTACTGGCTGTGTTAGCATACACGGCTCTTCAAGTCAGATCGTCAATACCAGTGATGGGACTGATCCGAATTAGTCAGTTTCATCCTACGCTATGGAGCAGGCCACATTCTAGAACGTGGCCTGCTATTATATTTTCTTCCACTCTCACCACTGGACGGCGCAAGCGTCCTACCCGATGTTCGCTCCTACCGGTAGCAAACCTCGCCACGGATGGTTTACCTATCCTGGCAGTGACGATGACCGATGCCCAATACATCAGGCTGGGGGGAAAATCTTCCTCCATTGTGAGCAGATCATTGCCGCGATCGAGCTTTTCCCATAGCATATCTGCAAGATCATCGAGGCCGTAGTCCCCCAGGTTTATCCCACGTTGCGGCTGGAAACCGGCGCTCTGGCCTGTCCAGGCTGGACCCTCTCGCTGCTCAAGCCAAAGGAAATGATGCGTGTGGGAGTGATGCGCAACATCTCTGGCGAGAACGATTCCCTCATCTCTTCTCCGCCCACAGGCAGCCCTTCCACCGTCCCGCGTATCTCAATCATTCGCATGGTCCCAGGAGGCACTACATCATCGACCACAAAGGCCACGCGCCCATGACGAACTGCGTCCCGATACTTCTTCGTCTGCGCCAAATTCTCCCCACCAATATCGATGCTCTCATGTTCAGGATGATAGCGAAAAGTCACCGGCACCACATGCAGTTCTCCATTCTGACTGACCGTTGCCAATCTGCCGTAGCGCTGGCTCTGCAAATACGCGATTTCTTCGGGGGTAAATTTGCCCATCGTCCCCTCCTTTGTTCTCTAACGAAACATGCCAGGTGGTGTCGCCGAGATGTTCAGGGAACAAGCCTGGCTCCATCATCGGTCCGATATGCACAGGAGCGGGAGGAGGCACACGTCCGCGCGGACGCGTACCCTGCCAATTAACTCCTTGCTGGCTCATCGAGATAAACCACATCGTAGGTATGGGGATCGATGCGCGAGGCGTTCTGGCCAAACTGCGCGAACGCTGCTCCATGCCTCTTCAGGAAGGCATCAAAGTCCGCCTGGGATCGCCAGTGTGCATAGTTGATGACACGAGTGCCGTCTGTGCTTTTGTGCAATGCTGTCCCGACGTAGCCAGGTTCATTCCTCACCTCTTCGGTGAAGCGAACCCACTGATCGATGAGTGCCTGCTGCTGCTCAGGGGTCGTCTCAAAGACGTTGATCAAGGTGACCAGGTTGCTCTCTTTGGAAATATGCATAGGTTTCTCCTCTTGAATACAATAAAGAACGATTATCCAGGTAGACGATCGCTCCAGGCGAAGAGCAGGTCCTTCATCGTCTCCAACAACAGGGGTTTGACGCGCTCTACCCCCCCGGCAATACGGTGCGCCATGGCGAGAGTAATCAGCCCATGGATCAGGCCCCGGCGAGCTTCTACCAGATCAGTGAGGTCTGCTCTCTCGACTCCCTTGGCTTCGGCCCACTGCTCCATAGCCTCACGTGCCAGGCCAAAGCTTTGCTTGACCTCGACAGGCGTATCAGGATGCCCATATCGGCCAAAGGAGATCCCTGCTAAGCCATGCATCACCTGGTACAACTCCGGCGAGCGAAAGGCAAAGTCCCAGTAGGCTTCGGTCATGGCAAGCAAGCGTGCTTCAGGATCATCTGTGGAGGCGAAAGCCGCCTGCACGACGACTACCAGTTGCTCATAGCCAGAGCGCAGGAGAGCGAGCAGAATCGCTTCCTTGTTCTCAAAGTATTCGTAGATAGTGGACTGGCTATACTCAATGCGCTCAGCCACTTTGCGGGTCGTGACCGCCTGCCAGCCTTCTTCGGCGGCAATCTCGTGCGCGGTCGAGAGGATGCGCTGCCGGATCTCCTGTCGTTCCCGCTCTCGGCGTTGTTTGATCCCCATCGTTCTGATAATCCATTCAATGAACACAATTCGTCTGGTGAATAATTCCCTATCATCTATCGGTAAGTGTAAATCCTGATCGGCCAATTTGTCAAGAGGAAAGAGAAGGAAGGGTGTAGGAATTCGTTGTAGGCAAGCAAGGGAAAAAGGAGTATCCTCATCTGGACAAGAAAAACACATCGACCAGAGAGGAGACTCACGAATGGAAACGAATGA